>Ga0164306_10001410_pt1 | contig 10649 bp, 8 predicted proteins | sample Whisoiple_242_MG_FD_110213 | JGI IMG/M metagenome (GOLD analysis project Ga0164306, IMG submission 110213) | Soil microbial communities amended with fresh organic matter from upstate New York, USA - Whitman soil sample_242_MG | ecosystem: Environmental > Terrestrial > Soil > Unclassified >... | reverse complement strand
CACGGCACGATCGCGCAGGCGGCTTACCGGCCGCTGATCCTCGCGACGCAAACCACGGAAGGCTTCCGCTTGCGCGGGACCAAGCCCTTCACCAGCGGTGCGGCACTCGGCGACGTGCTGCTCGCCTGGGTCGTATTCGACGAGGGCACCCGGCTTCTCGGGCAAGACGTGTCCGAACAGTTGGCGACCGTCCACATCGAGAGCGGCGCCGCGGGATTGACGTTCGGCGACGACTGGGACAATGTCGGACAGCGGCTCACCGTCAGCGGCAGCGCAACCTTGACCGACGTCCCCATAGCCACCAGCGACGTCATCGGCTACGGCTACGGAGTCGTCGAATCGGCGCCGGCCGATCATCTGGACGTGCTCTACATGTTCGCCGGTTTCGCATCGATCTTCACCGGTATTGCCGTTGGAGCGTTGGAGGAAGCCGCGCAGTACACCCGCACTTGTTCGCGACCATGGGTGGAGTCCGGACATCAGCGTGCCGCGGACGATCCGCTGATTCAGGAGCGCTTCGGCGAGTTCTGGGTTCAGGTTCAGTCCGCGATCGCACTGACGTCTCGTGCCGTATCCGCGGTGGACGCCGTCCGCGCCAAAGGGCGTGCGCTCACGTGGGAGGAGCGCGGCGATGCCGTCACGCTCGCGAATGCGGCCCGGCTCAACGCGAGCGAGGCCGCGCTGTCCGTATCGAGTCGGCTATTCGAAGTGACGGGGGCGCGCTCAACAGCTGCCGGGTACGGCCTCGATCGGTTCTGGCGTAACGCCAGGACGCTCAGCCTGCATGACCCGCTGCACCACAAACGTGTTCAGATCGGCGATTTCGTGCTGAACGGCACCAGGCCCGAACCCGGCTTCTATTCCTGACGTCACAAGCGCGGAGGATGCATGACACTGCTTGACCATCGAGATCTGGACAATTGGCGGATATCGCCGACCACCACGCACGACCATCCGGCGATAGCCGATTTCCTCGCCACCACGGACGGTATCGGCGGGCGCAAATTTGCTGCCGACTCTCGTGATGTTGCCGAACAGCTGGATGGCGCTTTTCCTGATGCGGTGATCGTCGTCCGCGACGTGTCGGGCCGAGTCCGTGGGTATGCGGCGCTGGGTACTCCACACGGCCTCGAGCCAGAGTTGCTTGCCGACTTCGTCTTCGACCCTGATGTGCCCCCGAACATCATCGACGGCATCGTGGAGTCGATCGTTGATCGGTTTCAGGTGGAGAGCACCAGAATTGACGGCGCGTTCCTGCGCAGCTTCATCGGCGACGAACAGAAGGCGACGATCGACGCGTTGATCAAGAGGGGTGCACGTCGGGAGGGCCGGTTCATCCGGACCCGTAAGCCGCTGCAGGACGAAGATGTGCGTGAGCTGGAAACAGCAGGGCGCGAGGCTATTACCGTGCTGGGATGGCCCGAGCTGGACACACGCGGACTGTTGGAGCAGGTTCGCCGATTGCAGTACGACACCTTCCTCGAGCACTTTGGCAACATGTCGAAGACGCCAGAGCTGTGGCACCATCACCTGCACAGCCGGTCGTTCACCCCGGACTTCAGCCTCGCCGCCGTCAACGACAGCGGCCAAGTCGTCGGATATGTCGTCGGCTCCACTTACACGTCGGGGCCCGCCGGTAACGAGGAACGCAGCGCGCACACCGACTACATCGGCGTGCGGCGGGACCTGCGTAGGCAAGGGATAGCCGAACTGCTTCTCAATAAGATCTGGTTGGCGGCCCTGAGACGGGGGTTCACCGTCGCGTCCCTTGGCACCGACATAAACAATCGCAGCAAAGCACATCTGCTCTATGCGCGGCTTGGCTACGTTGCCGTCGAGCATTCGTCCGCGTACCGAATCGATGGCGCGGAATGAGCGCGCACGAAGGCTATCTCGCTGCGCCGACCGCCGACACCGAGAAGCTTCAATCCGTCTTCCATCCGATCTTCGACAAGATTTCCGAGGGCAGCCTGGAACGGGAGAAAGGCCGGGGCTTCCCGCACGAACAGGTGAATTGGTTGATCGATGCGGGGCTGGGCACCGTTCGAATCCCAGAAGCGAGGGGTGGGTTCGGCGCATCGTTGGAGCAGACTTTCTTGCTTCTTGCCGATCTGGGCGCTGCCGACGCCAACGTCTCGCACATATTCCGCAACCATCTGGCATTCGTCGAGGACCGGCTGAACGCGCCCGTGTCGGAGACCAACGATGTGTGGCTCAACCGGTTCCTCGACGGACAGTTCGTCGGTGGCGGATGGACCGAAGCCAACAACGTCACGCTGGCCAACCTCGCGACCACTGTGAGCGCTGACGGCGACCAGTTTGTGGTCACCGGGTCCAAGTTCTATGCCACCGGCAGCCTCTACGCGGACTGGCTCGATGTCGTCGGGCGAGGAGACGACGGCCAGCTGCTGACGGCTCTTGTGCGCAGGGACGATCCTGGCGTCGTCCTGATCGACGATTGGTTGGGATTCGGCCAGCGAACCACCGCGAGCGGATCGGCGCGCTATGACCGGGCACAGGCCAAGCCCGGCGATGTGTTTCCGGCTACGGAACGCTTCGCGTACCAGCCGCACTTCTATCAGATTGCGATGCTGTCGGTGCTCACCGGAATCACCCGAGCGGCGCTGCGGGACGGTGCGACAGCATTGAGCGCGCGCAAGCGGAACTATCCGCAGGGTCTCGCAGAGGTGCCCGCGCAGGACGCACAACTGCTTCAAGTGATCGGCGAAGTGTCCGCGGATGCCTTCGCGGCCGAATCCGCACTCGGGCAGAGCGGCCGCGCCCTGGACCGTATTGTCGCAGGCCGCATTGCAGGCGACGAAGCGAACGCCAGGCAACGCCTGATCGATGGCGAGGTCGCGGTTGCGCAGGCTCAGCTGGTGATCATCGCCGCCGCGCTCAACGCTACGGCGACAGTATTCGACGCGCTCGGGGCATCCGGCGTCTCGGAAGACCTTGCCCTGGATCGGCATTGGCGCAACGCGCGGACTCTTGCGTCGCACAATCCGCGCGTCTACAAGGCGCGCATCATCGGCGACTGGCTGATCAACGGAAAGGATCCCGTACCCGATCTGACAGCGCTCGGTCGCGGCGGACAGGGCAACTGACTAGACCAGGCCGCGCTGGCGAAGGATCGCGCCTGCGCCCTCGGCAAACCAATACGCCTCCTCGATGTGTGGCTGCCCGGACAGGATGAAGTGATCGATGCCGAGGGCGTGGTACTCGGCGATGCGGTCGGCGACCTCGGTGTGGCTTCCCACCAACGCGGTGCCCGCGCCGCCGCGCACCAACCCGTATCCGGCCCACAGGTTGGGGGAGATCTCCAGATCCGATGTGCGGCCGTCGTGCAGTGCAGTCATCCGCTGCTGCCCTACGGATTCGGTGCGGGCGAGAACTTTCTGCGCCGACGCGATCCGCTCGTCGCTGATCGCGCCGAGCAGTCGCTCGGCATGCGCCCAGGCCTCGGCCGAGGTGTCTCTGCTGATCACATGCAGCCTGATGCCGAACTGCAACGTCCGCCCGTGCGCCGACGCACGGCCCCGAATCCGTTCCAGCCGTTCGGTGATCTGGGCCGGAGTCTCGCCCCACGCCAGATAGGTGTCCACGTGTTCGGCGGCGACCTCCTCGGCGGCAGGGGATGCTCCACCGAAGAAGACCTGCGGTGGATCCCAGTCCCCGTAATCGATGCGCGCACCCGCGACGTCGAAGTACTCGCCGTCGAAGTCGAACGTCGAACCCACCGGGACCGTGCCGACGCCGCGCAGCACCGCAAGGAACTCGGCCGTGCGCTGGTACCGCTCGTCATGGCCGAGGTGGTCGCCGAACCGTGCCTGCTCCAGCGGGTCGCCCCCGGTCACGATGTTGAGCAGCAGCCGACCACCGGAGACTCGTTGGAAGGTCGCCGCCTGATGCGCGGCAAGCGTTGGCGAGATGAAGCCTGGCCGAAACGCCACAAGGAATTTCAGCCGCGACGTCACCTGCGTCAGTGCGGCGGTGGTGATCCAGGCGTCCTCGCACCAGGTACCGGTCGGCGTCAGCACGGCCTCAAACCCGAGAAGTTCAGCGGTGCGGGCGATTTCGCCGAGGTAGGCGATGGTCGGCGGACGGATCCGGCTCGCAGAGGGGCCGACGGACAGGTGGGAATCGTCTCCGGATCCGACGATTTCTCGGCTGTCGCCGTTGGTTGGCAGGTACCAGTGCAGGTGGATGCTCATCAGAGATGAGCACTTTGCCATCGGATCGTCATGGTCACAAGGCAAACACTCAGCGCGATTTAAGGCGGCCCTACCGCTGGTTCTCGCATCACGCTGATCTGAACTGGCGGGCTGACGGGCGACTCGCCATAGCGTAGAGCCATGTTTGACATCAGGCTGATCAGCCGACGGTTGCGCCGGCACCTCTCCGCTGCCGAGCTGATGTCAGCGGGCGCGGTCGTCGCGGCATCAATGGGCGAGCCGACGCTGGCACATCAGCTCGAACTAGGGCACATCCAAACGGCTTCTGTCCGAAGCGAGCTCTGACCTACATCGGTGCGTTGGCCGGCTGGAAGCCGCCAGAGCTGTCCGACTCCTCCTCGGCGCGGATGACGTGCACGACCGCATTGATCAGCGCCAGGTGAGTGAACGCCTGAGGGAAGTTGCCCAGATGTCGTCCGGTGCGCGGCTCGATCTCCTCGGCGTAGAGATGCAGCGGGCTGGCGAAGGACAGCAGCCGCTCGCACAGGTGCTTGGCCCGGTGAATCTCACCGATCTCGACCAGCGCCGACACCAACCAGAACGAGCAGATGGTGAACGTGCCTTCCTCGCCGGACAGCCCGTCGTCGGTCTCCTCGACTCGATAGCGCAGCACCAACCCGTCCTCGGTCAGTTCGTCGGCGATCGCCAGCACGGTGGCCCGCACCCGAGGATCGTCGGGCGGCAGGAAGCGGGTCAGCACCGCCAGCAACAGCGAGGCGTCGAGTGCGTCGTCGTCGTAGCGCTGGGTGAGCACACCGCGTGAGTCGACGCCATTGGTCAGGATGTCGGCCTTGATCTCCTCGGCGATCGCACGCCACTGCTGTGCGTAGGACTTCTCGCCCTCGAGTTCGGCGAGTTTGGAGCCCCGATCGAGCGCCACCCAGCACATGATCTTGCTCGACGTGAAGTGCTGCGGCTCGCCGCGTACCTCCCAGATGCCGCGGTCGGGCTCGCGCCAGTGCTTGATCGCCTCCTCGACCTGTTGCTTGAGCACCGGCCACAGGTTCTCCGGAATCTGCTCGCGCGACTTGGTATGCAAATAAACCGAATCCAGCATGGTGCCCCAGATGTCGTGCTGCATCTGGTTGTAGGCACCGTTGCCGATCCGCACGGGGCGCGCATTGTCGTAACCGGCGAGGTGGTGCAACTCTTCTTCCACGAGAGTGCGTTCGCCGCCGACGGCGTACATCACCTGAAGCGGGTGGCGCTCACCGTTGTTGGCACCGGAGACGTCGGCGATGAAGGCGAAGAAGTCGTCGGCCTCGCGGTCAAGGCCGAGGGTGTAGAGGCCCCACAGCGCGAAGGTCGAGTCGCGCACCCAGGCGTATCGGTAGTCCCAGTTACGTTCGCCCTGCGGGGTTTCCGGCAGCGACGTCGTCGGTGCCGCAAGCAACGCTCCGGTCGGCGAGTACGTCAGGCCTTTGAGTGTGAGCGCGCTGCGCTGTAGATACGAGCGCCACGGATGGTCGGGGAAGTCGCCGATGTTGATCCACTGTCGCCAGCACTCGCTGGTCTGCCACAGTTTGTCGGCTGCCTCGTCGTAGGTCTGCGGCACAGGGTGTTTCGACCAACTGAGTGCGACGAAGACGTTGTCGCCTTCCTTCATCCGGGTGCGGGCGCGCGCTTCGCGGCCCTCCAGCCCGATGCGCAGGTTGGTGGTGAGCCGCATCGTCGGGTGGGAGTCCGGATCCTTGGTGGCCCGCGCGATCGCCTCGCCGTATGCCTGCGCCGAGTACTCCCAGGTGGCGCTGTTGCGGTGGTAGTCGAACGACGGTTCGCACTGCATCACCAATTCGACCGTGCCGCTCACACACCGCACGGTGCGCAGCAGGATGTGCTCGGCGTCCCAGTCCATCGGGGTGCGGCGGTGGGTGCGCGATCGCGATTCGATGTCGTGCCACGGGCCCATCACCAGCGCGTCGCGCACGATGACCCAGCCGGTGTGCGTCTGCCAGGTTGTCTCCAGAATCAGGCTGCCAGGAAGGTAGCGGCGCGCGGCAGGTACGGAGACGCCGTAGGGTCCGAGCCGAAAATGTCCGGCGCCGCGGTCCAGGATGGCGCCGAAGACGCTGGGGGAGTCCGGCCTCGGTACGCAGAGCCACTCCACCGAACCTGCCGACGAGATCAGGCAGGTGTTTTCACAGTCGGACAGGAACGCGTAGTCGGCGATCGGCGGGAACGGATTCCGCAACGAGCCGCTCGGCGCGTACGGCACAGGGGCCGTCACGGTGAGCGGCGCGGGGGCAGTGGCCCCGTTGGCCTCTTCATTTTGTTGCAGAACCATGCCGAACATCATCAACTCCCGACCTGCCCGGCGTCCACTTGTCGGCGCGTGTGTCCGGCTTTGCTGGCGTGGCGCCGGGCGTGGGCCGGCGGCTGCTTGGTCCGCAGCGCCGCGGCCAACCGGCTTGATCTGCGGAAACAGCCGCACCGTAGGCTGGCCGGGTGGGCGGCTTCCTCAACTGGTGGGACGGCGTCGAGCTGTGGTTGTCGGGGCTCGGATTCGTCGCGCAGACCGCGGTGGTCATGCCTGTGGTGTTGGCGCTGGCCTACGGGACCGCCATTCTGCTGGACGGGGCGCTCGGAAACGGGATTCGGCTGCTGCGTCGGGCGCGCCACCAGGACGAGGAATCGGAGTAATACCGATGCCGCGCTCTCGGGTGACGTTGGTGCTGGTCAGCCTCGTGCTGTTGGTGATCGTCATGTGGCTGGTCACGCGTTGACGGTGGCGAAAGCCCCGATCTGAGGATCAGCTGGGATTCTGTTATTCTTCGCGCCATGCAGACAGCGTCCGGCAACAAGAGCGGCCACGTGCTGGCCCTCATTGCCGTTGGTTTTCCGGCTGTCGCTGATGTCTGTTGTTGTCGCTGATTCCATACCCGTCCGCGGTTTGGTGTCGGTAGCGGCTGCATCTGTGCCGAAATACTGATCCTTCGCCTTGCCGTCGTGACGGGTTCCCGTCAATTCCCTGCAAGGAAAGGTCATCAATGAACATCCGTAAAGCCTGGCTGCACGCCGCGGCGCTCGCCACCACAGTGAGCGTGCTCGCGGCATGCGGCGGAGGGTCTAGCGACGTCGCGGGTGGAGGCGATCAGGGCGGCGGTGCAGAAACCACGCTGACGCTCGTCGCCTACGCCGTGCCCGAACCGGGCTGGAGCAAGATCATTCCGGCGTTTGCGGCCACCGAAGAGGGCAAAGGCGTCGCGGTGACCACGTCCTACGGCGCCTCGGGTGACCAGTCTCGCGCGGTCGTCGACGGCAAGCCGGCCGACATCGTCAACTTCTCGGTCGAGCCGGACGTCGCCCGGCTGGTCAAGGCGGACAAGGTGGCCAAGGACTGGAACGCCGACGCCACCAAGGGAATCCCGTTCGGCTCGGTCGTTTCACTGGTCGTGCGCGAAGGTAATCCGAAAAACATCAAGGATTGGGATGATCTGCTGAAACCCGGGGTCGAGGTCGTCACCCCGAGCCCACTGAGCTCCGGCTCGGCGAAGTGGAACCTCTTGGCGCCGTACGCCGCCAAGAGCGACGGCGGCAAGAACCAGCAGGCGGGGCTGGACTTCGTTACCAAGCTCGTCACCGAGCACGTCAAGACGCGGCCGGGTTCCGGGCGCGAGGCCACCGACGTGTTTCTGCAGGGCACAGGTGACGTGCTGATCAGCTATGAGAACGAGGCGATCAACATCGAGCGGCAGGGTAAGCCGGTGCAGCACATCAACCCGCCGCAGACCTTCAAGATCGAGAACCCGGTCGCGGTGGTCACGGCCAGCACCCACCTCGATCAGGCGAACGCGCTGAAGAACTTTCTGTACACCCCTGAGGGCCAGAAGATCTGGGCTCAGTCGGGCTTCCGGCCCGTCGACCCGTCGGTCGCCGAGGATTTCGCGAACGACTTCCCGACGCCGCAGAAGCTGTGGACCATCGGTGACTTGGGAGGATGGAGCGCAGTAGATCCGGCGTTGTTCGACAAGGAGAACGGCAGCATCACCAAGATCTACAAGCAGGCGACTGGATGACAGCTGCGCTCGATCCGCAGGCGACCCGGCCAGAGCTCACCGGTGACGGTGGGGCCGGGCCGTCTCGCGGTTTCTTCAAGAGCCGGTACGGCAGTACGTCGCTTCGCGTCGGGGTCGCCACGACATGGCTGTCCGTCATCGTCCTGCTGCCACTCGCCGCGATCGTGTGGCAGTCCGCCGGTGGTGGCTGGGCCGCGTTCTGGAGCGCGGCGACGTCGCGCGCCGCCATCGAGTCGTTCAAGGTCACCTTGACCATCTCGTTTTCGGTCGCGGTGATCAACCTCGTCTTCGGGCTGCTGGTGGCCTGGGTGCTGACGAGGGACGACTTTCCGGGCAAGCGACTGGTGGACGCGATCATCGACCTGCCGTTCGCCCTGCCGACGATCGTGGCCAGCCTGGTGATGTTGGCGCTCTACGGGCCCAACAGCCCGGTCGGGATTCACATTCAGCACACCAAGTGGGGCGTGGGCATCGCGCTGCTGTTCGTCACCCTGCCGTTTGTCGTGCGGTCGGTGCAGCCCGTGTTGCTGGAACTCGACCGTGAGGTCGAGGAGGCCGCCGCGTCGCTGGGCGCCAACAACCGCACGATATTCACCCTCGTCATCATTCCCGCGCTGCTTCCGTCGCTGCTTTCCGGTGCAGGACTGGCCTTTTCCCGGGCGATCGGCGAGTACGGATCTGTGGTGCTGATCGGCGGCGCCGTCCCCGGCGAGACCGAGGTGTCGTCGCAATGGATTCGGACGTTGATCGAGAACGACGACCGTACCGGCGCCGCGGCGATATCGATTGTCCTGCTGGCAATTTCGTTCATCGTGCTCTTCATTCTGCGTAGCGTCGGCTCGCGCGCGGCCAAGCGTGAGGAGTTGGCGCAGTGAACGTCTCTCCCGCTGTGCGCTATCTGCTTCGGTACACCGCGCTGGCATACCTCGTACTGCTGCTGATCGTGCCGGTCGGGTTGATCCTCTGGCGTACGTTCACCCCCGGTATCGGTGCGTTCTTCGAGTCGATCACCACCCCGGCCGCCGTGTCGGCGCTGCAGCTGTCGTTGCTTGTCGTGGCGATCGTGGTACCGCTCAACGTCCTCTTCGGTGTGCCGACGGCATTGGTCCTGGCCCGCAACAAGTTTCGCGGGAAGAGCCTGCTCCAGGCGGTCATCGATCTGCCGTTCGCCGTCTCGCCGGTGGTCGTCGGCGTCGCGCTGATCCTATTGTGGGGCACCGCGGGCATCTTCGGTTTCGTCGAGAACGACCTCGGGTTCAAGATCATCTTCGGCTTCCCCGGCATCGTGCTTGCGAGCATCTTCGTCACCGTCCCGTTCGTGATTCGTGAAGTCGAACCGGTATTGCACGAACTGGGCACCGACCAGGAAGAGGCCGCTGCGACGCTCGGCTCGCAGTGGTGGCAGACGTTCTGGCGGATCACGCTGCCCTCGATCCGGTGGGGGCTCACCTACGGTGTCGTGTTGACCGTCGCCCGCACCCTCGGTGAATTCGGGGCGGTCATCATGGTGTCGTCGAACCTGCCGGGGCAATCGCAGACCCTCACACTGCTGGTGGCAGATCGGTACGGCCGCGGCTCCGAATACGGCGCCTACGCCGTCTCAACCTTGCTGATGAGCGTCGCGGTGATCGTGCTGATCGTCCAGGTGGTCCTGGACGCCCGCCGCGCGAAAACGGACAATTAGGGCTCGAGGAGACGCTGACATGACGAACGCAATCACGGTGCGGAGTGCCAACAAGCACTATGGCGATTTCGCCGCGCTGGACAACGTCGACTTCGACGTGCCTGCAGGCTCACTGACAGCCCTCCTCGGGCCGAGCGGATCGGGCAAATCGACGCTGCTGCGCGCCATCGCCGGCCTCGATCAGCCCGACACGGGCACGATCACCATCAACGGTGAAGACGTGACGCACATTCCGCCGCAGCGCCGCGGCATCGGCTTCGTGTTCCAGCACTACGCAGCGTTCAAGCATCTGACGGTTCGCGACAACGTCGGATTCGGCCTCCGTATCCGTAAGCGGCCGAAGTCCGAGGTCAAGGAGAAGGTGGACAACCTCCTCGAGGTGGTGGGCCTGGCCGGCTTCCAGACCCGCTATCCCAACCAGCTCTCGGGCGGGCAGCGGCAGCGCATGGCGCTGGCCCGCGCTCTGGCGGTGGATCCGCAGGTGCTGCTTCTCGATGAGCCGTTCGGTGCGCTGGACGCCAAGGTGCGTGAAGATCTGCGCGCGTGGCTGCGCAGGCTGCACGACGAGGTCCACGTCACCACTGTGCTTGTGACGCACGACCAGCCCGAGGCGCTCGACGTTGCCGACCGGATCGCGGTCCTCAACAAGGGCCGTATCGAGCAGGTCGGTTCCCCGACGGAGGTCTACGACACACCCGCCAACGCGTTCGTGAT
>Ga0164306_10001408_pt1 | contig 10666 bp, 6 predicted proteins | sample Whisoiple_242_MG_FD_110213 | JGI IMG/M metagenome (GOLD analysis project Ga0164306, IMG submission 110213) | Soil microbial communities amended with fresh organic matter from upstate New York, USA - Whitman soil sample_242_MG | ecosystem: Environmental > Terrestrial > Soil > Unclassified >... | reverse complement strand
TCGTCGAGCACCCTCCGTATGCCTCGCCAGACCTCATCCGGACAATGCGCTGGGAAAGCGTGTCACGAAGTCGAGGACTCGCACCCACACCGGGCTGACGGAAATCCGCGCCATCGGCAGACCCACGAAGCGATGCCACCCAAGCGTCGCCCTGATCGTCTCCCATGTACCTGTGCGCCGCGGCTTCATACTCCGGGGCGACGTCGTCCAGCATCTCTACCTGGGCATGGCCTCGGTCGAGCAGCGCATTATGGGACCACGCGCGCTCCTCATCAATCTAGGCAGCAGCAGATTCGCTCATTGCGAATCCGGCCTCACCAGCCATGTCAGGAACGTCGTCGTGCGAGACGCAGGAGCCCGGCGCCAACAAGGATGACAGCGACGGCGTAGCCGAGCATTGGTTCGACCGGCGCGCTGAGACCGGTCGAAGCGAGTGGAGGTTGCGAAGCCGGTGGTTGTGGCTGTGGGGCCGGGGGTTGGGGTTGTGAGGCCGATCGGCTGAAGGTGTCAGTGATCTGCACACTTGTGATGCCGGCCGCGGGAACCGTTATCTGCTGGCTTGCGCCTGCCACCTCAACGGCAACTGCATCCGTGTGCCCGTCGATGACCTCGGTCACCAGGCAGGTCGAACCGCCACCGATGCCGTTGAAGATCTGCGACACCGAACCCGCCGATTGACTGGCCGGGATCACCAACGCGATGACCTGGATCGGGGCGCGGCAGATCAGCAGGATGCCGACAAGCCCCTGACTCCCGGCGCCCGGGCCGGAGATCGTCTTCACTACCTCCATGGCGCCTGGCGCGGGGTAGAACGTGTCGGTGATGCTGAGAGAGGCGAGTGTCCCGGCAGGCACCGTGACGGTTTGGTTCGCGCCGGCGACGGTGGCAGTGACCGTGGAGGTCGCCCCGTTCGATGTCTCGGTCACGGTGCAGGAGGACCCGGCCGGAATGTCTTGGTAGGTCTGCGTCAATGTCTGCGCGCCGGTCCCGGCAGGGATCGTCATTGTCGGCAGCGTGGTGGTGCCGCATGTGACGTCGATCGTGATCGCGCCCTGGCTGCCGGCCGACGGGCCGTTGATCGTTTTGCGCACCTCGAGCGAGCCGGGCACCGGACCGTAGGCGTTCGTGAGTTCGGCGCTCCCCTCCGTGTTCGCGCCGATTTCCACGTTCTGTGGGCTGCCGGTGGTCACAACGCCGATGGTGCTGGTACTGCCGTCGGCCTCCTCGGTGACGGTGCAGGTGAGACCGGCGGGGATGTTGTCGTAAGTGTGCGATTGCGGTCCCGTCGCGCCGGCGGGGATGGTAAATCCGGGAAGGGGCAAGCCGCCGCAATTGACGCCGATGGTGATCGCGCCCTGCTCACCCGCCGACGCGCCGCTGATGGTCTTGGTCACCGTCAGCGAACCCGGCACGAGGTGGTAGACGTCGAACAGGTCCGCGGTGGTGATTCCGCCGGCCGGAATGGTTGCATCCTGGGGATTGCCCACGGTGATGACCGCGACGGTGTCGGACGATCCGTCGACGGTTTCGGTCACCGTGCAGGTGGCCCCTGCCGGAACGTCTTGGTAGGTATGTGACGTCGTGCCGGCCGCGGCTTCGGCCGGGATCACGAAGTCGGGCGTCAGGGCCGTCCCGTCGCAGACCGCCTGGATCGTGACGGCTGACTGGCTGCCTGCCGCGGGGCCGTCGATGGTCTTGTTCACGGTGAGCGCGCCTGGCGCGGGCGCGTAGCTGTCGGTGATCTCTGCGATGGCCTCGTCGCCCGCAGGGATCGTCACCTCTTGCGGGCTGCCCGTGGTCGTCACCGCCACTGTGCTGGTGGAACCGGCCGCCGTTTCGGTGACGGTGCACATGGTGCCGGAAGGGATGTCGTTGAACGTCACTGGGTCTGGTGATGTGGTGCCGGCCGGGATGGTGAAGTCGGTGATAAGGACGTCGGCGCCGCAGTCGACGTGGATCGTCACTGGTCCCTGTTCGCCCGCGGACGGGCCGTCGATCGTTTTGGTGACGGTGAGCGAGCCGGGGACGAATGTGTAGGTGTCGGTCACGTCGACGGTGCCGGTTCCGTCGGTGGCGATCGTGACGGGTGACCCATCGATCGTCGGGTTGACGTTCACCGTGTTGGTGCTGCCGTCGGAGATCTCGGTGACGGTGCAGGCGGCGCCCGCGATCAGGTCCTGGTACCGCTGCAGGTACGTCCCGCCCGCGGATCCGGCCGGGACGACCAGATCTGGTATCAGTGCCGTGCCGTTGCACACGGTGTGAATCGTGACCTCACCCTGAGAGCCGGCAGCTGTCCCGGTGATCGTCTTGCTGACCACCAGTTCACCTGTCAAGTAAGTGTCGCTGAGGTCGGCCGTGGCGGTGCCGCCCGGTGGGACCGTCACCTCCGTCCCGCTGCCCTGCTTGAGCACTGCCAGCGTGCTCGTGTTGCCGTCCTCGGTCTCGACCACCATGCACACCGAACCGCCGGGGATGTCGTTGTAGGTCTGTGAACCGGGATCAGTCGCACCGGCGGGAATGACGAAGAGTGGTTGCAACGTGGTTATCACGCCGTTGTTGACGCAGGTCACCGTGATCGTGATCCGGCCCTGCTGCCCGGCGCCGGCGCCGGTGATGGACTTGTTCACGACGAGCGAGCCGGAGTTGAGGTTGTAGGTGTCGGTCCACTCTGCCGTCACGATCCCACCCGGTGGCACGGTCACCTGGTCGTCTCCGGTGACGACGACGCTGACCGCGGAGTTTTCACCGTCGCCGGTCTCGGTGATCGTGCAAACGGTTCCCGCCGCGATGTTCGGGTACAGCTGGGAGCTGAGGCCAGCGGCAGTTCCTGCCGGGATCACGAACGCGGCCAGGGCCGTGCCATCGCAGACGGGCTGGATGGTGATGGTGTCTTGCAGTCCGGCGCCCGGCCCGGTGATCGTCTTCCTGACGATCAAAGCTCCGGGCGTCAAGGCGTAGGTGTCCGTGATGACGGCTGTGCCGGTGCCGCCAGCAGGGACCGAAATGAGGGCTCCGTTGTCGCCGGTGATGGTTGTCGTGAGGGTGCTGGTGTCGCCAGTGGCGGTCTCCGTCGCTGTGCACACGGAGCCGGCCGGAATACCGGCGTAGGTGCGCGTGGTCGAACCGGCAGCTGCTCCTGCTGCGATGGTGAAGTCCGGCAGCGGCGTGACGGTGCCATTCACGTTGCAGGTCACGCTGATCGTGACGACGCCCTGTTGTCCGGCCGCCGGACCGGCGATGGTCTTGGTGACGGTCAGCGAACCAGGGGCGAGGTCGTACGTATCGGTGAGGAGCGCCTGGACACTGCTGCCGCCCGGCACGGTCACGGTCTGGCCGCTGCCGGCCACCATGACCGTCACCGTGTCGGTGTGACCGTCAACGGTCTCGGTGATGGTGCAGACGCTGCCCGGCGCCACCAGGTACGTCTTTGACGGCTGACCGGTTGCACCGGCATCGATCGTGAACGGCGCCAGGTCGATTCCGTCACAGGTCGGCTGGATCACGACCTCGCCCTGCTGGCCCGCGCCGGGCCCCGTGATCGACTTCTTCACGACGAGGACGCCAGGTGCCACGAAGCCGTAGGTGTCGGTGATCGTGGCGGTCGTGGTCCCAGCGTCAACGGTGACCGCCTGACCGGACCCGTCGACATCGACCGTCACCGTGCTTGTTTGCCCGTCGTGGATCTCCGTCACAATGCAACTCGTACCGACCGGGATGTTGTCGTACGTCTTTGACAGGGTGCCGGTGGATCCGGCCGGGATGTCGAACGGATCACCGACCAGGACTCCGCCGCAACGCACATTGATCGTCACAGCGCCCTGCTTGCCCGCGGCGGGGCCGGTGATCGTCTTCTGAACGATCAACGAACCTGTTTGGGTGAACAGCGCCTTGGCGTTCACCGTCGTGGTCAGCGTGGCATCCTGCGCCAGGATGAGTCGTTGGGCATCGGATACACCGTTGGTGCCGTCGTAAAGATAGACGTTGTTCTGCGGGACGGTCGCCTTGGCGGTTGCTTGGAGCAGGGCAGCACTCTGCCCGGCCTGTTTCAGCCAGATCTGGGTGCCGGACGGCACCGTCGTACCCGGTGGAATCAGGTCTGTCGCTCCCGGGTCTCGGAACATGTCCGCGCCGAGTGCGGTGACGCTGGCCGCCGTCGCAGGACCTGTGGCCGTCACAGTGAAGGGTCCGAGGATCGACGCCGTGCTACTCAGCGTTTCCGGGGTGATGCTGACCGACGGCGGGTCCGGCGGCGCCGCGGGTCCCTTGGCGATGACTGCTGTCGCGATGCCACTGACGACGTCGTGAAGGGAGTCGGAGGTATTCAGCACGTACCTGTCCGAGAAAAACCAGATCGCGGCCTGCACGGCCGCGGCCTTTTGGTTCAGGTCGGTCAGCGCGGCCGGTTCGTTCGTCTTCGGGTAGTAGTTGTTGAGAACCTGAGCCACGTAGTTCACGTTGGGCACGTTGGACGCATTCCAGGTACCGAGTACGTAGTTGATCCCAGGCGAGGTGTTCGTGTTGATGTCGAAGCAGTACAGGCTGAGTTGGGCATTACTTCCGTCGGTCGCCGTGCCGAGAATAATTCCCGCGAAGCCTTCATTCTTGGGAGAGAATCCGGTCGTCGGATTGCCCGCCGGGTAACCCTCCGTCACCGGGTCGAAGGAGTTGCCGGCATCGGCGATGAAACCCGCCACGCCTTGCCCGGACCCCGTCCCGGACATCACCATTTGCGTCGGCGAACCTGCGCGCGGACTGGATCCGGGGAGTGTCGAGACAGGGACCGCCAAGGCGGAAGGCGCGAAGAGAACCACGATCGCCGAGGCGGTGATCATCGAAAAAGCCATTCGCGTCCGGAAGCGCGGCACAAAGCGGCACACTAACCGAAAGCCCGGCCAATGGCCATGCCTCATCGGCATTTGGCCGACGGTTAGGTCGCTGCATATTCGTAAGTGGCGGCGACCGCTTCACCTGTTCGGACAAATCTCGGACGCTGTACCCCAGCGACGTTCACAGCGCAGTGGCTCGCCGATCCGATGCACTAACCCCCTGTGCCGAGATCACAGGTCACGGATTTGCCTTTCGGTCTACTGTCCAAACGGCGGGCAGGTCGTCGCCGGAAGCAGCGGCCCCGCGGTTCACCCTTCCGTCCGATTTCTGTTCGACGGTTTCGTGAGAGTTCAAGGTCGACGGCCAGGATCGGGACGAACCTTCGGCATGTCAGCCCTGCACCGAACTTCAACCCGTGAAACCGATCACCCTCTCTTTTCCCTCGTGGGATGGGTGAATACATGGCCATCCGGGTTCGGTGAATCGACCGTCGATAGCTCTTCACCCGCCAGACGTGTGGTTACTTGCTGCCGCAAAATCGCTTCCGTGTACCGTGACGGCCCAGATCACGATCAGGTCGAACGCAATGACGAGGATGGCCCACATCGGGTAGTAGGGCAGCCAGGCGAAGTTGGCCAGAATGCTGACCGCCGCGATGATGATCGCAATGGCTCGAGCCCAGCGCCTGCCGAAGAACAAACCCACGCCGGCGCACAACGCGATGATGCCGATCAAGATGTGGCCCCACCCCCAAGCGGTGGCGTCCAACTCGAAGAGCCACTTGTTCGTGGCCACGTAGAGGTCATTGTCGACTATCCCAACAATTCCTTGGATCATCCCGAAAACGCCGGTGAGCATGAGGATGAGGCCCGCCGTCGCCGTGATTCCCAAGGCCCTTCCGTCTGGCTCCACTGCCGGTCCTGTGGGTTGTCGGGTCACCTTTGTCATCTCCCATTTGCCCAGGAACTGGGACAACTTTACTGTTGCAGACTCGCCCCTTGCATGCAGGATCGAGCACTTTGATCACAGTCGGCCCGCCCAGCTGACAAGTCGGTCCCGGCATCAGTACAGCGGCTTTCAACGGACCCAGGGTTTCGGACACTTCCGCCGTCTCCTCTTGCTCGATCGCAGCCGGGCCAGGCAGCGAAGGGTTGTCGGGGAGGCTGCCTTCGATCACCGACTCGTTCCAGGCGTGAACGGCCGAGAGCCCAGTGTTTCGCACGCTGGCCCCCGCAAACGAAATTCTATGGCTGCGGAGTTCAGCTCTGACCCATCAATCCCGACCACGACGGGTCCTCGTCCAGTCGCCTGGAACGGATGCCTCGTCTCGCAGTAGATCATCCATATCGTGTTGCACTTCCATGAATCCGATTGCAACGGTCTGATTTCTTGGGTGACTGGTCAGGCTTGTCGGTGGTGCCATGGGACCAGTGATCGGCGCGTGCGGGGCTCGGTGGCAGGAGCGGTTTCAGTGGGTGGGCTGGTTCGGCGGATCCACCCGCCGTAGCGTCGGGCCAGGATGTCCGCTGTAGAACCATGCAGAATGACGCTGAGCAGAACCGTCAGGGCGATGACTGAGATCGCCGTACGCAACGAGTCGTCCAGGTCAAGGTCCTCGACTGCGAGCAGCGCAAACACCACCGATGCCAGGCCGCGCGGACCGAACCAGCCGATGAAGGCGACACTTCGGACCCGCATCCCGGTCCCGATCAAACAGACCGCGACAGGCACGATTCGGAAGACCGTCAGCGACAACGCGGCGAACAGCATTTCACGCCACCCGACATGTCCCCACAGCAGTGGAAGAGCTGCCAGCCCGAAGACCAACCAGACCGCGAAGCCCAACAATTCGGACAGCCCCTCGGTGCCGTCAAGCGCCGACTCCTCGTCATCGACCCAGGACGCCGACGCCGTAAACGCCGTGCCAGCAATGAAACACGCGACGAAGCCGTTACCGCCGACCAAAGCGACCAGGCAGTACGCAAGGATCGGCAACACCAGTACACCTAAGGATCTGGTGCCGCTCGTGCTCAGGTTCCGGCTCCGGGACCAGCCCAGAAGCAGTCCACCCGCCGCGCCGACACCGGCCCCGAGCACCGCACCAACGCCGAGATCGACCACTGCTTGAAGCACGCTCGAACCGGTCCGCAGACCTTCCTCGCCTGCGATGGCCGCAATCGCGAACAACACCACTGGAGTGATCAGCCCGTCATTGAGTCCGCTCTCGACATTGAGGACTCGCCGAACCCTCACGGGTACAACAGGGTTCAGCACCGTAGCCGCACCAAGACCGGCGTCCGTCGGAGCCAACGCCGCCGCGAGCAGCAATGCAACCATCACGGGCATTGCGGGGAACACCAACTGGGCACCCATGAATCCCATGACCACGGTCAGCGGCAGCCCCACCAGTAGCAGCCGGACCACCAGCCCACGGTCACCCTCGATCTGCCGGGGGCGCACCTGGGCGGCGTCATGAAACAAGATCAACGCCAGGGTCACCTCGGCAACCGCCCTGACCTCCACCGCCGCCGTGCCCTCGACCGCAACCGGCACCACAATCGAAAGCACCGCGCCGGCGGCCACGAATGCGATCGGAGCCGTGACATACATCCGACCCAAAGCACGAGCGACGGCGACGAAGGCCAGGACAAGGATGGAAAAAACGACGGCGGCGGCAGTCACCCATCACATTCAACCCTTTCCCGCCTGACCGCGCCTCGACAATTGAAAGGCTTCCGTAGAAGTCGAACACTCATGTTGGAGTCGGGTCGGCACTCGTACGCCAACTGCGAACTGGAATCCAGGCCCTCTCTGAATCGGCCATGATTGGAAATGGTTGTGACTATTGCCATCTCAACGACGACGGTCGGACAAGCGTCCACGACCAAGCATGTGCGGGCCATCCGGCTGGCCGCGCCTGCATCTGCCATCAAGGTCCTCCTGCGCGGCAATGACTTCCGCGCCGACCAGCAGTCTTCGATCGACAACGTGCCAAACATCGTGCATTGAGGGTGACGTGCGCTCCGGGCGTGTTCGGAAAACGATGTCATCGATCTGGCGGACACGCCGAAGGGGGCTTGGCGGGGAGGACCACCGAAACTGTCATGGCCAGGCCGCACGGTGACTTCCAAGTTGCTGCCGACGACTGGAACTGAGAGGATTGTCCGGTTCTGGTCGTTGCGCTGCCCGTTGGGTTTGCGTCGATGCATAGTTGTAGATCCCTTGTCGGCGGGTTTGCCGCACGTGTAGGGAGGACAAAGATGAGACGGGGCCTGAATTTCGTTCTTGCCATCGCCGCTGGATCTCTTTTGCTGGTGGCCTGCGTGTCGGACGGCGGTGGCCCACCGGAGTCCGCGAACACCTCGCGCGGCCCGATCGAGGTCTGGCTATCGACCAACCCCGAGGAGGTGGCCTGGGGCGAGCAGGTCGTCGCCTCCTGGAACAGTCAGCACCCAGACGAACAGGTGACCGCCCAGCAGATCCCTGCCGGAAAGACATCGGAGGAGGTGATCTATTCCTCCATCGTGGCGGGCAACGCTCCTTGCGTGGTATTGAATACCGCTCCCTCGGCGGTGCCGCAGTTCCAGCAGGCGGGCGGCCTGGTGGCGCTCGACACCTTCCCTGATGGCGACTCCTACGTCGAGGCGCGGACCGGAAAGGAGATAGCCGACCAATACCGGTCACCGGATGGGCGCTTCTACCAGATCCCGTGGAAGGTCAACCCGGTGATGATCTTCTACAACAAGAAGCTCTTCGCGGAGGCGGGCCTTGACCCGGAGAACCCACCGCTGGCGACCTGGGACGAGTTCCTGCAGACCTCACGGACCCTCGTGCAGAAGGGCGTCGCGCCCGCCGCGATCTGGCCGGCACCGTCGAGCGAGTTCTTCCAGTCCTGGTTCGACTACTATCCGATGTCCGCCGCGCGGACCCAGCAGCAGCTCGTCGAGGACGGCAAGGCGACGTTCGACTCCCCCGACGGAGTGGCGGTCGGGAATTTCTGGCGGACCATGTATGCGGAGAAACTCGCCCCGCAGGAGAAATACAACGGTGACTCGTTCAAGGACGGCGCGGCCGCTATGGCAAGCGCCGGGCCGTGGGCGATACCCGTCTATAAGGACACCATCGATTGGGGTGTCGTGCCCATCCCGACCGAGGATGGGAAGCCCGCCGATCAGATCTACACGTTCAGCGACGAGAAGTCGTTGGCCATCTACTACGCCTGCGAACACCGCCTTACTGCTTGGGAGTTCGTGAAGTCGGCAACCACCGAGGCTGCGGACGGCGAGCTCCTCGAGTTGACCGGCCAAATGCCCATGCGGCAGAACCTGCCCGAGGTCTATGCGAGTTACTTCGCCACCCACCCGGATTACGAGCAATTCGCGGACCAGGCGGGTCGAGTTGTGGAAGTGCCGAACGTACAAAACTCCACCGAGATCTGGCAGACGTTCCGAAACGCCTGGACCTCCGCGGTGGTGTTCGACGACGAGCCGATCGACAAGGCCTTCGCGGACGCGGCCGCGCGAGCCAACGAACTCTTGGCGGAGGAGTGATGTCATGACATTGGTACGCGGTGCGAAGTCCGGGTCGACGATCGAGGGCGGCCTTGATGTGGAGAAGGAACGGTGGCTGGGCAGACAGCCCATCGGCCTGCTCTTCATCCTGCCCTACGTGATTTTCCTGATAGGCATCTTTGTGTACCCATTGGTGGTGCAGTTCGTCATCTCGTTCTATGACTTCTTCTTCGCGGCACCTGGGGCCGACGTCGACCGGCCCTGGGTGGGTCTTCAGAACTATGCAGATGTCCTCCAGGACCCGACGTTCCAGCGTTCGCTTTTCAACGTCTTCGTGTTCATGATCATTAACGTGCCGGCAACGGTCTTCCTTTCGCTCGTGCTGGCCTACGCATTGAATACGAAGATCCGCGGGCTGTGGTTCTTCCGCGGTGCTTACTACGCGCCCTACGTCACGGCGAGCGTGGCGATCGTGACGGTCTGGCTGTTCATGTTCGGCGTGACCGGAATCGTCAACACCGTCCTCGGGCCGCTGGCTCCCGACCCTTCCTGGCTGATCAACAGTTACTGGGCCATGCCCATGATCGCGATATTCGTGACCTGGAAGCAGCTCGGTTTTTTCATCCTGCTCTATCTCGCGGCGCTACAGAACGTTCCCAATGAGGTTTATGAGGCCGCGGATGTGGACGGAGCGGGCGCTGTCCGCAAGTTCCGGTCGGTCACCGTTCCGGGCGTCCGGCCGGCGACGACGCTGGTCATCATTCTTGCGACCATCACCGGGATGAACCTGTTCACGGAGCCATATCTGCTCACCAACGGGGGTGGGCCCAACGGCGCCTCGGTCACTCCGGTCTTCTACATGTACCAGAAGGGTGTCGAGCAGGGGCAGGCCGGTTATGCGGCGGCCATCGGCATGATTCTGCTTGCTATCACGCTGCTTATCGCGCTGGTCCAGCGGCGACTGCTCGAGCGGGACTAGGGAGACACGATGAGCACACCGCTGCCGATCTCGTCGGAAGGCACTCCGGCCCAGGATCTCGAGGTTGAAACCCCCCCGCGTAACCGACTCCGAGTGTTTGTGCTGGCCCTCGGCGCGGTCTTGTTTATTTTCCCGTTCTACTACATGGTGATCGGCTCCTTTCAGGCGGTGGCCGACAAGTCGTTGTCCGGGATCCTCCCGCATCCGGGCAACATGACGGTCACGAACTACCAGGAGATCAACGACGCCATCGACGCTCCCCGGGCCCTGCCCAACTCGAGCATTTTCACGATCGGCGTGCTGTTGTTCACGGTCTTGTTCGGCCTGCTGGCCGGCTACGCACTCG
>Ga0164306_10001407_pt1 | contig 10673 bp, 12 predicted proteins | sample Whisoiple_242_MG_FD_110213 | JGI IMG/M metagenome (GOLD analysis project Ga0164306, IMG submission 110213) | Soil microbial communities amended with fresh organic matter from upstate New York, USA - Whitman soil sample_242_MG | ecosystem: Environmental > Terrestrial > Soil > Unclassified >... | reverse complement strand
TCTTCGCCGCCGAGCGTGCCTACACCTACGCGGTCGCCTCGGGTGTGGTGCTGGCCGCCTCGCTGCTGTCCTCGGTGGTGCAGCCGGTGTTCGGCGCGCTCACCGACCGGTGGCCCATGCCCTAGCTGTTGCCGGCCGCCACCCTGCTCAGCGGCGCCGGCATCGCGGTGAGCGGACTGAGCGGCTCCTACGCGCTCACACTCGTGTGCGTGGCGGTGTCGGGTCTCGGCGTCGCCGCCTACCACCCGGAATCGGCCCGCGTCGCCCGGATCGCCGCCCGTGGCAGCCATCGGGCCATGGGCTGGTTCTCCACCGGCGGGAACATCGGCTTCGCGCTCGCCCCGCTGATGGTCGGAACCGTGGTGGGAGCCGGAGGACTGCACAGGACGCCGCTCCTGGCGCTCCCCGCCCTCGCCGGCGCCGCGATGTGCCTGCCCGTGGTGCACGCCCTGCGGCGGGAGCGGGCGGGCGGCCCGCACGCGGCGCCGCCCACCGGGAACGACGACGTCCCCTCCTTCCTGAAACTGTCCCTGGCCGTGGTCTTCCGGTCGATCGCGTTCGTCGGCCTGAGCACCTTCATCTCGCTGTACGCCCGGCAGCGTCTGGGCGGCAGCGCGGCCGCGGGAACCGCGGCCCTGTCCGTGTTCTACCTCGGCGGTGCGGTCGGCTCGGTGCTGGGCGGTTCCCTCGCGAGCCGCTGGGACCGCGTGAGGGTCTCTCGCTGCTCGTACGTGCTCACGGCGGTGGCGGTCACGGGTGTCGTGTGGGTGCCGGGCCCGGCGATCCACGTCTTCGTCGCGCTGGCCTCCGTCGGCCTGTACGTCCCCTTCTCGCTGCAGGTCACGCTCGGCCAGGACTACCTGCCCTCCCGGGTCGGCACGGCGAGCGGGATCACCCTGGGCCTGACCGTCAGCATCGGCGGCCTCGCCGCTCCCGCCCTCGGTGCTCTCGCCGACGCCACGTCCCTGCGGACCGCCCTCGCACCCCTTGCCCTGATGCCCCTACTGAGCTGGCTGCTGTTCCGCGCTCTGCCCGAACCTGCCGCCCCGAAGGCGTCGGCACCGCCGCCTGCGGCGGGAGACGGGGGCGGAGCCGCCGTCAGTCCCGCCGCAGGCGAACGCTCTTGACGCCCCGCCCCTGCTCCGCCGCGCGCCGCCAGGCCGTTTCGCGCAGCAGGCGGAGCCCGTTGAGACCCACGATGACGGTCGAGCCCTCGTGTCCGAGGACACCGAGCGGGAGCGGCAGATGACCGACCAGGTCCCAGACGACGAGTACCGAGATGAAGACGCCGGCGACGACCAGGTTCTGCACGACCAGTCGGCGGGTCGCCCGGGACAGCGCCACCACCGTGGGCACGGCGGCCAGTTCGTCACGGATCACGACGGCGTCCGCCGCCTCCACGGCGAGATCGGAGCCGGCACGCCCCATCGCGACGCCGACGTGCGCGGCGGCGAGAGCGGGCGCGTCGTTCACGCCGTCGCCCACCACCAGCACCCTGCGCCCGGCCTGCTCCTGTTCCCGGACAGCCGCCGCCTTGTCCTGGGGAAGAAGTCCTGCCCGGACGTCGGTGATGCCTGCCTCGGCGGCCAGCCGTGCGGCGGCGCGTGCGTGGTCGCCGGTCAGCAGCATAGGCGGGACGTCGGTCAGCCCGGCCACCGCGGCGACGGTCGCCGCCGCGTCGTGCCGCATACGGTCGGCGACACCCAGTACGCCCACCGGCTCGCCGTCGCGCAGGACGAGAACGGCGGTGCTCCCGGCCTCCTCCAGGACGGCGGCCGAGGCCGTGGCATCGGCCGACGCGGATGCGGCGACGTCCCGCAGGAGGCGAACGGGGGAGCCCACCGTGATCACCCGGCCGTCCACGGTGGCGGTCACTCCGGTACCCGGCGCCGAGTCGAACTCCGAGACCGGGGACAGGCGCAGCCCCCGCTCCCAGGCCGCCTTCACGACAGCGCGCGCCAGGGGGTGTTCGCTGGGGTGCTCCGCCGCGGCGGCCAGGGCCAGCAGCGCGTCGCCGGTCAGCCCGGACCCGGCCAGGGGGTGGACGCGGGTGACGCGCGGGGTGCCCTCGGTGAGCGTGCCGGTCTTGTCCAGCGCCACCGCGTCGGCCTGGCCGAGGCGCTCCATCACGACCGCGGACTTGACGAGGACACCGTGGCGGCCCGCGTTGGCCATGGCGGAGAGCAGGGGCGGCATGGTCGCCAGCACCACGGCGCAGGGCGAGGCCACGATCATGAACGTCATGGCACGCAGCAGGCTGCCGGTCACGTCGTCGCCGAAGGCCAGGGGGACGAGGAAGACGGCCAGGGTGGCCACGACCATGCCGAGCGAGTAGCGCTGCTCGACCTTCTCGATGAACAGCTGGGTCGGAGCCTTGGTACGGGCCGCCTCCTCGGTCATGGCCACGATCCGGGCGATGACCGACTCCGAAGCGTCCCGCTCGACGGCGACCCTGAGCGTGCCCGTGCCGTTCAGCGTCCCGGCGAACACCTCGTCCCCCGGCTCCTTCGCGGTGGGCAGGGGTTCACCGGTGATGGTGGCCTGGTCGACCTCGCTCGCGCCGTCGAGGACCCGTCCGTCGGCGCCGACGCGCTCGCCCGGCCGGATCCTGATGACATCGCCGACCGTGAGCTCCCCGGTGGCGACGCTCTCCTCAGATCCGTCCGCGGTCAGGCGGGAGGCGGTCGCCGGGGCCAGGTCGAGAAGGCCGCGGACCGCGTCCTGGGTGCGCGCGGTGGCCAGCGCCTCCAGCGCGCCGGACGTCGCGAAGATCACGATCAGCAGGGCCCCGTCCATGACCTGGCCGATGGAGGCCGCGCCGAGCGCGGCCACGATCATCAGCAGATCCACGTCCAGGACCTTCTCCCGGAGCTCCCGCAGCCCCGACAGGGCCGGTTCCCAGCCTCCGGCGACGTAGACGAGGGCGTACAGCGGGCCCCAGGCCCAGCCCGGCGCTCCGGTGAGGTGCAGCGGGAGGGCGAGCAGGAAGAGCGCCAGGGCCGCCGCCGCCCAGCGGGCCTCGGCGAGCGCCAGGACCCGGGTGCGACGTCGGGGCGCCTCACCTCTGCCGGGGGAGGCGAGGCGCGTGGGGGGCGGGATGACGGCAGCGGGCATGGGTGGACGACCCCTCACGGGCAGCGGCGACGACGACGCGCCCACCGTACAGGAATACCTGAACAGGTGTTCATGTGTCATCCGTAGAATGGCGGCCATGGGCCACGGACGCGACGAGCAGACCAGCGCAACCACACGCGAGCGCCTGGACGCGGTGGGCGCGGCGGGTGTCGCGGCGACTCTCCAGGCGCTCGCCACCCCCTCCCGGCTGCGCATTCTGGCGCGCCTCCAGGAAGGGCCCTGCGCGGTCGGCGACCTCGCCGAGGCGGTGGAGATGGAGCCCTCCGCGTGCTCCCATCAGCTGCGTCTGCTGAGGAATCTGGGACTGGTCGCCGGTGAACGCCAGGGGCGTTCCATCGTGTACGCCCTCTACGACCACCACGTCGCAGAGCTGCTCGACCAGGCTCTGTACCACGTCGAGCACCTGCGCCTCGGCCTGCGGGACGCCCCCGCCGAGATCGCCGCGACGGCCACGGGGCACTGAACCGGGAGCCGGTGCGGAGGCCGGCAGGCCCCGTTCGACCGCCGGCTGCGGGAATCCCGGCGGGCCCGCGGCGTTGAAGGGGGAGTGAGTTCTCCCATCGCCTCGACCCGGTTCTCCTTCCTCGACCGTTCCCGGACCCGCGAGGGGCACGACGCCCCGCAGGCCCTGCGGGACACCGTCGCGCTGGCGGGCACGGCCGAGGCCCTCGGCTACCACCGCTTCTGGGTGTCGGAGCACCACGGCGTGCCCGGCGTCGCGGGATCGGCGCCGACGGTGCTGGCGGCCGCCGTGGCGGCGGCCACCTCCACCATCCGGGTCGGGACGGGCGGGGTGATGCTCCCGAACCATCAGCCCTTCGTCGTGGCCGAGCAGTTCGGCGTGCTCGCCTCCCTCTTCCCCGGCCGGATCGACATGGGCCTGGGGCGGTCGGCGGGCTTCACCGACGGGATCCGCAGAGCGCTCGGCAGGGACAAGCAGGACCCCGAGGCGTTCGCCGGACAGCTGGCCGAACTCCTCGGATGGCTCGACGGCACCCAGCAGGCCCATCCCCAGGTGCACGCCCGTCCCGCCGAAGGACTGCTCGTCCCCCCGTACGTCCTGGCCACCGGTGAAGGCGCCACCGTCGCCGCGGCGGCCGGGCTGCCCCTCGTCGTGGGTGATCTGCGCGGCCGCGACAGGCTGGTCCGGGCGGTGGAGGCGTACCGCAGCGGATTCCGTCCCTCCGCGTGGGGCTCCGAGCCCTATGTGATCGTGGCCGGCACCGTCGCGGTCGCCGCGAGTCAGGAGGAGGCGCGGCGTCTCCTGGTGCCCGAGGCATGGTCCATGGCGTACGCGCGTACCCACGGTTCGTTCCCGCCCCTGATGCCTGCCGAGCGGATCGAGGCGTCGGCCATGACGGAGAAGGAGCGCGCGCTTTTCGAGGAGGGGCTGCGCGGACATCTCGCGGGCACCGACGAGGCGGTGGAGGAAGGGCTCGCGGAGGTGCTCGAAGAGACCGGTGCGGACGAGATCCTGGTCACCACCAGCACGTACGACCGTGGGGCACTGGTGGACTCGATGCGCAGGCTCGCACGGATCGCGGGCCTCGGCTGAGGTCAGCCCCCGGGGTGGCCGAACAAGAGGTCGTATCCCGGGGGGAGTTGCAGCAGAAGGCGCTCCAGCAGCTCCTCGCCCGAGGCGTCGGCCACCACGCTGAGCACCGCACCGGTGTCCCAGGCGGCCGTCCGCTCGGTCGCGCCCTCGATCCACGCGGAGACCGCGCGCACGAATCTTTCGGAGCTGAGCGGCTCGGCGGCTTGCAGGGGGTTCAGGAGGATCAGCGCGAACGTCTCCGGAAGCCGGGCGGCCAGCTCGTTCCGTTCCTCGCCGACCAGATGCGCCCCGAGCAACGCCAGCACCACGCGTGAGGCCCGCTCCGCCTCCGCGACCGAGGGATAGTCGCCGCGTTCCTGGACGGCCTCCAGGAAGGGCCGCCACCTCATGTACGTCACCGGGATTCCCTTCGCGGGCGCGAGCGCATGCGCGGGCGGAGAGCGGGGCGGGGGAGGGGAAGCCCGTGCCCCGCCCTCCGCGTATCCACCGCAAGCCATCTCAGTCCCGGGATAACACGTCCCCCGGGTGGCGGCAAACGCAGCCCCCGGCCGCCGTACCCGGAGTCGAACCGCCCGCTCTACTCCATCGGGTAGATGTCCCCGCTCGCCATGCCGCTGACCTGCACACTCTGGGATTCGAGCCGGTGCGCCTCGTCCTGGAGACGGCGGCGTTCCGAAGGATCGGAAGCCTGCTCGGCGGCCTTCTCGAGATCTTCGGCCTGACCGCGCATACGCCGGAGACGGGCCCGTACGTCCTCTGACTCGCTCATGATCACTCCCTGCCACTGGGCGGAGCGGACCCCTCCACCGAACCAGGCGCCCAGGGGTGCGCGCATCTCGGCGGAGGGGCGGCAGGGGCGGAGTCACCGGGCGGAGCGGTCCTACTCGAACCGGCTCACGTCGCCCGCTCCCCGGCGTACGACCTCCAGCTCGCCTCCGGAGAAGTCGATGACGGTGGTCGGCTCGGTGCCGCAGTCGCCGGAGTCGAGCACGACGTCCACGACGTGCTCGAGGCGCTCCTTGATCTCCCAGCCCTGCGTCAGAGGCTCCTCCTCGTCCGGCAGGAGCAGCGTGCTGGACAGCAACGGCTCACCGAGCTCGGTGAGCAGCGCCTGGGTGACGACGTGATCCGGGATCCGGACGCCCACGGTCTTCTTCTTGGGGTGCAGCAACTGCCTCGGCACCTCCTTGGTGGCGGGCAGGATGAAGGTGTAACTCCCTGGTGTCGCCGCCTTGATCGCGCGGAAGACGTCGTTGTCGACCTGGACGAACTGGCCGAGCTGCGCGAAGTTCTGGCACACGAGGGTGAAGTGGTGGCGGTCGTCGAGGTTCCGGATCGACCGGATGCGGTCGATCCCGTCGCGGCTGCCCAGCTGGCATCCCAGGGCGTAGCAGGAGTCGGTGGGGTAGGCGACGAGGGCGCCGGACCGGATGCTCTCGGCCACGTTGGTGATGGTGCGGCGCTGGGGGTTCTCGGGGTGCACGTCGAAGTACTTGGCCATCCGCCGAGTCTACGGCCTCGCTCCGCTCGCGTTCCGGGGACCACGCCTGCGTCCGGGCAGGCAGGGAGGCGGGTCACCGCCTTCCCGCCCGGCGATTGCACGATGGTTCCACCCGGTCGACACTGGGACGTGAAGTTGCTGGACGGGGGTCGATCGAGGATGTGCTCGCATCATGCCCAGCCCGGACCGCGCCGACCGCGGGCGGCAGAACCCGGAAGACGGACACGAGGTCGCGGTCCCGCCGGACCGGGGGCCCGGTGAGAGCCGGTCGGACGTCTTCCTGGACGTTCCCGCTCTCCATGTCGACGAACTGAACCTGGAGGTCGACGACCTCGAAGCCCATGTCTCCCTGCAGGCGGAGGTGTTGGACCTCCTCAAGCTGAACGTCGGGGCGGACGTGCGCCTCGGGCGGGTCGAACTGGACATCGAGGGGGTGGACGTCCAGGCGCAGCTCAGGGTGCGGCTCCACAACATCGCCGCCATCGTCACCCGGCTGCTGAGCACGGTGGACCGCAACCCGCAGATCCTCGAGCAGTTGACCCGTGGTGTGGGCGAAGCGGTCGAGAACGTCGGGGCCGGAGCCGGCACGGCGGTGGAGCGACTGGGTGAGGGGACGAGTGCGGCCGTGAGTGATGTCGGGCGCGGTGCCGGGGAGGCGGTCGAGTCCGTCGCCGCCGATGCCGGCACGGCGGTGAAGGGGATCGGCGAAGGCGCGGGGGAGGCAGTCGAGGATGTGGGCCGGAGCGGCGCCCGGGCGGTGGAGGGTGCGGACGACGCGGTCGGCGAGATCACCGGGGACGTCGTCGGGAGCACTCGGGACGATGAGGGGTCCGGCGCCGCGAAGAAGGCGGACTCCGGCAGGAAAGCGCGGGCCAGGGGCGCACCCGCGTCAAAGGACGATGCGCCGGCGAAGAAGTCCCGTGCGAAGAAGGCACCTGCCAGGAAGGCCGCGGCCGGGAAGGCTTCTGCGAGGAAGGTCGCTCCTGCACGGAAGGCCGCGGCCGACACAGGAGTGGCGGCGAAGCCCGCTGCGAAGAAGGCCGCCGGTGTCGCGCGGCGGTCGGGCGGCAAGGTCACCGGAGGCGCGGCAGGCCGCCGCCGGCGCCCGGCCTGAACGCGTCCCCCGCCCCACGACCGGCCGCGCGAACGGGTACCGCTGAGGGCGTACCCGGTCTGCCCGGACCGTGTGACGGTACGTCAGGCGCGTCGGCTCCGCCACAGCCATACCGCTGTGCCGGTCAGCAGGGCCAGCATCCCCAGGTTCCCCACGAGAGCCGGGGTGTCACCCGCCGGGCCGCCGCTGGACAGGTTCCAGCTGGCTATGACGACGGTCGGCACGACACCGGCGAGCAGTACGCCGGTGGTCTTCCGGACGGTGGTCCAGTGCACCGAGGTGCAGAGGAGCACCACGCCGGCGATGCGGAACAGCAAGCCGAAAAGCGGGCCGGGGGACTCGGAGAACACCATCACGAAGGGCAGGGAAAGGGTGAGCATCAGGAGTGGCACCAGGGGGTGCACCTTGCCGCGCCGGGCGGGATCACCGGCACCGCCCTCGGCCGGGATCCCTGGCGCTCTGCCCGCCTCGGCCAGGGCCGTCGCCGCGATCGTGCGAGGGTCACCCAGTTCCGCCAGGATCTCGCCGGGCGTGGCGTCGGGGCGTTCGGCGCGTGTCACCTCCACGTGCTCCGCGAGATCGGCGACGAGCTCCTGGCGGCGGTCGGCGGGGAGCGCCGAGGCTTCACGCTCGACGGCACGGAGGTAGTCGCGTACGGGATCGGCAGGGGTCTTCATGCGTGGTCTCCGGTGGAGGGGGGCGGGGTGGACAGGAAGGTGTCGACGGCGTCACGGAAGCCGGGCCAGACGCGGGTGAACTCGTCGAGCGCGGCCCGACCGCTGTCGGTGAGCGCGTAGTAGCGGCGAGGTGGTCCGGAGGCGGACTCCTGCCAGGTGGTGGTGACCAGGTCGTCCCGCCGGAGCCGGGAGAGCAGGGGGTAGACGGTGCCCTGGCTCGTTGCCAGGGCACCGGAGTCCTCCAGGGCCTGGAGAAGTTCCACGCCGTAGCGCGGGCGGTCCCGCATCAGGGCGAGCACGCAGTACTCCAGGACACCCTTGCGCAGCTGGGCGGCTGCCCGGGCCTGCTTGGTCGAATCACCAGGTTCCATGCGATGCAAGATACCTGGTCGCGCAAGAGCGTGCTCGGCGGGGTCGCCCTTCACCGTTCCGACTCTGCGGCCGTCCCCGCAATCCCTCGGACTGCTCCGAGGCCGCTCACCGGACAGCACTGCGCCCCGGAACCCTCCGTCGAGGAGGGTTCCGGGGCGCAGCGGTCAGCGGTTGTCAGGCTCCGGACGCGTCCAGCATGGCCGCGCGCTCGACGACCTTGACGCGCTCGCGCCCTTGCTCCGCGCCGAGCGCCTGCTCGTGGGCGTCCAGGCGGTGCCAGCCCTCCTTGGTGGTGTACCGGACACCGCGCTGCTCCAGGAAGTCGACGACCGCGTCGGTGTCGGGCTGTGCGGGGGCGGGCAGCCGCCCGGCGACGTGGTCCTCCAGCAGGCAGGCGACGGTCTCGTTGGCGTCACCCTTGGTGTGCCCGATCAGGCCGATGGGGCCGCGCTTGATCCATCCGGTGACGTACACCGAGGGCATCGGCTCGTCACCGGCCAGCACACGTCCCGCCGCGTGCGGGACGGTTCCGGAGACCACGTCGAAGGGGAGCTTCGGGAGCTCCTCCGAGTAGTAGCCGACCGCACGGTAGACGCTCTGGACGTCCCAGTCGGTGTGGCGGCCCGTGCCCTTGACGTTGCCCGTCCCGTCCAGCTCCGTGCGCTCGGTGCGCAGGGCGACGACCCGGCCGTCCTCGCCGACGACCTCCACCGGGGACTCGAAGAAGTGGAGGAAGAGCTTGTGGGGGCGGTCGCCGACGTCGCGGATCGCCCAGTTCTCCAGCGTGGAGGCGACCATGTTGGCCTGCTTGTTCTCCCGCCGGGTGGCGATCGAACCCTCGTCGTAGTCGATGTCCTCGGGGTTGACGATGACCTCGATGTTCGGCGAGTGGTCCAGCTCGCGCAGCTCCATCGGGCTGAACTTCGCCTGAGCCGGCCCGCGTCGACCGAAGACGTGCACCTCCAGCGCCTTGTTCGCCTTGAGGCCGTCGTAGACGTTCGCGGGAATCTCGGTCGGGAGCAGCTCGTCCGCCGTCTTGGCGAGGATGCGCGCGACGTCGAGGGCCACGTTGCCGACACCGAGCACGGCGACCTTCTCCGCCTCCAGCGGCCAGGTGCGAGGAACCTCGGGGTGCCCGTCGTACCAGGCGACGAACTCGGCCGCGCCGTACGAGCCGTCGAGCTCGATCCCCGGTATGTCGAGAGCGCGGTCCGCGTCGGCGCCGGTCGAGAAGATCACGGCGTCGTAGAAGGACCGCAGGTCGTCCAGGCCGATGTCGTTCGGGTAGTCGACGTTGCCGAACAGCCGCAGCTGGGGCTTGTCCAGCACCTGGTGCAGCGCCTTGACGATTCCCTTGATCCGCGGGTGGTCGGGCGCCACGCCGTAGCGGATCAGGCCGAACGGGGCGGGCATGCGCTCGAACAGGTCGATCGATACGCCCGGCTCCTGGGCGGCCTCGGACTTGAGGAGCGCGTCCGCTGCGTAGATTCCGGCGGGACCGGCTCCGACGATGGCGACGCGGACGGGGCGTGTCATGGAGTGTTGTTCCTTAGGGCGGACGAGCGCGGGCAGAGTGCAGCGGGGTAAGGCATGGCTTACTCCGCTTCCCCCACGGTACGGCCTGTGCTCGGGAACCCCAGGAGCAGGGTGGGGTGATATTTCGGTAATAAATGGACGTACGTGTCTTAAGAGGTTCGGAATCTGTGAGCTTCTGTGCGCGGATCGCTCCCCAGTCGTCTCACGTCGGTCCAGGGAATGAGACGGAGATCGGCGGGCAGGCTGTACGACGGTGTCCTTCCGTGATCCCGGCCCGCGCCGGATCCATGATGGGCAGGCCACCGCAGCTGTCCGACGAGAGGAGCATGTGCCATGCCGATGGAAGGCGAGTACGAGCCGAGCCCGACGACGTGGGTCCGTGAACAGGTCGAACTCATCGAAAGCTCCGGCGGGACCCAGGGGACCACCATGCGTGGCATGCCCGTCATCCTCCTGACGACGCGCGGCGCCAAGAGCGGCAAGCTCCGCAAGACCCCGCTGATGCGGGTCGAGCACGACGGGCAGTACGCCGTCGTGGCCTCTCTCGGCGGTGCCCCCAAGCACCCCGTCTGGTACTACAACGTGCTTGCCGACCCCGAGGTGGAGCTGCGGGACGGGACCGTGCGGCAGGACATGACCGCCCGCGAGATCACCGGCGACGAGCGGGACCAGTGGTGGCAGCGGGCCGTGAAGGCGTTCCCGCCGTACGCCGACTACCAGAAGAAGACCTCCCGGGTGATCCCGGTTTTCGTGCTCGAGCCGCGCTAATCAACGTTTCTTGAT
>Ga0164306_10001406_pt1 | contig 10680 bp, 10 predicted proteins | sample Whisoiple_242_MG_FD_110213 | JGI IMG/M metagenome (GOLD analysis project Ga0164306, IMG submission 110213) | Soil microbial communities amended with fresh organic matter from upstate New York, USA - Whitman soil sample_242_MG | ecosystem: Environmental > Terrestrial > Soil > Unclassified >... | reverse complement strand
GGCCGCGACGGCCCACGTCGAGCGCACCGTCGCCGAGACCTTCGCCGCCTCGGTCGAGTCCTGCTCCGACGACGAGGCCCGCGCCGTGCTCGCCCGGGTCTGCGACCTCTACGCCCTGTCGACGATCGAGCGCCACAAGGCGTGGTACCTCGAGCACGACCGGCTGAGCCCTGCGCGCGCCAAGGCCCTCACCGCCCTCGTCAACGAGGTCTGCGCGGAGCTGCGCCCGTACGCCACGACGCTCGTCGACGCCTTCGGCATCCCCGAGGGCCTGCTGACGACGGAGATGTCAGGCACCGCCTGATCCGGCGTGAGATCGCGCGGCTCCTGTCGCCCGAGCGCACACACTGCGCGATCTCACGCGCGATCTACCGCCCGAGGTCGTATGCCGTCCCGCACCGTCAGTCGTGCGTCACTCGGTCGCGCGCTGGTAGCGACCGCGCCGGTGCACGAGCGGGGCGTCCTCGACCCCGACCTCGGCGTGCTCGATCGTCGCCTCGACGAGCACCGACCACCCGACGTCGCGACGGCTGCCCGGGTCGAGGCGCACGCCCATCCAGGTCGTGGCGTGGCGAGGGCGCGGACCCCACGCGGTCTGCTCCCACTCGATGAGCCGGAAGGCCCCGCCGGGCGCGGGCATGACGCCGGCGAAGACGTCGGCGAGGCGCTCGTCACGCGCACCGAGGAGCGTGACGACGGCCGTGCCGGTCTCCTCGAGGGCGTCGAGCACGTCGGAGTCGGGATGGAGGAGCCCGACGACCCGGCCCGGTTCACCGGTGGCGACGAGGTAGGACGAGACCGTCAGGCCGACCCGCTCGATGCCTTCGCCTGCCGTCCAGAGCGACACCGTGCCACCGATGCGCCCCCGCAGGCGCCGGACCGGGTCGCGGTCCTCGTCAGGAGTGTCGAACGGGTGCTCCGTGTGGATCGTCATGTCGCGTCCCTGCCGGGGAGCGGTCCGGGCCGGTCAGCCGGGCCGGTGCTCACTCCGCCTCGGCGACGAGCAACGCGTCGTCGACCGACACCTCGCCCGGCTCGACGACGCGGGCGTAGACGCCGGCGCACTGCGAGGGTGTCTGGGTCACCTCGAGCGTGCACTCGCCGAGACGGACGACGCGGCCCACGAGCTTCTCGAGCACGGACGACTCCATGTCGAGGACGATGTTGGCCTTGGGGTGGGTCGCGACGAAGTCGTCGACCGCGACGAGGTGCACGGCATGCTTCTTCGAGCGGTTGCCCTCCGGGCCGGACTCGGTGACCTCGACGGAGGCGAGCTCCTGGCCGGGGGCGTCGGAGTCGGGATAGATGAACAGGCTCGAGACCGTGGCGATCATGGTCGCCACGCTAGTGCGTGCAGGCCTGCACCGCCGCGGTCACCGTGCCGTGGAAGTGGTCGGCGCCGATGGCCTCGACCAGCCCGACCGAGTCCAGGCGGTCCCTCAGCTCCTGCGCCGCCCGTGCCACGTGCAGCTCGATGTTGCGCTCGCGGAGCCCGTCGAGCACCTCGCGCAGCGCGACCTCAGCGCTGGCGTCGAGGTCGCTGATGAACGAGCCGTCGAGCACCACGTGCCGCACGGGTTTGGGCGCACCGTCCACGGCGGCCCACAGCCGGCGCTTGAAGTAGTGGGCGTTGGCGAAGAACAGCCGGTCCTGGATGCGGTAGACGACGACACCCGCGCTGACGCCCGCGTCGGGCTGGTCCGCGACGTCCACGTAGCGGTCGTCGCGGGCGGACCATCCCAGCACGGCGTCGGCGGGTCGTGCCGCCCGACGCACGATGTCGGCGACGGACAGCAGGACCGCCACGATGATCGCCTGGAGGACCCCGACCGCCACGACGCACACGACCGTGATGGCGGCGATGACGACCTCGACCCTGCTGCTGCGGGTCAGCTCGCGCCACTGCACCGGGTCGATCAGCTTGGCCGCCGCGTACACGATGACCGCACCGAGCACCGCCGAGGGGAGGTACTCGATCGGCGCGGTGAGGAAGAGCAGGATGACGACGATCGTCCCTGCGGCCGCCAGCCCGCTGACCTGGCTCGTGGCCCCCATGTCGTCGTTGACCGCGGTGCGCGACCCGCTCGTCCCGACCGGGATGCTCTGGGTGACGCCGGCCGAGATCTGGGCCACCCCGAAGGCGAGGAGCTCCTGGTTGGCGTCGACGACCTCGTGGTGGCGCGCGGCGAAGGAGCGTGCCGTGAGGATGGAGTCCGAGAAGGCGACGAGGAACACCGCGAGGGCCGCGACCACGAGCGTCCCGAGGTCTGCGCGTGACACGTCCGGCAGCTCGAGCGACGGCAGTCCCCGCGGCACGGGCCCGGTGACCGAGACCCCGTGGGCGACGAGGTCCAGGGCCCAGGACGCGGCGATGCCGAGGATCACGACCGCGAGGGCACCCGGCAGACGCTTGCTGATCCGGCCGGCGACGACCAGCAGGGCCAACGAGACGAGACCCACGAGGACGGTGGCGCCGTTGGCGCTGCCGAGGTGGCCGACGATGTCGACCGTCTCGGGGATGGCCCCCTCCGCGTCGCTCGAGACGCCGAGCAGCTTGCCGAGCTGGCCGAGCATCAGCACGACGGCGACGCCGGTGATGTAGCCGACGAGGACCGCCTGCGAGAAGTAGTCGGCGATCCAGCCGAGGCGGGCCAGCCGGGCCGCCAGGAAGACGACCCCCACCATGATCGCGAGCAACGAGGCCAGCGCGGCGTACTGGGCGCTGCCGCCCGCGGCCAGCGGCGCGACCACGGTCGCGATCAAGAGCGACACGGTGCCCTCCGGGCCGACCACCACCCGGGGCGCCGACCCGAGGACCGCGTAGGCCAGCACCGGGAGGAGCAGGGCGTAGAGACCGGCGCTGACCGGGACGCCGGCCAGCTCGGCGTAGGCCATCGCCGACGGCAGGGCCAACGCCGCCACCGTGACACCGGCGACGAGGTCCGTGCGCAGCCGCGGCCGCGTGTACGCCGCGAGGGACCGCGCGAAGGGAACGTACCGCGTCGTGATCGGCGGTCGAGTCGCGGACGCGAACGCACCGCGACCCTTGTAGGCCCTGTCGAACGGCTGCACGGCTCCAGCCAAGCCATCTGCGCGACGACCCGCATCGCCCGAAGAGGACCACGTGCGTCTACCGCCGGTGACGAACCATGGACGCGAACGGTCACTCGGCGGTTCGCCGAGGTTTGAGGAAGGCCCGACCGCTGCGGCGGCGTCGGAGGTAGCCTACGAGGGCGGCGAGGCGAGACCCTGGACCGGACGACGCCCAGACGCGACGACGCAGCGCCGGAGGCCAGCGATGAGCAAGAAGAAGGCCAGGAAGTCGAACCCCAGTGAGCTGTTGCGCGCCCGGACCGCGGGTGAGCGCGACGCGTCCTCGGCTGGGGCGAAACTGGGTCGGAAGGCCTACGAGGCGGAGCTGGCGGTGCTGCAGGCGGAGCTCGTGGCCATGCAGGAGTGGGTGAAGGCGTCCGGTGCCAAGGTGTGCGTCGTGTTCGAGGGGCGGGACACGGCCGGCAAGGGCGGCACGATCAAGCGCATCGTCGAGCGCGTGAGCCCGCGGGTCTTCCGCGTGGTCGCGTTGCCGTCGCCGACTGACCGGGAGAGGTCACAGATGTACATCCAGCGGTACATCAAGCACTTCCCGGCGGCCGGTGAGGTCGTGATCTTCGACCGCAGCTGGTACAACCGAGCGGGGGTCGAGCGGGTGATGGGCTTCTGCACGCCCGCCCAGACCGACCGCTTTCTCGAGCAGGTCCCTGCCGTCGAGAAGGCCATCGTCGACTCGGGCATCATCCTGCTCAAGTACTGGCTCGAGGTCGGTTCCGACGAGCAGACCCGCCGGATCGAGAACAGGATCCATGACCCGCGCAAGGTGTGGAAGCTCTCCGACATGGACCTGGAGTCCTACAGCCGCTGGTACGACTACTCCCGGGCTCGCGACGCGATGTTCGCCGCTTCGGACACCCCGTGGGCCCCGTGGAACGTCGCCTACACGGACAGCAAGAGGCGGGGCCGGCTGAACGTCATCAGCCACCTGCTGAGCCAGGTGCCCTACGAGCCGCTCGAGTCGAAGGACGTCGAGCTACCGGAGCGTCAGGCACCGGCCGACTACCGTGCCCCGGCCCTGCCGCCGCGCTTCATCCCGACTCCGTTCTGAGTGCGCCCCTTGTCCAACCCGGGACTGCAGTGGGGCGCCCGGGTCCCCTGCCGGCCGACCGACCGACGCGCAGGAGGTCACCCCGATGACCGTCGACGACACGGACCGGACGACAGCGGACGAGAGACCGGGCCGCGGCGCGTTCACGACGCGCACCCGCCGGCTGTTCCTGGCCTGGGGCACGGCGAGCACCGCGGTCTGCCTGGCCCTCTGCGCCCTGGCCGTGGCCCATCCGGAGATCCTCGACCGCTGGGACCACGTCCTGCAGCTCGGTCCCGACGCGTGGCGGCCCGGTTCACCGTGGCTCGAACGCCCGCTGGTGGGGATCTCCTACGCCTTCGGCACCGTGGCCAGCGCGGTCGCGACGGCCCTCGTGGCCGGTGTGCTGGTGGTCAGGAAGCAGGGTCGGGCGGCCGCGTACGTCGTGGTGGCCATCGGCGGCACCTCGCTCGTGACCAGTGTGCTCAAGCACTACGTCGACCTGGGAAGGCCCGTCGTGGTGCACCCGATCATCGAGTACGCGTCCAGCGCGATGCCGAGCGGCCACGCGTCGAACATCGCCGCAGCCGTCACGACCGCGTGCGTGCTGTCGGCTCTGTTCCTCCGCCAGCGCGCGCGTCGCCGACTCGTCCTGGTGGTCGGTGTGCTGGTCTCGCTCGTCGTCGGCCTCGATCGGCTCATGCTCGGGGTGCACACGCTCACCGAGGTGGTTGCCGGCTACGCCCTCGGAGTCGGAGTGGGCCTGATCGCCGCCTACGTCGTCGACCCGGCGGCGCGGGTCCGTACGGAGCAGGTGGCAGAGTCCGGCGGTCCGGGATCACGATGAAGGGCGCTTCGCGCGTGAAGCGTGGTTCGAGGACCTGACCCGGTGACGAGTGGTCCCGGAGCGCCGGGAGCTGCGGTCATCAGTGGCCCAGCCGCGAGGCCACGGTCGAGGACGCGCGTCCGAGTCCGGCACCGACGGAAGCACCGACCAGGACGTCGCCGGGGTAGTGCACCCCGGTGTACACGCGCGAGAACGCCACGACTGCCGCAGACACTCGTAGAGGCCACCGCAGCTCTGGCACCATCGCGCTGGTCGCGACGCAGAATGCCGTCGCGGACGCGGAGTGCCCCGAAGGGAAGGAGGCAGATGACGGCATGCCCACCCATCGGGACTCGGGCACGCCCAGCTCGACGCGCCGCGGGCGACGACGGGCTGCCAGCTTCATCGGCTGGTTGACCAGGAGGGAGGTCACCCCGATCGCGGCTACCCCCGTGAGGGCGGCACGGCGCCCCCTCGCCCCACCGAGTACGGCCAGGCCCCCCGCCACGAGGAGCCAGGGTTTGGAGAAGTTGGCGAAGTCTGACGCCCGGCGTAGCGGCTCGTCGAGCCACGGTGTGTTCAGCTCTGCCACGACGCGATAGGCGCTGCGGTCGGCCGCGTCCAATCTCCGCAGCAGCCGCACGACCCCGGCCAGGCGAGGCGAGCCGCGACTTTCGAGGCCCTTGGCGAGCAGCGCTTCGACAGGCTCGGGCGGGGTCGGACCGCTCATCCGGCCCCCGCTTCCCGCCCGGTCGCAACCTGCCAGAGCGCAGCGAGTGTCGACCTGGCAGTGATGCGTGCGGGACGGGCAGCACGCGATCGTCGAAGAGCCGCGCGCGGAAGTCGGACCGTGACCGCGCCGGGGCGGATGGTGAAGCGCAACGGGGGGTCGAGGACCAGGGCCTCGCCATCCACGCCGACCTCCACGCGCCCCGAAGACCGTACGTCGAACTCGGACGCCGTCCACTCATCCCACCCGGAGAAACGCTGGACCTGACCGGTCATCTCCAGGGCGGCGAGCTTCTCGGCGTCCGCCGCCGAGCCGACCCGCAGCGAGACGACCCCGAGCACGCCGCTGTCGAGCCGCTCTCGCGTGCCCCCGCCGCGGAGGTGAGCGAGATCGTAGGGGTTGTTGGACACCAGCAGCAGCTGACCCGGAACCGCCTCCTCACCGGAGGGCAGCGTGTAGTGCAGGTCGAGAGCGTTGGCCCCGGGTCCGAGCATGTCGGGCAGCAGGGCCGAGGCGGTCTGCACCTTCGCATCCCGGTAGTCCGCCGACTGCACGACCTTGGCGTAGACGCCCATCGACGCGTTGTTGACGAAGACGCGCCCGTTGATCTCAGCGAGATCCACCCTCGTGTCGACTCCGTCGTCGAAGGCATCCAGCGCACCGGGCACGTCTTCGCGGTCAATGCCCAGGTCGAGCGCGAAGTGGTTGCGCGTCCCTGCGGGCACGACGACGAAGGGAAGACCGTGCCGACTCGCGATCGAGGCGACGAGCGCAAGTGAGCCGTCCCCTCCGGCCATCCCCAGCAGATCCGCGCCGCGGGCGACCGCGTCCTCGGCCACTGCTCGCAGGTCGTCGCCGGGGTTGAGGACATAGGGCTCGACACCACGCTGCCGGCAGAGGTCGACGAGGCCGAAACGCTCGACCTTGCCCCCGCCGGACCGCGGGTTCATGATGAGGACCGCCTGCCTCGCCCTGGGTGCGGCCTCGGCGTCGTCGGCCTGGGCTGTCGGGGCCAGTGCGTAGCCGGCCGCTGCGGTGGAGACCGCGGCGAGTGCGAGCCCGACCGCCAGCACACGACCGCTCTGGCTCGCGAGGATCACCGCGACGAAGCCGACCAGGGCGATGGCCCCGAGCGCAGCGGCAGCTGCTCGGACGGCGCCCCTGCGGGACACGACGTACCACGCGGCCACCACCGCCACCCCGAGCGAGACCACACTGGCCAGCAGGACGTCCCAGCGGCGGATGGAGACGACCGCGAGGAACAGCAAGGCGGCAGCGAACGCTGTCAGCGCGAGTGCTGCCGAGGCTCTGCGAGCGGCGCTGCGTCTGCCGCCACTGTCGGACGTCGTCATGCCGGCTCCTTCGGAGAGCGCCAGCCGGCACCGGTCTGGCGCCGGAACTCGGCGACGGCCTCGTCGACCGTCGGGAGGAAGTGCTCCGGGGAGATGGTGCGGGTCAGCTCGTACCGCTCGATCTTCGCACGCACCGGATCCTTCATCTCCGCAAAGACGAGAGACACCCCACGCTCGTTGAGCCACGTGTCGAGGTCCTCCAGCATGTCCGAGGCCGTCGTGTCGACGTCCGTGATCGGCTCGGCGGCGACGACGATCCAGCGCAGCGCCGGGTCGTCGTCGACCATCGCGCGCACGTTCTCGCCGAAGCCCCGGGCGTTGGCGAAGATGAGCGGCGCGTCGAACCGATAGACGATCAGCCCGGGCAACCGCTCCGCGTCCGGGTAGCTCTCGGTGTCGTGCAGTCCCGCAACCCCCTCGACGCGCCCGAGCTCGGCCTGGTGCGGCCACCAGGTGCGGCGAAAGACGTTGAGGATGGACAGACCCACCGCGATGAGGATGCCGGGCAGCACCCCGAGGAGGGCCACACCGAGCAGGGCGATGAGGGAGAGGAGGAACTCCGTCCGGCGCTGCAACCAGAGCCGACGAGTGCCGGCGACGTCGGTCAGGGACACGGCCGCCGCGATGACGATGGCGCCGAGCGTGGGTTGGGGCACGTACTGCATGAGGGCGTTGGCGAAGAGCAGGACGGCGGCGATCACTGCGGCGCCGACCACCCCGGTGACCTGGGACCGAGAGCCGGCCTGTTCCGCCACCGCGGTCCGCGAACCGCTGGTGCTGACCGGGAAGCCCTGGAACGCGCCGGCGGCGATGTTGGCTGCTCCGATGCCGATCATCTCCTGGTTCCCCTGGACGCGTTCGCCCTGACGGGCCGCGAAGGCCGAGGCCGTGGACATCGTGTCGGCGAGAGCGACGACGGCGATGGCCAGCGCCCCGAGGAAGAGGGGCGGGACGTCGCCCCAGCCCACCTGCGGGATGGTGAACGTCGGGAGGCCTTGTGGGAGGACCCCGACCGTGTCGACCCCGTGGGCCTGGAGCTCGAACACCTTGACCAGGAGAGCGGTCAACACCACGATCACCAGCACGCTCGGGACCTTCGGGATGAACCTGTTGAGGAGCAGGATGCCGGCCAGGGCACTGACCCCGATGACGGCCGCCGTACGGTTGGCCGAGCCCGTGAACAGCCCGGACACGAAGGCGTTCGCCTCGGCCACGAGACCGCTCGCGTCGGTGGAGAAGCCGAAGAGCTTGGGTAGCTGGCCGACGATGATCGTCAGCGCCAGCCCGTTCATGTAGCCGATCTGGGTCGGCTTCGACAGCAGGTCAGCGACGAAGCCGAACCGGGCCAGTCCCGCAACGACCATGACGACGCCGACGATGATCGCCAGCATCGACGCGAGCGCGACGGCTCGGGCAGGGTCTCCACCGGCGAGCAGGAGGGGAAGGATCGTCGCCGCGATCATGGGCCCCAGCGACGAGTCCGGTCCCAGCACGAGGACCCGCGAGGGCCCGAAGACCGCATAGCCGATCAGGCACAGGATGGAGGTGTACAACCCCGTGACGGGCGGCAGCCCGGCGAGCTGTGCATAGGCCATTCCCTGCGGCACCAACAACGCGGACAGGACCAGACCTGCGACGACGTCCTTCGGCAGCCAGGACCGCTCGTAGGAGCGCACCAGTCGCAGACCGGGGACGTGCTCCTTCCACGTGCGCTCTCCGACATCAGGTCGGTCGGCGGGCGCGGCCACGGTCAGCCGAGGTTCTGGGTGCGCATGCCGCGGCCGGCTCGGCCTGCGCCCGAGCGGTGTCGTCCCGCGTGAAGAGCGTTCACAGGTGGAGCCTACAGGCGGGGCGAGCGAGTGTCCCCGTGCTTCATCCGGTTTCGTCGGAGCCGTCGTTCCGTGGACGGCTTCGACCCAACGTTCGTCGGTCGGTGGACGTGAAGGGACTCGAACCCCTGACCTCTCGCGTGTGAAGCGAGCGCTCTAACCAGCTGAGCTACACGTCCGGGCACCCCTGTGCCGACGTGATGTCCGGCTGGCGTCGGGGTGACGGAGGGAAACAATAGCCGGTGGTGGCGCCGTCACGGTAATCGCCCCGCGCGAGGCGTGGGTCAGTCGACGCCGGGCACCTGAGTCAGCAGCTGCTCGGCCCACTGGGGCACGAACTGCGGGATGCCCGCCCACGCGAGGTAGCCCCAGATGACACCCCACACGATGAGCAGGGTGCCGAGGGCGACGAGACCGCGCACCCAGATCGCCTGGTCCATGATCCAGTCGTTCCAGCGGCTGACGTGGCGCCTGGCGAAGTCGAGCCAGCGTTGGGCGAACTCGAACTCGCTCGCGAGGATGAGCAGACCGAAGAAGACGACGAGCCATCCGGGCCCGGGCGCGGGGACCATGATGAGGCCACCGATCGTCACGACGCCGCCGACCACGCCGACGGCCGTGCGCCAGATGACGTGGGTGACGCGGTTGCGGCGCAGGCGCGCCCGCCAGGCCCAGCGGTCCTCGCTCGCGTCGAGCGTGACGTTGGGGTCGGAGTAGTCGACGGGCGGTCGGGTCTCGTCGCGGGTGCGGTCCTCCCCGGTCACGGGTCGCTGTCCCGCTCGGCGTTGCTGCGGAAGACCCGCTGCAGCTCGGTCGTGACGGGGCGGTCGGCGGACAGGTCCCGGTCGTCGACGGCGTGGACGGGCAGGACGTCCTTGGTCGAGCTCGTGATGAAGACCTCGTCGGCGCTGCGGAGCACGTCGAGCGGCAGGGTCTCCTCGCGGATCTCGAGGCCGGCGGCGCGGCCCCACTCGATGGTGAGCTCGCGGGTGATGCCGAGCAGCAGGCCGGACTCGGCCGGCGGTGTCAGCACGACGCCGTCGACGACGACGAAGACGTTGCTCCCGGTGCATTCGCAGAGCTCGCCTCGGGTGTTGCCGAAGACGGCCTCGACGGCGCCCACCTGCTTGGCGCGGGCGAAGGCGACGACGTTCTCCGCGTACGACGTCGTCTTGAGCCCGACGACGGCAGAGCGTTCGTTGCGGGTCCACGGGACGACGGTGAGCTTCCCGCTCGACGGAGGGAGTGGCTGCGGAGCCGCGAGGACGATGTAGGTCAGCGCCGTGTCGTCGCGGTCGGACCCGAGCGGCCCGACGCCGCCCGTGACGCTGTAGCGCAGCCGCCCGAAGTCGATGGCGGGCCCGTCGAGGACCGCGGCCACACCCTTGTCGACGACGGCGAGGTCGAGGGGCGGCAGGCCGAGCCCGGTGGCCGACCGCTCGAGGCGTCGGTGGTGTCGCGTCAGCGCGAAGGGGACGCCGGAGGCGATCTTGGCGGTCTCGAAGACGCCGTCCCCGACCGTGACCGAGTGGTCGAGCGCGGAGACGGAGGGGCCGGTCGGGTCGACGAGGTCGCCGTTGACCCAGACGCGCGTGGTCGTGCTCATGGTCCCTTCCTGGTGGCTCGGCGGCCGCCCGGAAGGCGCCCGACGGGAGCCCTCATGGTGTCACAGTGCCGGCGGTGAGCCCGATGAGGCGGGCCGCCTTGAGCTCGGTCTCGGCCCACTCCCCCTCGGGGTCGGAGTGCCACGTGATGCCGGCACCCGTGCCGAACCGCAGCCACCGCCGGCCCACCTCGTCGCGCTC
>Ga0164306_10001404_pt1 | contig 10690 bp, 6 predicted proteins | sample Whisoiple_242_MG_FD_110213 | JGI IMG/M metagenome (GOLD analysis project Ga0164306, IMG submission 110213) | Soil microbial communities amended with fresh organic matter from upstate New York, USA - Whitman soil sample_242_MG | ecosystem: Environmental > Terrestrial > Soil > Unclassified >... | reverse complement strand
GGCCGGCGCCGGCGCGGCAGCCTCCAGATAGACGACCGATTTTCCGGGCGCTACTTTACCTTTGACGCTTCCGGCAAAGCCCACCTGCGTTGCCATAAGAGCAAGAACGCAGACGAATATTGCGTATTTGATTTTCATGATTACATCCTCTCTAAAAAAAGCTGGTTAGAACACCCATTCCAGCGCCGCCACGGCCGTGTTGGTGCGGAACGGCTCAATCGATGTCGGCAATCCGGTAATGGGGTTGGTGATAATCGTCACGCTCTGTTGCGGACGGAACTGATATTCAAATGACGCCTTGATGTTGGCGTGGATCAGGAACTGCACGCCCGGCGTAACGCGGTTGCGGGTGTTATGGAAAGTGAGCGGCGCAGCTCCGGCAAGACTATTCAGTTTGTCTTCACCCGAGTTGACCGCGTCCCAGCGCAGGATGGCCATCAGCCAGGGATGGACCAGGTAATCCGCTTGTATGAAGCCGCCGGTGAAAGTTGCCGGCAGTCCGTGGACGAATCCCGTCGCCGTTGGAGTAGCAGGATCCAGTGGAAGCGGAACCAGAGTACCGGTTGCGTCCACAGGAAGCTGATTTGTGTCGTGGCCATACATGAAGAGGCCGTAAATGTTGAGCGCGCGATAGTTGAAGCTGAAGTCTCCACCCGTGCGGTAGAACGGCTCTCTGATGGTCAGGACCGCGGGATCACCGAGCAAGGTCTCACCGCTGAAGCGCTGCACCGAGCGGCCGTAGAAATAATAAGTGCCGAGATTGATGTACGTGTGGTCGCGCGGCCCAGATGCGCCGGCGGCCTGCACGGCATTGCGGCTGGCGGGGTCACGTTCAAGATTGAAACGGTAGGAGAAGCGCGCGTAGATATCCTTGAAGTTGGAATCCGACGCGAATCCCGTGGGCGAAGGAACAAAGTCACTGTTGTTGGAGGCCTGGTTGAGACCGCTGGTGTTCTGGTCAACAAAAGCGATCGAATAATGGTAGCCGCCGTACTGATGGCCGCCGCTGAACTCGATTCCGTTCATCGCGTCCGCCAGCGTCAGCTGATTGTTGACGTTCTTTTGGGCGAACGCAGGGTTCTGGGAGCCCATGTTGGCTTGATCGAAGATGTCCCAGCCGCTGATGTTATGGCTACGTGCCGGACTGAATGGCAGGTCCAGCTCAAATCGACCGACGCGAAGGCTTAGAGAGTCCTTCGGCATCTTCATCAGCCGGCCAATGTTCACGAATTTCATGTAACCATCGCCCAGGCCGCCGGCGGTGTTGTCGCCACCAACGTTGAAGTCGGTATCGACCCAGAAGGCGATGTCGCTGCCAAAATTGCCGGCAGTGAACAGGCTGAACAGGCCGGTGCTGAAGTCCGCCTTGGGAATAAACGGCGGGACCGTGCCTGCCGGAGTGAGTGCATCAAACTTGCCGCGATTGCCGCTGGTCTTCTGGAAGAAGGTATTCATACGCAGACCAATGGGCGGCATTCCGGGAATGGTCCCTGGCCAGATGGCTTTGGGAAACTGTTCCTTCTGCGCCGGCGCTCCCAGCATGACCGGAGGGACTTTCAACATCCCCTCATCGTCCACGGGAAACTTGAAGCCGGCATCTTTAAAAGCCTTGCCGAAGTCGTTCAGTTTAGGAAAATCAGAATGGCATGTAGCGCATGATGTCTGGTACTGGCGGGCAAAGGCCGGGATTGCGTGACTGGCTGTGGGAAGCATCAGGAACAGCAGCAAACCAATGCAACCTAATCCATATTGCGTTCTAATGGAATTCGTCCTCATGAGAGCTCCTTGTAAGTCCTGAGGTACTGCTAATTACAGGTGCACGATTGCCGTGTCACATTTGGCTGTGATAGTGACGAATCGCAGGTCGATCATATTTAAGAGTGGGCGGCGACAATGTGATCCAGATCACGCTTGAAGTTCCCGTCCTGGATACCGCTTTTTGTGAGATTTTGGCAGGCAGAGTTGCAGGATTTTCATGGCCAGGAGCAGGCTTAGACAGGATGGCAGGGGGGGTTGCGTCCGATCCGAAAACGGTTGAGTTGCAAAACAGAGGAACCAGCTTACATCACACTGGGCGCGCCAATCCCCATCAATTCCAGGCCCTGCATCAAAGCGCGACGGACGATCGCCGCGGTCGCCAGCAGGAAGCGCTTCCTGGCTTCATCGGCTTCCGTAAGGATGTGGTGCTTGTGGTAGAAGTTGTTGAACTGCTGCGCCAACTGGAACGCGTACTTGGCCGCATAGGCGGGTTCGGTAGTGGCAATACACTGCTCTACCATGCTGGAAAACTGTCCGGCGCGGAGCCAGAGTTCCCAGAGTTCGTCGTCTTCTTTCAGGAAATGCAGATCAGTCTTGCCGCCCAGGATCTCTTCCGCGCTTAAGCCCGCCTTGCGGAAGATATTGGTGGCGCGGACAATGGCATACTGAGCATACGGCCCGGTCTCGCCTTCAAAGCTCAAGGCCTCTTTGAAGTCAAACGCAATCACCGAAGTCTTGGTGAACTTCAGCATGAAATAACGCAGCGCGCCAATGGCGATCTGCGCGGCGGTCCCGTGACGCTCCTGCTCGCTCATCTCCGGATGACGCGAATCCACTTCTTTCCGGGCCGCCGCGATCAACGAATCCAGCAGGTCATCGGCTTTTACGCCAAAGCCCTTGCGTCCTGAGACTTCAATATACGACCGCTTCTGGTCGTCTTCGGATATGTCGTATCCCAGTTCCATGGCGCAGCGCGGCGTGAGCGCCACCATTTCATAAGAGAAGTGATGATAATCTTCCGCCTGCGCCGTATAGCCGAGGCCGCGAATCGCTTCGATCACGTTGTTCTGCGGGTCGGCCTGGCGGGAATCGATGACGTTGTAAATAGCGTTTACGCCGCCAAAATGCGGATGGTCCGGCTCGCCTGACTCCGCTGAAATCCAGACCTGGCGGCCTTCGGGATAACGATAAAACCTCTGGTAGCCGAAATCGCGACCGAGTAGTCCGAATTTCCAAAGATGATAGGCAATATCTTTTCCGACGTAGGTCACAGTGCCGTTGGAGCGCACAATCACCTTGGCATCTTCGTCGGGGCCGTCTTTATTCTGACCACCATTCTGATCACCTTTGGCTTCAGCAGCATCATTGCCTTCGGCTGGGGATTGCCCCTTAGCGGGTTGCGACCCAGAAGCCCGCTTCATCACCCAGCAGCCTTTGTTCTTGCCTTCGGTCTCAAAGTAAAGCACGCCCTTCTGCTTCAACTGGGCAAACGCCGACTCCCAGAAATGCAGATGGAGAATCTCGCTCTCCTGCGGAAGAAAATCGTACTCAATGCCCAGCCGCTGCATGGTTTCCAGATGGCGGCGAATGATGGCGTTCGATATCAGCTTGCCGATTTCGGCAGCTTCATTGCCGCCGTGTTCAATGTCGTGCAGCGTTTGCAGCCGTAGCTTCAGGTTCTCCTTGCTTTCTTCATACCATTGCGAAACACGGGCATAGAGGTCCCAGCAGTAGTAGTCAAACCCGCCACGCGCACCTAAGCGCTGAGCCACTTTTTGTGCGATAATCAGCTCCTCAATATCTTTCTTCCCTTTCTTCTCCAGGTACAGAAAACCCACCACCACGTCCGCCACCTGGACGCCGGTGTTGTCGATATAGTTCTGCACGTCCACGCGCGCGCCCGCAGCCTGAAGCAACCGGACAAACGTGTCGCCCAGAATGGCATTGCGGAGATGGCCTATGTGGGCCGCTTTGTTGGGATTGATGCTGGTGTGCTCGACGAGGATTTTCTTTCCGGCGGCCGAGCCCTGAGTCCCTTGGGAAGCGCCCTGGCTCTCAGCAAGCGCAAGTTGCGTTTTGCCCACGCCGCCCTGAGCTACCAACACGATCCTAGCCGCTCCCTCGCGGTTGATCCGGGCATTGATGTAACCCGCGCCGGCGACTTCAAACTTCTCAAATCCGGGGACCTGTCCGAGCGCCGCCACGACTTCTTCAGCGATCTTGCGCGGAGGCTTGCGCAGCTTCTTGGCCAGCTCAAAGCTCAGCGGCAGCGCATACTCGCCCAGTCCGACGTTCGGCGGCTGGTCGACCACAACGCGCGGCAATTCGACACCGTATTGACGCTGCAAAAGGTCGCGTACGCGTTGGATAAGCTGCTGCTGTAGTTGCAGGTACAAGTGTTTACCTTTGCTATCTTGAGGTTGAGCGGCTGGGATTCATCAGGCCGTAAGTTGATGATGAAAAAGGCGATTATAGCAAAGTCGGGGAGAACGTTTTTCGAGACAAAACAGAAAACTATTGGGACCGTTTTCCGTTTCTCAATGTCCATCGCAGGAGCAACTAACGAGAAGCCGGTTTCTGGACATCGCGTTTCTCACGAATCCCGAGGCAGCCACTTGAAAGAGATCATTAAGGACTTAAAGGATGTCTCCAGGTCCTGGAACAAGGGTGCGGGACATTCTTGATATGGGCAGCAATTAGCCATTGGTACGATTGTCTCAGGGTATTTCCCCACTTGCCCCCATGGTTCTAGCTTAGTTAGCGCTTACGGCGCCACGCAATGACCGGTCTTCGCGAACTCGCCGAACGTTCCTAAACATTGGCCTGTCGAGCGGCTGTAATTAAAAGCCCTTCCACTATCCTTGAAAGCACCAGTCGCCCGGTTTACCTGAAATAATTTCACTTCACCACAGCTACGGGAGACACCGCGAATGACCAGCTCGGCGGGAGAAATCGTGTACGTTGTCGTTCCCTGATCTCCCAGCCCATTGTGCTGCCACTCCTCTGTCTGGCCTGAATGGAAGCCTTCCAGGGTGCCTTCTTGTTCATCCAGCGTGAGGTCCCCCCATTCCCCACCGCCGTCATATGTGCACTGAAAGACTACGCGAGGTGATTTGGCTTTAACTTGAATGTCAGGGTCAGGGATTTTTTCCCCCGAAAGGCCAACCGAAGAGAATGAGAGAGCTCCCAACGCGAGAAGCAATACTAATCGCAGTCGACACATCTTAGCCTCCATCTTTTAACGCGAACGCGGCACCACAGCAGGAACGGAAAAAACACCTGCGTGAGTAAAGACCGTATAAAGGAGCTTGGCGTCACAATGCGCGGGATTGACACTATGCCAGATCACGGAATTGCAGCAGTGCATTGCCTCGGTGTCGGTCATTGACTTACATGCATCGCCCGCGATTTTCTTCGCCCGGAGGTCGCGTAAGGCGGAGCCGATCGCTCGGGAATACAGGACCAGGATATTGCGCTCCAAAGTGCTGGCATCGTCCTGGAGCTTTTTCTTTCGACTAATGGCGTCCAGCAGTTTTTGGGAAAGAGCCGGCAAGGTGGCCTCATCCTTCTCCTGTGCATCAGCTCGATCCTGCAACGCCTTTCTGCGTTGTTGGCATGGCACTTGCAACGCCTGCTGTTGCGCTGGAGTATCCACGACAATGTGGGTACACTCGATCGTGTATTCGGAAACATCACGCTTGAGCGCCGCCCCTTTACTCTTGATGCCCGCTTCGTCATCCCCGATCTTCTTAATCGAAATGTCAACTTCGTCTAGCCCGTATTTGTTGGCCGTTTGATCCTTTTCTGTCGCTGCTGTCTCAGCTTTGCAGGAAAGACTCTTGCATGGCGGGGGCTCGCTTTGGGCATAAATTGCCGACGAAAAGAAAGCAACTGTGACGGCAGAAAAGATAAGGAGGGTTTGATGGACTGTTCCAATGTCGATTTTACTGCGGATCGATCCAATCAAGACGGCAGGGGTTCTTGCTTTACACATGGATTCCTCTTGATCGACTCAATATACGGATGTGGGCGGGTCGTGTCTGCCCAGAATTGCACACAAAAGCCATAATTCGGCAAGGTCAACTTGGAAACACTACTCGGTTCGGGTCAGCTTGGATCTAATAGGGCAGTTATTAGGACTCAAGCACAAGGTCCTTCGGTCCTACTCGCAAGCTGAAGAAAACGCTTGCTCGTTTACGGACCTCAGGATGACGAATTTTGGTAGTAGATGAAATCAATGACGAATTTTGGTAGTGGATGAAATTAATGTTCAAACCGACCCCCTATCCACGCCAAAAAGCACTTGACAATGGCGAATAAAATACGATACAAAGAAGCGCGCTCTTTGCAGGCAAAAGGGCGGGTTCTTTGAAAGAAGAAGCTGCTGGCTCCCAGCTGCTGGCCGCTAGCTAAGGCCGAGTACCACACCGTAATTGGAAAGGCTTGTAACCCTCTGCCGACCGAACAGTAAAAACGGGAAAACAGGGCTGAAATTGAAATGAATTGACGACCTGAAAAACGGGAAAAAAAGGTTGTCGACAGCCTTTTGACAGGCCTTTCGAATTGCACTTTGGCTTTTGTTTTCAACAAAAGTGTTAGGGGGGTGGGGTTTCTGGCTGAGGGACATAGGCAGAGGGCCACAGGAGATTGCCAAAATTGCCAAAATTGCCAAACATCGCCGAAATCGCCACGGATAATCACCGACATCGCACGTAATCGGAAACCCAAAACCTACCACGGAGGCACCGAGACACGGAGAACCAACTAAGAGTCGGGAGATCGGAACCGAAAAGCAAGTCAAGCATTGCGACTGGTTTGACGCCGCTCACGGCTAAACCTATGATGAAGGTTTGGGCCCCGTTTGCGGGCGCCAGCCTTTAGTTGCCTTAACTTATTTGGTCTCCATGCGCATTGCCTACCTAGAGTGCTTTTCCGGAATCAGCGGCGACATGTTCCTGGGCGCCCTGCTGGATGCCGGAGTTCCGCCTGAGGTCTTTACCAGGACGGTTGAAGCCCTGGGCGTGGATGCCCGGCTGGAAATCTCACGCGTGGACCGCAGCGGCATCAGCGCGACCAAACTGGATGTGATCGCCGCTGGGGAAAAGGAACTGCCGCGGGAGGAGTTCTGGGCAGGAGCAGTCAGCACTCAGCAGAAAGCAGTCAGCAGTCAGCACTCAGCATTCAGCCCTGCGGCGGCTTCGCACGAGCACTCGCATTCCCAGACACCGCCGGGGGCGGCGGTGCCACATGAGCATGGCCACAGCCATTCGCACGAGGGCAGCCACGATCACGGCCACTCTGACGATCATGCCGATTCACATTCCCATACACCGCCGGGGGCGGCGGTGCCACATGAGCATGGTCACGACCACTCCCCAGAGCACAGCCATTCCCATACGCATGATCATAGCCACCAGCATGAGCACGGATCGAAGAACGCCCACTCGCATCGCGGGCTGAAAGAAATCCGCCAGATCATTCAAGCCGCGGGCATCAGCCAGTCGGCAAAGGACCGGGCCATAAAGATCTTTGAAGCCCTGGGCGCGGCGGAAGCCAAAGTCCACAATACCGACATCGAGAAGATCCATTTCCACGAAGTCGGCGCGATTGACGCGATTGTCGACATCGTATGCGCTTCGGTCGGCGCGGAAACGCTGGGCGTCGACGAATGGATATGTTCTCCTTTGAACGTGGGCGGTGGAACGGTGGTTTGCGCGCATGGCGCGTTTCCCATTCCCGCCCCTGCCACGCTCGAACTGCTCAAGCATGCTCCGGTCTACTCAGGCGAAATTCAGAAAGAGCTGGTCACGCCCACGGGCGCGGCGATCGTAAGCGTGCTGGCCTCGCGCTTCTCGCACTTCCCGGCCATGAAGACGGAAAAGACCGGCTACGGCGCGGGCACGCGCAACTTCAAGAACTCGCCCAACGTGCTGCGAATCTGCGTAGGTGAAACGGCAGAGCGGCTTGAGTCACCATTCCCGGTGGAAGAAATTACGGTGCTGGAAGCCAATATTGACGACATGACGCCGCAGGTCTTTGGTTATGTATTGGAGCAGGCGCTGCAAAACGGCGCGCTGGACGCGTTCGGCACTCCGGTCCAGATGAAAAAGAGCCGTCCGGGCATGCTGCTGACCGTGCTGTGCCGGACGGAAGACAGCCAGGACCTGACCAGGCTGATTCTGGCCGAAACCACGACGCTCGGCGTGAGAATGCGGAAGGAAAGCCGGGCCGCGCTTACGCGCCGGCATGTAAGCGTCAATACAAAATGGGGAGCGATCCGGATGAAGCTGGCCAACCTGAACGGCAGCATCAGCAACTACGCTCCTGAGTATGAAGATTGCCGGCAGATCGCCAAAGAGCAGAAAGTGCCATTGAAAACCGTCATGCAGGAAGCAATCAAGGTATACCTGGAAAAAACCAATGGATAAGGGCAGGCAGAAGTTTTACATCACAACGCCCATTTACTACGTGAACGCGCGTCCGCACGTGGGCCACGCTTATACCACGCTGGTGTGCGATGCTATTGCGCGCCGCAAGCGCATGCTGGGTTATGAGACGTATTTCCTGACCGGGACCGATGAGCACGGGACGAAGATTGAACGCTCCGCCCAGGCCGCGGGCAAAACGCCCAAGCAGTTCGCCGATGAGGTCTCAGGCCTGTTCCGCTCGCTGTTTGAGAAGATGAACATCTCCAACGACGATTTCATACGCACCACCGAGCCGCGCCACAAGGCCGGGGCGCAGGAGTTGTGGAAGCGTATCCAGGAGAATGGCCACATCTATAAAGGCACGTACACCGGCCAGTATTGCGTGTTTGACGAACTCTATGTCGACTCCGTGGGTCCGGGCGCGCCCTGCCCGGAATGCGGCCGCCCAACGGAGACCGTGAGCGAAGAGAATTATTACTTCAAGCTGTCCACGTTTGCCGACCAGCTGCTGGCCCATTACCAGCAGAACCCCGGCTTCATTCGTCCGGAGACGCGCCGCAATGAAGTGATTGCGTTCGTCAAGAGCGGGCTGCGCGATCTCTCCATCAGCCGCAGCACGTTCAAATGGGGCGTCCCCGTTCCCGGCGACCCCAAGCATGTGATGTATGTCTGGCTTGATGCGCTCATCAACTATTGCTCCGCTGTCGGCCTGGGCGCGAAAGACGAAGCCGGGCAGAAGAAGTTTGATCACTACTGGCCGGCCGACGTGCACATGGTCGGCAAGGAGATCATCCGCTTTCACTGCGTGTACTGGCCGGCGTTCCTGATGGCTGCCGGCCTGCCGCTGCCAAAATCGGTGGTCGCGCACGGCTGGCTGCTGTTTGAAGAGAGCAAGATGTCGAAGTCGCGCGGCAACATTGTGCGCGCGGAAACCGTGATCGACGTGATGGGCAATGACCCGCTGCGCTATTTCCTGCTGCGCGAAGTGGTCTTTGGACAGGATGGCTCCTTCAGCTTTGATGCGGTGGTGCAGCGCTACAACTCTGACTTGGCCAACGATCTGGGCAATCTTTCCAGCCGCACGCTGACCATGATCAATCGTTACTTCAACGGCTCGGTGCCTTATCCTTCGCCCACGGTGGCGCGCAAGGGCTCGGATGACGTAATCAAGGAGCACGCGCTGGCGGTGATCCAGGAGTTTGGCGAGCTGTTTGACGATTACCAGTTCTCGCGGGCGCTGGAGTCGGCGTGGAGTCTGGTGAGCGCGGTCAACAAATACCTGGTCGACGAAGAGCCGTGGATCGTGGCTGAAAAAGAAGGCGAGGAGAACAAATCACGCCTGGCGACCATCCTGTATACGGCGGCGGAAGCTTTGCGCATTGTGACGGTGCTGGCGCATCCGGTGCTGCCGGAATCTACGGCAAAAATCTGGAGCCAGCTGGGCCTGGGCGAGATCAGCAAGTTCAACCTTGCCGACCTGAAGTGGGCGCAGTTGCCGCTGGGCGGCAAACTGGGCAAAGTGGAACCGGTGTTTCCACGCGCCGACAAAACTTCAATCGAGAGGATGCAACAGATGGAACAGGACCGCGCACCACAGGCTTCCTCCACTACGCCGTCATCATCAACCGGCGCTGCGACGGCTCCCGCGCCCGCGGGCGAAGGCGCGCGCGCAGGACAACCCGCCACACAAGCCGCACACGGCCCCACGGAAGGCGCACCCGCAGCCAAAGCCGCGCCGCCCGTTGCCGACGGAAAAATCTCCATTGACGACTTCATGAAAGTGGAGCTGCGCGTCGGCCAGGTAAAGGCAGCGGAAAAGGTAAAAGGCGCGGACAAATTGCTGCGGCTCGAAGTCGATATAGGAACTGAAGTGCGCCAGCTTGTCGCTGGAATCGCGCTGGCCTACAAGCCGGAGGATCTGATCGGGCGCAAAGTGGTGATCGTGGCCAACCTACAGCCGCGCAAGCTGCGCGGGCTGGAGTCCAACGGGATGATTGTCGCGGCGTCCGTCGGCGAAGACGGCAAGCCCGTGCTGGCGGGATTTTTGGAAGATGTGCCGGTCGGAGCGAAGCTGAAATAGCTCGGCACATTTCTTCCGGCTTTCACTGATTGCATTTGCGAAGTACAGATGATAGGAATGTCGCAGCATGGCCGCCGCAAGTACGCAACCTGAAGTTCAGATTCCCCAACACCCCGTTTCACCGGCAAGCCGGGCCCATCGCTGGACCGATCTTGGCCTGGTACTGCTGGTAGCGTTCGCTATCTCCATTCTCGGCAGCATCTTCAGGGCATTCCACCCCGGCCCGCTCAATTATTCCAATGCGCGGGTGGTCATGGGAATGGTCGATGAAGCCATTCCGCTGGTCCTATTGTTTGTGCTCCTGAAGCGCCAGGGAAGAAGCCTTCAAGACCTGGGCTTCAGCTTTCGCTGGACCGATGTGCCCAAGGCCATGGGTCTGACCGTGGCCGGATTTTTCGCCGTATTCGCCGGCTTTGTTGCCCTT
>Ga0164306_10001403_pt1 | contig 10692 bp, 6 predicted proteins | sample Whisoiple_242_MG_FD_110213 | JGI IMG/M metagenome (GOLD analysis project Ga0164306, IMG submission 110213) | Soil microbial communities amended with fresh organic matter from upstate New York, USA - Whitman soil sample_242_MG | ecosystem: Environmental > Terrestrial > Soil > Unclassified >... | reverse complement strand
GGCTTTGTAAATACTTCGACCATGTAAAATGGTTCAACTTTTGGATTTTGTTGTTCATGCATTAACAAATTGTCGATAAGACTTGGATCTGCCTTTGGAATATATGTGCTGTATAAGGTCTGCAATCCTTTATACACCGCTTTTATTTCTTTTATTTTCGATGACATATAACAATACTTTTGTTACAGATTGATTTAGGTCTGGTGCAAGTAAGGCTGCGTTTTAAGATAGTTTTTCTTACCAGGTGTCTGGTTCTATGTGTTTGACTGCACAAAACAGACAGTGTGGAAAGTAATACACAGCTGCTTATCAATATCGTATCCTACATTAACTCTAAAGTATTAACTAAATTTTATTTAGCGCTGCCTCTTTTTGGATTATGACTTCACATAATGGACATCAATAGGACTTCTGGCCAATTTATACAGACATGATTGCATCATTAATAAATAATATAGCTGATGCCATAAGTAAATGACAAATCTAAAATTGATGTGAATAATGCAGGTCCAAGATCTTCTCTTAGTCGATATCAATACAATTTTATCACATCTGCAGCCGCGACAGAAATAGCTGGTATAGTGCATCTACTTATGTCACTATACATTGTACCTCCAATGATGCAATGATTTGCAACACGTCCAGGAAACGCAATATTCTTTCTAGGATCAGTATTTTGGGACATTCAATATTGTGGTAAGCCGTCAAACTAGGAAGTAGTAGTACTATACTAACCTCTTTGTTTCCATTGGAGTTTTTCTAATCTTTTTTTTCTTCTGCAAGTGTTTTGAGCATTGTTACATCCCGTTTAAAGAATATGTCCAGCACCCAATCTGCCAATACTCTCACCTTTTTTTGTAGTGTTGGAAGATTTACAAGGTAGTAATTACGCCATATCCACCATGCCAAAAATCCTTGAACTTGTACTCCTAACAAGTTTCCTACACCTGTTCGCTTTCCTATGCTAGCCATCATTCCTTTTGTCGTATAATCAAATACTTTCCTTCCATCTGAATTTGAATTTCCCTCTATTGCTACAAAGATATTTTTTGCTACTACAACACCTTCTCTTATGGCATGCTGTGCTGTTGGTGGATAGGGGTTTCCTGTTTTAGGATCCGTTATAAAAGCACAATCACCTAGAGCATAAACACCTTTGTATTTTGGTATTTCTAAATATTGATCTACGACTATTCTGCCACTTTTGATATCATGTTCGCAAGAATGAAGCTTGGAAATTAATGGATTGGGTGCTACACCACCAGACCAAACTATTGTTTTGGTTGGTATTATATTATCATCGCTTATCTTGACGCTATCTTCTGTGGCACCTATTACACGACTATCGAGCATGACTTCAAGCCCACTATTGCGTAGCTTTAGCAATGCAAATTCAGCTAATTCCTTATTCATTTCTGGTAAAAGTCTGTTACCTGATTGTATGATTACGACTCTGATATTTTTGCTATCTATATTATGATAATAGTCTTTTGCAGAGTCACGAATAAAATCATTTATTTCACCAGCAGTTTCAACTCCCGCAAACCCTCCTCCTACTATGACAAATGTTAAAAGTTTTGTTTGCAATTCTTTATATCTATTATTATGTTTGATGCTTGTCGCTAATTGATCTGCCTGCTCAAGTAGGTATATTATATGATTTCTCAGAGTTATGGCATCATTCAAACTTTTCATAGTGAAGGCATACTTTTGTACATCAGACATTCCAAAGAATTTTGTTTCGCTTCCTAGCGCTAGAACAAGATAGTCATAATGCAAAGACTTGGTATTTCCTTGCAAAGTGTCCACGGGATCATCAATCTTCTCTAATAATGGTGATGCTGAGGAAGATCTAATTACAACTTGCCTTTTGTCCAGGTTTATATCTTCTACTGTGGCAGCATAGAACCTTGATCTATTACAAAAGACCCTTATCGGTGTTACAATATGTCTTGTTTCTATCATTCCAGAAGCTACCTCATGAAGCATGGGTGTGAAAAGCAGGTAGTTATCTTTGCTAATCATTGCAATATCAATACTAATATCGGTTTGAAAATAATCCTGCAGCTTTCTGAGTGCAGATACTCCTCCAAATCCACCTCCTAATATTAGTATTGTTTTTCTATCTTGTATTGGATTGCCTCGGCCATGAATAATGTTCAAATGGTTCTGAAGGATATCAATCCGTGAAAATGAAATATCGCAAGCAGGACATCTGTACCTTGAGCCGAATTTTATTGACAAAAAAGAAGAAAACAGGCCTAATGTTATTCCAAATAGTAGGTTAATCAAAATAGAATAGATTGTAGAATTCAATTGAATGTTTGAGAATGTTGTTGTTGTCATCGTCGTCGTCTTGTTGTTAGGTCTTTGTACCTGAATTCCTTCTTCTGTTCCTCCTGCTCCACCTCCTCTTCTGCTTTGACCCGCTAAACCTTCTTTGTAGCCAACTGTATTACCGGTACCATTGTTTGATGATAAAGTATGTCCAAATTCTGGATTTAGAACAAAGTGCGCAACTGGAATGGCAAAAATCAAATAAACAAGAGTGCCAACAAATAATCCATAACGCAAACCATTTAATGGTTTACTTATATTCAAGATGTTCGTCTTGTACAAAAATACGCCAGATATTATTCCAATTGAGATTCCAGTCACTATGTGAATTAATATTCCTGCAATGATAACCGATGAAATGGGCGAATGCACACCTGCTATGTGTCCAAATACTATCCAAGTGAGCGCATATCCTGAACCACGCCCTGTAAAAGGAAATGTAAAAGGAATTGCCATAACTATAGCTCCGATTATGCCTCCCGCAACGATAAAGAATACTTCTCTCTTAAATGAAAAATCTATTCTTGCTTGTGTAGATCTTATTTTATGACTCATGATTAGTATATATCTTTATTACATGAATCTTATAATATAATAATATCATTAACAATGCATCTATTTTATGCATTTGTATAAATTCGCTTCTATCTTGAGTCAAAAATTTAAATCGCATGCATGTTGGCACAGATGGATTTGCTCCAGATAAAAATTTCAACTAGCTTTTTGCCTGGATGTGAACAAAAAACTTTTGTCCGTCAAATTTTTTATATTCAATAAGAAATAAAGGCTTTAACAAACAAGTTTCTGAATATTAATTTCATAACACAAATGCTTGTATTTTAAATTTCTCTTAATCTCTGTCTGGGATATAGCTTGTAAATGCACAACATATGACATTTCTATATTCACGAAGGGTTTTCTTCTTTAATACAGGATCCTATTAATTGGATGTTTATGAGATCTTTATGGCTTTAATAAGACAGACTAAATGACAATAGTTAACAAATATCTTTTGGATTTATTATTCCATATGCCAATGGATTGGACAATAACAAATAATTTGATGTTATAGAAGATCGAAAGAAGCATTAGCACACTTCAGGTTTTTATCTGCAATCTACGTAACCTACTTGTGGCATTTGCGGCTGCACAGCAGTATCTGAGCCTACCATCTTCAAGTGATTGGCATCCAATACAGCACTAACGTCACACTGGGATATGCTGCCTGTTTGAAAATTAGCTATGGGAAACATAAGGTCGCCAACGAAGTTAGCGTGTCCAAGCCCAAGGGCATGCCCCATTTCATGCTCTGCTATCTGTTCTATGTTATTAGACAAGTTGAAAGACATACCAAGAGTGTTCGTAGGTATGGTTATTTTTACATGGGTTAGGAAACCATTACCATCAAAGCTATCTTGTGAAAGTCCTCCTATCATCAGCCGAGAGTTTCCACCTAGTGATGATGACACTCTATGATGAGTGCTACCAGGAACTTTGAGGGATTTTGAAACAATACTCACTTCTATGTCTGGCTGTGCTACATTGCTGCTGCTGGCACCACCAACACCACCACCACCACCACCACCGACATTACTGCCTGAAGATTCTACAAGTTTTATACCCGTTAGCTTTGAGTTCCAATTCCCTATGGCGTTATAAACAGCCTGTCGAGCTGCCGAATCTCCTCCATTTATCTGGTATGTTAATATTCCAAGTGCTAGTTTGTCGCCCCATGCGCAACAGATCTGAATAAGGTGGGGTGGTAGTTGTTGCTGTTGTCGTCCATTACCATTACTACTAATGATGCTAATATGGTGTTTCTTTGCCACCACCGCTGTTTGAAACGTAGAATTGTATGAAAGCAAAACAATGCTCAGCATTAATATTATTATTATTATTATACTGAATTCCGCAAAAAGACTGTCTTATGCAATAGCAAATAATTTATACATACAAATGAACTAATAAATCTTGCATATGTATCTTTATTATATACACACATATGCATACATGCACCGCAAGCCCTAAGACCACGCAGTGGAAATTTGTCATGGCATGTATGTATGATCACACAGAGGATAATTACTAGGAGCTGGACATACGAGCAAAAATTATTTTTCTGACCTAAGACTTATTTCAAGAGCATCTTTTACATTTTTATTAAATTCTAAAGTAGTTTCAGTGGTCTGGCTCTTATATCTATCAGAACTTCGAACATATTCTAGATAATCCTTCATTTCATTTTCAAATAGTATTACATTGTCTGCCACCACGACTGAATCTTTTTTCATCAAATGTTTCTCCTCTAAGAGTCTAAGATATTGTAGATATTCGCTCTTGGCTGCATCTAAAAATATCAGGTCGAATTTGTAACCAGTAAGCGTAGGAATAACTTCAAGAGCATTACCACTAATTACATCTATCTTGTTCGACAAACCTGCCTTAGATATGTTTTTTCTCGCAATATCTGCAAGATTTTTATCTATCTCAATAGTGATTAGTTTTCCATCATCAAACAGCAAATTCACCATTAATATTGCAGAATAACCGTGCAAGGTTCCAATCTCAAGTATCTTTGTGGGTTTATACCTCTTGATAATGTCTGATATTATTTTAGCCTTAATAGGTCCAATTGAAGGAAGGTGTTCACTTTTCGCTATCTGTTCTAATTCCCTTAGAAGGCTCGATATTTGTTCGTTGTTTCTAGCCATATTCTTATTATTAATTTATCATATCATATCTATCTTCTGGATATTTATAATCTGCTAATATGATTTATTTATATCTGCTAACATATTAATTCTTTTTATTATTTTTTTCTGCTTTGTTGCATGAATCTGATATTAGTCAACTAAATTTGAAACCTTCAACCAAAATAGAGTAATTCGTATTTGGTCCATTCTTGAGAATTGCTAAAGTCGTTGTCTTATAACGATTTTTATGAATTATGCAACAAAGCAATTTTTTTCTATTAATCTGGCAGATATATACGCACGAATGCTTTGCCACATAATTATGTACGTCCTTGTACAGATAGTTAAACAGAAAGCCACTAAGAATGATCTCAAATATAATAGACTCAGTACACAATATGGCAGACAAAGGATGATGAATTTATAACAATGTGTAAATGGTGCCCTCGCTACTGTGGTCGTGATTAACCATGTTGACTACGAAATGTACTTGTTATATCGGTCTTCTCTAATGGAGACATGTTAGTAGCATTATTGGGGAGTTCTACCTTTATACCGTCGCCGGTTATAGGATCTTAAGATAAAGGATTTGACTTCTCATATTTTTTGTAATGGTTAATTATCAGTATATGTTGACACAGTTTACCAACCATATGATCGCTGTTACAGAAAGAATTAGCAGTAACAGAAAAAAAGAATTAGCCAATAAAGCTAACAAGCTCCGAGTTGACTCTTTCACGCTCTTCATAGTAGAAGCCATGACCAGCTTTCTCAACTTGTATTAGCTGTGAGCCTTTGATACCCTCGTGCATAACTTTGGCCAAATCGAATAAACATACCCGATCATTAACTCCATGAAGAATCAGTGTAGGCACTTGAATGGTAGCCAAATCCTTACGCAGATCTGCTTCCCGGAGTTCAATTGCACATTGGATTGTAGCATACGCTGACGCCGTCAATCCGAGGCTCAGGTTCCACGTCTTGAATTCTGGACTAAGCTTTTCGGGAGCTGCAAAGAATATTTCACTAAAGTTTCTGAGCATAGAGGGACGGTCTTCATAGGTTTGACGGATAAGATCATCTACCGCGGCCTTGTCAATACCGTAGGGAAAATCTTCTCGTTTGGTAAAGCATGGCGCGGCTGCAGCTAGAAGAGCGAGCTTTTTAATATGTGCCCCATGGTGACGAGTTATATATCGAATAGAGATCGCCCCACCCATCGAGAAGCCTACCAAAGTCACATTCTGGAGATTCAGAGTATCCAAAACAGCCTTGACATCATCGGCCATCGTATCATAGTAGTAGCCGTCCCAAGGCTTGTCAGAGTCGCCAAAGCCGCGCAGATCTATACCAACGCAACGGTAGCCATGCTTAGGGAGCTCCGTAAACTGATACTCGAACATCTTGTGGTTGACCGGCCAGCCATGGATGAAAACAATAGGCTTTCCAGTCCCAATATCTTCAACACTAATATTGACTCCACTGACAGATTTGATCTTGTGACTCAATTATGATTCTCCTTTGTCAACAGTTGTTTTAAATGTATACCTGTAGTATGATTTGGAAGGTCTCTAACATGAGATGGCATTTGTTGATCAGCCCAGACAACAATATGGTTTTGACATCCATAAACACGAATCCTGTGCCAAAACCCTTTCATATAGGTACACATTGAACCAAGTAGACGTTATCTTCTGGAATAATGGAAGGAGTAGTAGTAGTTCTCCTGGCCAAATACTCAAATAATGCTGCTGACTTGTTTCATCTAACAGATTTACCAGTCCTGTGCTATCATCCTTTAATTGATCAAGTGCACCACAGGCGTTAGTGACTACCAGTGGCTCACTATGTATATCTTTCCGGGATTGAATAATAATTCAAAAGATATTTTTATTAATGTCGTATAGTAAGATACTTATCACAAACATATTCTTCAAAATAGATCAGGTAATTTTGTAATAGCGCGATGTTGTCTCACTCCCTTATACCTTCAAGATTTGATACAACCTGCCATAGCATTGTTCTAATATGCGATTTCATTGCCTTGTCTTGTGTCATTTTATCTAATATGCTGACGGCATTTGCTGCCCTCACAGATAAGCTAAATTTTTGCTCGTTATCCTTTAATAGAGCAAGTAATTCATTTATCCTACTTTTTATAATTCTATTAACTTCGCGATAATGATTCCTATTAATATTTTCAAGTGTAACTATTGCAGATGCTAAATTTTCCTGATTAGTCTTATTCTGTAATAGCTCTTTTTCTTTCTTTGTTCTTCTTCTTGGTGTCGCAGCAATTGATGTTCTTTTTTCAGTATCTGCCATTGTGATTACATTACCTATAGTTATTATATATATCAAGTATGTGAATCATTATTAGTTAACTAAAATTTTAGAAGTTATGCTCCTGAAAGCTGTCCACAGTCCAATATAAAGAATTAGAATTTTATAATATAATGAGTGAAATCAAGTATTTGCAAATAAATGAATGGGTTTGTTATGAAGTTGTAGTCAGAAATTGTTAAGCTAAAACCTAAAACTAATTAATAACTAGTAAAACTTAAGGTGGACTACAATTAAAAGCAAAAAGAAACGCTACAAACGAGCCTAAACAATGATCTTATTAATCTAGCAACCCTTATCTTCTACAGTCCTATGTGTGACTTCCTTTTCAGGTGACGTGTTTCAATGAATTCTTCGTGGCCTACTTTCAAAAAGTGTTTAATTCCACCTTGGAAATACATAGGAGCGCCTTTGCACAATGAATATGCTGATGATTGGGTATCTTTCATTAGAAATCCTTACCTATACTTCACCCGGTATTTTTTTCAAGTTTCTCTTGCATCAGATGATGTCAAATTTATTATCTTCTTTTGAGAATGGCGTGTTTTGATGGACTATTTCTTCAAATTTTCTATGCTATTTCACCTAGCATGAATTCTTCTTCGGAATAGCATATCTTCTCTCTATTTGCCAATTTTCTTTCCTGTTCACAATTTTTAACGATTTATATGATCTTCTCCCATTACATTTCTTTGTCTGATTCAATAATGTCTGAAAGAGGAATGTCAAACTAAGGAGTAAGAGATTGATCCTTAATTCCTTGCTAAAGCTGCAAATGATCCGGAATGGAATAGGCTAAAGCCAGCGAACTCAATAGATGGAATATCGATCAGTAGAATGGTAAAATCAATCAATCTATGCCTGTTGAAAGCTTTTAAAAAAGAACAGAATGTTGAATCATCTGTTCAGCGCAATATTGGATTGTCTATTTAATTCAATTAGATTTAACAGAAATGTTATTGTTATCTGTGTGTTTAATCCGTACTGAGCATAGAAAAAGGCTAACGCAGTTGCAACAGCATGATTGCCAATATTCAGGAAAATAAAATATAATGACAAGGTATCGAGAAGGTAAGTAAACCTCTTGCGTAATTAGAGGGTATGTAAAATATTCTAAAAGTATGACTATTTAATGACGGAATACTATTGTTATGATGTGATTATAGACCAAAATGAACTGTTTTACGACCCATTTCGTTGATTAACCTAATTACGCAAGAGATCTAGTGAATATTTGCTCTGTTGGATTGAAATATAGTTTGCAGCTTAACCAGCGGTTGTGTCTCGTATACCGCCAAAATTTAAGAATTTCTCGGCCCTTTTCTGAACCCATCCAATGTACTTTCTGATTTCTTCAATATTGAATCTGACATTCTTCTTTGTAAAACCATCACAAATGCAATAGATATGGTTGAAATCAAAGCAGCAGTAAGAAATATCAGGTTGTATGATATGATCGAAGGAAATGAACCGCTAACTCCTTTTATGATCTCTTGATATGTTTGCATGTATATTGCTGCAATTGCAGGTCCAATTGAACTTCCAATTAGGACAAGGACTACTGTCATACCAAGCGATACTCCACTAAATTGACGCGGAGCATATTCCATTGTTATATTAAATGCTCCAACTTGTGTCAACGATAATCCGACCGATATTATTGCCAGGTTCGTTGCAATCATAAATTCTGTTGAATGAAACACGAAGAGACTGAAAAAACCAATAGCTGTGATGAAACTTCCTGCTATGATTGGTTTGAGATTGCCTATTCTAGAAACAATGAAACCAGCAGAAGGCGCAAATACCAGAAATATGATCATAAAAGGTAGTTGCACAGTTGCACTAGCTACCGCATCTCCACCAAACCCAAGAGGGAGAGGACTTCTTACTAATATCGGTATGGTCTGATATACCATGAACATAGTTATTCCAAAAATCAAAATAATGATATTAGCAGGAAGAAGAATTTTATCTGCTATTAAACTAAGCTCGATTAATGGTGATGATGCTTTTCTTTCTATAAGAACAAATAAGGCTAACGATCCAATTGATAAGAAGGCTAACGAAATTATTGCAATTTGTGTAGAAGACGCAACAACGTTACTAGTACTGCTACCATTATTTCCAATATATGTAAGTGTAAGTAGAAATGAGGTTATTGTAACAGCCAAGGTTATGGCACCCTTTACATCAATGCTTCTTCTACTGGTAATAACTCTGTGTAAATTCAAATCATGCTCTGTATCGGACTTGGTACTAGCATCTTGCATCAAACTGCCTCCTTTTTGTTCTAGTTCGGCTTTATTATCTTCATGAATGGATCTATTGATTATAATCCAAAGGGCAATAGCAATAGGTACTATAGAAAGAAATGTAGTATGCCATCCAAAGTTCTGGATTATGCTTCCACCTACTGCTAAACCCACTACCGATCCTGCAGCAAACATTGAACTGAATACCCCTACACCTATTGCAAGCTTCTCAATCGGGAATTGATCTCTTATGATTCCAAATGCTATTGGAAACATGGATATACCAACGCCTTGGATGACTCTGGCAACAAGCAGAACAGATATGTTATCGGAGAGTGCTCCTATAGAAATTCCTATTATGTAAATTATTAGTATTATTAGCACCAATTTTTTCCTTCCATAGATGTCAGATAACTTTCCAGCAATTGGAGTCATTACAGCCCCTGAGATAAGGTATGCCGTAAGTATCCAAGATGCAGTACTATATGAAATATGAAAATCTCTAATTACATCACGAATAGCTGGTAATAACATAGTCTCACCGTACATTGTAATTAGAATAGTGGATCCTAGGATCGCAAGTGTTATCCATGTAGAAGCTCGAATTTCTCTAGAAGTTTCTGGTAATTCCGATTTTGATGCTGATGGCGGCTGTTTTTGCAGCTGTTTTCTAGGGGTTTCCCTGCTGTCATTTGATTTTTCTTTCTTTAAATCATCCATTACAACCACTTACCAATATCTTTCCGAGCATGGATTTCATCTTTTTCTTTCTTATATCTAACTTTCTCCAATTGATGTAACTGACTCAAAATAATTTACGCGGTTTTTGTTGATTAATGGATTCAATATCCCTTACATATAGGATCGTATGATTTGTCATTATATACTATCATATATGCTGTTACCTTTGGATGTATTGCAGCATCTTGGATAATGATAATGAATGATGATAGTTTTTATGGACTCTCTTGTTAGAGCTGAGATTCTATAAGATTCCTAGAATCAGCTTAGGTTAACAGTCATGTAAAGTAGTCCATGGTTGTTTTTGTAAACTCTATATGATTGTT
>Ga0164306_10001400_pt1 | contig 10699 bp, 18 predicted proteins | sample Whisoiple_242_MG_FD_110213 | JGI IMG/M metagenome (GOLD analysis project Ga0164306, IMG submission 110213) | Soil microbial communities amended with fresh organic matter from upstate New York, USA - Whitman soil sample_242_MG | ecosystem: Environmental > Terrestrial > Soil > Unclassified >... | reverse complement strand
GGTTACTCATTAAACGAAATGAATCACACTCTGTGTGATATTCTCAGAGAAATCAAAAAATTAAACAATGACCAAATACGAAAAAGAAGTATGTAAAGTACTTGAGAAAGCAGGTCTTAAAATAAATGAAGACTTCTTTTGGGAACATCCTAATTATTGGGGAGATAGACATCAGAATGCATGGGGGTTTTGGATTAAAGAGATACAGAAAAGAAAAATAAAAGATTTAGATAAATATCTAATCAAAATTGGTCTCAATCCAGTAGATATTACTGTTGGTAGTTGGGCACATGGATGGATACATAGAATAGTTTATTTAAAAGGAGATAATTATGCTGAACAAAGAAAATTTTAAATTACAATTTGGAGATTGGTTTCCCTTGATGGAGAAGTTATTTGATAATGGAACAATGGATAGTATATACGGAACTCTAAAGACAGAGGGTTCTCGGATGTCGATAAGTCCATTATCCTCAGATACATATAAAGCCTTTGAGAAGTGTAAACGCTCTGAGTTGAAGTGTGTATTCCTCGGATTAGCTCCATATGCGTCATTTACGTATGATAATAAGCCTGTATCTGATGGATTAGCGTTCTCATGTTCTGTAACGAACAAAGAACAACCTAGTCTAAAACTCGTCTGGGATGCTATATTTGACGACTTGAATACAGAAGGTAAAAGGTATACAGACTTGTCCTATTTGGCTCACCAAGGGGTTCTAATGCTTAATGTAGCCCTAACAGCTAAAAGAGACAAGCCAGAATCTCATATAGCTCTTTGGCAACCGTTTATGAAGTATCTCTTTGAAGAGGTATTATCATTACATACAGGACTACCAATCATCTATTTTGGGAAACAGGCAGCTAAGATGAAAAGTTTCTCTTTGCCATTTGGTCATTACAACAAGATTGTAGAGCATCCTGCAGCAGCTGCAAGGGATAATAGACCGTTTAATCACGAAAATATCTTCACTTGGATAAATAATCTCCTTAAGGAGAACAATAATCAACAAATAAAATGGATTGTTAATGAATCAGAACACGAACAAATCATCGACGAATTCAAATGTCCCTTCTGAGTTGGAGGATAACATTAGAAAGTTAATTATTCCTGCAACAGAACTAATTGGAATAGTTAAAGATATATCAGAGGAATGGTTGGGTAAGAATGATAACCTTTATCGCAAGTCTATATCAACACTTTCACTACTTAAAAATATAGAAAAGTTAATTGGATTTAAAGAAGACATATCTGAAACACCATTAAAACAGATAAAGATAGATTATGATAATAAATAATAAAGGAACAGACGTTCAATTTTCAGGAGAAACAAAGAAAGCCCAGATTAATATGGCTCAACTTTCGAAGCTGGGTTATTTGCTGACTCACGGGTTATATCAAGATGGCATATCAGCTACCTTGGTAGAGCTTTCAAATAATGCTCTTGACAGCGTAATACAATCAGGAAAGAATCCTATGGATAATCCTATATTCGTCACGCTTGGACAAGACAACAATGGAAAATACTTTCTATCTGTTAAAGACCAAGGATTAGGACTTAACAAGTATGAATTCGAGAACGTAGTAATGAATTATCTTACTTCTACGAAGGAAGACTCAAATGACGTGATTGGTTCATTCGGAATTGGTGCAAAGTCTTGGTTATCAGTTAGTAAAAGTGCTACATTCATATGTATTAAGGATGGTTTGAAATGGGAAATGCTTTGCTTCCAAGGTTCAGAGTTCCTAGAATATACGGAGTTGTCTTGTCAGGAGACTACAGAACCAAATGGTGTAGAGGTTATTATCCCTATAAAAGACTCCTTTCAGTTTAATGAGTTTAGGAGTAAAGCTTTACAGAAATTAGGATATTATGACAATCTCATTCTTAAGATAAGCGGAGTTGTAGTCCAGAACAAGATATCAAGAACCAAGGATTTCCAATGGAACAGCATGCATACTTTCTCTGAGATGCATTTAACTCTAAAGGATGTACATTATTCCATAAGCTGGGATAAATTGGGTATTTCAAGGATAACTGTACCAATAGCTCTTCGTCTATCACTCGAAGAAGGTATATCAGTTGTTCCTTCAAGAGAATCAATTATCTATAATCCACAGACAATAGAACTGTTAAAACAGAAGATAACAGACGTTTCAAATTGGTTTGTAGATAAATATAAAGCTGAAATTCAATCATTTCCAGATTTCCTTTCTGCATTTCCTCATATTGATTCATACACCAAATTCGTTGATTTGCAAGGAACAAGGTTTCAGCTTGATAGCATGATTACATTCTTGAAAACAAGTGTTCCAAATCTAAAAATAGTTGGCGTAAATCTTTTGACTCCTGAGAAGTATAAATCTCTTAATAATACTTTCTTCTCAGATTATGATAAGATTGCAGATTGGACACACAAATGGAAGAAAGAAAGAATATACAGTTCAATTGGTAGTTATGCAGTTGTGTATAAAAGAAAAATTGTTGTATTGGACGAGACACCAAGAGGAAATGTTAAAGAGTACTTAAAACAGAAGTACAACAACTGTTTATTTGTTAAGAAAGGAAAACCTGTAACCTTACAATCCACGGGTAGGATAGATAATGTTAATTATTACAGCATACTTGGATTAGATAGATATCCAAAGAGAGAGTGGAGGGATATAATCAAAGAATATGTTTATGTAGAAAAAACTATCTACGACCAAAGGTTTGTAGTTGAGACAGATATAGAGAATAAAACAGAATACCAAACGTGGTTACAAAGAAAGCTTGCTCTTGCAAAGGCGAAAAGAAAGCCAGCTAAGAAGAGGGTTAAAGTAGACTTGACAAAGGGTGTTGGAGACATTACTCTTGGATACCTACGTAGTGCTATTCATCAGAAGCATGAAGGAGTGATTGAGAGGAAAGTGATAAGCATAGCTTCAATTCACAAACAAAACTTCCTTACAATAGTTTGTGAAGATGTTGCTTTGGCAAAGCAACTATTCTCCTTAGCACATGTGGATCCTAATATTCGAATAGCTACAATAGCTTCGAGAGACAAAAAACACTTACCTAAAGTTCACAATTTAAAAACATACGAAGAGTTTATGTACGGAATAAAATCGTTTAAGAGAATAGCTACGGCTATTAGAGCTAAAAAAGCTCTGCATGATTTCGATAAGATTTATGCTGACGCAGATAGCATAACTATTGTACAACAGGCATTACCTAGAATGGACAAGTTAAGAGATCAGCTGGTATCCTATAAAATGAAGTACAGTACAGATGTTAATATCCCTATTGCAGAGTCAATCTTCAAGGTTGCAGAGACGAAGAATCTGTGGGATGAAAGTTTTATTGATAAGGTTAAAAGCTTTGAAGAACAGATAAAAACCTTTAACTTTGTAAGGTTCATGAAGCCAGCAAAGCATTTTGCTTCTTATCAGGCTACAGATATCACAGATTTGAAGAATGTGATAAATCAATTTCTTCTATTTCAGAAAGTTCACAAGAACAAATTAGAGGGTTACGAACTCGTTAAACCAAATTCACAACTTTTAAAAACAGCATAAATGTTCAATTTACCAAAAAATTCCACTCTCGAAGAGATGGTTAACAGTCTGAAGAATCTTCAGAACCAAGTTAAAGAATTAGTAGACTCAACTAAAGTTAGAATTCTCTACTACCCAGGGGATGAACTTCAAGTAAGATTAGGTTCAGAAATATATATTCTAGCTAATCCAACTTCCGAGTTGTATAAAGAGGTTAATAAAGCTGTAGAAGCACAGGATTTTGACTTAGTTAGAAGGTTAATGGAAGTTAAGAAGACAGCGAATCCTAAGGAAACTGTTAAAAATGCTAAAGCATTGTTAGATACAGGAGACTTTACGATAGAGGGTAATCTTGTCTTCTTGAAAGGAGTTAAACGTAGCTTACCTGTGGATTTAGTAACCAAGTTTGCTGAGGCAGTTGGAAATCCTGAGTTGTATGATTCTTTGAAGAACTTTTGGTATTGGGTTGTACTCAATCCTAATACGAGGATTCAGGAAGAGTTATTCAAGTTCATAACTGTTCACGGATTTCGTTTGATGCAGAATGGTTTTCTATTAGCTTACAGATGGGTAGCAAGAAAAGCAGCGAAGAATGACTTGGCAGAGTTTATCTCTAATCAGTACATACGAGTGAAGAAGAACAAGAAAAGTCCTAAGAACTACGGAGTATACCAATTGGATGGCAAATATATAACTGTAGATGAAACAGCCTCCTACGGACCTGCATTGGCTAAGTTTGTAGGTAACCTTCATAAAATGTACGTTTCAATTGATGAATATCAAGTTGACGATGCATATACAGATGGTCACACTCGTACATTCAATATCAAACTTGGAACTGAGGTAACTCAGGAAAGAATGGATTGCTGCGAAGATAAGAAAAGGGATTGTGCTTCAGGGTTACACTTTGCTTCTAATCTAGCAGATTATTCCTCATTTGGAAATACTGCACTCTTAGTAGCAGTTAATCCAAGGAACATAGTTTCTGTACCAGAGAGTACTTCAACTAAAGCTAGGTGCTGCGCATACATGCCTTTAGCTGCTCTTGAGTCAGAGGATTACAAACTTCTGGATGATGTAGATGTTATGGACTTGTTAGAGGAATATTCAGATGCACAGTTCGAGGAACTGGAAACTCTTGCAAGAGAGAATAAGGCTGAAGATTTACGTAAGAACTATCTGATTCCATCTATGGAACAGGAAGAATTCGTAGATATAGTAAATATTTTATCACAAAGGATTAACTCCTTCTAAACATAGAGCCCTCTTCGGAGGGCTTTTCTTTTTATGGAAATACAAGTAGATTATAGCAGGATAGTATTCGGAGCGGCAGGTAGAAAATGGCCTTCAATAAAGGCTATCACAATGGAAGAGATTAATAATAATATTAACTTTCATTTTATAAATGATAAAACAAATTTGCCAACGACTGACTTCAAGGTATCAATTCCTAAGGAGAATATACCAGATGTCATAAACGCATTAAAGCAATTTATATGAGAGAAGTAATTCAACTAGAAGATAATTATGATAATAAGCAACTTATTTGTCGTTATGGAGATGATTCAAACAATGAAGAGTTTGAACACGTAGACCAATTCCATACAAGTCATGACGGAGAGAAGGGTGCTGGTTACTATGATGTAATTCTTCAAAGACAATCTGATGGAAAGTTTTTCAAATTCAAAATGTCCAGATGGTCAGCGGGAGAAATATATACAGATTTTAGAGGAGAAGAAGTATTTCCAGAAACAATAAGAACAACAATTTACATATGATGCAATTACCAATATTATACAAGTTTACAACGAAAGGAGCCCCTCAGCAGTGGCAAATCATAACTAAGGATAATACCTTTTACACGATAGAAGGACAAGTAGGTGGAAAACTTACTACTTCTTTACCTACTGTATGTACAGGGAAGAATATAGGTAAGAAAAATGAGACCTCTGACAGCGAGCAAGCTTACCTTGAGGCTGTAGCTAAATGGACAAAGAAAAAGGATAAAGGATATGCTGAGACTATAGGAGAGGCTGGAGCCAAGTACTTTGAACCTATGCTTGCTCATGAATATTCAAAATATCCTCTTACAGAGAGCGACTTCAAAAATGGAGTGTTTGCTCAACCTAAATTAGATGGATTGAGAGCAGTTAATGCAGATGGTACTCTGTCAAGCAGAAATGGTAAGCCTTACGTTTCAACACCTCATTTAATTCACGAGCTAGAAGATGTTATCCTTGATGGAGAACTATATAGTCATGACCTAAGTGAAGACTTTAATAAAATAGTAAGTCTCTGTAAGAAACAAAAGCCTACGGAGGAAGAATTAAAGGAGAGTGAAGAGAAAGCAGAGTATTGGGTATATGATATACCTTCTAACCCAGGAAAATTCTGGGACAGATTCAAAGCTCTTGCTGCACTTTACCAAGGTAAGAAATTACCTAAAGGTATCAAACTTGTACCTACAGTTCTTGTAACTAAAGAGGAAGAATTGATAGAAATTCATGAACGATTTAAAAGTGAAGGATATGAGGGAACGATTATAAGACTCAATGGTCTTTATGAGAACAAACGATCCAAGAACCTGTTGAAATTCAAGGATTTCATTGATGAAGAGTTTGAAATCATAGGATATGAAGAAGGTACGGGCGGTAGAGTGGGAACCATAGGGTATTTCTGGTGCTGGTTAGATAAGAGTAAACCTTACGTAATAAGTAAGACAAATCCTATTAACTGTTTCAAATCAAACGTTAAAGGAGATTTTGAATACCTACGTGAGATTTGGGCTAATGCAAAGGAGTATATAGGTAAATCTGCTACAGTTAAATACTTTAACAGAACTCCTACCAAAGTAGATGGGGGCAACGTTCCAAGATTTCCTTATATCATAAAAATAAATCGAGAAGAATATGAATAACATTCAAGTGGGTGATTTAGTAACCTCATATTGGAAAGGATACTTTGAGGTTACCGCAGTGAAAAGAAGATGGGCACAAATAAAAGCGAGTGCTACTCAAGGTCAAAAATATGCATATGCTACATTTGTTTATGATGCAGCAACTTGTGGAGAAGAACTAAATCCTATTATACACCTTTCCCAGAGGTATAGAAGTGACGGAACACCAGTTAAAGTATCCAAAACAACAAGAAGTTGTGATTCTGCATTTTGTAAACCTGCAAAGGAAGAGATAAGAAGATATATTGCAGAACTTGAACAAGTTATAAAAAACTTAAATCAAATATGAAATACCTATTGATAGTAGAAGGTGATATGAATGACGCTGATTACAAATCAGAAGTTGTGACTGTAGATAAAGATGACTTAGAGCTTGTAAGAAAAGTAGCAAAAGCTATATCTGAAACTAATCATCATTACAACTGGCCCTGTTATGACGGAGGGGACGATAGAAGGTTAATTTACAAAGGAATCCTAACTCCTGATGAGATAGAAGGTTTTGATGAAATTGTTTATTTAGGAGGAGATTATGGAATTCACTCCATTAACTCTATAACGCTATTGCATACTACAAAATCTGAAGAATTGATATGAAGAAGTACAGTAAGCTCATCATGGTAACAGGTGAGAACAATAATAAATATTACGAAATGGAGTGGGACGGTATAAGTCCCAACTTCAACGTAAAGTATGGAAGGGTTGAAAGTACAGTACAGACAGCTACCTATCCCTCTCATCAATGGGATAAGAAGTATAGAGAGAAAGTCAATAAGGGTTATAAAGATATAACTCATACGGTACAGGTTAAAGTAGTTCCAGTTGCTCAGAAGGAAGTGGAATTATCCAAGGTGAAAGAGCAAAAAGTTCAAAGATTCTTGGACTTAATGCAGAAGTATACTAAAGGATTAGTTTCTCAAACCTACACGGTTAAGTCTCAAGATGTAACACAGGAACAGGTTGATAATGCTCAAGGTTTCATAGACAAATTGAAGAAATGCAAGAAGTCTGACACCACAGGAATTAACAATCTTTTGCTTGAATTATACATGGAAATACCTCGTAGAATGGCTCATGTTCAAGATTATTTGTTACCTTTGATTAACATTGATAATGTAATTCAACAGGAACAGGATAACCTTGACGCTATGGCTTCTCAGGTTAAAATGTACAACAAGGAAACTAAGCAAGATAAAGAGGAGAAACTCGTTGAGGAAAAAACTATCTTAGACTTGTTAGGTGTTAAGAAGATGAAGGAAATCAATGGTAGCAAGGAAATAGATTATCTGACGAAGCAGATAACAGGAAAGAAAGTTCAGGCTATCTTTGAAGTAGAAAAAACTAGCGAAGACAAAAGGTTTGATGATTGGCTTTCAAAACAGGAAAATAAACGTACCAAATATGTTTATCACGGAACGAAATGTACTTCTGTTATTCCTATCTTAGAACAAGGGTTGAAAATAAGACCTTCAGGGAACTTTCAGTTCTCTGGTAAAGCGTATGGAAATGGAAATTACTTCTCAGAACAGTTCGCAACATCACTTGGTTATACAGATGGTCACCGTACAGGAGATTCAGTAATGTTAATCTATGAAGTTCACACTGGTAAAGAGTCTAAAAGTAGCTTCCATGATTACAAGTCCTGTAAAGCTGCAGGATACGATAGTTTTGAAGGAGGTTGGTTAAGGGTTGCCTATAGAGAAGAACAGGCACGTATTAAGTATATAATTTGGTTAAATTAAAAACAAAAACAATGATTACAAGAAACGAAATGAAAATCGCAGTAGAAACAGTTGCAAACGTTTTAGCATCTAGAATTGGTAGAATTACAACTTTGGAATTGAAAAATGAACTTAGAAAAACATACCCTGCAGTAATGTGGAATCAGTATGATGGCAATGGTGTATCTGGCGTTAGTAATTTATTTCACGAATTAGTATATGAAGGTAAGTTTTATTCCGTAGCAGATAATGGTACGTATCAGACATACCAGCCAAAGACATCTGTAAACAACTTGGTTGCTCAGATTACCAAGGCTAATTCTAAAAGGAGAGTTAAAACACCAGTTGCTGCAACAAGTAAACCTAAAGCTGCAATTAAAGCTGCAGTTAAGAAAGTAACTGGTAGCAAAGTTTCTAAAAGTACAGCTTTAAATATGATTCTGAATGCAAAAGGTCAGTTCGTAGGTGCAACATGGATTAAACAGGATGGTAGCACTCGTACTGCGAATGCCCACATTCTTCCTAAAGCATCTCAGAAAGATTTGAATATGGGTTATATCTTAGCAAAGGATACCAATAAAGCAAGGAAAAACCCTGCTGACAGTATCGTAAGGATTAATATTCAGACTTTGAAGAACTTCAAAATTGCAGGTAACACCTACAAAGTATAATGACAAAAGAAGAATTAATAGAGAAAATCCTTGGTTTTAGTGCAAACTTATATGAAGGATTCTATCTTAAGGATTCACAAAAAGATAAGGAATGGGATAGGGATAAACTCCTATCCCTTCCTAATTTAACACTACATTTAATATGGAGAGAACTAAGAAACGGTACTGGTATATCATAGAATTTGAGGTTTGTGTTTTATGTGGGAGAGAAAAGAAAAGAAGATATCGTGTATATGAGAAACCTAATACTCCTTCAATTTTTATAGACTATGCATGTGGAGAACATTTTATATGAGTTGGTATCACAAAGGTAAAATAGTAAATGACTGTGATGTTCCAGAGGGAGCATACGGATTTGTGTATCTTATAACCCATCTCCAATCAGGAAAGATATATGTGGGTAAGAAAGCTCTAACTCATAGAACGAAGACCAAGTTGAGCAAGAGAGCCAGGAAAGGAACACGTAAACGAGTTGCAGTTGGAACTAAGAACTCTGGATGGCAAACTTACTATGGGTCTTGCATTCCCTTGAAAGAGGATGTTAAGAAATTCGGAGAAGCTGCCTTTAAGAGGGAAATATTAGAATACACATTCAGCAAAGGAGAGAACACATACGTGGAGATAGAACAACAAATCCTACGTAAAGTCTTGATTGTAGATTCATACAATTCATGGATAGGAGCAAAGGTTTGGAAACATCAATTACAAAAATTAAGAAAATGAATTTAAAAGACTTAGTAAAGGATAACTTTGTAAGATTTGAGAGTTTTAGACAAGGAAACTTTTATTATACCTTGAGAAAGGTTCAAGAATCTACAATGGGATGGACAGAGGAAGAGTATGTAGATTACCAATTCACAGTTCCATTAGAAGATATAGGAACAGCCACCTTGTTAAGAGAAGATAAAGCAATAACATTTATGCGTTGGATACGCAAAGCAGTTGAAGAAAACACACTAATAAGAGTATGACAGAATTTTTAAAAGACACGAAAGCAGAAAAGTTTGCAGCAGAGCTGAATATAAATAGTACAGCAAAGGAGATAATGCAAAACAACATCAATAAAGGTTTTGTAAAGCCAGATGAACACAGACCTATTCCTGAAATGCTAATGTTAATAGTTAGTGAATTAGGAGAGGCATTAGATGCAGATAGAGGAAAGAAATGGGCTGATTTAGAATGTTTTGAGATAAGTACTCTATCAGGTAGAGACGAGGAGTTTAAACAAGCATTTGAATTGTGCATAAAAAGCACATTCGAAGATGAGATTGCAGATGCATTCATACGTATCCTCAACGTTCCTACGGACTTAGGGTTCGATTTAGAAAAGTTTGTAAGGTTGAAAATGAGATATAATTCTTTACGTCCACATAAACACGGAAAACAATATTAATGAAAATTATAATACTGCTCTTAATAGGAGCCACATCATTTGGTCAATATCATCATACAGTAGGTGGCTATATCAATAAACCATCTCATGATACAATTCCTCCGTTAGCTGATGGTACAATACTATATTGGAGAGCGGATACAACTAGCTTTATAGATACAATTCCTTGTATTATAGAATATGTTGATACATCATCTTGGGAGCGAGACTACTATAGCTATAGAACTAATAAGCGTGAGCTATTTAAAATGATAGATAATCGTATATATTGGGAAAGAGGATATGAAGTTCGTGAGTATGTGCCTATGTCAGTTGCTGTAAATTCTTTACAGTTAAATAGTGGTTTTAGACACATAGAATTTCTTAGGTCATATAAGACTCCTTTCCCTAAGGATAGAATTGCAAAGCGTTTTGATTAAATTT
>Ga0164306_10001398_pt1 | contig 10702 bp, 7 predicted proteins | sample Whisoiple_242_MG_FD_110213 | JGI IMG/M metagenome (GOLD analysis project Ga0164306, IMG submission 110213) | Soil microbial communities amended with fresh organic matter from upstate New York, USA - Whitman soil sample_242_MG | ecosystem: Environmental > Terrestrial > Soil > Unclassified >... | reverse complement strand
CGGCGCAAACCTCACAAGTTGCGCGCCACCGCCATCCTTGAGGTCACCACGGATTCGGCCGGTATCGTCTCCACGCGCGTCATTCCGATTACTATCCTGGACGAAGGGACGTTCCATGACGCCGGCATATACAAGGCAACGCCTCAGCCCATGGCGCTCGATAAAGGCATTGTCTATGAAGGGCAGGTATCCGGCATTCCCGTGGGTTACGCCACCATCCTGAGCAGCACAAACAATAAAGGCTGGACAGCGCTGGGAAAATGGCAATTGGCAGAAGCTAAAAAAGCTCCCACGCCGCCGCCTGTCGCCACCGGTGACGACCGGCCTCTGCTTCATCGCGGAGACGCTGCTCCCGCGCCCACGCCATCATCGACTAATTCAGACAACACGTCCGCCGGCGCCCCGGATGATGCTGACCGCCCGATCCTCAGGCGGCGCGCCCCTGAGAAACCAGAGCCGCAAGCCACCCCACAGCCCTCGCCAACACCCGCGGAAGGAGCAGTTCCCGCCGCGAAGCCGCGTGTCTTTACCCCCGGGACCAAAACCTATGTGGCTGTATCCGACAACGAATCAGCCGACACTCGCTCCTTCGAATTCAAATGGAAGGCCGGCGAGGAGCAGGCCATGGAAGTGAAGATGCGCAAGCTTGCCCTGGCCCAGCTACCCCGCGAAAACGCGCAACTGAACGCCAACTCGCTCAAGAACGTGGTTATGCGCTCCTTCGACCTGGACCTGAGCAATGACGCGGTCATCGTGCTGAGCGCGGAGATTCCCGGCAGCTATCTCACGCCCGGCGCCAAGGGTTCGCCGGGAAAATTCATCTCACGTTATGTCACCGTGATCGCCCGCGTGGATTTTGAAGGCGTGCCGCAAAAGCTGGCCTCCAGCGTGACGGACTCTTCTCGACTTGACGTGGCGCCCCGCCTTGAACTGATTGACGCCGTCGATGTTGATGGCGACGGACTGGCCGAACTGCTCTTCCGGGAATACAGCTTCGACGAAAAACGCTTCATTGTTTATGGCGTGGGCCGCAGCACCGTCACCAAGGTCTTTGAGGGAGCAAGCATGCCGCTGGAGGCTGCTTCGTCAAAATGAGGGCACTGGTTTGCCGGAAAAGAAATCAAACAGACTCTCTCCCCAGAAGCGGCCCCGCGCAGTGTCTCGATATGCGGTCTGCGTCAAGAATGATAACTACGCTGCTTCCCTGGAACTCCGTAAGCTTTATCAAATCGTGCCTGATAATAGTTCGAACGTTCGTGGTCTCATCAGAATCATTGATGAATCAGAAGAGAGCTATCTATACCCGGCTGAGTGTTTCCTGCCTATTAAGCTTTCTCCAGCAATAGAGAAAGCCCTTCGATTGGTCTCATAAAGACCTCAATTCGCGTGCTTTCGCGTTCATTCGCGGCCCATTTTATTTGCGTCGATCTGCGAAGATCGTCAAGTTCGTAACTCACCCGCCGCTCACCGCCGGGACAATCAATATCTCCGCATCGGCAGGAACTTTCGTTGCCAGCCCATCGGCAAAACGAATGGCATCTTCTCCCACAAATATGTTGATGTGCTGCCGGACCTGGCCCTGCTCGTCGACGATCCGGTCACGCAGGCCGGGCTGGGCCTTCCACAGCGATTCAAGCGCCGCAGACACGGTCGCAGGCGAGCCTTCGATCAGAAACGAACTCTTCCCGCCGGCAAACGCAGCCAGATAACTCGGTATGCGGAGAGTGACCGGCATGATCTATCTCTTCGCCGCCCGAGCGCGGACTTTGGCTGTTTGCTTCGATTGTCTCTTCTTTGCGGCCAAACCTTTCTTCCCAGCCCTTCTCTTCTTCGTGTCTCTGTGCCTCCGTGGTAGGTTTTTTCCACCCTCGCCCACCAACGCAGCCCGCACGCATACCACAGGGGGCAGCCCTTCTATGATCGCCCGCCAGGATTTCCCGTCGTCGCTTGAGCCATAGACCTTGCCGCTCCTGGTGCCAAAATAAATGCCCGCCGGATCGCAGGTGTCAGTAGCCAGCGAATCGCGCAGAATTGTTTCCAGGGCGTCCTTCTGGGGCAGGCCGCGGGTCATCGGCTCCCAGCTCTTGCCCGCATTTTGCGTCCGATAAACACGGAGTTTGCCTTCCGGCGTGCAGCGGTACTCATCGGACTCAATCGGCACAATGTAAACCGTGTCCGGATCATGTGGATGCGCCGCCATGCAAAAACCAAAGTCCGACGGCACGCCGTTGGCAATGTCCTTCCATGAGTTGCCGGCATCATCACTGCGATAGAGGCCCCAGTGGTTCTGCAGGAACAATCTTTCCGGCTTGGAAGGATGCCGCGCAATCTTGTGGACGCATTGGCCGAACTCCGGATATTTTTCGGGAAGAAACTCGGCGCGCACGCCCTCATTCCGCGCCTGCCACGTCGCTCCGCCATCGTCGCTGCGGTATGCTCCGGCTGTCGAGATGGCGATCATCATCCGCTTGGGATTTGCCGGATCGGGAATGATTGTATGCAGGCAGAGTCCGCCACCGCCCGGCTGCCACTTTGGCCGGTGCGGATGATTGAGCAGACCTTCTACCGGCGACCACGTCTTGCCCGCGTCGTGCGATTCAAACAGCGCCGCCGGCTCCACGCCGCAATACATCGTGTCCGGATCGTCGGCGCGTCCCAGGCAAATCTGCCAGATGTTCTTCAGTGTGAGCTGTGACTCAGGCGGGAACTTCACCGAATAAGTTTCCGGCTCGGTAATCGTCTTGCCGTAGTCGTCAGAAGAGCAAAGCACGGTGCCCCAGCGAAAGCTTTGCTGCGCCCACCACAGCCGGCGGCGGCCCTGCCGCTGGTCAAACGCCATGGCATAGACCGGCGATCCAATCGAGTAAGGCCCGCCCACCTCCCACTTCTTGCGGGACCCGTTGGAGCGCAGAACAAAAGCTCCCTTCATGGTGCCCACAAGCAGGATTACATCACCGTTCTTTGCAGAGACATGGCGGACCGCTGGCATGATGCCCTCCCGGAAGAAAACGAATACCATACTCCCACAATTTCCCGCATGCAAGAGCGCGGATGCGAGAAATTGCCACGCGCTTTGGGACAATCCCAATTGCGGCTTCGACCTATGTCATATCGCTATTCGCCAACTCCACGGGCCTTGAGCAGCTCCGCGATTTCCAGATGCTCGCCTTCCAGCGCCCAGCCCAAAGCTGTCGAGTTGAATTGCTGGTCGCGCAGGGTGAGGTCCGCGCCGTGGCCGATCAGGAACTCCACCATCGCCTTGTGACCATGGATGGCGGCCCAGTGCAGCCCTGGAGCGCCAAAGAAACCGCGACAATTGATGTCAGCGCCCTTCTCCAGCAGAAACTTTGCCACCTCAGCGTGGCCGTTGCGGGCGGCAATGTGCAGCGCTTCAGAGATGAGCTCCTGATAGCTTTCGGGCGGCGGCGCTTTGCCCCACTTGCCATCACCTAGATCGCGCGTGCGCGTCTGGCCTGCGCCGGGCTTCAGCGTGTTGGGCGAATCCCAGAAAGATTGCACCACGTTCAGCATGCCCAGCCCGGCAGCGCACCACATGTTCAATTGCGCGGCAGCGCCGCGCGCCAGCAGGATCTCCGCCACCTCGCGGCTGCCCATGTTGGCCGCCCATTGCAGCGGCGTCATGCCCCAGGAGACTTCGGCGTTGATGTCCGCGCCCGCTGTGATCAGCAGCTCCGCCAGCTCAGGGTAGTTCTTTTCCGCGGCCCAGTGCAGTGGAGTCTTGTTGTGAGCGCCTTTGGCGTTGGCCAGGGTAGTATCGGAGGCGAGAAGCTGGCGGACTTTGGCCACGTCGCCGCGTTGCGCGGCTTGCAGCATCTCTTCGGGATCAATCAGGTAGCAGACTTTGCCCAAAGGTTCGGCCTCCTTGCTGGAGCGCGCCCAGAAAACTCAGTGCTTTTTCTCCGCCGTCATCGGCTGGATCTGGTCGAGCGGAATGAACTCCGTGGGATAAACGCCGGTATAGCAGGAAGAGCAGTAAGTTGTTTTCTCGCCCTCCGCGCACGCCTCCCGCAGGCCTTCCAGAGAGAGATACGCCAGCGAGTCGGCGCCAATGTAGTCGCGGATCTCCGCCACTGATTTGTTCGACGCAATGAGCTGGCCCTTCGATGGCGTGTCCACGCCGTAAAAGCACGGTGAGATCGTCGGCGGGCAGGAGATGCGTACGTGGACTTCTTTTGCGCCGGCGTCGCGCACCATGCGGACGATCTTGCGGCTGGTAGTGCCGCGGACAATGGAATCGTCCACCAGGATCACGCGTTTGCCCGTGAGCAAACTGCGGATGGGATTCAGCTTGAGCTTTACGCCGAAGTCGCGCACGCGCTGTTCCGGCTCAATGAACGTGCGTCCGATGTAATGGTTGCGGATCAGCCCAAAGCGGAACGGCAAAAGCGATTCTGAAGAATATCCCAGCGCGGCGGCCACGCCGGAGTCAGGCACGGGAACAACCAGATCGGCTTCCACGGGCGATTCCTTCGCCAACTGCCGGCCCATGGCTTCGCGGCTGGCCTGCACGGACCGGCCAAATACCACGCTATCCGGCCGCGAGAAATACACGTGCTCAAAGATGCAGGCAGACTGTTTCATCTCGGCGGCAAAGTAGCGGGAGAAAATTCCTTCTGGCCCAACCACCACCATCTCGCCCGGCTTCACGTCACGCTCATAGACGGCGCCGATCAGGTCAAAGGCGCAGGTCTCTGAGGCGAAGACGACGGTATCGCCCAGCGGCCCGCCGTTGGGAATCCGTCCCATGGAAAGCGGGCGGAAGCCGCGCGGATCGCGGATGGCAAAGACGCGGTCGCGCGTCATCATCACCAGGGAAAATGCGCCTTCAATCCGGCGCAGCGCGTCGCACACCGCTTCCGGCAGCGTGTGTTCTTTGGATTGCGCAATCAGGTGCACGATCACTTCAGTGTCGCTGGTGGTCTGGAAGATCGATCCCTGCGTTTCCAGGCGCTGGCGGATTTCATGGGCATTCACCAGGTTGCCGTTGTGCGCCAGGGCGATCATGCCTTTGTTGCAATCCACCATGATGGGCTGCGCGTTGAGCACAGCGGAATCCCCTGCGGTGGAGTAGCGCGTGTGTCCAATGGCCAGGTTGCCGGGAAGCTTGCTGAGGACTTCTTCCGTAAAGATTTCGGCCACCTCGCCCATCGCCTTGTGCATGTAGAGACGCTCGCCATTCGACGACACCACGCCCGCAGATTCCTGTCCACGATGCTGCAACTGGTGCAGTCCCAGATAGGCCATGGTGGAAGCTTCACGGTGATTGTGTACCGCCATCACGCCGCATTCGTCTTTAAATTTGTCGGGCTTCATTTATGTCGCTTCGCTCCAAACCGCTTGAGTTCTTTTCCCCTGGTAAGGCCATGCTGCTCCTGTCACGCGCGGCTCGGCGCGGTGATCGGCCTCGCCGCTCATCCTTGAAAAGAATCTTGTCGCTGCGCTCCATACCGCTCAAGGTTCGTCTCCTGGCTGAATGTTTTCAGCTCTTGCTGCCTCTCGGTTTAGCTGAGTGCTGACTGCTTCCTAGCTTTTTTGCAACACTTCCGGTACCAGATGCTCCGGCGCATCCACGTGCAATGATTTCAATAACGCTGTGTCCCACGCTTGGCGCAGATCAGACACCTTTGCTGAGACCGCTTGCCTGCCGTCAATGGAAATCACTAGTTTTTCAGGAATCGTGCGTCCAATCCGGTCCGCCCGTACGCCCCATCTTACCGCTGTTTGTTGGATGATTTCAGCTCTTTTTGGGTCGCAACTTATCACCACGCGGCTGGCCGCTTCGCCGAACAAAACCGCCTCCGCGAAGACACCATTGGAGTTAAGGTCAACCTCCGCGCCGACGTAAGCTGCGGCCATTCCATGCTTTGGCTTAACAAAACAAGCCTCGGCCAGCGCCACCGCCACGCCGCCTTCCGAGCAGTCATGCGCCGACTCAATCGCATGCTCCTTGATCAGCTCGCGCAGACATTTCTGCAGCGCCGCTTCCTGCTTCAGGTCGAGCGCCGGCGGCACGCCCCAAATCTGCCCGATGACTTCTTTCGCATACTCTGACGATCCAAACTCCGCTTCTGCATTGCCCTTGTCGGCCCCGCCGCTGAGCACAAACACGTCGCGCTCCGGCTGGCGGAAGTGGAACGTCATGGCGTCTTCCACGTTCTCCAGCGTGCCCACAATGCCAATCACGGGCGTGGGATAAATGCCTTCGCCCAGCGTTTCGTTATACAGGCTCACATTGCCGCCGGTGATCGGCGTTTCCAGCGTAGTGCAGGCTTCGGTAAGCCCGTCCACTACTTGCGAGAACTGCCACATAATCTGCGGCTTTTCCGGATTGCCGAAGTTCAGGCAGTTCGTCGCCGCAACCGGCGTTGCTCCGGTGCAGGAAACGTTGCGTGCCGATTCCGCCACCGCATGCATCGCGCCCAGCTTGGGATCAAGCCAGCACCAGCGTCCGTTGCCATCCAGCGCCATGGCCAGCGCGCGTTTCGATCCCTTAATGCGTATCAAGCCCGCGTCAGCGCCCGGCCCTTCCACGGTGTTCGATTGCACCATGGAATCGTATTGCTCAAAGATCCAGCGCTTGGAGCAGATATTCGGCGCAGCCAGCAGGCGACGCAGGTTTTCTGTAAAATCTCCCGCCGCGCTCAACTTCACACTCTCAGGTTTAGTGCGTGAAACCGGCGCGCTCCACGGTTCCATCGGACGGTAATACAGCGGAGCATCGTCCGTGAGCGCCGTGTTGGGAATATCGGCCACCAACTGCCCGTGCTCCAGCACTCGCAGCCGGCCGCCACTGGTCACCCGCCCGACGATCACGCCATCGAGTCCCCACTTTTCAAAAACTTTCAGCACTTCCTGCTCGCGGCCGCTCTCCGCCACCAGCAGCATGCGCTCCTGCGATTCGCTCAGCATGATCTCGTAAGCGTTCATGCCGGTTTCGCGCTGCGGCACAAGGTCCAGCTCGATTTCTATTCCCACGCCGCCGCGTGCGCCCATTTCGCACGTCGAGCAGGTCAGGCCCGCCGCGCCCATATCCTGTATGCCGACGACCGCGCCCGTATGCATAGCTTCCACGCATGCTTCCAGCAGCAGCTTTTCCAGGAACGGATCGCCCACCTGCACGTTCGGCCGCTTCTGCTCGGAGCCTTCGCTAAACTCTTCGCTCGCCATGGTCGCGCCGTGGATGCCATCGCGCCCCGTCTTTGCCCCGACGTAAATCACCGGGTTGCCCTCACCCGCGGCCTTGGCGTAGAAGATCTGGTCGCGCCGCACCAGTCCCAGCGCAAACGCGTTCACCAGCGGATTGCCTGAGTAACAAGGCTCAAACTTCGTTTCGCCGCCCAGGTTCGGCACGCCAAAACAGTTTCCGTACGACGCAATCCCGCTGACCACGCCTTCCAGCACAGAATGATTGCGATGAATCGTCGCCTGATCTGCTGGGTGCCCCATTTTGAGCCGTTCTGCGGGCGTGACCGGGGCCCCCGGCACGCGCGGTTTTTGCGTGCTGGGGTGGGAATCCGCAGGCGAAATCCTGAGCGACTCCGAGGCTTGCCGAGGAGAAGACGAAGGACCTTCCGCCGTGATCGGCCCAAACCTCAGCGAATCCATCACCGCAAAAGGCCGCGCGCCCATGGTAAAGATGTCGCGCAGGATTCCGCCAACGCCGGTCGCCGCACCCTGAAAAGGCTCAATAAAAGAAGGGTGGTTGTGCGACTCAATCTTGAACGCGCAGGCCCAGCCGTCGCCAATGTCGATGATGCCGGCGTTTTCTCCGGGGCCCTGCACCACCAGCTTGCTGCGCGTGGGCAGCCGCTTCAGGTGCACGCGTGACGACTTGTACGAGCAATGCTCGCTCCACATCACGCTGAAAATGCCCAGCTCCGTCAGCGATGGCTCGCGCCCCAGCGACGCCTTGATCCGTGCATATTCGTCCGGCGTGATGCCGTGGTCTTTGATGACTTCAGGAGTAATGGCGGAAGCGTGTGTCGTGGGCATGGGGTACTTCTATTTTCGCACGAGTTAGGGCTGCCAACACATTACGCCATCAAGCTATCTGGACCTTCTTTGATCGCACAGAACCCGGCTTGATTTTCAAGATAATGTCAGCGTTCAGGTTCAGACGATGCGCGTACGCAAGCAGCTTTTCGATGCTCATTTTGGATATCTTGCCGTTGAGCAGGTTGCTGATGTTGGGCTGGTAGTCATCAAGAATCTCGACAAGCCTGACTTGAGTATAGTTTTGCCGTCGAATCCGCTCCAGCAGAGCTGACAAAATCTTCGCTTTGATCTTCAATGCCGAGGCTTCCGCCTCGGAAAACTTGAGATCGTCAAAGACATCGGTCTTCGTGATGTGACTTGGTCTATTAATTCTTCCGGACATCTTTTGAGCCTTTCATCTGCTGCTGGATTCGATGGCGCACTCGAGTCAGCCTTTCTTTCGCAGTCTCCAGGTCGCGCCTGTCGGTCTTTCGGCTTTGTTTTTCCAAACAATGCAGTATGTAAATCACATTGTTTATCCGCGACAGGTAAATGACGCGATACCACTTCCGGTCGTCCTGTTCTTTCAACTCCCAGACACCAGAACCAATAGATTCCATCCGGCGGGTTGCTGAAACTGGCATCTCGCCCTGTTGCAATTGCCATAGTGAAAACCCCAGATCCGCACGGACCGAATCGGGAAAGCCGGTTAGCACCTCCCGAGAGTTTCCTTCCCAGTGGATCTCCGCGGGCTTTTGTGTTGAGGGTTTTCTCACACAGCCAATGTATCAGGAGTTCCACCGGACTTTATATAAAATATATTATAACTCGGTGTCTGGGTTTGAAACGAGCAAGAATTCGCTACACTAATTTCAATGAAATCCATCATCCTCGGCACCGCCGGCCACATCGACCACGGCAAGACTGCGCTGGTCAAAGCCCTCACCGGCATCGATGCCGATCGTCTGGAAGAAGAGAAGCGCCGCGGGATTACCATCGATCTCGGCTTCGCCCACCTGGAACTGGCCGCTCCCAGCGGAGAAAAAATCCGCCTCGGTTTTATCGACGTTCCGGGCCATGAGCGTTTCGTCCGCAACATGCTGGCCGGTGTGGGTGGAATCGATCTGGTTCTGATGGTCATCGCCGCCGACGAATCCATCAAGCCGCAGACGCGCGAGCATTTTGAAATCTGCCGCCTGCTCTCCATCCCGCGCGGCATCACCGTGATTACCAAATCCGACATGGTGGACGAAGACACGCTCAGCGTCGTCCGCATGGAGATTGAAGATTTCGTGCGCGGATCGTTTCTCGATTCCAGCCGCTCGCCCGTTGTCGCCGTCAGCGCGCTGAAAGGCACCGGCCTGGACGAACTGAAGAACGAAATCGTCCGCCTTGCCGCCGATGTTCCTGCGCGCGACACCGAGGCGCTCTTCCGCCTGCCCATTGACCGCGTGTTCACCATGAAAGGCTTTGGCGCGGTGGTTACCGGAACACTCATTGCCGGCAAAGTAAAAAAAGAAGAGGAAGTTGAGGTCTTTCCTTCGCGCAAGCGTGCGCGCGTGCGCGGCGTGCAGGTCCACGGCAGCGCCGCTGACCAGGCCATTGCCGGCCAGCGTACCGCGCTCAATCTGGCCGGCATTCAGATGGAAGAGCTTTCCCGCGGCATGACCCTGGCCGCGCCTGGGGCCTTCGAGCCTGCGCAGAAGTTTGAAGTCCAGATTTCTCTGCTCAAAGATGCCAAGCCGCTCAAGAACCGCGCGCGCGTCCACTTTCACGCCTTTACCTCAGAGACGATTGCCGAAGTCACTCTGCGCGGCGTGACTGAGCTCAAACCGGGGGCCTCGGCCTTCGCGCAGCTCCGCACCGCCGAACCTCTCTTGCTTCTCCCCGGAGACCGCGCCATCCTGCGCCAGTTCTCGCCGGTCATCACTATTGGCGGAGCGTTGGTGCTGGACGCATTCCCGCTGTCGCGTCAGAAACAGGATGCCGTTCTACGCTTTTTGCAAACACTTTCCGCCGGAAATCGCCAGGAATCTCTGCTTGCCCGCATCAGCCGGCGCGGCCCTGAAGGCCTCTCTCTTGCCGCCGCCGTGCGCGAGACTGGCTTAAAACAGTCCGTCCTTCAGCCGATGATCGCCGCGCTGGTGCAGCAAAAGCAGATCATCCAGGTGGCCGAGTTTCTGCTCTCCGCGGACGCCATACAGAAGACCCGCGACAAGCTCGTTGCCGCGCTGGAAGCTTTTCACAAAGCTAACCCGCTCGTCGCGGGCATCAGCAAAGAAGAGTTGCGCGAAAAGTTGGGCCTTCACCAGACGGTGATGGAAGCCATGCTGGCCCAGCTCACGCGCGACAGGAAAGCCGAAGTCTCCGGTGAACAGGTCCGCCTCGCCGGCCGCGGCGTGGAGCTGAAAGACGAAGAAGCCAAAGCCAAAGCACAAATCGAAAAAGCTTTCGCCCAAGCCGGCCTGAAAGTCCCGCTGATGAAAGAAGTGCTCGACAAGCTCCCCGTCGACAAAGCGCGCGCCCAGAAGCTGGTCACACTCCTCCTTCGCGACCGCGTTCTCGTCAAGCTCGCCGACGATCTCGTCTTCCACCACACCGCGCTCGAGGGCCTGCGCCAGCTCATGGCCGCGCAGAAAGCCAAGACACCCAGGATCGATGTTGCCACGTTTAAAGATATGCTCGGCGTCACCCGCAAGTACGCCAT
>Ga0164306_10001396_pt1 | contig 10704 bp, 8 predicted proteins | sample Whisoiple_242_MG_FD_110213 | JGI IMG/M metagenome (GOLD analysis project Ga0164306, IMG submission 110213) | Soil microbial communities amended with fresh organic matter from upstate New York, USA - Whitman soil sample_242_MG | ecosystem: Environmental > Terrestrial > Soil > Unclassified >... | reverse complement strand
CGGCAAAGTCCTCGGAGAACGACGAGAAGATGCCGCTCGACGGAGACTGCGGCAAATTCCGGGTGTCATAGGCTACAGTGAAGCCCACGCTTGATACATCAGAGGTACCTTCAGCCTGCTTTACTGCCAGCGAAGCATTGTTTGCCACATCAAAGATCGTCTCTCGCTCGAACTTGTAGCGAAGGCCAAGTTGAGTGTTCAGAGCGATTGGAAATCCCATCCTGAGATCGCCACCCGCATCATTCTCCATGTATGAAGCGACGTTCGTGAAGTCGAGTTGTTTGTAAAATATGTCGAAACCGGCCGCGAGATTGCGATCGAGGAAATGCGGCTCGGTGAAGGCGAAGTCGACCTGAGCGCGCTCAAGACTTCCGGAGAAGCCGAGCCTGACATACTGCCCTTTGCCCATCAGATTGCGCTCGGTGATGCTGATGTCGCCGATGACGCCCTCGCTCGTGGAATAGCCAGCGCCGAACGACAACTCGCCGGTGGGCTGCTCCTGAACCCTTACGGTGAGCACAACTCGATCTGGCGCGCCGCCGGGATCGGTGTCGATGTCGACCGTCTTGAAAAAGCCGAGCGAGCGCAGCCTCCGCCTCGCCGCCTCGACGAGCAGCCGATTGTAGGCGTCGCCCTCGGCGAGACTGAACTCGCGGCGAATCACGTCGTCATGGGTGCGGAAATTGCCGGCGATATTGATGCGCTCGATATAGATGTGCGGACCTTCGTCGACGAGATAGGTGATGTTGATACGGCGGTTGACTTCATCGCGGTCGAAGCGGGGCCTTACTTGGGCGAAGGCGTAGCCCTGTTGCGATGCGGTGATGGTAAGCGCCTCGGCCGTGTTCTCGACTCGTTGAGCATTATAGACGCGACCGGTTCGGGTTAAGATTGAGCCCCGCAACGTACGCGGGTCGAGCGAGGGCAGCGAGGTCTCGACATCGACGTCGCCAAAGCGGTATCTGGGACCCTCCTCGAGAGTGAAGGTGATAAAGAAGCCCCGGCCGTCGCGGTCGAGATCCGCTGTGGCCGAGAGGACCCGGACATCGGCATAGCCGTTCTTGAGATAGAACTGGCGCAGCAATTCGCGATCGAGATTGAGCCGGTCGGGATCGTAGATGTTGGTGCTCTTGAGGAAGCTCAGCAGATTGGTCCGCGTCGTGCTGATCACGTAGCGGAGCTGAGAATCGCTGAAGGCGATGTTGCCGATGAAATTGATGGCGCGAACCTTGGTGCTCGGTCCCTCGTTGATCTCGAACACCACGTCGATTCGGTTGTTTGGTTGGTAGATGATTTTGGGATCGACTTGCGCAGCGTACAGGCCCTGGCGGCGATAAACGTCAAGGATCCGCTGCACGTCGGCTTGCACGCGGGCGCGGGTGTAGACGGTGCGCGGTTTGAGCTGGACCTCGGCCGTAAGGGCGTCGTCCTCGACCTCTTTATTGCCCTCGAAAGCGACCTTGGCGACGATGGGGTTCTCGACCACGACGATGACGACTGTCCCGCCCTCGCGCCGGATGCGAACATCCTGGAATAAGCCCGTGGCAAACAAGGCCTTCAAGGATTCGTCGATCTTGGCTAGGTCGTAGGGATCGCCGACATTGAAGGTGAGGTAGGTGCGAACGGTTTCTGGCTCGACGCGCTTGTTGCCTTCGACGCGGATAGCGGTAACCGCCCCGGCCGACTGGGCGTAGGCGGAAAGCTCGCCTAGGCTTGCGCTCATGCCGAGTGACAGCACAACCGCCCCTGCTGCGAGCAAGGCTGCAAACAGCCCTCTAGCCAACCACGACCGCACCATCACTGGTGTCGTCCCCTCAACACCGATCCCCCGTGGACGCAGCGCCCAGGATCGAAAGTGGCCAGTTTTTGTGGCCGATTTTGGTCCGTGCCCCCACGGCGGGGCATTGGGAAAACTACGCGCTTTCGTTGTATACTGATTGACGCCGCAGCTTACAGAAACTTCAAGTGAATCAAATCATTCCAGGTCGCGAAGATCATTAGCATAAGGACGAAGGCAAGGCCAATCCGGAAACCAATTTCCTGTGTGCTTTCGCTCAACGGCTTCCCGCGGATTGCCTCAATTCCGTAGAACAAGAGGTGACCGCCATCGAGCATGGGAATCGGGAAGAGATTGATCAGCCCAATACTGACCGAAATGATGGCGGCGAGATTGAGCAGGGCAAAGAACCCTGCCGTGGCAACTTGTCCCGAAACTTGTGCGATTCGGATGGGACCGCCAAGCTGGTCGGCAGCCTCCCGGCCCGTGACGACATCGTAGAGATAGCCAAGCGAGCGCGAGATGACGAAATAGCACTCCTTGATCGCCATGATGAAGGCGGTCAGTGGATCGTGCCGTTTCAGCGTCCAGTCTTCAGGCGAAGCGCTACGCTGAATGCCCAACAGGCCAATGCGCATGGTGTTGCCGAAATTGTCGGTGATCTCCTTTAGCTCCGGCGTCGCCACGATCTCGATCGTATTGCCGTCACGCTTGACGCTGAAATGAAGTTGTTGGTTTGGGCTCATGCCGACGATGCGCTGCATCTGACCAAAATTCTCAATCGCCTGGCCGTCTATGCTGATCACGGTGTCGCCGGGCTTGAAGCCGGCGCGTTCGGCAGCGCTGCCGGGATTGACGATGTCCACCTTGGCCGCCGTGCTGCGCTCGCCGAAGAAGGTGAAGATCGCGGTGAAGATGACGATGGCCAGGATGAAATTGGCGATCGGTCCCGCGGCGACGATTGCGGCGCGGGCGGCGAGCGACTTGCCCTGGAAGCTCCGCTTGCGATCTTCCGAGGACAGGCTTTCGAACGTCTTGCTTCCGCTTTGGGCGCTAGCAACGTTGTCATCGTCGATGAATTTCACGTAGCCGCCGAGCGGGATCCAGGAGACGCGCCACCGCGTCCCATGCCGGTCGTTGAAGCCGAAGATCTCAGGCCCGAAGCCGATGGAAAACGCCTTGACCGCGACCCCGCACCAGCGGGCCACGGTAAAATGGCCGAGCTCGTGGAAGAACACCACAGTGGTGAGCACGAATAGGAAGGGCAGCAGATAAGAGAGCAAGGTGTCGCTGAAGCCTGAAAGCTTGAGAAGCGTATCCATGACGTATCCCAGATAGAGTGAACTTCCTAGCGTGCGGGAGCCTGTTGTGCAAATTGGAGGAGAAGCGACAGCGCGATGGCCCGCGCTTCGCTGTCGATGGCGAGAACCTCATCGACGCTGTCGGGCGACAGCCCGGCAAGATGAGCAGAACGATCGAGCGTGGTCTCCACCAGCCGCCCAATGGCAAGGAAACCGATCCGTCCGCCGAGAAACGCCTCCACCGCGATTTCGTTGGCGGCGTTGAGCACGGTGCCGGCGCTACCGCCGGCGGCAAGTACGTCGCGCGCCAGCCGGAGCGAGGGAAAGCGCGCTTCGTCCGGAGCCTCGAAGACGAGCGCGCCCATGCCGGCAAGATCGAGCCGCGCGGTAGGCGCTTGCATGCGATTGGGCCAGGCGAGGCTGTAAGCGATCGGGGTGCGCATGTCTGGGCAGCTCATCTGCGCCAGCACCGAGCCGTCACGATAGTATACGAGGCAGTGTACGATGGATTGCGGGTGTATCAGCACTTCGAGCCGCTCCGCGTTCACCGAAAACAAATGATGCGCCTCGATCAGCTCGAGCGCCTTGTTCATCAGTGTCGCCGAATCGATGGTGACCTTCGGGCCCATTGACCAGTTGGGATGGGCAAGCGCCTGCTTCGGCGTCACGTCCGCCATATCGGCAAGGCTCCACGACCTGAACGGTCCTCCCGATGCGGTAAGGCAGATGCGTTCTATGCTCTCCGGCGCGCCGCCTCCCATAACCTGCATGGCTGCGGAATGCTCCGAGTCGACGGGCAGCAGCGATGCTTCGTAGCGAGCAACTTCGCGCATGAAGATGCTCCCAGCCGAAACCAGACATTCTTTATTGGCAAGTGCCGTGCAGGTCCCTTGGCGCACGGCGGCAAGTGTCGGCTTGAGACCGGCGGCGCCAACGATCGCCGCCATCACCCAATCTGCCGGACGGCTTGCGGCTTCGATCAGCGCATCGGCGCCGGCCGCGGCTTCGATGCCAGTGCCGGCGAGCCGGGCACGGAGGTCGCCGTAGCAACTCTCGTCAGCGATGACCGCAAGCTCGGCCCGATGCTTCACGGCAAGCTCGGCGAGGCGCCCGGTATTGCGGCCTCCGGTCAAGGCAATGACCGCGTACGATGCCGGATCGCGGCCGACGAGATCGAGCGTGTTCTCGCCGATCGAGCCAGTGGCGCCGAGTACCGAGATGCGCCGTGGACGCGTCACAGGCGAAGTCGGCCTGATGGTTTCGGAATGCATGGCGAGCACGGTCATACGCAACGCCTCACCAGATAAGCAGCCCACGACCGGGATTGGCCGGATCGCGCAAAGCGATCAATGCCGCCGCGATTGCGGCGATGAGAAGGCCGTCGATGCGGTCGAGCAGCCCACCATGGCCGGGGATGAGATTACTCATGTCTTTGGTGCCAAACCGGCGCTTGACCGCGCTCTCGCCCAAATCTCCGGCCTGGCATGCCGCAGCGATGACGATGCTGACCAAGGTCAAGCGCCAAGCCGAGGTGTCCTGCAAGAACAAGGCGAAAGCATAGCCGACCAGAGCCGGCGCGAGGATACCCGCCAGGAGGCCGCTCCAGGTCTTCCGCGGCGAGATGCTTGGAGCAAGCTTGGGGCCGCCGACCAGCCGTCCGCCGCCATAAGACGCCGTGTCGGTCGTCCAGGCCACGAGCAGCAGATACAGCAGCGCGGTGGCGCCGAGGGTCGGATCGCTGCGCAGCCACACCATGGACCAGGTTGATAGCACCGAATAGGCTATGCCCAAGAGCGACCAACCGACGGTGGCCGACGAGACGGCAAGGAGCCCGGTTCCGACGAGGGCAACGATCGCGGCAATGAGAGCAAGTCCGGGCCGCGACAAGGCCACCGCGACGGCGACGGACGCAACGGCAGCGGATTGAATCCCGGCGATAGCATCGAAGCCCACCTTGCGCACCAGCCGCCCCCATTCCCAGGACACAGTGACCCCGGCGGCAATGACGAGAGCAACGAAGGTCCAAACGCTCGCCAGCACGGACCCAAGCGCCAGCGCCGCCATGACAATGGCGGATACAAGACGTGTCAAGATTTCCGATTTGTGTGGGTGAGCGCGGGGGTCGGCACCGCTCGGCGCCACGTCGAGTGGCGTCACGCGGTGGATCTCGCATTAAGGCCGCCGAAGCGGCGGGTGCGCCGCTGATACTCTGCGATCGCCGCTTCGAGGGTCTCGCGCGAGAAGTCGGGCCAATAGGTGTCGACAAACACGAACTCGCTATAGGCGATCTGCCAGAGCAGAAAATTGCTGAGGCGCAGCTCGCCGCTTGTGCGGATGAGGAGGTCTGGATCCGGGAGATCGGCGGTGTCGAGATAGGAACCGAATCTCTCTGGGGTAATGTCTGCCGGGGCAAGCGATCCTTCCGCTACGCCTTCGGCGATGCGCAAAGCCGCGCGGGCGATTTCGTCGCGGGCGCCGTAGTTGAAGGCGATGGTGAGGTGCAGCGCCGAATTGTTCTTGGTGAGGAACGCGGCATCATCGATCAGGCGCAAGATATCGCCATCGAGACCCACGCGCGTGCCGATGATCCTGATCTTCACGCTGTTCTTGTGAAGCTCGGCGAGATCGCGCCTGACGAAGCGCCGCATGAGGCCGAACAGGTCGCGGATTTCCTGCTGCGGTCGCGACCAGTTCTCGGAGGAAAAGCTGAACAGTGTGAGATGGGTGACGCCAAGATCGAGCGAAGCTCTCACCGCGCGCCGTACGCTCTCCACGCCCTGGCGATGGCCCTCGGCGCGTGGGAGCCCCCGCTCAGCCGCCCAACGGCCGTTGCCATCCATGATGATGGCGATGTGCCGAGGCCCCGGTACCTCGGTCGTTGACCAGGCAAGTTCCTCCACTGCAAGTGTCACGGGTTCAATGCTCCAATAAGGGTGTGAGGTATGCTCTTCGCGAGCGGCTAGACCTGCATAATCTCGGCTTCCTTGCTCGCGAGCGTCTCGTCGATCTCCTTTATGATCTTGTCGGTCAGGTCCTGCACCTTGGTGGACAGCGAGTGGTGCTCGTCCTTCCCGACGTCGCCATCCTTCTCCATGCGCTTCAGGTGCTCCATGCCGTCGCGCCTCACATTGCGCACGGCGACGCGCGCCTGCTCGGTGTATTTGTGAGCAACCTTCGCGAGCTCGTGGCGCCGCTCCTCGTTCAGCTCGGGGATGGGCAGGCGAAGAAGCTGTCCTTCGACCACCGGATTCAGCCCGAGATCGGATTCGCGAATGGCGCGTTCAACGGCGCCGACCTGCGAGCGGTCCCAGACCTGTACAGTGATCAACCGCGATTCCGGCACGTTGATGGTGGCGAGCTGATTGAGCGGCATTTGATTGCCATAGGCATTTACCATAATCGGGTCGAGCAGGCTCATATTTGCACGGCCGGTGCGCAGGCCGCCAAATTCCTGCTTGAGCACCGCGACCGCGCCGCGCATCCGCCGCTCAATCTCCTGAAGGTCGAAGCCAACCATGTCGCCTCTCCTCCTCGCACGGTCGATAACCGCGCTTGGGTAAGCTTGCCGTCCCGCCGATCCGTGACCCCCGGCCGGCGTTTGCGGTCAGCTAGGATATCGTGGTCGAGGACCCCTTCCCTTGCAATACCGCAGCCAAGCCGCCTTGCCCCTTTATGGAGAACACAATTATCGGAATCCGATTGTCGCGGGCAAGGGCGATTGCCGCGCCATCCATGATCCGCAGATCCTGTCGCAGCACATCATCATAGCTTAGAGCGTCGTACCGGCGGGCCTTTGGGTTCTTGGCCGGGTCGGCATCATAGACGCCGTCGACCTGGGTGGCCTTCAGAATCGCTTCACAACCCATCTCGGCGGCCCTGAGAGCTGCGGTGGTGTCGGTGGTGAAGAAGGGGTTGCCGGTTCCGCCGACGAAGACCATCAGATGGCCGTCGTTCAAATGAGCAAGTGCGCGGGCACGTATGAATGGCTCGCAGATGCTCAACATGGGGATCGCCGACATCACGCGCGCCGATCGACCTTTGGCTTCAAGTGCCTGCCCAAGGGCTAGTCCGTTCAGCACCGTGGCAAGCATACCCATATAATCGCCGCTCACCCGGTCCATGCCGTCAGTGGCGGCCGCGAGGCCACGATAGATATTGCCGCCGCCAATCACGAGGCAAAGCTGGATACCAAGCCCGGCAGCCTCGCAGATATCGCCAGCGACCCGGTTCAGCACGTCCACGTCGATACCGTAGCCGTTCCGCCCCATCAGAGCCTCGCCGGATAGCTTGACGAGGACCCGGCGGTAAGGAAGCGATCGGCCCGCGCGCGGTTCTGCCATCAGCTGGTCCCCCGCCGCACCTCTAGGACCCCGACACGGCAGCGGCGACTTCCGCCGCGAAATCGCTTTCCGGCCGGTCGATCCCCTCGCCAAGGGCGAATCGGTGGAAGCCAGTGATCTTGATCGGCGCGCCGGAGCTTTGCTCAGTGACGGCAAGCGCCTTGGCGACAGTCGTCTCCGGATCGTGGACGAAGGCCTGCGACAGGAGGACGACCTCCTCGTAAAATTTGCGTAAGCGGCCCTCGACCATCTTCTCGATTACCGCCGCCGGTTTGCCGGACTCCTTCGCCTGCTCGGTTAGCACCGCGCGCTCGCGCTCGACGAAGGCTGGATCGAGGCCGGCGATGTCGACGGCTTGAGGGTTGGCGGCGGCGATGTGCATGGCCACCTGCTTGCCGAAGCTTTTGAGCTTTGCCGCATCGCCCGTGGATTCGAGCGCAACGATGACGCCTATCTTGCCGAGACCAGGCGCAATCGTGTTGTGCATGTAGGCCGCGATGACGCCGGTCTTCACGCCGAGATAGGCGCTCCTACGAAGCGTCATGTTCTCGCCTATTGGGCCGATCATCTCTTTCAGGTGATCGGCAACGCTGATCTTGCCACCGCCAAATTTGGCCTTGGCAAGGGTGTCGAGGTCCCCCTTGGCTTTCAGTGCGTCGTCTGCAATGATGCGTACCATCTCCTGGAACTTGTCGTTGCGCGCGACGAAGTCGGTCTCTGAGTTGACCTCGACCAAGGACGCTTCTTTGTCATCGGCGGCGAGCCCGATCAGACCCTCGGCCGCCACACGCCCCGCCTTCTTGGCAGCCTTGGCCAGGCCCTTGGTGCGCAGCCAATCGACCGCGGCCTCCATATCACCGGCGGCCTCGTTGAGCGCCGCCTTGCAGTCCATCATGCCTGCGCCGGTCTTCTCGCGCAGGTCTTTCACCATCGTAGCGCTAATCGCTGTCATGCCATCCTCTACCGGGCCTGAATTTCGTTTGCTCCGGTCCTAGCCTTCGTCACCGCTCTACTCAGGCTTGGCTGCCATAGTCTCGCCCCTAGGTCCCCTTGGGGCCCGTCTCGACTGAGATGGAGCTTTGCCATTGCCGCCTCTTGCATCGGGGCGTCCGGGCCTCCGCCCGGGACGTCGCTCGCCGTCAGATTGCGGCCGCTCACCCTCCCCGCCCTCCCGCTCGCCTTCACCAAGCACGGCCTCGCCGGGAGGCGCCTCGGAGGCACCGAGATCGACGCCGGCGGAGCCTTGCGCGCGCTCAATGCCGTCGATGGCTGCGCGCGCGATCAGATCGCAATACAGCGTGATCGCACGGCCGGCATCGTCATTGCCGGGAATGGGATGGCTGATCCCGTCCGGATTGCAGTTCGAATCGACCACGGCGACGATGGGCATGTTGAGCTTGCGTGCCTCGGCGATAGCGATCGCCTCCTTGTTGGTGTCGATCACGAACATCAGGTCGGGCGGCGCGCCCATGTCCTTGATGCCGCCCAGCGCCCGCTCGAGCTTATCCTTCTCGCGGGTAAGCTGCAGAAGCTCTTTCTTGGTGAGCCCTTGCGTCTCGCCAGTGAGCAGCTCTTCCAGAGATTTTAGCCGTCGGATCGAGTTCGAGATGGTGCGCCAGTTGGTCAGCGTGCCGCCGAGCCAGCGGTGGTTCACGTAATACTGAGCGCAAGACCGCGCCGCCTCGGCAACTGCCTCCGACGCCTGCCGCTTGGTGCCGACGAACAGGACGCGGCCGCCTTTGGCCACGGTGTCGGCCACGGCGAGCAGCGCCTGATGAAACAGGGGCACGGTCTGGGTGAGGTCGATGATATGGATGTTGTTGCGGGAGCCGTAGATGAACGGCGCCATCTTCGGGTTCCAGCGGTGGGTTTGGTGACCAAAATGCACGCCAGCCTCGAGCAGTTGGCGCATAGAAACATTCGGCAGTGTCATGGGACTGCATTCTCCTTTTTCCGGTTCTGCCGCCGCGGGAGGATGAGACCGGTTTCCCGGTCACCGGAGCGCAGCGTAAGGGCCCAGAAAAGGGCCTCGCGGCGCTAAGATCCCGCGTGTGAGATGGTGCGGGTTATAGGGATGCAACCCTCTCTTGGCAAGTGCGGGGCAGCCAATTGCGCCGGCTAGAGGGCACTGACCGCGGCCACGCCGTCGACGAGCTTCAGCGCGCTGCGCTGCTTCGGCGTGGCGTCGATGCCTTGCGGCAGCACGAACTCGACCTCGCGCGCGGCGTCGTCGAGGCGGAGCACAATCCTGAGCTCACCCTGCCCTCCGCGTTCCCCGACCTGCTCGGCGATGGTGTCGAGCGCGCGGGTGCCCTCAAGATAGATTTTGATGCCGCTGTGGCGAGCCTCGGCCACGGCTTCGAGGGAGGAAATGCGCTGGGCGCGCACCTTGACGGTCTCGCCGTCGGCCTCGGCCTCGACCTCGAGGAGCACGGCGCCGCCGGGCTGAAGCAGCTTGCGTGACGCGGCGAGGGCCTCCGAGAACACCACGGCTTCGAACTGGCCGGTCGGATCGGAGAAAGCAACGAAGGCGTAGGCATTGCCGCTCTTGCCTTGGCGCTCGCGCATGGCCAGCACGGTTCCGGCAAGCGTGCCGACCACCCGGCGCGAGCGGGCCTTGGCCGCGAAGTCCACCCAGGTCTCGGCGCCGAGCGCGTTGAGTACCTCCCGATAGTCATCAAGTGGATGGCCGGTGAGGAAGAAGCCGACCGCCTCGAATTCGCGCGACAGCCGGTCGGTGGGCGCCCAAGGTTTGGCAGGGCGGAGCTCGATCGGCGGTGGCGTGCACGCTGCGCCGGCGAAGAGATCGTTTTGGCCGTCGTTCACATCTTCGATGGAGCGGGTGCCCGCAGCCATGATGCGATCGACATTGGCGAGCGCAGTGGCACGGTCGATACCGATCTTATCGAAGGCGCCGGCGGCAGCGAGCGTTTCGAGCGCGCGCTTGTTGACAAGGCGCGGGTTGATGGCGCGCGCGAACTCCGACACGTCCTTGAAACGTCCGCGCTTCTCCCGTTCGGCGCAGATGTGATCCACGGCTTGGCGGCCGATATTGCGCAGCGCCGCGAGCGAGTAGCGGATGGCGCCGTCGCTCGGCAAGAAGCCGGCCTCGGAGTCGTTCACCGACGGCGGCTCGATGCGGATGCCCATGCGACAGGCTTCCTGGGCGAAGGTGTTGAGCTTGTCGGTATTGCCGATATCGAGCGTCATGGAGGCGGCGAGGAACTCGATGGGGTGATTGGCTTTGAGATACGCCGTCTGGTAGGGGATTAGCGCGTAGGCGGCG
>Ga0164306_10001395_pt1 | contig 10706 bp, 9 predicted proteins | sample Whisoiple_242_MG_FD_110213 | JGI IMG/M metagenome (GOLD analysis project Ga0164306, IMG submission 110213) | Soil microbial communities amended with fresh organic matter from upstate New York, USA - Whitman soil sample_242_MG | ecosystem: Environmental > Terrestrial > Soil > Unclassified >... | reverse complement strand
GAGGTCGACGAGCCGTTGCTCGAGGTCTCGACGGACAAGGTCGACACCGAGATCCCCTCGCCGTACGGCGGGGTGCTGGAGAAGATCCTGGTCGCAGAGGACGAGACAGCCGCCGTGGGCGCCGAACTCGCGGTCATCGGCGACGGTTCCGGTGCCGGCGCGGGTGGCGCGGCGTCGGGCGGCAGCGGCGAGCTCCCGCCGGATGGCGAGGGCGCGCCGGAGCCGGAGCCGGAGCCAGAGGCCGCACCCGCCGCGGAGTCGGCACCGGCAGAGGCCCCGTCCACCGAGACCGAGACGCCGGCCGAGAAGCCGACGGCCGGCACCGGCGACTCGAGCGGGTCCGGCACGTCCGTCACCCTTCCGGAGATGGGCGAATCGGTCACCGAGGGAACCGTCACCCGCTGGCTCAAGGCCGTCGGCGACGAGGTCGCGCTGGACGAGCCGCTGGTCGAGGTGTCGACGGACAAGGTCGACACCGAGATCCCCTCCCCCGTCGCCGGCACCCTGCTGGAAATCAGCGTCGGTGAGGACGAGACCATCGAGGTCGGCGCCCAGTTGGGTGTGATCGGTGACGCGAGCGCCGCTCCGGCCAAGTCCGAACCCGAGCCCAAAGCCGAACCCGCCGCCGAGGCACCGAAGGCGGAGGCACCCAAAGCAGCGGAAAAGGCCCCCGCCTCCGCCCCGCCTGCACCGACCCAGTCGCCCAACGTCGACGCACCCAAGGGACCGGCGGGGCAGCCGGCCGCCCAGGCGATGCCGGCGGCGAAGGTCCCCGAGGGCACCTACGTCACTCCGGTGATCCGCAAACTGGCCGCCGACAGCGGTGTCGACCTGGGATCCATCAAGGGCACCGGCGTCGGCGGGCGGATTCGCCGCGAGGACGTGGTGGCGGCCGCCGATGCGGCCAAGGCCGCAGCAGCGACCCCGGCTCCGGCAGCCGCACCCGCCGCGGCTCCGGCGGCGGCTCCTGCAGCAGCAGCCGGTTCGAGCGTTGCCAAGCCCGACGAGGCGGCCGCCGCGTTGATCGGCACCACCCAGAAGCTGCCCAGGATCCGGCAGTCGATCGCCAAGAACATGAAGTTCGGCCTCGACACCGCTGCGCAGCTGACCACGGTGATGGAGGTCGACGTCACCCGGGTTGCCGCCCTGCGGGCCAGGGCGAAGTCCGGCTTCGCCGCTCGGGAGGGCGTCAACCTCTCCTTCCTGCCGTTCTTCGTCAAGGCGGCGCTGGAGGGGCTCAAGGCCCACCCGGTGGTCAACTCGACGTTGTCCGACGATCTGAAGGAGATCACGTACCACGGGAGCGTCAACCTGGGCATCGCGGTCGACACCCCGCGCGGGCTGATCGTGCCGGTGATCAAGGGTGCCGACGACCTGAACCTCGCCGGTATCGCCCGCAAGATCGCCGATCTCGCCAAGCGCACCAGGGACAACAAGATCGGGCCGGACGAGCTGTCCGGCGGGACCTTCACGGTCACCAACACCGGGTCGGTCGGTGCCTTGTTCGACACCCCGATCTTCGTGCCGCCGCAGTCGGCGATCCTGGGTACCGGGGCCATCGTCAAGCGGCCGATGGTGATCAAGGACGCCGACGGCAACGAGGTGATCGGCATCCGTTCGATGTGCTATCTCGCGCTGTCCTATGACCACCGCAACATCGACGGCGCGGACGCATCCCGCTTCCTCAACGCGGTAAAGAAGCGGATCGAGGGCGGCGAGTTCGAGGGCGATCTGGGCCTCTAGCGCCCCTGACCACCGGGGCCGGTACCGTCGCACCGGACGCGCAGGGTGAGGCCGTCGGGAATTCCCGTCGGCCGATCCCGCGTCCGACTTCATCCGCCATCGATTCCCCGGGGGTCAACACACACATGCACATCGTCGCCGCGGGTGTGAGCGGGTACCTCGGCACCCAGCTCACCGCCGCTCTCACCGGCGCCGGGCACAAGGTCACCCGGCTGGTGCGTTCTGCGCCGAACGGTCCGGACGAGAGTCAGTGGAACCCACACTCGGGAGATCTCGACTCTTCGGTCTTCGACGGTGTGGACGCAGTGGTGAACCTCTGCGGGGCGGGTGTCGGCGACCACCGCTGGACCGCCGACTACAAGCACCTGCTGACCACCTCACGAGTCAACCCGACCCGGCTGCTCGCCGCGGAATGCGCCAGGCTCGGCATCCCGGTCCTGGTCAACGCGTCCGCGGTGGGCTACTACGGCCCGCACGGCATGGAGATCGTCACCGAGGAAACCCCGCCTGGCGACACCTTTCTCGCCCAGCTCTGCGTGGAATGGGAGGCGGCGACGTCGGTCGCGCGGAACGCGGACGTGCGGGTGGTCAACATTCGGACCGGACTGGTGCTCGGCAAGGACAGCGAGCTGCTGTCGAAGTTGTCGTTGCTCACCCGGCTCTGGCTCGGCGGAACCCTCGGCTCCGGAAAGCAGTACTTCCCGTGGATCTCGGTGACCGACGAGATCGCCGCGATCCTCTACCTGCTGACCCACCCGGTCAGCGGCCCGGTGAACCTGACCGCGCCCTATCCGGTGACCAACGAGCAGTTCACCAAGACGCTCGGCGAGGTGCTGCACCGCCCGGCACCGTGGCTCGTCCCCGGGTTCGCCCTGCATCTGGTGCTGGGCGAGTTCGCGGAGGAGATGCTGAACGGGCAGCGTGCGCTGCCGCTCAAACTGCACGAGTCGGGGTACGAGTTCGTCCACCGGACGTTGCCCGAGGCGTTGGCCGCCGAACTGCGCTGACCGACCGCGTGGTCAGTGCTCGTAGGGATCGTCGGGTTGACCCACCGTCGTCGCGGTCGTGAGCGTGACTGTGGGGACGTAGCCGTTGTCCAGCGTTGCGGTGTCGGCGACGACTGTCACCACGGCGTCGACCCAGGTGTTGTCCGGGAACGGCGGATCACCGGCGACGTGCAGCTGCATGGGGTTCGCGTCGGCGGCGCAGCAGCTGATCACCATCCGCGCGATCGTGTAGCCGTCGGTGTAACCCTCGCCTGCCGGAGCGATGAAGCCGGTCACCGTCACCGGGGTGTCCTGGACCGAGTTGTCCGCGTCGTAGAGCGCCCGGAGCACGAAATCCTTGATCGTGACCGACGGGTTGGTGCCCTCCAGCGCCGGGAAATGCATCGTCCGCCGCGATCCGCTGGAGTCGGTGGCCGACCCGCTGCCGTCGTTGAACTTGTAACCGCCCCCGCCGCCGCTCGCGTCCTGGCTGCCGGATTGTTCTCGGGAGACCACGTCGTAGCCGGCCAGCCCCTGCGAGCTGGCGTTGCGGGCGACTGCGTCCGCGCCGAGGGCGGGCGGCGCCACCAACAACAGCACCAACACCGGCACCAGGATCAGCCACGGCGCCTTGGAGGTCGAATGGTCATGCCCGTGCGCGTCACCGGCAGCGTGCGCGTCACCGGAAGCGTGCGCGTCACCGGAAGCGTGCGCGTCGTGGTCATCGACGTGAACCGGCGGCACGTCCGTGGGTGTGGCCTCCGCGCCCCCTGCGACGGGCGCGGCCTGCTCGGCAACCGCGGCCGACGCGGCGAGTTTGCGTGTGCGGTCAGCCTTGACGTCCGCCGTGATCGCCAGGATCAACGACCCGACACCGACCGCGACCAGGATGCCGCCGCCGATCAGCAACAGCGGTGCGAACCCTGGTTTCACGTAGGAAGTGAAGCGGCCCGACAGGGTGATCGAGACCAGCAGACCGCCCAGCAACGCGACGACGATCGACTGGGTCTCGGTGTTCATGCCACCGCCACGTCGCCCGTTTCTGCGACCGGACATCACTGCCACCCCCAGAAGGCCAGACCGACTCCGGTGGCCACCACCACGGCCACCACGAACGTCAACGGTGCGAACCGGACGGCGAACTTCCGCCCGAAAATGCCCGCCTGCATGGCGAACAGCTTCACGTCGACCGCGGGTCCGACCGTCAGGAACACCAGCTTGCCGATCACCGGGATGGTGGAGAACGCCGCGGCGACGAAGGCGTCGGCCTCCGAACACAGCGCCAGGATGAACGCCAGCCCGGCCATCAGGGCAATCGAGAGGAACAGCGACGAGCCGATGCTCTCCATGATGTGCGCCGGGACGATGGTCTTGAACGTCGCTGCGGCCGCGGCGCCGATCACCAGGAACCCGGCGGCCTGGGTGAAGTCGCCGAGCATGGTCGACAGGAACACCCGCCAGCCGGACTGACCGTCGGCCGACACCGGCACCCGGGGTTTCATCCACTCCGGCCGACCGATCCGCTCCCAGATCCAGCCGACGATCACCGCGGTCAGCAGCCCGGCGATCAGCCTGGCCCAGACCATGTTCGGCTCGCTGGTGAACGCCACCGCGGTGGCGATCAGCACGATCGGGTTGACAGCAGGCGCCGACAGCATGAAGGCCAGCGAAGCGGACGGTCGCACACCGCGCTCGATCAGCCGATTGGAGATCGGTACAGAGCCGCACTCGCACCCGGGAAGCGCGGCCCCGCAAACGCTGGCGACCGGGACGGCCAGCGTCGCATTGGCCGGCAGGATCCGGGTGAACACCGAGGCCGGGACGAAGGCGGCGATGGCCCCCGAGACCACCACGCCGAGAACCAGGAACGGGGTCGCCTGCACGCAGATGGCCACGAACACGGTGGACCAGCTCTGCAGCACCGGGTGGCCGAGCAGGGACTCCAATGGCCCGCGGAACACGATGGCCAGCAGCAGGACCGCCCCGAAGATCTCCAGCGACCCTGGCCGGTACTTCTTCTGATCGGGCAGCAGCGGTCCGCCGAGTGACGCCTGCACCCCGGTTTCGGTGTCCCGGACGGTCATGCGATGACCTCACTCGAAGCCGGAGTCCCGGCGGCGCTCTCGATCACGCCACCGAAGCGGCGTTGCCGGGAGGCGTACTCCTGGCAGGCGCGCCACAGATCGCGCCGGTCGAAATCGGGAAAAAGTGTGTCCTGGAAGACCATCTCGGCATAGGCCGACTGCCAGATCAGGAAATTGCTGGTGCGCTGCTCCCCCGACGGCCGCAGGAACAGGTCCACGTCGGGCATGTCGGGTTCGTCGAGGTAGCGCGCCAGCATTCGTTCATCCACCTTCGCCGGGTCGATCCGGCCGGCCGCCGCCGCCACCGCGATGGCCTTGGCCGCGTCCGCGATCTCGGCGCGCCCGCCGTAGTTGACACACATCGTCAGAGTCAGGACGCGGTTGGCCGCGGTCAGTTGCTCCGCGACCTCCAGTTCCTTGACCACACTGCGCCACAGCCGCGGCCGCCGGCCCGCCCAACGCACCCTGACCCCGAGAGCGTGCATGTCGTCGCGCCGGCGGCGGATGACGTCACGGTTGAAGCCCATCAGGAACCGGACCTCCTCCGGCGACCGCTTCCAGTTCTCGGTGGAGAACGCGTAGGCGGACAGGTGCCGGACGCCGATCTCGATGGCGCCTTCGACCACGTCGAACAACGCGGCCTCACCACGCTTGTGGCCCTCGGTCCGCGGCAACCCGCGCGACTTCGCCCACCGGCCGTTGCCGTCCATCACCAGGGCGACGTGGTTGGGGACGGACCCCGGCGGCATCGCCGGCGGCCGGGCGCCGGACGGGTGCGGCACCGGCGACCGGGGACGGTTCGTCGTGGCCGTCATGTGCTCACCGCACCCGCGGCAGAACTCTGATCGTTGCCACGTTGATCGCTGCCGCGCTGATCACTGCCGTGCTGATCACTGCCGTGCTGATCACTGCCGCGATCGACCATCACCAGCGAGCGCAGACCCCGTTCCAGGTGCCACTGCAGCAGCGCGGCCACCAGGCCGGACGCCTCCCGACGGGAGGTGTTCTCGGCGTCCTCGGCAACCGTCCAGTCCCCGCCGGCGAGTGCCGCCATCAGATTCAGGGTCGCCGGCGCCGGACGCACGGTGCCGACCGAACCGGCCCCGCGACAGTCCGGACAGAGCAGGCCACCGGACGGGACGTGAAAGGCGGCGTGCGGTCCGGGATCGCCGCAGCGGGCGCACTCGGTCAGCGCCGGCGCCCAACCGGCCAGCGCCATCGCCCGGAGCAGGAACGCATCCAGCACCAGCGACGGGTCGCGGGCGGTTTCGGTCAACGCCCGCAACGCGGACACCACCAACAAATACAGCCGCAGCGATGGCTCCCGCTCCTCCGACGTCATCCGCTCGGCCGTTTCGACGATCGCGGTGGCGCAGGTGTAACGCGGATAGTCGGCGACCAGTACCGGCCCGAACGGATCGAGAGTGACGGCCTGCGTCACGATGTCCAGGTTGCGGCCGGCATAGAGCTGGAGATCGACGTGGCTGAACGGTTCCAACCGACTGCCGAACCGACTCTTCGTCCGGCGCACACCCTTGGCCACCGCCCTGACCCGACCCTCGTGCCTGGTGAGCAGGGTGACGATCCGATCGGCCTCACCGAGCTTCGTCACCCGCAGCACCACAGCGGAGTCGCGGTAAACGGGCACCAGGCCATGGTGCCACTGCGTGGGTGCCGGGCCGCTCATCCCATGCCGGTGGCACCCGGGGAGTGCGAGATCGCCGGTGGGGCGTGCACTAGCCTGGCAGGAACACGGACCGATCCGTCATCGAGGCCAGGATCGGTCATCCCCGCCCTCACCCGCAAACCCAGTCGCCGAAAGGTGGTCGCATGAGTTCGCAGACGCAGGCTAGCGAGCGTCGCACGTGCGGCGCCGGCGGCGGTACGCCGCGCACGGCAGTCGCCCGGGCGCAGAAAGTCGAGCCGAGTATGCCGGGAGTCGACCAGTGAGCGCTGCCCCCACCGTCCGCCGAGCGCTGCCAGAGGACGCCGAGGCGTTCGCGGCATGCCATCTGGCCTGCTGGCGCGAGGCCTACGAGGACCTCTGGGGCGCAGAGCGGTTCGACGAATTCGACGTGCAGCGGATGGCTGTCCGGCGGCGCAAGGAAATCGAGTCAGGGGTCGCCGACCATTTCCTGGTCGAGTCCGATTCAGCGGTGATCGGGATCGCGATCGCCGGGCCGACCCGCGACGACGATGCCCCTGCCGGACGCGAGCTCTATGCCATCTACGTCCGCGAGTCGCATCAGGGCACCGGTCTGGCCGACGACCTGCTGCAGGCGGCGCTCGGGGACGGTCCGGCGCTGCTGTGGGTCTACCGGGACAATCCGCGGGCCAGCGCCTTCTACGTCCACCACGACTTCATCCCCGACGGCGAGGAACGGGCGGATTCGGTGGGCATCCTGGAGATCCGGATGGTTCGGCGCTGACCGCTGCCCGTCGGCAGTTTCATCGAGTGCCATCAAAGCAGGGTCAAGCGACCCTCAGGGCCATGATTTCCCCGCTCAGGTGACACTCGATGCGTCGATTCACCTGCTCAGTCGGCTGATGGTCGTTCTCACCATCGCGACGAACTGATCCGGCCGCTCGGTGACCTGCCTCCAGGTGAACTGCAGCACCGTCCAACCCGCCGCGACGAGCTCGTTGTGCCGAGCACGATCGTTCTCGAACGCGAGCCGATTGTCGTGATGCCGGCGTCCGTCGATCTCGATGGCCAACTTCAGCTTCTCCACGGCAATGGCTCCGGTGACGAACACCGCACCCCAGCCGGACGGGTGGATTGGCCGTCCATCCCCCAGGTCCAGGCACGTCGTGGGACCGTCCTGACCCGGACCCCATCCAGGAAGTCGGCGTCGCGGGAATCGAGGCATGCCCGTAGGACGTCCACGCCGGGTCGGGGTGCCCGACGCGCCGGCGGTGGAACAATCACCGTGATCTGGGACGGGACGACCGGCGTCAACCCCCACCAGCACGCCGCAGCCGCTCCCGTGATGGCCGCCGAATCACCGGCCCACAACCATGTCGCCCTGACCCGCACCCTGGCGCCATGCGGATCCGCCCCCACCGCGTAGACCGTCGGCAACAACCGCTGCCAACGACCGCTGCCAACGACCGCGCCGGATCAGGTCATCGATACGACTGCGGTTCCGTCCGGCGGCTACAGCCTGATCGCGCCTGATCACCCCGTTCTGCCCGGCCAGGATGTCGCCGAGGCCCAGCACCCGCGCGAACTCGACCGGCTTCATGAGGGCAAGTGCAACGTCTCACCGCGGTGAGCGCCATGGTCGATCGTCGAATGTGGACAGCCGACGATCGAGTGCCACCTGAGCGGGGAAATCGGGTCGGGTTTCAACGACAATCCCTGCTCTCATGGCATTGGAGTTCAGCAAAGCCGGATGCTGGCATGCTGAGACGGTGAGTCGAGTCACTGTTCGCACCGCGATCCGCCGCTTCGAGAACGGAACCTTCGTGTCCCGGCCGGACGTGGTGGCCGGCGAAGAACCCCTGGAGATCCGGATCGCCGGCCGGCCCATCTCCACCACGATGCGCACTCCCGGGCACGACATCGAGCTGGTCCATGGACTGCTGCATGCTGAGGGCATCATCACCGGGCCGCACGATGTGATCGCCGCCCGGTACTGCGCCGGGGTGGATTCGGCAGGGCAGAACACTTACAACGTGCTCGACGTCGCGCTCGCCGATCCGAGCGCCGCGGCCGAGCTGATCGCACCGCGGGCGTTCGTCACCAGCTCGGCCTGCGGCGTCTGCGGAACGTCGTCGATCGAGGCCCTGCAACGGGTGACCCGCTACGCGTTGCCCACCGGGCCGCTGTGGGATCCGCAGCTCATCACGGCGCTGCCCGACCTGCTGCGCACCCAGCAACTCACGTTCCGCAAGACCGGCGGCCTGCACGCCGCAGCGCTGGTCCGGCCGGACGGTCGGATCGAACGCGTCCGGGAGGACGTCGGTCGGCACAACGCCGTGGACAAGGTGATCGGCTCGGCGATCCTGGCCGACGAGCTGCCGATCACTGATCGCGCTCTGCTGACCTCGTCGAGGGCCTCGTTCGAGCTGGTGCAGAAGGCGGTGATGGCCGGTATCGGGATGCTCGTCGCGGTGTCGGCGCCATCGTCGCTGGCGGTGCAACTCGCGACCGAGACCGGGCTGACACTGGTTGGGTTCACCTCGGCGCGGGGATTCAACCTCTACTCCGGTGCTCAACGGATCTCCGGGTCCGGTCAGTGACCCGCGCGAGCAGGCCCGACGACTCGATCCGGCACCGAACCGCTGGCATCGCCCGTTCGGTCCAATCGACCACCCGATTGGCAGCCGGGTATCAACCCGTATGCCGATAACCTCCTGGCGGTTACGATCCCCTTGGCCCATCGGTACCGCGCCCGCAGGAGTGAGCAATGAAGAAGCGTTCCACCATCACGGCAGCTTTCGCCCTGGCCGCCGCCACCATCCTCACGGTCGCCGCGTGTGGTAGTTCGGTCTCCGGTTCGGCGCAGCCCAATCCGGCGGCTCAGACGGCCGAACTCCCGAGCGTCGACCTCACGCTGCCGAGCGATCTGCCCAGTGAGCTGTCCGAACTCAATTCGGCGCTCTCTGATCTGCCGACCGACCTGACCCTGCCGACGGACCTGACGATCCCGACCGATTTTCCGACAGATCTCACCTTTCCCACCGACTTCACCGTCCCGACCGAGTTCAGTGATCTGACCAACCTGAGCATCCCGGGCTACAACAGCGACTGCCTGTCGGTGGCCAGTGCCTACGCGAGCATCAGCCTGGCGCTGCTGCCGGCGTTGTTCGGCGGCACCGAGCAGTTCAACGCGGGCGACCTGCAGAACAGCCTGGATTCGCTCACCGGCCAGGTCCCCGACGAGCTGGCACCGGACATCCAGGCACTGGCCGAGGTGGCGACAGAGGCCGGCGGGAAGTCACTCACCGACGCCGCCGGCCTGTTCGAGAGCGAGAAGTTCACCACGGCGCAGAACAACATCGATCAGTGGCTGACCGCCAACTGCAACTGATCAAGCCGCCGGCAGCACCACGACGCCGCGCCCCCGACAGGGTGGCGCGGCGTCGTCGTACGTAGGGTCGACTGGTGTCGGTGGCGACCGTCAGGCCGACTTCTCCCGGGGGGTGCGTTTCGGAGCTCTCGGCACGATGGTCGGATAGACGTTGGAGCGCACCGTTTCTGCGCTCACCACGACCTTCTCGACGTCGTCGCGACCCGGCACCTCGTACATCGCCGGGAGCAGCACCTCTTCCATGATCGCGCGGAGTCCGCGCGCGCCGGTGCCGCGCAGGATGGCCTCGTCGGCGATCGCGTCCAGCGCGTCCTCCTCGAACTGCAGGGCGACGCCGTCCATGTCGAACAACCGTTGGTACTGCTTGGACAGCGCGTCGCGCGGCTCGGTGAGGATCTTGACCAGCGACTCCTTGTCCAGGTTCGTCACCGACGCCACCACCGGCAGCCGTCCGATGAACTCGGGGATCAACCCGAACTTGATCAGGTCCTCCGGCATGACGTCGGAGAAGATGTCCGAGCCGTCGATCTCGAACTTGCTCCGTACTTCGGCACCGAAGCCCAGCCCGCGCCGGCCCACGCGTTCGCCGACGATCTTCTCCAGCCCGGCGAAGGCGCCCGCGACGATGAACAGCACGTTGGTGGTGTCGATCTGGATGAATTCCTGGTGCGGGTGCTTGCGTCCGCCCTGCGGCGGTACCGACGCCTGGGTGCCCTCCAGGATCTTCAGCAACGCCTGCTGCACACCCTCCCCGGAGACGTCACGGGTGATCGACGGATTCTCCGACTTCCGGGCGATCTTGTCGACCTCGTCGATGTAGACGATGCCGGTCTCGGCGCGCTTCACGTCGTAGTCCG
>Ga0164306_10001394_pt1 | contig 10720 bp, 7 predicted proteins | sample Whisoiple_242_MG_FD_110213 | JGI IMG/M metagenome (GOLD analysis project Ga0164306, IMG submission 110213) | Soil microbial communities amended with fresh organic matter from upstate New York, USA - Whitman soil sample_242_MG | ecosystem: Environmental > Terrestrial > Soil > Unclassified >... | reverse complement strand
GTTGAGCGGCGTCCTCCCACGATTCGGGCCGTGCTTCGTTGTGGACGCGCTGGTGCTCGGCCCGTGCGAGGGCGTGCCAGGCCGCGGCGTTCGGGGTGACCGCTGCGGATTCTCCGGCGGCGTCGTCGGCGATGGTCAGGAGCCGATCCGCCTCCTGTCTGCAGGCGCGAACGCCGCGAGCGTCCCGGCTGGCGCTGCTGATGGCCGCGAGCTCGGCATGGGCGCGGAGTCCCTTGGCACAGAACCACACTCGCAGCTGAGCCCTTTCGAGACCGGGTGCTCGAGCCAACGCCTCGTCGACCAGGCGCTCGGCGTCGGTCCATCGCCGTTGCCAGAGTGCGAGCTCTGCCTGGTACACCTCGTAGACGCCGAGCCCGTGGTCTTCTCGAAGGGTGGCCCGGGCCAGGTCGAGGTGCGTTCGCGCGGCTTCGAAGTCCCCACGGCCCATTTCAAGGTCGGCCCGGTTCATGAGCAGCATGTAGGGGAAGCTGCCCGTGATGCTGCGTAGCGCCGCGGCCGATTCGGTGTCGGCGGCGTCCCAGTCGCCGATGATGAGTAGAGCCTCGATCCGGTTGGACAGCAGGACGCTGCTGTGGATTCCGTAGCCGCGCAGGAGGACCAGAGCCTGCTTCGCGGTGCGGGCTGCTTCGGTGGGGCGTCCGAGCATGGTGAGTGAGTCGGTGAGGTGGACGTAGGCGCGATGCAAGCCTGGGTGGTCGCCGACCGCCTCGGCGAGCTCGATGGCGAGGTGCAGCTCGCGCAGACCCTGGTCGCTGTCGCCCAGGTACGCCAGGTCGGAGCCGAGAACCGTGCGGGCGCGGACGGTGGCCTCGTCGGCAGTGACCTGCCGAGCGAGCGCTAGTGCCTCGGTCGCCACCTTCCGGGACTCGCCGTGCCGCCAGGCGGTCGTGAGCCCCCCCGCCAGAGAGGCCAGGCAGGACGCCAGCTCCGGTGACGGCGGTTCGGCCGGGACGACGTCCACCGCCCTCGTGAGGGCGCGGAGCGCGGCGTCGGTGTGACCGGCCTCGTGTAGGTACTGGCCGAGTCGGACGCGCACGAGCCCGGCGCGGTGTGGCTCGTCCACAGGGATCAGCTCGATCGCCCTTCGGGCAAGCTCCACGGCGCGCGGCGCGGCCCCGACGAGGCTGGCCAGTTCCGCTGCCCACGCGCAGACACTCGACAGGTCGGTGTCGGGGCGTTCTCGGGAATCTGGCACCCGATGCCAGAGGGCGATCGCCCGCTCGAGATGTGAATACGCTTCAGCGAGACCGAACACCGCTTGCGCCTCCCGGGCTGCGGCCATCGACGCGGACAGCGCTTCCGCGTGACGACCGGCCGCCGCCCAGTGCGGGGCCACCTCCGCCGCGGTGGCGTCTCCACGGGTGCGGAGGGCTTCGGCCAGTCGGGTATGCGTCTCCTCCAGCTCGCCCGGAAGGACCGTCGCGTAGATCGCGTCCGCCAGCAGTGCGTGACGGAAGCGGAACCGGCCGCTGTCGCGGTCGACGACCAGCACCTCATGGTCGACCGCCTCGCGCAACGCCCGGCGTGTCTGGTCCACCGACAGGGCGGCGGTGTCGCGAAGAAGGGACGGGTCGGCATCCCGGCCGGCCGTGGCTGCCACCCGCAGCAACGCCTGCGTCTCCGGACCGAGCTGTTCCACCGTACGCAGCAACAGCTCGCGCAGACTCAGCGGGAGCTGCCGGCCAGACAGGTCGGAGGACGTCAGCAGCTCCTCGGCGAAGAAGGGGTTGCCCTCCGATCGGGTCGCGATCGCCGTCGCTACGGAGGCAGGCACGGGACGACCGGTACGCGACGCGACGAGTTCCGCGATCTCGTCGGCCGTCAACGGTCGCAGGGCGACGGTGACACCCCCGCCGCGACGGATCCCCTCTTCGAGCCGGTATCGGCGGTCACCTCCAGCATGGTCAGTGCGGCTGGTCCCGACCAGCAGCACCCGAGTGCGGGTGAGGTTGTTGGCCAGGTAGACGGTCAGGTCGACGGTCGTGGCATCGGCCCAGTGCAGGTCCTCCAGGATCAGCATCAACGGCGTAGACGCCGCCTGCCCCGACAGCAGGGCGACGACGTCCTCGAAGACGAGCAGCTGAGACGCCGCCGTCGCCCAGGGGGGCCGGGACGACTCGGGCACAAGCGGGCGAAGGGCGGTGGCGAAGGGCGCATACGGCAGTTCGGATCCCACCAGGTCGATCGCTCGACCAATCAGCACCACGAAGCCCGTAGCCGCTGCCCTCGAGGCCACCTCAGCGACCAGCCGGGACTTTCCGATACCCGCCTCGCCGGTGACCAGGACGGCCTGGCCATGGCCTGCTTGCGCCGCCGCCAAGGCGCGCGCGAGCTGGGTCATCTCGGGCGCGCGACCGACGAGAACGCCGGCGGCCTTCACCCCCGCAGTATCGCGCACAGCGCCGGGTCGCCACCGGGTTGACCCGAATCCCTGGCGCTGACCAAGCTGCGCCTCGGGGGTGGCGTGACGATCCACGGTGGTCTACGGAGGCCCGAAGACGGTGTGGATACCTACCGTGGCGCTCGATCTACGCATACCTGGACCCGAAAGATAAGCAGCCGATTACGGACGTGCCCACCCACACCCACCGGTCACGATCCGAAGACCAGAAACCTACGAGGAGGAGGATCACCATGACAACCCTGACCCAGACCGACGCGCCGGGCGCCGCACAGACGACGATCCACGCGGTGCGCGGTGGCGGCGGGCTGTCGTTGCATGTCCGGGAGTGGGGCAATCCGACCGGGACGCCGATCCTGTTCCTGCACGGCTGGTCCCAGAGCCACCTCGCGTGGCGCAGGCAGTACGACAGCGACCTGGCCGATGACTTCCGGCTCGTCGCCTGCGACCTGCGCGGTCACGGGATGTCCGAAACCCCGGCGGACGCGGAGCACTACACCCAAGGCCAGCGGTGGGCCGATGACGTCGCCGCCATCCTCGGTGAGCTGGATCTTGACCGTCCGGTCCTCGTCGGCTGGTCGTATGGTGCGTTCGTCATCGGCGACTACGTAAGGGCCTACGGCCAGGATCGGATCCGGGCCGTCAACTTCGTCGCCGGCGCGGTCAAGCTCGGCGAGACCGCCTTCGGAACCCTGATCGGCCCCGGCTTCCTCGACCACTTCGCGGACGCCACCTCCGACGACATCCCCACCAGCATCCGAGGCATGCGTGGCCTGGTCGGCGCCTTCGCCGCCAGCCCGTTGCCGGCCGCAGACGAGGAGACCCTGCTCTGCTCCAGCATGACCGTCCCGGCCGAGGTCCGTGCCCACCTCGCCGCGCGCCAGCTCGACTACGACGACGTCCTCCACACCCTCCGGTTTCCCCTCCTGGTCAGCCAGGGACGCGACGACACCATCGTCCTGCCCGCCATGGCCGAGCACATCGCCAGCACCTGCCCCACCGCCGAGACCTCCTGGTACGAGCACACCGCGCACGTCCCACACCTCGAGCACCCCGACCGCTTCAACCGCGAGCTCGCAGGGCTGGCCGGTCGCAGTACGTAATTTCGGCGACCGACCTCTTCACGAGCAAGGCCTTCTCTCGCCGACCACCGAAGTCGCCTTGCTGTGCGCTCCCTCCAGACGCGCTGTCGACGGCAGGGCCGAGAAGCTCCGAAGGGACCGTCCGCGGCGTTCAGACATGCCGCCGCTGGGCGGACCACCTAAAGACCGACGCCCGGGGCGGGGCCGTTGTTCCGGGGGGATCTCCTGCTGCGTGGCGCGCGCATTCCGCCTCATGAACCGCGGCGCTGCGTGTCCTCGATCGAAGACCTAGTGGCCGTTGGCGCGGGCTCATTCCCTGCCTCGACCACCTGATCCTGGTCGTAGCCGCGCCCAGTCGGGCGGCCGGTGCCGGAGCGCAACCCGCCGCTCTTGCAGGCGGTGCTCGCGGAGCGATGGAGGGGCCTTCACCGGCCTTGTCGACGGTTTTCATGGACAGCTCGATCTTGTGACCTTCGTCTGCTGGCGCGTCACCCACCAGGGTCTTCGCCTCCTCACGGCGAGCGGGCGCAGTTTGGATCGTGCTCCGGCGGGCGGTGGGCTTTAGCCCGATCGTCGGTGTCCTCGAGCCAAAGTCGACGGTCAGCGCATCGACAGGTTCGAGCCATTCTTCGGCCGGTTGCCCGCGCTGTGGCCGCCGGGACTGTCCGGTGAACAACCTGATGACATGTCCGCAGGGCGGGGGCTAAGGGGCTCACCGCTCGATCTGAGGTGTCCGCCCGATTCGACCGGGTCGATGATCCACGAGGCTGAATGGCAACCGGCCCGCCACCTCGAAATGGGTCTCGGAGAACCAGCCTGAGGGGGATCAATCATGCTTGTCCACCACACGTTCTGGGGAGCTAGCACCCGCGCGGACCGCACCCAACGGAACGCCGGCAGGCCACGCTGGTTCTCCCACCCAACCCTGGTCACCCTCGCGGATATGTCCTACGAAAGCTCGCAGTTGTGGGCAGTCGACAGCGTCCCTCTGGACCTCCCCCCGATCGCCGGACTCTCCGTGGCAGGGGACACCCAACCGATGAACCTCAAACAGCTCGAGCCGGCCCATCACCAACCAAGACAAGCTGGCCACGTCGTCGCCAACGATCGGCTGCGCCGTCTCGCCAGTCCAGAACCCTCCAGGGCAACGGCTGAACCTGCCGCCCACGCCATCGCGCGCGGGACGAGAGGTAGCTGATGCGCATCCTTCTGGTCTGCTCGGCGTTCAACGGTCTCAGCCAACGGGCGTGGATCGAGTTGAGGGAGTCGGGTCATCAGGTAACCGTCCAGATCTCCGACGGCGACGAGAGCATCCGATCAACGGTGGCCGCCACCGACCCGGACTTAGTGATCTGCCCGTTCCTTCGCGAACGCCTCCCGGAGGATGTCTGGCGCAGCCGACCCACGATCGTCGTCCATCCCGGTCCGCAGGGCGACCGGGGACCGTCCTCATTGGACTGGGCGATCTTGGGCGCGGAACCCGTATGGGGTGTGACGGCGCTCCAGGCCGTGGACACGATGGACGCCGGTCCGGTGTGGGCCACGGAGACGATCGCGATGCCGGCCGATCCCCCGCGTAAGAGCGACCTCTACAACGGTCTCGTCGCCGACGGGGCCATGGGTCTTATCCGAAAGGTTCTCAGCAAGGCCCCGGACCCCGACTTCCGCCCGGAACCGCAGGACTACGACCGTCCCGACGTGTGGGGCCGCACCCGACCCGGCGCCAGCCAGTTCGACCGCCATTTCCGGTGGGCCGACGACACGGACCACATCCTGCGCCGCATCCGTGCCTCAGACGGATCACCCGGTGCCCACACGGTCCTCTGCGGGGTTCCGGTGGCCGTCTATGACGCGCACCGAGGGACCGTGCGGCGTGGAGAGACAACCCGGGCGGGCATGCTCATGCGGCGTCGACACGGTGCGGTCCTCGTGCGAACCGGCGACGGCGCCGTGTGGATCGGCCACCTCCGGGCTCTGGACGACCCGCGTAACGCAGGCCTGAAACTGCCCGCCACGTCGGTCCTCATCGGGCACCTGTCCGACGTTCCGGAAGGCACGGATGGCACCGGCTACCGCGAGATCGGATACCGCCGTGACGGTGACGTCGGGGCCGTGCAGTTCCGCTTCTACAACGGCGCCATGTCCACGGCCCAGTCCCGACGCCTGGAGGCGGCACTGCGGCACGCCGTCGCACAGGACACCAAAGTGCTAGTGCTCCGTGGAGGGCAGCCATTCTCCAACGGCATCCACCTCGGCGTTATCGAAGGGGCGGCGAACCCAGCCCACGAGGCCTGGGACAACATCGTGGCGATCGACGACGTATGCCAGCGAATCATCACCTGTACCGAGCAGCTGATCGTCGCAGCCGTCGGCGGGTCCGCCGGCGCTGGCGGCGTCATGCTGGCCCTCGGCGCGGACCGGGTCCTGCAACGTGACGGGACCGTCCTCAACCCGCACTACAAGAATATGGGCCTGTATGGGTCGGAGTACTGGACATACCTTCTGCCCGGCCGGGTGGGTCGGAATGCCGCGCTCTCGCTGACGTCGGAGTGCCTCCCCATCGGTGCCCGCGAGGCGCGACGGATCGGGCTGGTTGACCAGACGCTCAAAGGAGTAGTTGACGACTTCGAGCCAGCAGCCATGATGTACGCCGCCCGGCTAGCTGCCGCTCCCGACTACGCCGACCAGCTGGCCCGGAAGCAGCAACGACGCGACGCCGACGAGCAGCGAAGCCCCCTGGCCGGATACCGCCAGCGGGAATTAGCCGAGATGAGGTCGGACATCCTCGAAGACCGCCATGGCTTCGCCGACGCACGACGCGCCTTTATTCGCAGGCAAGTCCAGCGGCGCTCTGCAGCCTGAACGCGCACAGCCCCACATGCCGCCGCGATACCCCCATCGAACCGCCGCCACGAAACGTCTATCTGGGGCGAAGTGCAGTGGGGCAGCGCTGCGCGCAGGCTGGCAGCCGGGACTCCAATCCGGCCGTTGGTCGGATGATCGAGAGCGGCCTGGTTGATCAGGCTGGTCGCGCGACGAGCTGGTGGGCGTGCGGTCCGGGGGAGACAGCGGCCGAGGTGGGCGCTTCTCGCGCGCGATTTGCCGTGCGAGGTGATCAATGTGGGGTGAACGCTTAGTATCGGGTCGCCAGGTCACGTCGAGAGCACGGCGGGGGCCGCCTGGCCAGTACATGGACAGGCAGTCCCGTATGAGCACGCAATCCACCGTGGTTTCGTCGGCATGATCGGCTCTTCCGACGTCGAGGGCCGGGTAGTCCTTCGGGCTCTGTTCCCGGGAGATGACGAATCAGCGGTGTTGGCGCGGGCAACGGCGTGGGGTCGGACATCGTTGGGGGACCCGGCGGGCTGGAGCCCGGAGTTGTGCTCAGCGGTGCGGACGGTGATGCCCTCGCGGATCCCGATGCTGCTGTGGTGGGGCAGCGACCTGGTCCAGATTTACAACGAGGCTTACCGTCCACTCCTGGGGTCGAAGCATCCGGGCGCGATGGGGCAGCCGGCCGCCGGGTGCTGGGCTGAGGTGTGGGATGACCTCGGGCCGAAGGTTGCCCAGGTGTTGGAGGCCGGTGAGGCGACGTTCGATGAGGATCTGCTGCTGTTCATGGAGCGGCATGGCTATCTCGAGGAGACGTACTGGACGTTCTCCTACAGCCCGGTCCGGTCGGCGGCCGGAGACGTCGTGGGCGTCTTCGTGGCCACGACCGACGTCACCATGGCACGGGTGGAGACCCGGCGGCTGGTCACCATCCGCGATCTGGCTGTCTTGTCGAGCGCAAACTTCGCGTCACCCGGCGAGGCCCTGGCCCGGGTCTGCGACATCCTCGCAGCCAACCGGTGGGCGGTCCCGTTCGCGGCCATTTACGTCGCCGACCCGTCGGGGCAGCTGGTCGTCCAGCGCGCGTACGGAGCCCCGGTCCCGACGGCGGCGCTGCCCGACCGGGTGGCAATACGGTCGTCGCATCCGATCGCCACTGTGGTCCGAACCTCGGAACCCACGCTGATGACCTACCGGGCTGAGGAGCTTCGCGCCGACCCTGGGCCGCTGGGACCGCAGCTGCCCACCGCCGCATACCTGATGCCGCTGAGGGGAACCGACCGCGACCACGACGTCGTTCTCGTGCTGGGGCTGAATCCCTACCGGCATGTCGATGAGCGGTACACGACCTTCGTCACACTGGTCACCCGCCAGCTCACCGCGTTACTCGCCGACGTCCGTGTGACTGCCGCCGAACGTGCCCGGGCGACGGCCCTGGCCGAGCTGGATCGGGACAAGTCCGCGTTCTTCGCCAACGTCAGCCATGAGTTCCGCACCCCGATCACCGTCGCCCTCGCGGGCGCCGGCGAGCTGCGCGACTCTTCTCTGTCGGCGGAGCAGGCCGGACACGTCGATGCGGTGAAACGCGCCGCCGAACGGCTCAACCGGCTGGTCGACACCCTCCTGGACTTCGCCCGGGCCGAGGCCGGCGCGCTCACGCCCGTCCTGGAATCGGTCGATCTCGCCGAAACGACGCGGGACGTGGTCAGCATGTTCCGCAGCGCGATCGAGGCGGCTGGGCTCCGCCTCACCGTCGACGCCGACGACTTCGGGACGGTAGTAAGCGACCGTGAGGCGTGGATCAAGGTCGTCGCCAACCTTGTCTCCAACGCGTACAAGTTCACCGAGCACGGCTCCATCGAGATCACGTTGCGGCGGAACGGCGACATGGTCACGCTCACGGTTGCCGACACCGGAGCAGGGATCACCGCGGACCAGGCGGAGCGGGTGTTCGACCGGTTCCACCTGGTAACCGGCCAACCGGCGCGTGGGATCCCGGGCACGGGCATCGGACTCGCACTGGTCAAGGACCTGGTCGAGGCCCAGGCCGGTCGGGTCCGCCTGGAGAGCACTCCTGGAGTGGGCACCACCGTCACCGTGTCCCTACCGGTCGCGGAACCCTCGCGCCCGGAAGACCCGATCGCCAGCACTGACGTCGCCAAGGCGATCGGCGGGTTGACCGCGCAGCTTGAGCTGCCTGCCGACGGGGTTGAGCCACCGCCGAGCCTCGCCAATGACCATGCCGCGCATGTTCTGGTTGTGGAGGACAACGCGGACCTTCGCCAGTACCTGACCCGGCTGCTGACCTCCGATGGCTGGAGCGTGACGGCCGCGGCTGATGTCAGCAGCGCACTACGCGTCGAGCGGCTCCCGGGCATCGTCCTGTCCGACGTGATGCTCCCGGGTCGAAGCGGGCTGGACCTGGTGCGCCTCATCCGCTCCCAAGAGCAATGGGCGCCGATCCCGGTGGTGCTGCTGACCGCGCGAACCGGCGCCGGTGAGGCGGCCGAAGGCCTCTCCGCCGGCGCGGACGACTACGTACGCAAGCCCTTCGAGCCGGTCGAGCTGTTGTCCCGACTGAGAACCCACTACGAGCTCGCCCAACAACACAGCCGCCGCTTGGTCCACGCCCAACAGACGGCAACCCAACTCCAGACTGCACTGACGAGCAACCGCCAGATCGGGGTAGCCGTAGGAGTGTTGATGTCTCGCGAGAAGATCACCAGTGAGCGCGCCTTCGACATGCTGCGGCTTCGCAGCAACAACACCAATCGCAAGCTGCGCGACGTCGCCGAAGAGGTCGCCCAGACCGGGCAGCTGCCCCAGCCGCCGAGCCAAGATGGCCCCCCATCATCCGCAGGGTCGCTTCGATAGGACCGCGGGACACTTGGGTCGGTCCGGTCTGATCAGCCGCGTCCTCCGGGGGACCCATGAATCCGCGTGGTTGGTGTGCTCGGGTCAGGGGTGAACGATGCCAGGAGCCGCGTCCCAGCTTGTTCGCAGACGCTGACGAGGAACAGGTGAAGGAGGCCGTGATCAGTCCTCCGCAGCGGCGAGTCCGCAATATTGCCAGCGCGGTCCTCAGCGAGCTGCGTGATCCGGCATCGAGGCGTCAAAATGCCGAAGGCACATCCGAGCCTCAACCCTTCCGGTTCAGAGAGGCGACAGGCGGCGAAAGACTCGAAACAGAGCTAGATGCCGTGGAGCACCGGTCCCGCCAGCCCTGTCCTGGACCGGCGGGACCTCCAACACGCAAGGCTGCGCAACCTCCCGTGCTCGTGCCTGAGGTCTACCCCAACAGCAGGCGGCCATTCCCCATTACCCCGACGTGCCCGGCAGATCCTGGCCATACGAGTTCATCCACAACGCCCGGAAGGGAGTGGCGTCGGCAGCGTCGGCACCTGGGCCTGGATCCTGCTGCTGCTCGGCCGGGACGGCCAGGACCCGCTGTTCCTGCAGGCCAAGGAAGCCCAAGAGTCGGTCCTGGAACGTTTCGTCGGATGCAGCCCGTACCAGAACTGTGGGCAGTGGGTGGTCGCCGGTCGACGGCTCATGCAGGCGGCCAGCGACACTTCCTTGGCTTGCAGCGCGTTCCCGTGTTCGACGGCAGTCCCGTGACTTCTACATACGCCAGCTGTGGGACTGGAAAGGCTCGACCGACGTCGACGCCATGACCGCCTCCGCGATGGCGGTGTACGCCCGATGGTGCGGGGCAACCCTGGCCCGCGTCCACGCCCGCTCCGGCGACCGGATCGCCATCGCCTCCTACCTGCTTACCAGCGACGTCTTCGACAAAGCCATCGCCGACTTCTCCGCCGCCCACGCCGACCAGAACGAACGCGAGTACCAAACCCTCCGCGACGCTGTCCGGTCCGGCCGCATCACCGCCCAGACCGGTCTTGAGCCGGAGGCCGACTCCATCGCTAACGCCCGACACTTGGCGCCCGCCGCCGCGAACCACGTCCCAAAGAAAACGCCGTCCACCAGCATGAACCGCCCCGGCGTGTCTGGAGACTCCGAACCTTGGGAAGGTTGGAGTCATGCCAGGAGATACGCACAAGCGGTACCCGCCTGAGCTGAAGGAGCGGGCGGTGCGGATGGTCGCCGAGATCCGTGCCGAGCACGAGTCGGAGTGGGCGGCAATGACCCGGGTGTCGCAGCTGCTGGGAATCGGGACGCCGGAGACGGTCCGTAAGTGGGTGCGCCGGGCCGAGGTCGACCAAGGCGCCCGGCCGGGAACCACCAGTGAGGAGTCGGCCGAGGTGCGCCGGCTCAGACGTGAGGTCGCTGAGTTGCGCCGAGCCAACGCGATCCTGCGGTCGGCCTCGGTTTTCTTCGCGGCCGAGCTCGACCGGCCACAGCGGTGATCGTGGACTTCATCCGC
>Ga0164306_10001391_pt1 | contig 10730 bp, 11 predicted proteins | sample Whisoiple_242_MG_FD_110213 | JGI IMG/M metagenome (GOLD analysis project Ga0164306, IMG submission 110213) | Soil microbial communities amended with fresh organic matter from upstate New York, USA - Whitman soil sample_242_MG | ecosystem: Environmental > Terrestrial > Soil > Unclassified >... | reverse complement strand
GGCGCCGAGCGCTTTCGCGAAATGATGGCCGAATTGGTCAAACGCTCGACCGCGGTTGTGCGACGTTACGGCGGAACTGTTAACCAGTTCACCGGTGACGGGATCATGGCAGTTTTCGGTGCACCAGTTGCATTGGAGGACCATGCAATTCGCTCATGCCTAGCGGCGCTCGGTATTCAGGACGAGGCTTCCCGTCTTGCCTGTGAAGTCGATGCTCGCGACGGTATCGATCTGCAATTGCGCATTGGGCTGAATTCGGGTCAGGTGATCGCGGGCGACGTCGCTGCGGGTTCATTGGTTTACACCGCGGTCGGTGAGCAGGTGGGAATGGCACAGCGCATGGAGTCCGTCGCACCGCCGGGCGGCGTAATGCTCAGCGAATCCACCGTACGGCTCACGCAGAACATCGCGGTGCTGGGCGAACCCGAGTTGGTACACATCAAAGGCGCTGAGGACCCGATTCCCGCGCGTCGATTAGTCGCCGTGGCGGCACGCGAGTCGGCCGGAATCCCACAGTCGGCCCTGGTGGGTCGTCGAGTCGAGGTCGACACGATCGAGCGTCTTGTCGACCAATCGATCAGCGGCCGTGGGTGCGTAGTTGGTGTGGTCGGACTCGCAGGAATCGGGAAGACCCGACTTGTGCGCGAGGCGGCAAACTTCGCGAAGAACCATGGCGTTGAAGTGTTCTCAACATTCTGTGAGTCCCACGCCACAGAAATCCCGTTCGGTGTAGTGGCCCGCATGATCTCCGCGCTCGCAGGGGTCAGTGGTCTTGACGATAAAACCGCGCGGACACGTATCCGTGCGCAGATTCCACAAGGTGACCCGCAGGATTTGTTTCTGCTCGACGATCTGCTGGGCATCGCCGATCCGGCTGTCCCGCAGCCCAATATCGAGGCTGACGCGCGGCGGCGTCGATTGGCTGCTTTGATCAATAGAGTCCAATTGGCGCGTACCGAGGCGGTTCTCTTCGTAATTGAAGATGCACATTGGATTGATGAGGTAAGCGAGTCAATGCTCGCCGACTTCATCGCGGTAATCGCGGATACTCCCTCCATGGTCCTGATCACCTATCGCCCCGAGTACCACGGCGCACTGTCGAGGGTATCTGGGGGGCAGACGATTTCGCTTGCACCATTGACTGATTCGGAGACTTGGGCCCTGCTCGGGCAGCTGCTCGGCGCAGATCCGACGGTCGAGGGAGTCGCAGCGCTGATCGGCGCTCGCGCGGCCGGCAACCCGTTCTTCGCCGAGGAGATGGTCCGCGAGCTCGCGGAACGTGGAGTACTCACTGGCGACCGCGGCGGTTACGTATGTGGCTCGGCTCTCGCCGAGTTAAGCGTGCCCGCGACACTGCAGGCGACCATCGCAGCGCGCATCGATCGCCTGCATCTTGCGGCCAAGCGAACTGTCAGCGCCGCGGCCGTGATCGGATCGCACTTCGGTCCCGATCTGTTGACCAGCCTGGGAATTGATGTGGCACTCGACGAGCCGATCATGGCAGAGCTCATCGACCAGGTGGAGTTCACGCCATCAGCGGTATATGCGTTCCGGCATCCCTTGGTACGCACGGTGGCCTACGAATCGCAGCTGAAATCCGACCGCGCCGAGACGCACCGCCGTCTGGCCGCCGCGATCGAGGAGAGTAACCCGGAATCGGTCGACGAGAACGCGGCGTTGATCGCCGAGCATCTAGAGGCCGCTGGCGACTCCAACGCAGCATTGGGCTGGCACATGCGCGCTGGCGCATGGGCGGCCAGCCGGGATATCGGTGCGGCGCGGTTGAGTTGGGAGCGCGCTCGCCACATTGCCGATGTACTTGACACCGACGGATCGGACAGCACCACGATGCGTATTGCGTCCCGCACGCTGCTATGTGGGAGCGCGTGGCAAGGCGTGTATCCAGACGTATTCGTCCGCTTCGAGGAATTGCAAGAGTTGTGTGCCGCAGTTGGCGACAAGGCGTCACTTGCCATCGGTATGGCCGGAATGGTGGCGTCGCAGATGCTGTACGCCAAAGTGGAAGAGGCGTCACGGCTGGCATCGGCATACATGGAGCTCCTGGAGGAGATCCGCGATCCGACGCTCACGGTGGGGCTCTCAGTCGTGGCCATCTTTGCCAAGCTCGAGGTAGGCCAGCTGGCCGACGCGCTTCGCTGGGCGCAGACAGCTATTGATCTGGCCGACGGTGATCCGACCGTGGGAAATATCATCATGGGATCACCGTTGGCGGCGGTGATCGCACTGCGTGGACTGGCCCGATGCTTCCTAGGCCATCCTGGCTGGCGCGAAGACCTCGACCGAGGCGTCGCTATGGCGCGCAGAACCGACCCGCTGACGCATGTTCTCGTTGTTGCGTACAAGTACGTTCCGCTGATCCCCGGTGGTGTGCTCGTCGCCGACGAGATGGCGCTGCGCGAAATCGATGAAGCGTTACAGATTGCCGAGAAGATCAGCGACGATGACACCCTCGGCAACGCCCAGATCGCTATGGGGCTCGCGCTGGTGCATCGGCCAAACCCGGACTACAAGCGCGGTTTGGATCTGCTGCGGCGTGTCCGAGAAATGGGGCTACAGCAGCGTTACTCCTCGTTGGAGCTGCCGCTCGCTGACGTGTACGCGGCGCGGGAGGAAGCCAGGCATGGAGACCTTCATCGTGCACTACCGCCACTACGGGCAGCCGTAAACGAGTTCTTCACACGGGCACAGATCCCATGGGCTGTTTCGGCAACAGCCGTGCTGGTGGAGACGCTGCTTGAGCACGGCGTCGAACGTGCTGCGGACGAAGCCGAGGCAGCCATCGACAGATTGACGGCCGAGATGGGTGATGACTTCGTTCTCGGCGAGGTCATGCTCTTGCGCATGCGAGCTCTACTTTCGCGTGCCCGTCAGGACCCGGCGGCCTACCGTGGGTTCGTCGAGCGCTATCGCATCATGGCGAAATCGCTTGGCTTCGAAGGGCACTTGGCAATGGTCGACGCGATGGCATGATCGCGCTACGTCGAACCCATTGAGCCTGCGCTGTGTCAGCGCTCGCCGGCCGAGTTCGCCGCGCGCTGCGCATCGGAAAGGCTGGTGGGAACGTCACTGCGGCCCAGGAACATCTCGTCGAAATACGGCTTGAGGGCATCGAACCCTGCGGCGAACCCGGCACCGCCTGGCGCCGGGATGCGAGGACCGTCGAGCACTCTGAAGAACGGGCTCACATCGACACCGCGTGACTTCCAGTACTTGTAGTAAACCGGCTGAGCCGCGAGCACGGCAGGGATGGCGGCGCCGCGGGCGCCGAGAAATTCGTTGCCGGGGCGACTGCCCATCCAGGCAAGCACCTGCCGTACTGCATCGGGGTGCTTGGTGGCCGAATTTCCAGCGGCGGCAATGCCGTTCGTGACGCTGACTCGGCCCTTTGGCCCGGAGGGCAGCATCGCCACGCCCCACCGGAACGGAGCCTGGTCGGCGACTGCGGCCAGGTTGTAGGTGCCGGACTGGAACAACGCCATCCGGCCCTGCAGGAATTGATTGCGGGAGAAGTCGCCGTTGTCGTTGGTATCTGACGCGGGTGGCGCGACGTGATCGGTGTTGATCAGCCGCACCAGGTATGCGAACGCCTCGGCCGTCTGTGGGTTGTCGAACGCGAACCGGTCGCCGACCGAGAACACTCCGCCTGCTGACCCGATGTAGTTGAGGTAGATGCCCTGAAGATCGTTGGCCGCGTTGTAGCCCCACTGGCGGATCCGCGACGCGTCGAATCCCGGTGTGCCCGCTGCTCGGCCGCCGGCGTCGAACGTCAGCCGGGACAGCAGTGGTCGCAGTGTGTCGTCACCGTCTAATGACCAGTGCAGCGACAGCAGTTCGCGCAGTTCCACGCCCGCCGCGTCCAGCAGATCCGCATTGAAGTACAGAGCGATGCCCGCGTCGGTCAGCTGCGGCACGGCCCACAGCGCACCGTTGCGAGTGAATTGATTGACCACCGAGCGTTCCCATGCCTGAGAGGCAGCGGCGCCCAGCGTCTCTGCTATGTTCATCAGCCTGCCGCTGTCGGCGTAACCAGAGGAGTAGGCGTTGGACAGCCAGAAGATGTCGTCGGCGCCGCCGCCGGCCACGTCGGTGCGCAGCGTGTCGAAGTAGCTCGAGTAGGCGACGACGTTGACCCGTACCTCAATGTCGGGGTGCTCACGGGTGAACGCGGCGAACGACTCCCGATACGCCGCCGCGACCTGTTCGTCCCACAACCGCACCGTGACCACGGTCCGACCGCCGGGTTCGTCGGATCGGCCCAGCAGCATCGCGACAACGAGCAGGACAGCCAGCGTGAGCGCCAGTCCGCCGAAGACGAGCGTGGAAACACGTGGGCGGAAACTCATTTCAGCCCCGTCACGACGATCGAACGAACGATGTGGCGGCCCAACGTGACGAACAACACGATCAGCGGCACGATCGCCACCGTTGTCGCCGCCATCACCAGCGTCCACTGCGCGTTGTAGCGCGACTGCAGGCCCGCCGTCGCCACCGTCAGCACCTGCCATTTGCTTCCGCTGGTGATGACGAGCGGCCACATGAAGTTGTTCCACTGCGACACCACGGTGATCAACGCCAGCGTCACTAGGATCGGCCGGCTGGCCGGCACCACGACATGCACGATGACGTCCAGCGTGTTCGCTCCGTCGACGCGGGCGGCGTTGATCAGGTCGGCCGGGATCGTGCGAAAGTACTCCCGCAGCAGGAAGATCGCATACGGCGAGCCGAACATGAACGGTAACACCAACGCCCAGAACGTGTTACGCAAACCCGCCTCGGCCATCATCAGGTACAGCGGGACAACCGTCACCGTCGCGGGCACCATCAGTGTGGCGATGTACACCCAGAACAGCACGTCTCGGCCCGGAAACCGCAGCCGTGCAAAGGCATAGGCCGCCAGCACCGAGAACGTCATCTGTCCGAGCAGGATGACTGCTGTCATCAATGCGGTCACGATGAACGCTCGACCGAACCCGGCGTCGGCGAGTCCGGTGTAATTCTCGATGGTCGGCGGGCTTGGCAACGACAGCCGCGACTCGGTGGCGAACTGCTGCGCTGAGGTGAATGACGTCAGCAAGCCCAAGGCGAACGGCGTCAATGTGATCACTGCCCCGGTCGCCAGCCCGGGATAGATGACGGTACCGGAGACGACCCGGTCAGGTGATGTCATAGGTGATCCGCCGCTTGAAGTACAGGTACTATGAGACACCCCGTACATGGATCAAAGTAAGGTCCGCGCCGTGGTCGGGGCGCGTGTGTCGAATGTCCAGTGCGATGAGAAGACATCGCATATCACCCAACGAGCAATGGCGAGCCATACGCCGAGTCACAGGGTTGGACTGTAGTCGGCGCTTTCGAGGACTTGGACGTGTCCGCGATCAAACTCTCCCCGTGGCAACGCCCGGACCTCAAGGCGTGGCTGACCGACCAGGCCGGCGAGTGGGATGCTCTGATCTTCGCCAAGACCAACCGCGTTTTCCCCTCCGCTGCCGATTGCGTGAAGCTGGCCGAGTGGTGCCGGGAGCACCACAAGATCCTCATCCTCGCGGACAATGGGATCAGGTTGGACTACTACCACCCCGAGGACGCGAAGGACGCGTTCGCGGGGCTATGTCGGTGTTCGTTCTGGCGCCCGACGTGGCGCTGACCCTGTCCAAGGCCAAGCACCTCGACACGGGATCGAACGTCGGTCTGCTGGACGCGACAGGCGTCGCGGATGGCACGACCCTCGCGGGCGTTCCGGTTCTGGTCAGCACCGACGTTGCCGCGGGCAACGCGTGGGGCCTGGACAGCTCACAGGTGCTGGTCGTGCAGCGCACCGGTACCCAGATCACCTGCTCGGTTGACGCAGCGTTCGATTACGACGCCGTTCAGGTCCGGGTACCGGCCGCATCTCGTGGGGATTCTCGAAACCCGCCGGTGCGGTGCGTCTGTACGACGCCGCCTGATCTGAGTTCAACCCCGGAGGTCCCGGCCCCCCGTAACAAGGCCGGGGCCTTCGGGCCCGCTATGACCGGGGGATTCGCCGTAGACGGTTTTGCACGCCACCAATAGGCGTCGTCACGGCTCCGCCAACAGGGACTTGGCGGACTTGGTAGTCAGCCCCCGGCCGTCGCAGTCGTTGTAATCGTCCCCCTTATTCAGAGTTGAAACAAGTAGTCGACTACTCGTTTTCGGGTGGACACCCCGCACCACACCAGGAGACCCCATCGATACCCCCAAGCCCAAGCCGAGGCGTAAGCGCAGATGTGCGAGGGAAGGCTGTAAGCGCGGTGTCCGCGACCGGTACCGTTGCTGCTCGTATTTGTGCAACGTCGTCACCGACCGCATCGACCAAGCCGAGCGGATGTGTCGCGCGGTAGGACCCTGCCCTACTAACACCGATCTCTGGGTCGCGGTGACGGAACTGGGCGATGTCCTAACACACCTGCAGCGTCTAGAGACGCGGATGTACAGGCTGGCTATCGAGCAGGGGTACACCGCCAAGCAGTGGTCTGCGATCAAGAGCGGTGAATCAGACCCTGCGGGGTCGACCGCCCCCGACACCACGGCCTGGCCTTCCTGAACGAGGCCGGCGTAATCCGTGGCTACAACGCCGCCTAATCCAAGCGGCGACAAGTGAACACTGAATAGGCCAAGCGGCCCCGGTGATTGTGCCGGGGCCTCGGCCTGCAAATGACCGCGATTCCATTTTGCATCGGCAGCACAATAGGAGTACTGCAATATCATCGGCAGGACAATGCGAGTACTGCAATATCATCGGCAGGACACTGCAATACTCACGCCGACCCTCGTGCAAGCGGGATAGTTGGCTTCATGTCAGCCAACAACAGCAAAACCCAGCGGGTGTTGGCAGCCCTATCGGTGATAGCGATGGCCGTCGGACTGGCCACTTGGACGGTGAACACGGCTCACGCGGACGAACACGACGACGCCTTTATACATGCCCTGGAACGCGATGGCATAGTTCCCACCGGTGACCCGGCCGGGGTAGTGGCATGGGCACATTGGGCGCGCGACCAATTGAACCAGGGGGCGAACAAATACAATGTGGTCGCCTGGCTCAGCCAATACAACCCAAACGCGGCTACCGACACCTTCCTTCGTAAGCCTGCCCTTTACTACTGCCCGCAACACAACAAACTGGCGGGCTGGTAAGGGCCCCTTTGGGCGTGGTCCGGGCCTCCCTGCCCGCCACCTAGCAAGCGCTTCGCACTGCGGTAATCCTCATCGCGTGCTTGCCGCATGCACACGAGAGGCGGGCTACGGAGGATCCATGCACGGCGGGCAGATGAACCCGAGCCCGTCGAAGCGCAACCACGTCGGGTGGGCAGGACGCCCGCACCGGTCGCAGTTGTAGGGCGGTGCGGGGCGGTAAGCGTCGGGCTCTTCTGGCGGCGTCATCGCCCGTTGCTTACGGGCCACGGGTCAACGAGTACCCCGCCAGCGTCAATTAACCCCTTACCGGGCCGGCACACCTTGGTCATTGCCCGGCTCACAGATCTTGTTCCCGTCCACACACGAGAAGCCCGGCTCATGCTCCAACTGTTGAGCCGATGCGAAGGGATGCTTCTGAATCGGCGGGTTGTCGAGCGCATAGCCGAGGCGTTGCCTGCGTGCGGCGTCGCACTGTCGATCGGCCTCGGCGCTTTAGGACTGGCTAAGGGCAGTGTGCGCGCGGTTTGTATCGTGACCCTCGCCGTCTACGTCGCGATCGGCATCACCGTCTCCAAGAGCCCGACACGCCAAGGCTTCCACGACCGGCTCGCCGGCGGCACCTACGTCGTGCGTCGGCGTCGGCGCCGGCGAGGGCACCCGGGGGCAGAGTGATCAGCCGATCAGCGAACTATTTTCGCTGAAGTTGAATATGTGATCCGTCTTGATCAGTGAACGCTGGAATGGTGCGAGAGCCACATCGTCTCCGGGGTGTTTGTCCGCCGACACACGGCCCACGGAGGTTGCAACAACCGGAGAAGCTCGTTCTTCGCCTAAGCGACGGTGCAACGCGCGCCGCTGGCTCAACTGCTGGGCAGGTTGGGCCTACCCGACAACGACGAAGACGACGAGGCCGGAGAACCTACGGCGTTCGGGTCTAGCACCGACCGAGGCGCCTGTGATGGCAGCAGCGGGCTTAGACGCTGCCAGTTGGTACCGGACCGCACTGTCTGAGAGAGCGGACCTATGACGAACCGACGCCTAGGTTCTTCCGCAAATTGTCCGCAGCAGTGCCCGGATCGAGGTTCGTCTTCAGGTTCTCCAACCCCTTCTGCAGGCTCAAATTATCATGCAGATTCGTCCGCGCATTCCCCACGGTGGTCGCCAAGTCCGGCGCACCGCATATGGTTCTGTCGAACCTGGCGTTCGGACCGAAGTAGCTGCATGGTGCGGCCTGCGTCGGCGCGGCGAGCCCAAGCCCGGTCGCCACAACGGCGCCCGCAATGCCCGCAATGATGGTTTTCTTCATGGGATTGCCCCCTCTGTTGGTTTGCTGTGTTTCAACGCCCCCGTCGCTTAGCAAAGTGTAAACGGAGTAAGGGACTTGACCAAGCCGTCAATTGCTGGGGCAGTCTCAGCGATCCCCTCGGCGAGTTGGCACCGTCAGGCGGCGCCGATCAACATTCCCTGTGCGGACACCGGAAAGCGGTGGCCCTAACTGGCCAGTGCCGAGGCAAAGCCGCAACAAACAAGCCCAACCGTCGCCAGGTGATCACGGCGCTGGCGAGAGAACAACTACAGAGGGAGAAACGCTATGCCGTACGCGGCGGCGTCTGACGTAGCGACCCGCCTGGGTCGCACGCTCACGACCGAGGAGACCTCCCTGGTCTCCGCCCGCCTTGGAGGAAGTCGAGAGGCTGATCGAAACGAGGACTCAAGCGGCGTGGGCTCACCACGCTAGCGGCCCGGATCACGGCAGACCTGACTGACGAGGAAGACGTTAAGCGGGTGGAGTCCGACGTAGTCCTGCGTCTGGTTCGCAACCCCGAGGGCTATGTCTCGGAGACCGATGGTGACGACACGTACATGCTTCGGCAGGACCTCGCCAGCGGGAAGCTGGAGCTCCTCCCGGAGGATTGGGAGACCCTCGGCGTCTAGGGCGCGACAGGCTTCTTCGTAATGTCACCCGCGTTCGGAGTCTGCTGATCAGCGGCATTCGGGTCTAGTGTCGACGTGCGGCTACGCACTTTGAGGGTTGTCTTCGCTGTCCTCGTCGTCATCCATTCGCCTCGGGCGCTCTACAAACCGGATTCCTTCGAGGGTGTAGTCAGGGCCTGTGGCTTGGCGGATCACGGCCTCTGCTCGCTTTTCAGGCGTGGGCACATTAGGCCGATAGGAGTCATCAGAATTGGGACTGTGAGGATGCCCCAGTCGACAAACTCGGCACCGCCATCGGGGGCCGACTTCCTGCATTTGGAGCAGGAGTTGAATTGGCGTCGAATCCATGATTCGAACCGCTTCCAAAAGTCGGGCATGTCGTCGGCAACGGTGGCCCTTTCCGCCATGAAGCGGAACACAAGGCCACCATTCCGGCTCACCTTGAGACCGAAACTCGCTTGGGATGTGACGTGGCGCCAGCATCCTGACAAATGCAAAGGCGTTAAACCCTCGGCCAAATAGGACTTACCCTGGTCGGGGGTTTCGTCCATCTCGACAGCTAGGACGTTATCCCCGTACTACGACATTCAGCAGCGATAGCGCGTCGTCTGACTCGGGTGTCGTGGCGCAGAGCTAGACCAAGTCGTATGTACGGTATTGCCTGAAGTACAGGTGCTGGATGATCGTCACACCGACCAGCAGCGCGAACAGGACCACCGCCATCACCGCCGCGCGCCCAACCGCTGCCGCGCCGAACGCTTCGGCATAGATCCGGTGGGCCACCAGGTCGGTGCGGCCCTGCGGGCCGCCGCCCGTCAACGCGTACACCGTGTCGAAGACCTGAGCCGCGCTGATGATCCCGGTGACCGTCACGAAAAACAGTGTCGGCCGCAGCATCGGCAGCGTGATGCGTCGGAACCGCTGCCACGCCGTCGCCCCATCGGTGCGGGCTGCGTTGTGGTTGTCCTCGGGAATGGCGAGGATGCCGGCCAGGAAGAACAGCGTCACGTAGCCGACGTTGGTCCAGACGACGACGGCCGACACCACGGGCAGCGCGAGCCCGGGATCGCTGAGCCACTCGATGCTGTGCCCGAGCACGGTGCTGACGGCGCCGTCCGTCGGCGCGAGGATCCACCGCCACAGCACCGCGATCGCCAACGGAGCGCAGATCCACGGCAGCACGTAGAGCGTGCGGAAGAACCCGGTGCCTGGCAGCCCGCGCGCCAGCATCGCGGCGGCGATCAGGCCGAGCACGGTTTGCACAGGCACCACCATCGTGATGAACGCCAGCGTCACGACCAGCGAGGTCGCGAACGAGCGGTCGGTGAGTACTGATTGCCAATTGTCCAGTCCGACATACCGAATCGGGCCGAGCAGATCCCAGCGGTGCAGGCTCAGCCAGAACACCACCAGCATCGGCAGCAGCAGGAAGGTGACCACGCCGAAAAGGCTGGGGGCAAGCAACGCGTAGCCCAGCGCTGTCGACCGGACACGGTTGGCTGCCATCGAGCCATTAAAGCCGGATGGCTGCGCTGCCACTACGGTAGTGGCGTGACAGCGCCCCGCCGAGTCGATGCCGACTTCCTCGGGTTGCCGCGACACCACCTCGCCGACGCTGC
>Ga0164306_10001386_pt1 | contig 10744 bp, 11 predicted proteins | sample Whisoiple_242_MG_FD_110213 | JGI IMG/M metagenome (GOLD analysis project Ga0164306, IMG submission 110213) | Soil microbial communities amended with fresh organic matter from upstate New York, USA - Whitman soil sample_242_MG | ecosystem: Environmental > Terrestrial > Soil > Unclassified >... | reverse complement strand
TCCCCGTATCGGGAGACCGAAGCCATGGCCGACGGCTCCGACGCCATCGCCGACTGGCCTCTGCTGAACGCCTTGGTGAACACGGCGTCCGGCGCATCGTGGGTGTCGATCCATCACGGTGGCGGCGTTGGCATGGGCCGCTCCATCCACGCGGGCCAGGTATGCGTGGCCGACGGGACGGATCTGGCGGCGCAGAAGCTCGAGCGGGTGCTCATCAACGACCCGGGCATGGGCGTCATCCGGCACGCCGATGCAGGCTATGAGCACGCCATCTCGGTCGCAGCCGAGCGGGGAGTCCGGATTCCCATGCAAGAGAAGTGAACATGGCCTTCGATCCGCAGTTCGACTCGCTATGGGAGTCCATCCTCGACGTTGGACGCGAACCTACTACCGGCGGTTATCGCAGATTTGCGTGGAGCACGGCCGATCTCACCTTGCGTGAATGGTTCACCGCCGAAGCGCAGCGTCGCGGCATGACCGTGGAGGAGGACCGTAACGGGAACATGTGGGCGTGGTGGATGCCGGCCGGGTGGAGTGGCGACCCAAGGGGCGCCTTCGTCACCGGCTCTCACCTCGACTCGGTGCCCGACGGTGGCGCGTTCGACGGGCCACTCGGGGTCGTGTCGTCGTTTCACGCGGTCGATCTCGTCCGCGCCCGCGGTGTCGCACCCGTCATCCCGATCGCCGTGGTCGCATTCGCCGATGAGGAGGGTGCCCGGTTCGGTGTGGCATGCGTCGGGTCGCAGCTGAGCACCGGGGCATTGACGGCCGACCGGGCGCTGGCGCTCCGCGACAACGACGGAACCACGTTGGCCGACGCGCTCCGCGACGCGGGCCGGCGCCCGGACCTCGTCGGCGTCGACGACACGCTCACCGAACGGGTCGGTGTGTACGTCGAGCTTCACGTCGAACAGGGACGGGCGTTACAAGACCTGGGCCGTCCGGTCGCCGTGGCCTCGTCGATCTGGCCGCACGGCAGATGGCACCTCACCTTCGGGGGTGAGGCCAACCATGCCGGCACGACTCGGCTGGTGGACCGGCGTGATCCGATGCTGCCCTTCGCATCCGCGGTGCATGCCGCGCGAATCGAGGCAGGCAGGCACGGCGCCGTCGCCACGTTCGGAAAAGTCAGGGTGAGCCCGAACGGCGCGAACGCCATTCCATCCCGCGTCGACGCGTGGCTGGACGCCCGCGCCGCCGACGAGGCCACTCTCGCGGCTGTCGTCGAATCGATCCGGGACTCAGCCGCGCACTATGCCAAGGACGGCCACGTCACCGTCGACTTCGAAGCCGAGTCGATCACCCCGATCGTCGATTTCCCGGCCGCGCCGCGCCAGCGGGTGCAGGCTGCGCTGTCGCGGTTCGGCGAGGTTCCCGTCCTTCCCACCGCAGCGGGCCACGACGCCGGAATCCTCTCGGCAAAGGTGCCGACAGCGATGTTGTTCGTGCGCAACCCCACCGGGGTTTCCCATTCCCCCGAGGAGTACGCGGAGATCGCCGACTGCCGCACCGGCGCGGAAGCGCTGGCCGACGTGATGGCCGATTGGGTGTCGCGGTGACCGACGGGAACTTCTGGTGTGAGAACGCGTGGCTGGACGGCGAGGTCGTGGCCTCCGTTGCGGTCGTCGTCGACGCCGGGCGGATCACCGCGATCGAGAAGGACGTGCCGCCAACGGCGTCGTCCCGGCGGCTTCGCGGTCTGGTGATCCCCGGCCTGGCCAACGCGCACTCGCACGCCTTCCACCGGGCACTGCGATCGCGAACGCAGCGTGATCGCGGCAGCTTCTGGACATGGCGAAAGCTGATGTATGACACCGCAGGACAACTGACGCCGGAGCGCTACCAAGCCTTGGCGACGGCCACCTACGCCGAGATGGCACTGGCGGGAATCACCGCGGTGGGCGAATTCCATTACCTACACCACGATGTCGGCGGAAGGCGCTACGCGGACCCGAACGAAATGGGCAAGGCACTGATCGCCGCCGCGGCCGCCGCAGGGATACGCCTGACGCTGCTGGACACCTGCTACCTGCGCTCGGGACTCGACGGCGCGCCGCTGGCCGACGGTCCGCAACGACGATTCGGCGACGGCACCGCGACCGCATGGGCCGAGCGGGTGGACGGGTTGAGAACCGACGTCGAATCACACGAGCAGGTGATCGTCGGTGCTGCAATACATTCCGTGCGGGCGGTGCCACCGGCCGAGATGACCGCGGTGGTCGAGTGGGCCGACACCCATCGCGCACCACTGCACGTGCACTCGTCCGAGCAGACGGCCGAGGTCGACGAGTGCATCGCGGTGCACAACTGCACCCCGACCGCGCTCCTGCGCGACAACGGAGTCCTCGGTTCCCGCACCACCGCGGTGCACGCCACACACGTGACCGGACAGGACATCGCGGACATGGACCGCACGGCGACCGGCGTCTGCTTCTGTCCGACGACCGAACGTGACCTGGGTGATGGGATCGGACCCGCGCCCGCGCTGCTGGCAGCGCAGGGACCGTTCAGCCTCGGTTCTGACAGCCACGCGATGATCGACCTGTTCGAGGAGGCCCGCGCCGTCGAACTCGACGAGCGCCTGGCCCGCCGCGAGCGCGGAATCATCTCCGCAGCAACGCTACTGGACTCCGCAACGGCCGCCGGTCAACGTGCCCTCGGTTGGACGGACGCGGGCAACTTGCGGGTCGGTGCGCACGCTGACCTCGTCGCGGTCGATACTCGGTCGATTCGTACCGCCGGTGGCGGAGCCACGGCGGAGAACGTCGTGTTCGCCGCATCGGCCGCTGACGTCACCGACGTGATCGTCGACGGTCGACATGTGGTGACCGAGGGGCGACACGTCGCGCTTGCCGACGTCGGCGAGGCTCTTGCACAGGCGATCGGGTGGCAGGGATGACCGTTCTCTACGACAACATCGGCGAGCTGGTCACCAACGACCCGGCGCAGGGTGACGGTTCTCTGCTCGGGCTCGTCCGGGACGCCGCGATGGTCGTCGACGGCGACCGCATCGCCTGGGTCGGCCCGACAGGCAAGGCGCCGGCTGCGGAGCAGCGGGTCGACTGTGGAAATGCAAGCGTGATACCGGGATTCGTCGACAGCCACGCGCACCTCGTCTTCGCCGGTGACAGAGCCGCCGAGTTCGCCGCGCGGATGAGCGGCGCCGCCTACGACGGCGGCGGCATCGCGACAACGGTTTCGGCGACCCGCGCCGCTTCGGAGCGCGAGCTGTCGGACAACGTCGACCGGCTGGTCGGCGAGCTCTTGCGCAGTGGCGTCACCACTTTCGAAACCAAGAGCGGCTACGGCCTGACGGTGGCCGACGAAGTCCGTGCGCTGGACATCGCCGGTCGCACCACAGCCGAAACCACGTTCCTCGGTGCCCATGTCGTTCCCGCCGAGTACCGCGACCGTCGGGACGACTACGTCGGCCTGGTCGCGGGGGACATGCTCACGGCATGCGCACCCCGAGCGAGGTGGATCGACGTGTTCTGCGATCGCGGCGCGTTCGACGTCGACGAGGCGAGGACGATCCTGCTGGCGGGGGCCGACGCCGGCCTCGGTCTGCGCATGCATGCCTCCCAGCTCGCTGCCGGACCGGGTATCAAGCTCGCCGTCGAGTTGGGAGCGGCGTCGGTGGACCACTGCACGTATGCCGACGACGGTGACCTCGAGGCACTCGCCGCAAGCAACACCGTCGCCACGCTGCTGCCTGGCGCCGAATTCTCCACCCGCGCACCGTGGCCCGACGGCCGACGCTTCGTCGAAGCGGGCGTGTCGATCGCCCTTGCTACGGACTGCAATCCCGGCACGTCGTACACCACCAGCATGCCTTTCTGCATTGCGATGGCGGTCCGCGATATGCATCTGACGCCCGCAGAGGCGTTGCGAGCGGCCACCAAGGGCGGGGCGTCCGCCTTGCGCCGCGACGACGTCGGAGTGCTCGCGCCCGGCATGCGGGCGGACTTCGTCAGGCTCGATGCACCCTCATACGTTCACCTGGCCTACCGGCCCGGAGTGCCCATCGTCGACGACGTGGTGCAATCCGGCGCTCCCACGCAACGAAAGCAGATCGAACAGTGATGAATGATTCCAAGGTCGTTGTCGGGGTCGGCCCCGTCACCTTCGCCGATGTCGTCGCCGTGGCGCGCCAGGATGCCCGGGTGAGCATCGCCCCCGATGCGCTCGACGCCGTCGCGGCCAGCCGGGTCCACATCGAGGCGCTCGCCGGCCAACCCACGCCGGTCTACGGTGTGTCCACCGGCTTCGGCGCACTCGCCACCCGACACATACCCCTAGAGCGACGAACGCAGTTGCAACGCAGCCTCATTCGATCGCACGCTGCGGGTACCGGCGCGGAGGTCGAGCGCGAGGTCATTCGCGCGATGATGCTGCTGCGGTTGTCGACACTGACGACCGGCCGAACCGGAGTCCGTACGGAGACGGCCCAGGCCTATGCCGATCTGCTGTCCGCCGGGCTGACGCCCGTGGTGTACGAGTACGGCAGCCTCGGCTGCTCCGGCGACCTCGCGCCGCTTGCGCACGTCGCCCTCGCAGTGATGGGTGAAGGTCACGTCCGCACCGCTGCTGGTGTTCTGACACCGTCAGCAGAAGCAATGGCCGAGCAGGGCCTAGAGCCGGTGACGTTCGCCGAGAAGGAAGGCCTCGCGCTGATCAACGGCACCGACGGAATGCTGGGCCAACTCGTCCTCGCCCTCGCCGACCTGGACAGCCTGTTCCGGCTCGCCGACATCGCCGCGGCGATGAGTGTCGAGGGTCTGCTGGGCACAGACCGGGTGTTCGCCGACGATCTCCAGCGACTGCGACCACAACCGGGTCAGGCTTTGTCCGCGGCGAACATCACCCGACTGCTGGCGGGGTCGGCGATCGTCGCCAGCCACCGGGGCGACGACTGCACCCGGGTGCAGGACGCCTACTCGCTTCGATGCTCACCTCAAGTCGCAGGTGCCGCGCGCGATACCGCCGACCACGCACGCGCGGTCGCCGAGCGCGAATTGGCAAGCGTCATCGACAATCCCGTGATCACACTGGACGGGCGGGTCGAGTCGAACGGCAATTTCCACGGCGCGCCGGTCGGCTATGTGCTGGATTTCCTGTCGATCGTGGTGGCCGACCTGGCCAGTATCAGCGAACGGCGCACCGACCGGTTCCTGGACGCTGCGCGCAGTCACGGGCTGAACCCGTTCCTTGCCGACGACCCGGGTGTCGACAGCGGGCACATGATCACGCAGTACACCCAGGCCGCGATCGTCTCGGAGCTCAAACGGCTGGCCGCCCCCGCGAGCGTGGACTCGATCCCGTCGTCGGCGATGCAGGAGGACCACGTGTCGATGGGCTGGTCGGCGGCTCGCAAGCTGCGCCGTGGCATCGACGGTCTGACGCAGGTGCTCGCGATCGAGGTGCTCAACGCGGCGCGCGGCATCGAGCTACGCCGGCCGCTGACGCCCGCACCGGGAACCGCGGCGGTCATTGCGGCGCTGCGCGAGCATGTTCAAGGCCCGGGCGGCGACCGCTATCTGGCGCCCGAGATCGCCGCCGCTGTCGAGCTCGCGCGCACGGGAGCGTTGGTCGAGGCGGCGCACCGCGCCGTCGGCACCCTGTCCTGACCGAACGCGCCGATAGTCTGCGACCTATGGGACTTCGCGGGTTGGCGGGCAAGGTCGTCGTCGTCGCGGGCGGTGCGTCCGGGATCGGTGCTGCGACCAGTCGCAGGCTTGCCGACGAGGGTTGTGCGGTGGTCGTCGGCGACGTCGCGGCCGACGGGGCACGGAGAACGGCCGACGAGATCACCGAGGCGGGCGGCACCGCAACCGGCGTCCCGTTCGACCTCGCCGAGCCGGATTCGGTGGCGGCCCTGTTCGACACCGCCGCGGCTATCTATGGCGGCGTGGACGCGTCGTTCAACGTCGGCGCCGACATGGCTGCGCTGATGGGCGACTCCGACGTCGTCGACATCGAGCTGGACCTGTGGGACCGGGTGATGGCGGTGAACCTTCGCGGGTACGTGGTGGCGCTGAAATCGGCCATCCCGTTGATGCTGGCGCGCGGCGGAGGAGCCATCGTCAACATGTCGTCGGCGGCGGCGTTCCAGGGCGAGCCGACCCGTCCGGCCTATGCCACCGCGAAGGCCGGGGTCGGTGCGCTGACCCGCCACGTCGCCGCCCGATGGGGCAAGCAAGGGATCCGCTGCAACGCCGTGGCGCCGGGTTTCACTGCGACACAAGCGATTCGATCGGTGCCGCAATGGCCGGAGCTGGAGGCGGCCGCCCTCAAACGGATGCGCGGAAACCGGGTCGGCGATACCGAGGACATCGCATCGCTGGTGGCATTCCTGATCTCGTTGGAGGGCGAGTGGATCAACGGTCAGGTCATCAACATCGACGGAGGTACGGTTCTGCGATGACCACAGCCTCCCGTGAACGCGCCGAATTGGTGACGACGATGCGTGACACAGGTCCCGATGCGCCGACACTGTGTGGCGAATGGACCGTCCGTGACCTGGCGGCACACCTGGTGATTCGCGAACGCCGCCTCGACGCGGCGCCGGGCATCATGATTCCCGCGCTCGCCGGTTACACCGCCCGCAGGCAGCAGCACCTCACCGACACCACGCAGTGGCCCGAGCTACTGGACATGGTCGCGTCGGGGCCGCCGCTGTATTCACCGTTCAAGCTGCTCGATCCGCTGGTGAACACCACCGAGATGTTCATCCACCACGAGGACGTCCGTCGCGCCGGGCTCGGATGGCAACCGCGCAGCCTCGACGGTGACCTCGAGTCCGCGCTGCGCAGGCAGGTGCGGTTGGGGGCCCGGCTGTCGCTGAGCCGCGCGCAGGCAACCGTGACGCTGCAGGACTCTGACGGCTCGACGCTGGCGTCCGTCGGCAAAGGCCCTCACTGCACGATCACCGGGTCAGCGCCCGAACTGCTGCTTTTCCTGTCCGGCCGCGACGCGGTGCTGATCGAATTCGGAGCCGACGACGACATCGCTGAGCAGGTGCGAGTGGCCCGCCGGGCGCTGTAGATCACAGTCGGCGATTTCGAACTACACAGCTGCGCTCGGTATCGTGGTTCGGTCATCTGGATCAGGAGCAACGCTGTGACCCTCAACACGATCGCACTGGAGCTGGTGCCTCCCAATGTGGAGCGCGGGCCCGAGTATGCGAAAGAAGAGGCGCGCAAGGTCGCGAAGATCTCCGCGGAGTCCGGCCTCGCGGGCCGGCTCAAACACGTGATGATCCCCGGGATGATCGAGGAGGACGACGACCGCCCCGTCCCGATGAAGCCGAAGCTCGACGTCCTCGAATACTGGTCGTTGATAAAGCCGGAGTTGCCGGACCTCCGCGGGCTGTGCACACAGGTCACCCCGTTCATGGACGAGGCGGCCCTGGGCGAGCGGCTGACGTCGCTGCGTGGCGCCGGGTTCGAGGGCATCGTCTTCGTCGGCGTGCCCCGCACCATGAGCGACGGCGAAGGCACCGGCGTCGCCCCGACGGATGCGCTGTCGATCTACCGCGACGTGATCGACAACCGCGGTGCGATCCTCATCCCGACCCGTGAAGGCGAGCAGGGCCGGTTCGAGTTCAAGTGCAACCAGGGCGCCAACTACGGCATGACCCAGCTGCTGTACTCCGATGCGATCGTGGGGTTCCTCGCCGATTTCGCCGAGAACTCCGACCACCGGCCCGAGATTCTGCTGTCCTTCGGCTTCGTGCCCAAGGTCGAGACCCGGGTGGGTCTGATTGACTGGCTGATCCAGGACCCCGGCAATGCGGCCGTCGCCGGCGAGCAGGAGTTCGTCCGATCACTGGCGAGCCGCGATCCCGCCGACAAGCGTGCGCTGATGGTCGACCTGTACAAGCGGGTGATCGACGGCGTCGCCGATCTCGGTTTCCCGCTGAGCATCCACTTCGAGGCGACCTACGGCGTATCCGGCGCCGCCTTCGAGACGTTCAACGAGATGCTTGCGTACTGGTCTCCGGACCGCTAAACGCTGAGCGCGCGAATCCCGGTGTAGGCCAACAGAATTCCGACGACGACAAGAATGGCCGCCGTCACGGTGGCATGTTCGCGCTGCATCCAGTCCCTCACCCGTTCGAGCTGCCCGTCGACGCGCTCGCCGGCCACCAGGTAGGCGAGAACCGGGGCGATCACCGTCGATCCGGCGAGGGCGGTGTAGAACGCCACGGCAAGCCAGCCGCCGATGCCGGTCGCGGCGGTGCCGATGATCAGACCTGCCGCGGCATTCATCACGACGACCTTCGGATTGGCGACTACCAGGCCGAATCCGATGAGCCCGGCGCCGACGGGCCTGATCCGTCCCAGCCGGTTGAGGAAGGCAGGCGGCCGTGACTCGCGTTTGCGTGTCACCCACCGCCCGGCGCCGAGCGCGATGAGCAGGACACCGACCGCAATCCGCAACACGGGTGCCCACGTCGGAGACTCTCGACCGAGGCCGTCGATCAGATGGGGCACCTGGACAAAGACGGCGGTCAACACCGCGAGCCCAACGAGCCAGCCGGTCATGAAGGCCAGCCCGGTGGGCTTGGGGTGGTCGGTGTGCAGAACAAGCACGACCGCCGGAATTATCGATACCGGCGACAGTGCGACGACGAGCGCGAGAGGTACCAGCTCGCCGAGCAACGCTCCGGCGGACTAGCGCGCGGGCGTGGGTGTAGCGGTGTGCCTGCCGAGCAGGTAGGTCAACCAGCGGAGATCGATGAGCACGTGATCGCCCTTTCTGTTAGGCGGTCTTGGTGAGCAGAGGGAGAAGGCGGCGACGTTCGCCGATGCGGTCGGCGATGTCGTGAAGCGCCTCGGCGACGGAGCCGACGGTCGGGAACGTTTCACCTTCGCCGAACAACCGCAGTGTCCGGTGAACGTGTTGGCTGGGAACGACCGACCAATCAACGCCGGCGTGTTGGCAATCCTCGTCGACGGAGTAGAGCAGTGAAATGCATTCCGGCGAAAACGAAGTCACGCCGGTCATATCCAATACGAAGGGCTTCTCCGTCAAGACGAACCGCCGCGCATAGGCGGTGATGACATCGAGGTTCGACTCGTTGACTTCGCCGCTGACCGTCACCACGGTGGCCAGCTGACGACACAGCGCACGCATCTGAGCGCCGCTGCAGTCGAGTGCTGGGTTTCCGTACATGAGGTCAAAGCTAGGCCGCTGATCTAAGGCATTGGGGAGCGTCCGGTAATACTTTGCTAAGAACCGTTTTTCGAGCGCTGGGATTCTAAGGACGGCGGAATTGCGCGCCGGAATAGTTCTCCCATGGGCTGTAGTCCGCGATCAACTCTTCCTGCGGTGGTCGCAGGTCTTCTGGTACGTGCTGGAGGTTGATTCGGATGCGGTACCAGATCGAACTGGGGCCGCGCATACCGTCGAGTAACACGTCCACGGGCTTAAGTTTCTTAGCTACTTCCTCATATTTGTCCCGCCAGATTTCGAGCGCGGCCATCGCCTCGTCCTTGGTCTTGGTGCGGGCGATCTCGATCAGCGGCATCGTCGATTCGCGACGGCCGGTGCCCTTCTTCGCGCCCCTCGGTGCTTTCTCGGCGGGGCCGAGCCGGTCGGCGAGGTCGAGTAGTCGGTCCAGGCTGCCCGTCGCGTCGTCCATGCCTTCCCACGGATCGCCGCGCTCGGCGAATCGCTCGGGCACGGTGGAGATGGTGAAGTTCTCGGCGCGGCAGTCGACGACCTCGTCCCACAGCAGCGGTGTGGACACCCTGGCGTCGGGCGTGGCCCGCACTGAATATGCCGAAGCCACCGTCCGGTCGAATGCGTTCTGGTTGAAGTCGACGAACACACCCTCGCGTTCCTCCTTCCACCATCGAGCGGTGGCCATATCGGGCGCCCGTCGCTCGACTTCGCGGGCCACCGCCTGCGCGGCCAACCGGACGAACTTGAACGGCCACCGCCGCTCGATGCGGGCATAGATGTGGAAGCCGCGCGAGCCCGATGTCTTGGGCCAGGCGGTCAGGCCGTGGTCTTCGAGAACCTCGCGCGCGACGAGTGCGACATGGATGATCTGCCGCCAGTCCACCCCCGGCATCGGATCGAGGTCGACCCGCAGCTCGTCGGGATGGGCAAGGTCGTCGGCGCGGACCGGGTGCGGGTTGAGATCGACGCAGCCGAGGTTGACCGCCCACACCAGACCGGCGGCGTCGTGAAGGACCGCCTCCTTCGCCGATGTGCCCGACGCGTAGCGCAGCTCGGCGACGTCGACGTAGTCTGGCCGGTTCTTTTCGGGCGCCCTCTTCTGGAAGACCGCCTCTTCGGTGATGCCCTTGACGAACCGCTTGAGGATCATCGGGCGCTCGGCCACCCCGCGCAGCGCTCCGGGAGCGACGGCCAAGTAGTAGTGGATCAGGTCGCGCTTCGTGACGCCGAGCGCGGGAAACACCACCTTGTCGGGATGCGAGATGAGCACCGCCTCGCCGTCGACCTCGAGGTGCTCACCCTTCGAGGACGCAGCAGCCATGCCGCCATGGTAGTTACGCAGCACTTTCCACACCGCGCTGCGACGGTCGTCACATATTGTGGTGCCATGCCGAAGCTAACCGAACTTCCCTTTCAGGCAGCGGCCCTCATCCAGCAGTACGCCGAACGCGGCGCAGCCGAGCTGCACTATGCCCGCAAGATGTTCGAAGCGGGCGCGCTGAAGCTGGAGCCGCCGCAGAACATCGCCGCCTTCGTGGCCGATATCCGGCGCTGG
>Ga0164306_10001380_pt1 | contig 10758 bp, 8 predicted proteins | sample Whisoiple_242_MG_FD_110213 | JGI IMG/M metagenome (GOLD analysis project Ga0164306, IMG submission 110213) | Soil microbial communities amended with fresh organic matter from upstate New York, USA - Whitman soil sample_242_MG | ecosystem: Environmental > Terrestrial > Soil > Unclassified >... | reverse complement strand
TGGACAACGGCAAGCCGATCAAGGAGTCCCGTGACGTCGACGTGCCGACCGCATCGGCGCATTTCTTCTATCACGCAGGCTGGGCCGACAAGCTCCAGCACGCCGGTTTCGGGCCGGCTCCCGCATCGTTGGGCGTTGCAGGACAGGTGATCCCGTGGAACTTCCCGCTGCTGATGGCCGCCTGGAAGATCGCACCGGCGCTCGCGGCGGGCAACACCGTGGTGATCAAGCCAGCGGAGACCACACCGCTGTCGATCCTGGTGCTGGCCGAGATCATCGCCGACGCCGACCTCCCGCCGGGCGTGGTGAACATCATCACCGGTGCCGGTGACATCGGCGCTGCTCTGGTCAACCATCCCGGCATCGACAAGGTGGCCTTCACCGGATCGACCGATGTCGGCAAATTGATCCAGTCCTCGCTCGCCGGCACCGGGCGCAAGATCACCCTGGAACTCGGCGGCAAGGCGGCGAACATCATCTTCGACGACGCTCCCGTCGACCAGGCGGTCGAGGGCATCGTGAACGGGATCTTCTTCAACCAGGGCCACGTCTGTTGCGCGGGATCGCGGCTGCTGGTGCAGGAGTCGATCGCCGACGAGGTCAACGAGAAGCTGCAGGCCCGGATCGCCACCCTGCGGCTCGGCGACCCGATGGACAAGAACACCGACATCGGCGCGATCAACTCGTCCTCGCAGCTGGCGACCATCCGATCGTTGACCGACACCGGTGAATCGGAGGGCGCGCAGCGGTGGACCTCGCCGTGTCCGATCCCGGACCGGGGTTTCTACTTCCCGCCCACCGTGTTCACCCGGGTGTCGCAGTCGATGCGGATCGCCAGGGAGGAGATCTTCGGGCCGGTGTTGTCCGTGCTCACCTTCCGCACCCCGGACGAGGCGGTCGCCAAGGCGAACAACACCCCCTATGGGCTCTCCGCCGGGGTGTGGACCGAGAAGGGTTCCCGCATCCTCGGGATGGCCAACTCGCTGCGGGCCGGCGTCGTCTGGGCGAACACCTTCAACCGCTTCGACCCGACGGCAGCCTTCGGTGGCTACAAGGAATCCGGGTTCGGCCGGGAGGGCGGGCGTTCCGGTCTCGGTGCGTACCTGAACACCGATGACGACGCCGTCCCCGCTCCGGCAGTCACCTCGGCATCCCGACAGCAGGCATCGGCCGACGAGTCACGGTCGGGCAGCGATGAAGCGCTCGCGACCGCGGCGGCCGAATTGTCGGCGGCGGCTGCCCTGGACGACGCCCGGGCCGTGGTCGAACAGGCTGACCAGTCAGATGACGATGTGACTGGACAGAGTGCGCAGTCATATGCCGCGGGAGGACAATCCGAATCCAGATTGAGCGTCACCAAGACCTACAAGCTGTATGTGGGCGGAGCCTTCCCGCGGTCGGAGTCCGGCCGTACCTACCCGGCCACCGGCGGCATCGACGGTTCGATCAAGGCCAACATCGCCCAGGGGTCCCGCAAGGACGCCCGGGATGCCGTCGTCGCCGCACGCAAGGCGTTCAAGGGCTGGTCGGGCACCACCGCCTACAACCGGGGCCAGGTGATCTATCGGATCGCCGAGATGCTGGAAGGGCGGCGCGCCCAGTTCGTCGACCTGCTCGGCGGACGCGGCGAGGATGGTGTCGCTGTCGATGCGGCCATCGACCGCCTCGTGCACTACGCGGGATGGACCGACAAACTGGCCGCCGTCTTCGGTGGGGCCAATCCGGTTGCCGGGCCGTTCTTCTCGTTCTCCACGCCGGAGCCGACCGGCGTGGTCGCGGCGATCGCGCCGCAGCAGGATCCGCTGCTGGGTCTGGTCTCGGTGGTCGCGCCGATCATCACCTCCGGCAACTCCGTGGTGGTGATCGCCGCCCAGCACCAGCCGTTGGCTGCGGTGACACTGGCCGAGGTGCTGGCCACCTCCGACCTGCCCGGCGGGGTGGTCAACATTCTGACCGGCGACCCAGCCGAGATCGCGCCGCATCTGGCCGCCCACGGCGACGTCAACGCCCTGGACCTCACCGGCACCGACGGCCAACTCCGGACCGATCTGGAACGGGCCGCCGCCGGCACCGTCAAGCGGGTGCACGCCCCGGTCGCCCAGGATTTGTCCCGTAATCCGGGGACCGCCAGGCTCCGGGCGTTCCTGGAGATCAAGACCGTCTGGCACCCCACCGGCGCCGTCTCGCTGGCCGGCGGCACCGGCTACTAGCCGGCGTCTCGACCACCCGTACTGAGCAACCCCCCGAGCCACCCCCACCCGCACTGAGCGACACCCGGCGCTACCGAGCAACACCCCGACCGGTAGCTCAGTAGCACCGGACGCTGCTCGGACGCGTCCACCCGACCGAGTGACGGGCGCCACTTCGCACGCTCACCGACCGTGCGACCTTGATCACGATGGCACTGCGCACGCCCCCCGTCTGCCTAGCATGGAAGGGTTGCCTAACTTTCAGGAGAGTCGTTATGTCCCAGCCCCTACGGGTCGCCGTCGTCGGCGCCGGACCGGCCGGTATCTATGCCGCCGACATCCTCACCACCAAGGATCCGTCGGCGACCGTCGACATCTTCGACCGCCTGCCCACCCCATACGGCCTGATCCGATACGGCGTCGCCCCCGATCACCCGCGGATCAAGGCGATCATCGTCGCCCTGCACCGGGTGATGGAGAACGAGCGCATCCGGTTCATCGGCAACGTGCACGTCGGCATCGACATCAAGGTCGACGAACTGCGTCAGTTCTACGACGCGGTCATCTTCGCCACCGGCGCTGAGCAGGACCGGTCCCTGCGGATTCCGGGCGAGGACCTGCAGCGTTCCTACGGTGCGGCCGACTTCGTCGCGTTCTACGATTCCCACCCGGACCGGGAGCAGACCTGGGACCTGTCGCAGCAGCGGTCGGTCGCCGTGGTCGGCGTCGGCAACGTCGGCCTCGACGTTGCCCGGATGCTCGCCCGCACCGCGCAGGAGCTGCTGTCCACCGACATCCCTGCGCACGTGCACGCGGTGCTGGCCGATTCGGCGATCACCGACGTCCACATGTTCGCCCGTCGTGGACCGGCCCAGGCCAAGTTCACCCCGGTCGAACTGCGCGAACTCGATCACTCGCCGAACGTGCAGGTCGTGGTGGCGCCGGAGGGCATGGAGTTCGACGCCGAGTCCCAGGCCGCGCTGTCCCGCAGCAAGTCGCTGCGGATGGTGGTCGACGTGCTCAGCGACTGGGCGATGCGCGAGCCGGAGCCGGGCCCGCATCGGCGTATCCACCTGCACTTCCTGGAGAACCCGACCGAGATCATCGGCGCGGACGGCGCAGTCGTGGGGCTGCGCACGGAGCGTCAGGAACTCAATGGCGACGGCACCGTTCGAGGTACCGGTGACTTCACCGACTGGGACGTGCAGGCGGTCTACCGCGCCGTCGGCTACCGCTCGGAGGCCATCGAGGACCTGCCGTTCGACACCCGGCGATTCGTCCTGCCGAACGACGGCGGCCGGGTGCTCGACCTCGACGGCGACCCGCTGCCCGGGATCTACGCCACCGGTTGGGTGAAGCGCGGACCGGTCGGCCTGATCGGGCACACCAAGTCCGACGCCGCCGAGACCATCGCCCACCTGCTCGCCGACGCGCCGGACTTCGTCCCGGCCCCCCGGCGTGATGCCACCGCGGTCGATGCCCTGCTGGCCGAAAAAGGCCTCCCGGTCACCGACTTCGCCGGCTGGGATCGGCTCGATGCGCACGAGCTCGCCGCCGGCCTGCCGCACGGCCGGGCCAGAGTGAAGCACGTCTCCCGCAGCGGCATGACGGAGATCGCCGCTCGCGCCTGAGCCTCCCCCGCGCCGATCAAATACGTCGGCGCTGATCACCGTGGCGGTTTCGGGTCTCGTGGGACGGAAATCGACGAGTTGAGCCGCGCATGCGTTCGTGATCGGCGCCGGGACGGTGGCACGCGGCGGGGCGGCGGCGGCTACCCTCGCGAGGGTTTGAACGGTGAAGTCGGCGCGCCCGTTCGCGGGCAGAAGGAGCAAGCAATGGTGCACGAGGTCCAGGGCGTCATCTCCCGCAGCAAGGATGCCCCGGTCGAGCTGACCACCATCCTGGTGCCGGATCCCGGACCGGGTGAGGCCCTCGTGCAGGTCCAGGCGTGCGGGGTGTGCCACACCGATCTGCACTACAAGCAGGGCGGTATCGGCGACGACTACCCGTACCTGCTCGGTCACGAGGCCGCCGGCATCGTCGAGGCGGTCGGCGATGGGGTGACCGATGTCGCCCCCGGTGACTACGTCATCCTCAACTGGCGCGCGGTCTGCGGTTCCTGCCGGGCCTGCCGGCGCGGCCGTCCGTGGTACTGCTTCGCCACCCACAACGCCCAGCAGAAGATGACCCTGGCCGACGGCACGGTGCTGTCCCCGGCGCTGGGCATCGGTGCGTTCGTGGAGAAGACGCTGGTCGCCGCCGGTCAGTGCACCAAGGTCAATCCGGACGTCCCGCCCGAGGTGGCGGGTCTGTTGGGCTGCGGAGTGATGGCCGGAATCGGCGCCGCCATCAACACCGGCAGCGTCACCCGGAACGACTCGGTCGCCGTCATCGGCTGCGGCGGCGTCGGGGACGCCGCGATCGCCGGCTCGGCCCTGGTCGGCGCGCACACCATCATCGCCGTCGACACCGACGCCCGGAAGCTGGAGCTGGCCAAGGAGTTCGGGGCCACCCACACCGTGCTGGTCTCCGACGGCGACGTCGTCGAGCAGATCCAGGCGCTGACCGACGGGTTCGGGGTCGACGTGGCGATCGACGCGGTCGGCCGCCCGGAGACCTGGAAGCAGGCGTTCTACGGCCGTGACCTGGCCGGCACCGTGGTCCTGGTCGGCGTTCCGACACCGGCCATGACGCTGGAGATGCCGTTGCTGGAGTTCTTCGGCCGCGGTGGCTCGCTGAAGTCGTCGTGGTACGGCGATTGCCTGCCCAGCCGCGACTTCCCGGTGCTCAGCGAGCTGTTCCTGCAGGGTCGGCTGCCGCTGGACAAGTTCGTCTCGGAGAAGATCGCGATCACCGACATCGAGTCGGCGTTCGACAAGATGCACCGCGGCGAGGTGCTGCGCTCGGTCGTGGTCCTGTAGCCGACAAGGTCAGTCCAGCGCGGAAGTCACAGCGCGGAAGTCACAGCGCGGAAAGTCACAGCGCGGAAAGTCACAGCGCGGTCAGCAGATCTTCGACTGCAGTGCCGACCAGGTGGCAGCGTCCACCTGGTCGGTGACCGGTAGGCCGTTCGCCGCCTGGAACGCCCCGACCGCTGCTGCCGTCCCCGCCGTGTACACGCCCCAGCTGCCATGATCACCGGTGGCCGGGTCGGCGTTGATCGGGCCGACGTCCAGATCGAGGGCGGTGCCGAGGACCCGCTGCAGCTCCCCCACCCAGACGCCCTGCTGACCCACCGTGCTGACGGCCGGGAGCTCCGCCACTGTCGCCGGACACAGGCACGACACGAAGGCGTTCGCACTGGCCTGCGTGGTGCCCTTGATGAAGGCGTCGGGCGGGCTGGCCAATCGGGTCGGGCAGGCGTCGTAGGGCGAGGTGAACGGCCCGGCATAGAGCACCAGGACATTGACCTGCGAGGTGAAGATCGCGCAGGACGCGTTCGCCTCCGCCCACTTCGCGTCCGGCGGCAGCTGTCTCGCCGCCCGCAGCCCGGAGATCCGCTGTTCGAAGGTCGCCGGGTCCAGTTCGGAGGCCACCTGCACGATGTAACCGCCTTCGGCGCAGGCCATGTCGACCCGCGGGCCGCCCAACGGCAACGCCGACGCTGGTGCGGCGGTCGATGCAGGCGCGCCGGACCCCGCAGCGCCGGCACCGGTCGTCGTGGCCGAAACCGCGGAGGCCGCCGACGAGGTCCCGCCCACCGATCGACCCGGCGCCACCGCCTTGCTCTCGGCGCTCACCGAGGGCCGGGCGGATGTCGGCGGACCGGCGATCTGTGGGGCGCCGGTGCCGGTGGTCGTCGTCGCGGACCCGGAATCACCCGTGCGCTGCAGCACCAACACCGTGGTGGTCACCACTGCGGCCACCACCAGGAACGCCGCGCCGGCGATCAACCATCCCCGGCGGGCGGACCCGGAACGCTGCGACGGGGGGTACGAGGGCTGCCCCGGCGGAGGGGCGTACGGCCCGACCGGCGGGACGTAGGGCGGGTACTCCCGGGTCGGCGGCGGCGTTTCAGGCCCCGACGGCTGCAGCAGGCGGTCGGCGAGCGACTGCTCGTGCACCGTCGGGCTGGAAGCGTAGGGGTCGGCCGGATCGGCAGCATCGGGCATCCGCGCGCCGCACTGCGTGCAGAACCTGCCGTTCTGCTGGTCGGTCGAGCAGTGCGGGCACCGGGCCACGTGCGCCTCCCCTCAGCCGAACGGGGGGACGGGTCAGCCGGACTTGCGCCGGAAGGTTCTGGTCGCCTTGTGACTTGCCGTCGCACCGCCGACTCCGCCATGTCCGTCCAGGTGCGCGCTGCGTGCCTGTCCGGCGGCCTTCTTCTTCTCCAGTGCCGCGGCGAAGACCTCCTTGGCCGATTCGGTGACCGGACCGTCGGCGTCGGTACCTGCAGCGTCCGTACCGTCGGCATCCTGCTCAGCTGCGGTGTCGGCGGCGCTTTCGGGGTCTGCGGAGCTTTCGGGCATCGTGGCCTCCAGGGCAGCAACACATCTGCCATCGTCGGATCGTGATCAACACCGGTGACGCACCGCCTGGGCGGTACACCTCCCGACTGCATCCCATCATGTCCTGATCCGGTCGCGGGCTGCCACTCGATTGCCATCTCCCGCACAGGTGTCGGCCGCCGGAGGCCGGTACCACGGCAGTGACCCGTTAGGCTGGCGCCGCCCGGTTCGAAGCGGCGCCAGCCAGCACCATTCGCGAAAGTCAGCACTGAGAGGACTGCCGGTGGCAGCGGACATCATTCCCATCGAGCTCGGCCTGACCGCGGGAAACGGGTTGACCCTCTGGGCCCCCAGCTGGCGGGAGGACGGCGAGGACTGGGAGGCCTTCCTCGGCCACGGGGACGATCTGTACGTCTTCCCGACCCCGGCGCACCTGGCAGCGTTCATTCGCACCTCGACCGAACACGATCTGCTCGATCATCCCGAGTGGGAAGCGGCATCCGAGCTCCTGGTCGACGAGCTGGTACCCGATGACGACCACCGTTTCGACATCGTCGGCGTCCCCGAGCTGGTCTCCGAACCGGCCGACATCTGGACGTTGGCCGAGCTGACCGACACCATCGCCATCCTCCGGTCGCTGGCCGAGGTGTGCGGGCTGGAAGCCATCGACAACGTGCTCAATGCGACCGACGGCTTCAGCCTGCTCTCCGCCGGGCAGCTGGCGTTCACCGGGCGCAACGGCGAAAAGCTCTGGAACGAGATCGGTTCCGTGGTCGCCGAACGTTGGGACGAGGTGGTCGATGCCCTCGATGCCATCGTCACCACACCGGAGGTCGACCCCGAGGCACTGGCCATGGGCCAGGAGGAAGCCGCGGCGATCAGTGCGGCCGAGAAACAACCGGAGGCGGCGCCGGAGGAATCCGACGAGGACCGCGACGAGGATCTCGAGTTCTGGGACGAGACCGGCGTCGACTGCCTGGAGATCACCATCGGCGGCCGCACCGGCTACACCCTGCGGTGTTACCTGGGCGAGGATCCGGTGTTCCTGTCCAGCGGCGGCCGGATCCAGATCTACACCTCACCCGAGGAGCTGGAGAACTACCTGACCGAGGCGCATCCGAAGCACGCCCTGGCGACACTCGAGGCCTGGCCGGATATTCGGGCCGCCGTCGCCGACGGCGAGGCTGCGGTGCTGGCCGGCCCCGAGAACACCTATCAGATAGACGATCTGGACAAGGCCCTGCTCGAGGGGCCGGATGCGGTCGACCGCCGGCAGCTCGAGTTGGCGGTCGAGTTGCTCGTCGACTCCGCCCTGCAGCGGGGTGACACCGAGACCACCGAAGCGCTCGGCACGGCCAGCCCGCTGGGCAACCTGGTGAGCGCGACCATCAAGCCGGACGCCGACCGGCAGGCACCGGCCCCGCCCTACGACGACGAGGTCGCGGCCTGGTCGGTGCTGGTGGAGCGGTTCTCCGAGACGCTGGACTGGGACGGCGAACGCGGCTGATCCACGCCCGGCAGCAACGGAGCTCAGAACTGCTTGGCCAGATCGCGCGCCTGGGCATGCGCCTGCTGCCGGCCCATGTCGGCATCGGCAGTGGCCAGATTGGGCCGGAAGGCCACCTCGCTGACGTCCTGGATACCCGCCCAGTTCAGCCAGTCCCGCAGGTACGGGGCCTGGAAGTCGGACCCGAATGACGCCGGACGACCGGGTCCGTACACCGCGCTGGTGTAGACGACGGCGGCCTTGCGCCCGGTGACCAGACCGGTGTACCCGGCCTCCGGGTCGAACCCGAACACCATGCCCGGCTGGCTCACCACGTCGATGAACTGCTTGAGGATGTAGGGGATGCCGGCATTCCACATCGGCACGCTGAACAGATAGGCGTCCGCAGCCGCGAACCTCTCGAAAGCCTGCTCGGCCCGGCGCCACGCCGTTGCCTCCTCCCCCATCGGGTCGGCACCGGCGAAGACGGCCATCTTCGCGGCGGCCGCCGCGGGGCCGAACTCCGGCAGGGTCCCGTCCCACAGGTCCCAGGTGACGATCTCGACATCGGGATGAACCTGCTGGTAGCCGGCCAGGAACGTCTCGGCGATGGCCAGCGACTCGGACTTGGAGCCCCTTGGCGATGACGAGATGTGCAGCAGAGTGGTCATTTCCGTCCTCCTCGGTTTAGGTGCGTGCGCACACACTAGCAGGTGTGTGCGCACGCACGCAATAGGGCTAGGATGGATTGATGGGACCCGATGCCGGAACCGACCGGACTGTTGCCGATGCCTGGGGCGCGCTGCTGCGGGTGCACGCGACGCTGGTGCCACTGCTGGATCGGGAACTGCAGGCGGCGCACCAATTGCCTCTTGCCTGGTACGACGTTCTGCTGGAGATCAACTACGGACCCGGCCGTCGGCTGCGGATGTCCGAACTGGGTGAGCGGGTCACGTTGAGCCGGACCAGGGTGAGCCGGTTGGTCGACGAGATGTCCGTTGCCGGCCTGGTCCGTCGGGAGGCGAATCCGGACGATCGTCGTTCCGCCTACGCGGTTCTCACGCAGGCCGGCCGCACCGCTTTCCGGCAGGCCGCTGCCACCTACCTGGCCGGCATCGACCGGCACTTCGGGTCGGCGCTCACCCTCTCGGAGTTGGTCACCATCAAACGCGGGCTGGACAAGGTCATCCGGCGCGCAGCCGATCGTAGCCAGGCTTGATCTGCTCGTTGATGATCGCCAGCCGCTCCGCGAACGGCAGGAAAGCGGACTTCATGGCATTCACCGTGAACCACTGCAGGGTGTCCCAGTCGTATCCGAAAGCCTCGCTGAGCGCAGCCATCTCGCTGCTCATCGAGCACCCGGACATCAGCCGGTTGTCGGTGTTGACGGTGACCCGGAACTTCAGGTCGGTGAGCAGTCCGATCGGGTGCTCGGCGATCGACGTCGCGGCGCCGGTCTGCACGTTGGACGTCGGCGCCATCTCCAGCGGGATCCGCTTGTCCCGGACATAGGCGGCAAGCCGGCCCAGCTCGGCGGTCCCGTCCGGCCGGATCGCGATGTCGTCGACGATCCGGACGCCGTGACCGAGCCGATCCGCGCCGCACCACTGCAACGCCTCCCAGATCGACGGCAGCCCGAAGGCCTCGCCGGCGTGGATGGTGAAGTGGGCGTTCTCCCGGCGCAGGTACTCGAAGGCGTCCAGGTGCCGGGTGGGCGGGAAACCGGCCTCGGCGCCGGCGATGTCGAAGCCGGCGACCTCGTCGTCCCGGAAAGCGATGCAGAGCTCGGCGATCTCGCGCGACCTGGCGGCGTGCCGCATCGCCGTGAGCAGCAACCTGGCACGGATCCGATGCCCCGCGGTGGCCGCCGCGGTGGTCCCGGCCCTGACCCCGTCCAGTACCGCCTGCACCACCTCGGTCAGGGTGAGGTTCCGCTCGGTGTGCAGTTCGGGAGCGAATCTGATCTCGGCGTAGACCACCCCGTCCGTCGCCAGGTCCTGCACGCACTCGGAGGCCACCCTGATCAGCGATTCCCTGGTCTGCATGACGGCGGTCGTGTGTACGAACGTCTCGAGATAACGCTCGAGCGATCCGGAGTACGCGGACTCGGAGAACCAGCGGGCGAGATCGGGCACCACCGTGGTCGGCAGCCCGTCGTACCCGTCCTGGGCGGCCAGATCGACCAACGTAGCGGGTCGCAGGCCGCCGTCCAGATGATCGTGCAACAACACCTTCGGTGCGGTGACGATGGTCTCGGCGGTCAGCGGTGTCGGCATCCGGCGGACGTTACCTGCCGTGAGTGAACACTGCTGCGCCGGTCCGATGGCCACCGCAGGAATGCGGTGCGGGCGGTGGGCAGCGCGACACGCCAGGCAGGCTCCGGCCGGAAGGGCTCATCTACCGCATCAGGGCGACAGCCATCGGTCAGCGACCACGTGCCCCGGAAGCCGGCCCGGGCCGGGCGTGTCCGGACGCGACCGTCGAAGCACAGCCCACTGACGCCGCTATCCCGCTCCACCACAGACAGCCCCGCCAGGTCAGCCGCGGATGACCTCCATCACCAGCGGTGTCTTCCCGACGACGGTGCCGAGGGCTGCGATGTCGACGGCATCGGCCAGGTCGGCCAGCGCCGCCG
>Ga0164306_10001379_pt1 | contig 10758 bp, 11 predicted proteins | sample Whisoiple_242_MG_FD_110213 | JGI IMG/M metagenome (GOLD analysis project Ga0164306, IMG submission 110213) | Soil microbial communities amended with fresh organic matter from upstate New York, USA - Whitman soil sample_242_MG | ecosystem: Environmental > Terrestrial > Soil > Unclassified >... | reverse complement strand
TGACGACGATAGTCGTACTGAATGGATAAGAAACAATGAAGACTGGCTTAAGTTGGCAATGCTTGTACGAGAGAATCGTACTTACCCTTGGCCGAAGGCTTCGAATGTTAAGTACCCACTCGTGGCTACTGCAGCAATGCAGTTCAGTGCGAGAGCGTATCCGGCTCTTGTGCCAAGCGATGGAAGAGTCGTAAAGACTAAACTCATTAGCAACAGGACTGACGAGCAAGTATATGCCGCAGCCGAAAGAGTTGCTACCCATATGTCCTTCCAAGTTATGGAGCGTATGCCCAACTGGGAAGAGGATATGGATAAGCTCCTGATGACGATGGCTATCACTGGCCTGTGTTTCAAGAAGACCTATTACAGTTCTATCTCGAAGTGCAACCATAGTCATATCGTCTATCCTGAGAACCTGATTGTTAACTACTACGCCAAGTCTCTTGAGAAGGCTTACCGCAAGACGGAAGTCCTTCAGTATACCAAGAACGAAGTGCAGGAGAAGGTTAACAATAATGAAGAATTTCTGGACGTAGAGTTGCCAGATCCAACTAACAACGATGACAAGAATAAGAAGGATACCGTTGTTGGTGAGGCCCCACCTCCTGACAATTCTACTCCCTTTACATTCTGGTCTTGCCATACTTTCTGGGACTTGGATGATGACGGCTATGAAGAGCCTTATGTCATCACCATCCACAAGGATTCGGGCAAGGTCGTGCGGATTATCGCTCGCTGGGATGGCGACGGTGTAACGCGTACCGAAGACAAGAAGACTATTATCGCGATCAGACCGATTGAGTACTTCACTGACTTTCCGTTCATTCCTAATCCTGATGGCTCGATCTATGCTATGGGTTTTGGAATGCTGCTTGGCCCTCTTAATGAGTCGGTCAATACCATCATCAATCAGTTGGTTGATGCTGGTACGTTGGCAAATATGCAGTCTGGTTTTATCGGTAAGGGCTTGCGTCTTAAGATGGGTCAGACCCAACTGAGACCGGGCGAGTGGCAGGTAGTTAACGCCACTGGGGACGATCTCCATAAGGCGATCTATCCCCTCCCTGTGAAGGAGCCTAGTGGAACACTCTTCCAGTTGATGAACATGCTTATCCAGTCTGGTAATCAACTAGCTTCTATCGCAGAGATCTTTGTTGGCAAGATGCCGGGACAGAATACCCCAGCAACCACTACTCAAGAGACTGTACAGCAGTCTATGGCTGTATTCACCGCGATCTATAAACGGGTATACCGGAGTCTTGCTAAGGAGTTCAAGAAGATTTATCGCCTCAATAGGATTTGTCCAGAGGCAGTAGCAGAGGAACAGAAGATCGCGGGCATGCAGATGCAAGCAAGCGACTATGATCTTCCTGATTGGGTCATTGTACCCGGTGCGGATCCAACGGGTGACTCGATGTCCTCGAAGTTGCAGAAGCTCCAGATGGTGGGAAGCCTCATCAATCTCGGAACTGTCAACCCACAGGTCTACACTAAGATGTTCCTCGATGCGAATGAAATTCCGGGTGGGGACGCACTCATTGTGCAGCCGCCTCCCCCACAGCCTGATCCGAAGATGCAGACGGAACAGATGAGGCAACAGACTATGCAGATGGGGGCACAACTTAAGCAACAAGCCTCTGAACAAGATATGCAGATCAAGGAGCGTATTGCCCAGTTGGAAGAAGCGAAGCAAGCAAGCAAGCTTCAACATGAACGGCAACTCCAAGCTATGGAACTCCAAGGTCAGCAAATGCAAAAGAGAATGGATACAATGCAGCAAGTGATGGATCAACACTTCGGAGAGCAACAGGGGCGTCTAGCTGTCGCTGCTGCTGCCGCCAAAGTGGATCAAGCCGACGTGAAGCATAAGCAATCCGTCGTGCATAAGGAAGTAGCTTTTAGACAAAAACAACATCAAGATAAGCAACAAGCTACTAAGAAGGGTAAACAAAAAGGAGCCTAACCCAGATGGTAACTCAAAGTGAGTTCAAGCAGTGGCAACAAGGAGAGCTATATCAGGAATTGAAGCAGACGATTGAAGCGAATATCAGCATCGTTGCAAGTGAATTGGTGGGGAGAGAACAACCCGCACCAGACCGTGACCAGTACCTACGAGGATTCGTCCGAGGATTGGCCGCTACGCTTGAATGGAAGCCTGATTTTTCGACGGAAGAGGGTGGTAATGATGAAATTTAAAGCCCCCGCTCACCGAATCATCGTTAAGCTGGACGATATTGAAGAGAACCAAGCAATCAAGAAGGACTTTGCGAAGTTGGCAGAGACGAAATTCGAGATTGTTAAACCTGACGGTCAGATGAAGCGCGAAAGGCTTGGGACTGACACTGGGGTTGTGGTTCAAATCGGTCCTATGGCATGGAAGGCCATTGATGGGGACAAAGAAGGCTGGACTCCATGGTGTAAGGTTGGAGATCGCATCGTCTTTGGTCGCTACGCTGGCAAACTTGTTGAGCATCCTGAGACAGGAGAGGAAGTTTACGTCATTAATGACGAAGATGTACTACTAGTTATGGAAGAGGAGGTTGCCTAATGGCTGAAGAGCAGAAAGTTGAAACCAAACCTACGGAGAACGTTGAAAATGTGGATCAGACGAGTGCTGAGACGCAGACCACCGAACCTCAGTATACCGAAACAGAACAAAGAGCAATGGAACAAGGATGGCAACCCAAAGATAAGTGGGACGGCGACCCTGAAGACCATCGCAGTGCTAAAGAATACCTAGATCGGGGTGAGCTTCTTGGGAAAATCAAGTCCCAGTCGCAACAAATCCGTGAAGTTCGTGAGATGCTTACGCACCTCTCGGGCCATAACCAAAAGGTATATCTGGCCGGTTACGAACAAGCCCTTGCCCAACTGAAGGCACAGCGCCTCGAAGCCATGAAAGAAGGCGACGTTGAAACTGCTGTGGCACTGGAGGACAAGATTGACCAGCACAAGGAAGCGATCTCTACGATTAAGGCTACGCCAGCAGCGAAGCCACAAACCGAGGATCAGAGTCCTGTGTATCAAGATTGGTTGAAGACCAACTCGTGGTATCTCTCGGATGAGAGCATGCGTCACTGGGCTAACGGTATGGCTATCTCTTATACCAATAAGAATAAAGGCCAAGTAACTGAGGAACAGATCTATCAACATCTGTCCAAGGAAGTGCGGGAAACTTTCCCTGCTAAATTTAGGAAGGCTGGCGCTCCAAACCCTGACGGTGAGGGACGTGCAGCAAATAGGGGTAACACACGGTCTGCAAGCGACGACTTCGATTCTCTGATTAAGGGATTTAGTGAAGACGATGCACGCGCAGCGCGTAATCTTGTCAAGACTGGTGTATTAACCAAGGAAAAATACGTCGCCGATTATAAGGCAATAGGAGGACGATAATGAGCAGAGTATCCAGAAAAGAAGAAGTTAGAACCACGAGAATTCCGGTTTCTAGCAATAGAGCACCACTAGTAGTTAAGGGTTTTGACCACGCCAACTTTCAAGGCCGATGGGTTAATGACATCGATGAACGAATCGCTACTTTCCTTGAAGGTGGTTATGAGTTTGTTTTGAAGGATGGTCACACTGTGGGTGAACCTACAATGGATGCCACTACTAAGCTCGATTCCCGAGTTAAGAAGCCAGTTGGGAAAGGTGTTACAGCCTACCTCATGCGACTTCCGAAGGACCTTTGGTTGGAGGATCAAGCCAACAAGGAAAAGGAATTGGCAGCACTAGATAGGGCAATGAAAGCGCCCAGAAGCAATGGGGCTGACTATGGATCAGTTAAAATGGGCAGTGATGTCCAAGATGGTCCGTTTAAGTCTTAATTGATTTTTGGGGCGAAATAATAAATTAGGAGAATAAGAATATGGCTCAAGCTCTTGCCCCTAAAGGTTTTGTACCTGTCCGTCACTTGGATGGGTCGCCTTGGAATGGCGCGACTGAAGCATTCCTAGTTGATTCCGGTAACAATACCGCCGTGTTCGTTGGCGATCTTGTTAAGCAGGGCGGGTCGGCTGGTGTTGCTGGTCAAGTCGTCGCGGGTATGAATGTGGAAGGCATGGCTACGGTAGTTCTTGCAGCGGGAGGTACGTCCGGTGCTGATATCGTGGGTGTGGTTGTTGGTTTCCTTCCAGATCCTTCCGATCTTACAAAGAAGCACCGTGTCGCTAGCACCTCACGGGTTGCACTCGTTTGCACTGATCCCACGGTGGTCTACGAAGTCCAAGAAGATGCGGTTGGTAGCAACTTCGTCGCGGCTGACGTTGGACTTCTCATCGGTTTCACGACGACTGCGGGTAACGCAACGACTGGTATCTCGAAGCAAGCTGCGGATTCGTCCGACTTGACTGCGACCATTGCATATCCCCTGAAGTTTCTCGGCCTTTCGCGGCGTGTTGGTAACGCCTTCGGACTTTCGAGTACGGACGGTGCGTATATCGATGTGATGTTGAATACTGGTGTTCGTCAGCCTAACGTTGTTGGCGCTTAATAGAGGAGATTTATAAATGGCTACTATTACAACTGGTAACTTTGGTAAAGCCCTCTGGCCCGGCGTCAACGCGTGGTACGGTAAGGCTTATGATGAATTCCCTACGGAATACGACAAGATTTTCACGAAGTCCACAAGTCGTAAAGCGTATGAGGAAGATATGTCGGTCTCTAGCTTTGGTCTCGCTTACCAAAAGGCGGAAGGTGCGCCTGTTTCGATGGATAGCGAACAGCAGGGCTTCTTGGATCGATACACCCACGTAACGTATGCCCTCGGGTTTACGATTACGAAGGAAATCTACGAAGACGATCAGTACGAAGTCGTTGGTGAGCGTAAGGCGAAGGGTCTTGCAATGTCGATGAGACAGACCAAGGAAACCATTGCCGCGAACATCCTGAATCGTGCGTTCACGGGTGGATTTACTTTCGGTGACGGCGTGACGCTGGTTAGTACGGCTCACCCTAACGTCGCTGGTGGTACGTGGTCGAATCAGATCGCTGTTGCGGCTGACATCTCGGAAGCGGCGCTTGAACAGGCTGTTATCGATATCCAGAAGTATACGAATGATCGTGGACTTAAGATTGCAGTGAAGCCGGTGTCGATTATTGTCCCGGTTGATCTGGACTTTGAAGTCAATAAGATCCTTGAGACCCAATACGAAGTCGGTACGAACAACAACACGGTGAATGTGGTCCGTGGACGGTTCCCCGGTGGCTGTATTGTCAACCATTACCTGACGGATACGGATGCTTGGTTTATCAAGACGAACGTGCCTAACGGTATGAAGTACTTTGAACGCAGAGCGGACTCGTTTACGATGGACGACGACTTTGACACGGACAATGCGAAGTATAAGGCCACGGCCCGTTACTCGTTTGGCGCGTCAGACAAGCGTGCTATCTACGGCTCGGCTGGAGCGTAAGCAATAAGGATCGGGCTGGCTGGAAACGGCTGGCCCTTTCTTCTCTTGTTAAGGAGAATATGAAATGGCAGATAAAGCTAGTGTACAAAAGGGTGGTAAGAGTCTTCAACTGAAGGTTCGTGCTTGGGCACGTACTATGACGACGGGTACGCAAGTCTGTACTCTTCCAAAGGGTTCGCGTTTCCTCGGTGCCTCGGTGGGCGGTGTTGCTTCTGACGATACTGGTACGGCTACGGTATCTATTGGTACGACCACAACGGCGACTGAGTTGGCTGCGGCACTCAGCGTTAAGACGACTTCAGGTGTTGGTCCTACGGAATTTCCTTTGGTTTCGGGTAAGTTTGGTACTGTCTTCACGGCAGATCAGCCAATCTTCTTGAAGTACGCGGGTCAGAACTCGAACGCGACGGTTGGTAGTGGTTTTGTAACGATTCGTTATACGACTGGGAATGTAACTAACGACGATACGGTGTAACCATGCGCCCAAGTTTCGTTGATATCGACCCTGTAGATACAAACCTCACCGGGTATGCATCGAATGTAACGGGGGCTACTTGGACGTTGACTGCGACGGCATCGAATGATGTCCCGCAGTTGGCTCGTCAAGTGACTATTCGGAATGATTCGGTAACTAACCACTCGGCCAAGACGGCGACTCTGGTTGGTACTGATGGTCAAGATAAGGCCCTCACTGAGGTTCTTAACTTGCCTAATACTTCCGCAACAGTTACGTCTGTGAATTATTTTAAGACCTTGACTTCGATTACTCCTAGTGCAACTATTGGGGTTGATACGATGGACATTGGTTGGGCACAGACTATCCAAAGTTACATTTATCCGATTGATTGGCGTTCCCCGTGGGCGTGTAACATCCAAGTGGACGTTACTGGTACTATTAACTTCACTGTGCAACAAACGTTTGTGGATGTTCTTGGTGGGGTTACTCCTGTATGGAGTGACATTACGGCCCTTGCTTCTAAGACGGCTGATACAGTTTCTCAAGCGACGGTTGGAGCGACGGCACTTCACGTGCTGGTTAATTCCTTTTCGTCAGGAGCGGAACTGCAGATGTATACGACTCAACCTACTAACGTTTAAGTATGGCAATACTGAGACCGAATAAACCTCCTCTTCCAGCAAAGCTAGATGATTTCGTCTGGAAGAAATGGTTTAGTGATCTCTATGATCTAACTAAGAGTGGGGTGGTTTCACCATCCCCTCTTACCTATCCTACGAATGGTGTTCAGGGTCATCTCGTTCCAAAGAACGTGGTGATCAATGGAGACTTTCAAGTATGGCAACGCGGCACTTCCTTTACGGTTGGTGCCGTCAATTCTGTCTACTCTGCTGACCGCTGGACTGGAAGTCGCGGTGGTATTGTGGGCATGACCATGAGCCGTCAGACAGGTCCGTCTGGGATCCCGTACTGCCTCCGTGCGACTCGCGCCGTTGCTGACGTTGGAACCAATGACCAGACTATTTGTTATAATGTCCCGACTCTTGATGCAATTGCTTTTGCTGGACAGCAGTTGACTTGTTCCTTCTGGATGAGAATAGGTTCAGGCTTTGCTACTGGTTCGCGTATGGAAGTCCGTATCTTGTCAGGTACGGGTACCGACGAGAACCGACTGAACGGTGCCTACACAGGTGCCTTTCCGATTAATCAAACCTATGTAGCTGCTTGTAATACGACTTGGCAGAGATTCTCGTTTAACTTTACTTTAGCCTCAACTGTTACTGAGTTCTGTGCTCTGTTCTCGCAACGGGGTATTACTGCTTCCGCTGCTGCTGCCAATGACTACTTTGAGATGACGGGTGTTCAGATTGAAGCCGGGGGTGTAGCTAGTCCTTTCCAGTTCGAACCTTTTGCACAGACCGTGCTTCGCTGCCAACGTTTTTTCCAAAAATCGTTTCCGTATGCTGTCACTCCTGCACAGAATACTGCTAACAACTTAGGTGCTTTCCAACACACAGTCACTACCGCTGGTGCGGCTGCAAGCTATTCGGGAGTACTGTCTTTCTCGCCGACGATGCATAGAACACCTACGATGACGTTCTACAACCCGAACGCGGCGAACGCCTTTACATGGAACTATAACACAACTACTAGTGGAACGGCTACTGCTGCATCTGGTATTACAAATGAAAAGTTTCTTGCACTTCAAACTACCGGCGTTGCTGGGTGGGCTGTAGGACAACTACTTGCTATCCACTGGACAGCCGATTCGGAGCTATAATGTCTACGTATATTACTAAGAAATTTGATTATAATGTCATCTGTGATGTTTGTGGCTGGCAAATGAAAGCCCATCAATTACAGAAACGCTGGGATGGAAAGATGGTATGCAAAGAGGACTGGGAACCTCGTCATCCAAGTGATTTCTATAGGACTAGACAAGATGCCCATAGACTTCCTTTCACTCGTCCAGATGTTTCCCCAGTTACTACTGCGTATGATGTAGATGTCGCTGGATTTGCTATTGATTGCAAGAAGTCTCAGAACGCGACGTGTGCCTCTCCTGTAGCTGGAAACATCGTAGCTGCTCCTCCGCTAACAATTGAAGCGATGGTACTGATCCCTCCGACTGCTATTGCCGCAACGAACAACATTTATCGGTATGGTAACGGTGGGTATATCTTCCGCTTTGAAGCAACTGATGCTCTGGCGATGTACTTCTATAATGGTGCAAATGCAACTGGCTACCGGATGATTACGAATAACAACTTCATCCCGTCTGGTGCAAGAGGACGTTGGGCGAGAGTCTCCTTCGCTATGACTAGTACAGCCGTAGCTGCTGCTTATCTTAGCTACAGGGACGCTGCCGGTACTCAGGTCAATACAGCCCAAGCTGCTATCGTCCCTAGTGTTCAGCCCGGTTTGGCTCATACAGGTGGATTGATAATTGGGAATACTACTGCCCTCACTGAACCTGCTCCCGGCCCGATTGATGACATTCGTATTTGGAGTACAGCACGAACAGGAACTCAGTGTCAAGATAATTGGGAGAAAGTTCTTCCGAGTACTACTACTGGACTGGTTAGTAACTGGAGGTTTGATGACCTCACTACTAATCCTCCAGCAACGGTTACGACTGATTCAGTACTTGCACAGTCGGCAACGCTCAATGGAGCGGGATCTTTCCCACATATGATGGTACAAGGAACTTAATGGCTACCTCTAATTCTACCAATTATTCTGTAACGCGTGCTGATATTATCAAGAGGGCTCTGAGAATTATCGGTGCCATTGGTCAGGGCGAATCGCCAAGTACTGATGCGACTACTGAAGCCGCTCAGGCTCTCAACGAAATCGTTAAGGAGTGGAACGCTGATGGAATGCAACTCTGGAAATACACTACCAGTACTGCTATCACGTGGACAGCGGCTACCGCCACGATCTCCATTGGCATTGGCTCAACCATTGCCCAGTCAGCCCCTATGCGTATTACTCAAGCCTTCACCCGGAATACTGCGTCGGGTAATGACACGCCGCTTCTTCTCTTAAGCAAACAGGAGTACGATATTCTTGGTAACAAGTCGGCTGCGGGGGCTCCTTCACAGCTTTACTATGCTCCTCCGGGGGCTGTTGCCACAGAGCAGATTGGTTCGATCACTCTATACCCGGTACCTGACGCGACTTGGGTTGCTGCTAATTCTCTGTATGTTGTGGGGGCTAAGTCGATAATGGACTTCGATGCCACTGCTGATACAGCGGACTTCCCATCGTTCTATTATAACTCATTGGCATGGGCCTTGGCTGACCAACTCTCGTATGAGTATGGTGTGCCTTACTCGCAGCAATCAATGATCTCTAAGAAGGCAGCAGACCATAAAGAGAAGGCCCTTGGCTACGATCAAGAACTTGGTTCATTGTTCCTTCAACCTGATCCTAACTGGGGTAATTGGTAATGGCTGATCGTCCTCTGCAAGCCGTTCAGGATGTCCTTCGTGTCCCGTTGTACGGGATGGAGAACATCCATAATGACTTGTCTGACAATGCTGTACTAGGTCAGTATATCCAGAATATGATTCCTCAATTCGCCATTGATCAGGTGACTCAATCGAAGGAGAGTTATCTAGTCAAGAGACCGGGACTTCAGTTGGTTCCTAGTTCTAACTTCATGACAGGTATCGTTAATGATATTTCACAATGCTCGGTTCTGGATGCAATCCCAATCACAGCGGTTTATGACGTATATGTTATCGCGGTATTCGATGACTCGAATGATACTATATATATCATTGGGGCTCGTCCTGCTGCTGCTTCCTATGTTAAAATCGGATCATTTGCTCCAACTGCATCAGTAGATGATTACTGCTTTCTGTCGGAGATTACTCAAGCCGTTGCTGGCTCGGCTACTCCTGCTGTAGCGGTTAGCTGGACTAATAAGGCTCTGACAGCATCGAAAGGCTACTATGCTCCTACTGCTGCTGGTGTATTCGCGGCTGCGTCGTTGGTTGAAATTACTTCGACGGGATTTCCGCCAAAACAAACTCCTGCCCTCATTAGCATTGGAAGATTCGTATGGCTTAATGGGGTTAACTATATTGCTTCTATCGATGGGCGTATCTGGAACTCCACATCCAACGGAAACGACATCACCACATGGAATGCCGGAGTGGTTGCTGTCCAAGCCTACCCGGATCAGTGTATGGGTCTCGAAAGATACAAGCACCATGTTATTGCCTTTGGCCGAAATTCCATCGAGTTCTTTAACGATGTGGGAGATACCCCCGGACCTCTCCAACCCACCCAGCAAGCCTTCATTAAGTTCGGAGCACGCTCTCCAAGACTGATCAAGAACGTTAACGATATTATGTACTGGGTTGGTTATGGAAATGATGGTGCCTCTGGTGTCTGGATGCTGGATGGCTATACACCAACTAAGATCAGTACACCTAACATCGATAGAGCTATCATGGGTATCAATAGTTATGGAGACCCTAGTACGATCAATCTCCAAGCTACGATGATCAATGGTATCCCGTGTCTAATATTTAATGGGGCTGGCGGTGGGGCCTTCCCGACTCTTCCTGCATGGTATCCGGGAACTAGCCCAACGGCGTCTGGTGCGGCTAGTGATACTTACCCTATAGATCTCTTGAATGACTTTATCTCACAGACTCCTTGCTATAATCTACAGGATAAGACGTGGTGGTACTTTACTACGAGAACTAATTCAAGTATAGGTCTTATCTGTGCAGGTACGGAGTTTGGAACGCCTGTGGCACAGTCGAACGTTAATAACTATGCCCAGATTCTTCTTTACCAGACAGTAGGAACTAATAAGTCCCAGAACTTCTTGTACCAGTGGGCTAATGCTCTTGATGTGAATAAGGATGACGT
>Ga0164306_10001377_pt1 | contig 10764 bp, 10 predicted proteins | sample Whisoiple_242_MG_FD_110213 | JGI IMG/M metagenome (GOLD analysis project Ga0164306, IMG submission 110213) | Soil microbial communities amended with fresh organic matter from upstate New York, USA - Whitman soil sample_242_MG | ecosystem: Environmental > Terrestrial > Soil > Unclassified >... | reverse complement strand
TGAATGCCACCAAAGATGACCAACGCCAGCTGGTCAGCATGCAATGCTATGGCTTTGATGATATCTTCAGTGCGTAAACAATATTCTCCTGATCGGGGAGACAGTTCAATTAATGAGGTTTCCGGATTAACCGAATGAAACTTCATCTGAGTTTCGAACGCATATTGATCGGAAGAAAAAGCTCCTGCTTCGGTGATGATCTTAAATCGCTGTTTACTGGGTCGATAAAATGAAGCCATTAACATGTGCAGGTTCACTGTCAATTGATTCATAGCAATGACTTCGATGGGCTTTGCCCCTACAACATCACCCAGAATTTTTTTGCTTAATGTATGATAGTGCAACCAGGGCTTGCGTGAACTGAAGTGACCTTCTACCCCGCGCGTTGCCCATGACACAAGTTCATCATTGATAAAATTCTTAACCGTTTTGGGTTGTAAGCCGAGCGAATTGCCATTGAAATAAATGACCGGCTTGCCTTTAACTTTCGGAATATAAAACTGACTACGAAATTGACGCAATGAATCTTTGCGATCGAGCCCTCGCGCAAAGGAAAGTGTATTTTCAAATTTCATCATTGTTTTATTAAGCCTAACTAAACAAATTTCGGATCTGCTTCCATGGTCGCTCCGCATTGCTTGCAGGTGCGCAGTTCTTTTGAGCCATAGAAATCACGGAAGCGGGGTAAAAAATCTTTTTCAATGTTTTCAAGGTGAAAGCGATACTCATGAAGCTTGTTGTTGCAATTATCGCAATACCAAATTAATCGATCTTCGAAGTCAGGATCTTCGCGTTTACACTCGATCACAAGTCCGATTGTGTTAGCAGATCTTTCTGGCCGATGTGGAGTATTGGCAGGCAGGAGGAACATGTCGCCTTCATGAATCGGAATATCAACTGCTTTTCCCTCCTCTTGAATTCGAACATTGATACTTCCTTCCAGTTGATAAAACAATTCCTCAGTTTGATTGAAATGGTAATCTTTTCGAGCATTAGGCCCGGCAACAATCATCACGATATAATCACCGGCATCGGCATAAAGATTTTTGTTTCCCACTGGTGGTTTGAGCAGGTTACGATTTTCATCAATCCATTTTTTCAAATTGAAAGGTCTGCGAATTGCCATAGCTTTATTGTATTTTGGGCTTGTAAAACTACTATCTTTTTGAGTTTGTCTTCATAAAATCAACGACTAGAAATGGATTTAAACCTTAGCGGCAAGAGGGCTGTCGTCTGTGGCAGCACACAAGGTATCGGGAAGTCGGCAGCCATGGAATTAGCTTTGTTAGGAGCTGATATAACGCTCATTGCTCGAAACGAGGAAAAGCTGAAACAAGTCCTTTTAGAAATACCAACGAACGCAGGTCAAAAGCACGATTTTATCATTGCAGACTTCAATTTACCAGACGATCTTAAATTGAAAGTTGACAGCTACGCAGCTTCCAATGTGGTTCACATTTTAGTAAACAACACAGGAGGCCCACCAGCGGGTCAGGCAATTGACGCAAAACTCGAGGAGTTTGTCCGGGCTTTTTCGAATCATTTGCTGTGCAATCAAATCCTCACGCAATCATTCGTATCCGGAATGAAGCAAGCTGGCTATGGCCGGATTATCAATGTGATTTCAACATCGGTGAAAGCTCCAATTAAAGGTTTGGGGGTATCCAACACAATTCGGGGAGCTGTGGCAAGTTGGGCGAAAACCCTTTCTTTAGAACTCGGACAATTTGGAATAACGGTTAACAATGTGCTGCCAGGAACCACCATGACCGCAAGGTTGGCCTTCGTCATGAACGAAACCGCAAAGAAGACAGGCAAAACACTGGATGAAGTGAAGAAGGATATGATTGCTCAAATTCCAATTGGCAGAATCAGTGAGCCGCAGGAAGTAGGATCCGTTATTGCGTTTCTTTGTTCTCCTGCTGCCGGTTATATCAATGGTATTAATGTTCCTGTTGACGGTGGCCGAACTAGTTCGCTTTAATTCAGGTTTGCGTGAGTTTCTTTGACATAGAAAATATCTTTTTTGAGACGCTCGGATACCCGATGAGCTATCTTGAATTCTTTAGTGTGATGGCGGGATTGGTGGCCGTATGGCTTTCTGCTAAAGCTAATATCTGGAGTTGGCCCATCGGTATTATTAATGTAAGCCTTGCCTTTTTCTTTTATTATCAGATACAACTTTACCCTGATATGTTTCTTCAGGTTTTTTTCTTCGTGACGAACTTGATGGGATGGTGGCGATGGACACATCCGCAGGTGGGCGAGGAAGACCGCAAGCTTGAATTGAAAGTTAGCTTTATGCCGCGGAAACAATTCATTGTAATTTTTCTAATTGGCATTGGAGGCACTATCGTCATCGCTGCGATGGCGAGCAGGCTGCATGAATGGCTTCCATCGCTTTTCAGTTTGCCAAGCTCATTTCCTTATGCAGATTCATTCATTCTAGTGATGAGCATCATCGCTACTTTTTTAATGATTCAAAAACGAATCGAGTGTTGGATTATCTGGGTGATCATTGATATAGCCGCAACGGTGTTGTATTTTATTAAAGAAGCAAAATTTTTCAGTTTCGAATATCTCGTTTTCACGCTGATTGCAGGATTTGCTTTGTGGAATTGGATTCGAGAGTACCGGAGTTATAAAATAGCCAACCATGACTGATCGGGTTAAGAAGGTTTGCTTTTACGGTCCTGAGAGTACAGGCAAATCAACCATGGCCAAATTCATGGCTGAACTTTACCACACCGTTTCAGTACCCGAGGTTTCCCGAGAGTTTGTATCATCCAATGATTTTACCATCGAGGATATTATAAAAATAGGTCATGCACAAACGGGGCGTATTTTAAATGCAGTCCAAGTCGCCAATGAAATTGTCTTTTGCGACACCGATCTCATCACAACACAAATTTATTGTCAGCATTATTTGAAAACTGTTCCCTCGGTCTTATTTGATCTTGAAAAAAAAGCCTCGTTTGATCTTTACTTTCTCATGGATATTGATGTGCCCTGGGTAGCGGATGGACTTCGCGATCTTGGTGAGAGGAGGGAGGAGATGTTTCAGATTTTTAAGAATGAACTTGACGCTCGAAACATTTCATACAAATTGGTAAGTGGAAGTTGGGATGAGCGAAAGAAAATTGTGAAAAAGGAAATTGATCATTTATTGTCCTTGAGGTAAGCGATTGATGACGGCTTATTTCTGTTCCGGAGTCCAGTCAAAGTAATCATCTTTTTCAAGCTCCAACTCCTTTTCTTTCTTTTTGCCTTTTTGCTTGAAAGCATCTTTTAGCTCCTGAACTTCTTTTTTGATGTTGCTGGCAATCTTCTTTTTTACGGCTTCCTTGTCATAGCTCACGGTATAGTTACTGGTTGTGCCGATGATCTTTAAAAATACTTTAAGTTTCCCCGTGCCATCATCTTCGATAGCACCAAACGCTTCGTCAGGATCAATCTTTTTCTTGTTTCGCAATGGACTGACAATCCGGTAATCGATCTTCTGATCAAATGTATGTGTGCCACTAAGTTGTATGCTGGTTGCATTGCTATTGATTTCCATTTGAGGAATGAATATTGTTTGATTTTCGATGTGAATATTATTCTTCAAATCGCCAAACCGAAGATGACTCAGGCTTTCGTCATCAAGGTATTTGTTCAGACTTCGCAATGGATCGAAGTTGTTTAGCTCACCGTTCTTAATGGTTACGTTAATATCCGAGATGAGCGTTTCTGGCAGAAGTTTTAGTTTTTCGTTCAATGTCATGTCGAGATTAACGTCTGCAAAAGATTTGCCTTTCAAGTGATGATCTTCAATAAAGGTTTGCTTGAAATTTTCGAAGACGAAGAAAATACTGTCGATGTTCACACCATCCAACGTAAAGGAACTGACAACATCAATGGCTTGTGTATTTTTAGCATCTACAATGCCATTCAAATTGATCGTGCCGCCCAAGGCGTCAAATTTTATATTTCGTGAAACGGCCATTTGATTTTTGACGAGAATATCTCCTTTGATATTCTTTGGAGCGAACCGTCTGTACTTCATGGACTTAATCGTTCCATTGAAATTCAGATGAAGGTTTGGCGAGATGCTAAAGCTATAGTCCGAGGAATTGTCTTTTCCATACCCAATTTCAAAAAGCTGATCGAGATCAATAAAGTCTGATTTTAAATCGGCCTCAATACCAATAGGCTGATCTTCGAATAGTAAAAAGGTGATGATGTTTTTGAAAAACCCATTGAGAAGAAAATCGCTTTTTTCAAAATAGCCTGTAACATTGCTTAGGGCGAGATCATTGTTGTTGAATTGAAACGAGCCGTTTAAATCCCGAATGTTTATCTCCTGAGAGCCATATTGGAGATTGAGATGAACCATTTCGATAGACCCGCTGGTGTGTACTTTTTGGGCCGTGGATTTATTTTTCAGTAGTCCGAGTTGTCCATCGAACGAAAAGTCAGCGTTTATTTCACCCTTGAGATTTTTTATTTTATCGATGGGATAAAAATTTTGAATCGAAGCAGCATCCATATTGCCTTTGAAATCAAAGCTGACATAAGGATCGTTTAAATCCTGTATAGAGAGGTTTGACGAAAATGGTCTTCCATTGAGCTCACCAGAAATATTGCTGAGGAACAATTGACCCTCTGAGAGTTCAAGTACGGCTGGACTTGCAAAGGATCCTTCGAAGGTGGCATGCTCAATGGTCGATTTGTAGTCCGGATGAAATAGTTTTGTATTGGTGCAACCAAAGCTTGCCGTAATGCCAGGGCTTTTGCGTGCGCTGATCTCACCTTTTAGTTTCATATTAAAATACACATCGCCATCGCTTTGGTATCGGTTTAAGCTGTTGTTTTCATTTTCAGGAAGTAGCGAAAACAAAGTTTGGATGTCTGTGTCTTTTCCATCGACCACGATATCAATCAGATTTTTTTCTTGGAAGGAATAGGATCCAGCAATCGTGAAAAGGGAACGATTTAATTTTAAGGATGACGTATCGATGAGGACATTTTTTTTCAGATCATCATAATCCAGAGTTGCATCGACATCGAATTTCTTACCCTTGAAAAACATTTTTTCGCCCAGACCTATTTGATTGATGAGCACATCGCCTACGGCATCAATTTTATAAACATTGGCCCGCACACCAATGGAAGCATCAATATCATCGCTATCAAAAATGTGATGAAAATGTGATTGTGAATCATGATACTCAACATGTGTTTGCTTAAGAATGACGTTCTTCAAGTCAAAGGATACACTCGATCCTGAATTCGCTGTTTTTTTAAGAATTGTAAAATTATTCTTTCCTGCTGTGTTGATCTTAAGGGATGTCTTGCTGTCTTCCACTTGCAGACCCCGGATGGCGTAGTTTCCTGAATAAGCTTCAATGGGATTGATCGAGAAGGCAATGGTGGCAGCCGTGAGTAACGGATATTCCCCGGGTTGACTGTCTTCAATGTAAACATCCTTGCATACAATGGACATGTTGGGAAAGTCATTCCAGATGGATACGTCAATTTTGCCAATACGAACGGGAGTATTAAGGCTTTTGTTGGCTTCACGAATAAACTCCTGGATGATACGGTCTTTGAAGAGAAAAGCGGAAATCGTAAGGCCGATCACCAGCACCGCCAGCGATCCGAGAATAATGAAAATTACTTTACGTGCTGTTTTCAAAGTTTAAAAAGTACTGCAAAAGTACTTACAAATATCAATCCATCAGGCCATCATGAAGCTGATATTGAGGTCTTTCCCTTTATGGAGAAGAAGTGTCAATCGGAAAACTTTGGAGGCATAAAAAAAAGCCTCAGACTCTGAGGCTTTTTTGTGGGAGCTGAGGGGTTCGAACCCCCGACCCTCTGCTTGTAAGGCAGATGCTCTGAACCAGCTGAGCTAAGCTCCCTTCGATTTGGGATTGCAAATGTAAGAGAGATTTCTTTTTGTACAAACTTCTTGGCCACTCCATTCGTTTTAAAACTATTGTTTATACAATAATTGACCTTACATTTGTAAAATGTCGCTGGAGCAGGATATTAAACAGGAGAAATTTCACAACGAATACGATAAGGTATTGGTGAACATCCTTTTCACCAGCAGCTGGCTCTACAACATAAACGCACTGCGCTTAAAACCCTTCGGGATTACGCCTGAACAATTTAATGTGCTTCGCATTCTTCGTGGCAGTCACCCCAAAAAACTTATGTTGGCCAGCATCACCAGCCGAATGATTGACAAAAACAGTAATGCCACCCGATTGGTGGAGAAGTTGCGTCAAAAGAATCTGGTGGAGCGCGAGATTTGCGAGAATAACCGCAGGCAAGTTGATATCAGCATCACTGAAAAAGGTCTAGGCCTATTAAAAAAAATAGATTCCGAAGAATCTATTGGGGTGAATACATTAAAAAACATTTCTAAAACCGAGGCCGCAGAGCTAAACCGTATTTTAGATAAGCTGAGAGGAAGTTAAGATTCCTCTCAGCTCAACATTTTAATATCCGTCTACTTTAGGAAGAGTAGGGTCAAATTCTCCGATATCATCAAACCGAGTGTTACTACTTCTACCTGTTGTGATATAGCCTTTTGAGCCGACTGAAAAACCTACAGCGCCATCACGTGGAGTGCCTTCAAAATTTGTTTTTTGTGTCCAGCCCTTGTAATTAACCTGATAAATGTCTTGGGATGGATCATACTGCCAGCAGTCTCCCAATGCGGAGCCATTATTACCTAAAGTCAAATATCCTAGGCCATTAATTGTAAAGGTAGCTGCGGCTTCGCGTTGCAATGCCCAGGTAAAATTTGGGTCTCCAGACACATCATCAAGGTTATTTTTTTGAGTCCATGATGCAGTCGATGGATCAAACTCCCAGAAATCAAGCGGGTGTAATCCATTGTTACTTCCGCCCCCTACATAGCCTTTACCGTCAATCACCATAGAGAATGCAAATGAACGTTTTGATCCTCCGATACTTTGCTCTTGTGTCCACGTTGCAGTCGTTGGGTTGTAAGACCACCAGTCTTTCAGATCATTTCCTCCCCCCGTTGGAATATTAGCCCCGTATCCGGCACCCACATATCCTTTCGTTGATGTTGACATAGAAACGGCACCATAGCGATACTTTGAATCAGCTGGAAAATCAGCAATCTGAGCCCAGGCATTTGTAGTTGGGTTATATTCCCAGAAGTCATTCAAACGGTTCACTCCGTCATAGCCAGTACCGATATACCCTTTGCCGTTTGCGCTAAATGCAACAGCGCTGTTTCTGGCTACGCCAGGAAAATCTGCTTTTCGGAACCAGGTATTTTTGGCAGCATCAAATTCCCACAGGTCTTTCAGACGATAAGTACCATCGAAGCCAGTGCCTACGAAAACACGAGTACCGATGGTAAATGTAACAGCTCCACTGCGCGAAACTCCTTCAAAGTCTGATTTACGAAGCCAGTCACCAATAAGATCAGTCGTTGGTGTGTTTTTGTTGTCATTACATGAGGATATGAGTACACTTAAGGCGAGTAGCTTGATGATAAATACAGGCCATATTCTTTTTCTTTCCATACTGAATTGAGTTAGCTGTTAATTTAAGCGTGATAAATATATTTGCAATGTTACTTTCGATGACTGATTTGTTCCGTTTCCAATTCTTAACTGCGTTACGCTACCTATAAAATCATTGATTGGCGTAACGAGCAAAAGTGATGATGAAAGATCTGGCTGTCCATTAATCAAAGCATCCATATATTGCGTTATTGAAAATGTATACTGCGTGGATCTATTAAATTCTCTGTCCTCACCGGTAACAAGGGTGTTTCCCTGTGAATAGCGCAACAGTGAATTTTGAATTTTTGTCTGGTCAAAGTCCGCGGCCATGGTGTTTGTTGGAATGTTGGCTTTGTTGACAAGCAATAAACCTAAATTGGCCGGTAATTTTTTCTTACCATCCAACGGATTGATAGGCGTTACCACAAGTTGAGCCGATAAAATCATGAACTTTTGATTGTTGGAGGTTAGGTATTTAAAGTTTGGAAACTCGATTTTGGTAAGAATACCGGCACCACCTTGAACAAAGGTTTCATTATTGGTCTGCTCGCTAGGAACAGCGCTTCTGATCACCAAATTTTGAAGAGGCGTTCCAGTTTTGTCAGAATTGATTTGGTTGAATTGCAAACCGGGATTGTATAGCTTAAAATCGAAATGCTTTTGAGCCAATGTACCGTAAGCATCCGATTCACTATAATAGATGCGCATTACGGTAGAGTCTGCCACGAAACCAACAACAGCACCATTGGTGGATGGTGTTGAAAGTTTTATCCCTTTGAAAATATCAAGAAAATTAGCCGAGAATATTTGAGTTTTATTTTCTCCTTGCGCTATAGCGAGCCAATCCTTTCCCTTTTGATCGGCCAAACGAATGGCAATTTTATTTCCGCTCATCGGATTCGGCTTGTAGTTGATGGATCCAATCGGAGATGGAAAGGCCTTGATCTCGCTGTGATTAAATAGACCACCGCTAAAGAAATAGGAGTAATTTTCAGATGCAGAAGAAGTTCTATAAACGATACTTTCGCTCAATTCATTGACAACCAAATTCTGAACTTGCGTGGTATCACCGTAAAAGTACTTGTCGTACTTTAATATGAGGGTCACGGAGTCAAAAACAGCAGCGGGCTGTGGCGTCCAGGAAAGTGTATTTTGCGACCCAACTTGGAAATACGATGACGATTTTGTCTTCCCGAAAGTTGCATCGCTGTATTCTCCCACCAAAATTCTTCTTGTTGCTGAGGTGGATATGGAATCAAGCAGGATGGTGGAGGTTTTTACCGTGAAAGTATCCAGGAAGATCGTCTGGATCTTTTTTTCACCCACTGGAAATCCAAGTGAATTTGTTTCTTCACAACCAGCATAAAGAAACGCAACGAGCACAAAAAGCAACCCCACAAACACCGAATTTTTTCTCATCACATTTCTAAACTTTGAATAACGGCCCCAATGGACGTCTTTATGGCCTTGCCAAAATAAGGGCGCAAATATAACACGAAAAGGTACAATCGACTCGATTTTTTTTTATGAATGCCTGGTAATGAAGGATATCAAAGAACAGCTCTAGAATTATACCCCATTTTAATTTTTGATGCCTTTTTTTCAACACTGAGAACGGTAATTCAGGCGTTTTATTTTCTCTGGTAGAAATTGATCTGCATTTTTACAGAACAAACAATTGTATTTACAACAGTTGTATGTATCTTTATTCAGATTTTTACGTTTATCATTAGAAAAAGACATAAAAAATGAAAACAGTTATTCATAAAGCCTCCACCAGAGGCCATGCAAATCACGGTTGGCTTGACTCTCACCATACTTTCAGTTTTGCGAATTATTACAATCCAGAACGAGTTCATTTTGGCGCCTTGCGGGTGTTAAATGATGATATTGTTTCCGGGGGCAGGGGTTTTGGAACCCACCCTCACGATAATATGGAGATTATCTCCATCCCACTTTCAGGGGATTTGGAGCATAAGGATAGCATGGGAAACACCACGGTGATCCGTCAAAATGATATTCAGATTATGAGTGCAGGGAAAGGCATCCATCATTCAGAATACAACAAAAATCCAGACAAGCTTGTCAACTTTCTGCAAATCTGGGTATTTCCAAAACTAAGAAGTATTGAACCGCGCTATGGTCAGATATCCTTGAAATCAGAAGACCGAGTAAACACATTGCAGCAAATTGTAAGTGCTGATGGACAAGGTGGTGCCGTTCAGATCAATCAAGATGCATGGTTTAGCCTGGGAAGTTTGAAGAAAGGATTTCAAACAGAATACAACATTGCCAGAAAAGAGAATGGAGTTTATGCTTTTGTCATTGATGGAGAGGTTACGATCGATGGACAAAAATTAAATAAGCGCGATGGCTTTGGGGTATGGGAAGCGGATAAGATTTCCATCACCGCAGATACAGACGCGGAAATTTTACTGATGGATGTACCGATGAACTACTAAATAAATAAGTCCACAGACCACGGTCGACTGTCGACCGTGGTCTGGACTCGCAAACACATGAAAACAAGAACAGTATCACAATTATTATATGCGCACATGATTGATATGGGCGGAATGCCTGTACGTCAGCCATGGCCAACCATGAGGGTTGAACAAATTGACCCTTTTTTACTTTTGCATCATGCAGACATCAAAGTACCCAAATTCATTGAACCAGATCATGCCGGGGTAGGGCCTCATCCCCACCGCGGATTTTCTCCTGTTACTTTTGTATTTAAGGGCGGTGTGCACCATCGTGATAGCCGGGGTAATGACAGTATTATTTATGAAGGTGGAGCGCAATGGATGAATGCGGGCATGGGCGTGATTCATAGTGAACGCCCACCTGTTGATATTCACGAGCGCGGAGGCAGGCAGGAAATAATTCAGTTGTGGATCAATACACCCGCTGCGCATAAGATGGATCAGCCTGTTTATTACCCATTGACCGCTGAAGAAGCACCGAAATATGTGAGTGAGGATAAAAAAGTTTCGTTATCACTTTTCTCCGGGGAGCTTATGGGACTGAAGGGCCCGATACCTTCGCATACCAAAGTAAATGCCGCAACCCTGTTGATTGGCAAGGACGGTAAAATGGATATTGAATTGCCTTCACAGCATCATGCACTTTTGTATTTGCTGGATGGCAACATAAAATTGAAGGGATTTGAACTGGTGGACGGATTGAATGCCATCGTGTTGAACAACGATGGTGAAGGAATTTTATT
>Ga0164306_10001375_pt1 | contig 10772 bp, 7 predicted proteins | sample Whisoiple_242_MG_FD_110213 | JGI IMG/M metagenome (GOLD analysis project Ga0164306, IMG submission 110213) | Soil microbial communities amended with fresh organic matter from upstate New York, USA - Whitman soil sample_242_MG | ecosystem: Environmental > Terrestrial > Soil > Unclassified >... | reverse complement strand
CTCCCTCAGGGACCTGGCCGAGCGCAGCGGCGTGAGCGCGCCGATGCTCTCCCAGGTCGAGAGGGGGGAGACGAGCCCGACGCTCGCCGTCGCGACACGGATCGCAAAGGGCCTGGAGCTGACGCTCTCGCAGCTGCTCCGTCTGGACGAGGACCGCCACGTCGTTGTCGTCCGCCGGGGGGAGGGCCGCAAGCGCCGCCGGAGCGGGCACCGAGTCGAGGAGCTGACTCCACCACTGCCGGGCCAGCGCGCCGACGTCTCCATTCACCGCCTTGATCCCGGCGCCGTGACCGGCGGTCAGGGTGATCCGCCGCTCCACGAGCCGGGCAGCCGCGAGACCGCGGTGGTCCTGGACGGGACGTCGACGCTCGTCGTCGACGGGGAGCGCCACGAGCTTCGCACGGGCGACAGCGTCACCTTCGACGCTGACCTCGCTCACCATTTCGAGAACAATGCGAGTCAACCCGCCGAGCTGCTCGCGGTGGTGGCCGCCGGCCTGCGCAGGAGCTGATTGACAATGCCGAAGACGATGTTCGACAAGATCTGGGACACGCACGAGGTCGCGGACGGGCTGATCTACATCGATCTCCACCTCGTCCACGAGGTGACCTCGCCGCAGGCCTTCGATGGCCTGCGCATGGAGGGTCGCCCAGTCCGCCGCCCGGACAAGACCGTGGCGACGGCCGATCACAACGTGCCCACCGACGGCACACCCGCCGCACGGATGATCGCCGACGACCTGTCGCGGATCCAGGTCGAGACGCTCGAGCGCAACTGCGCCGAGTTCGACATCCCGCTCTACTCGCTCGGCTCGGATCGCCAGGGCATCGTCCACGTGATCGGACCCGAGCTGGGCATCACGCAGCCCGGCCTGACGATCGTCTGCGGCGACAGCCACACCTCGACGCACGGCGCCTTCGGCGCGCTGGCGTTCGGAATCGGCACCTCGGAGGTCGAGCACGTCCTCGCAACGCAGTGCCTGGTCCAGCGCCGGCCGAAGACGATGCGGATCGACTACTCGGGCGAGCTGGGAGCCGGCGTCACCGCCAAGGACCTCATCCTGGCGACGATCGGCCGGCTGGGTGTGAGTGGCATGGTCGGTCACGCGGTCGAGTACGCCGGCGACACGATTCGCGGCCTCTCCATGGAGAACCGGATGACGATCTGCAACATGACCATCGAGGGCGGCGGTCGCGCGGGAATGATCGCCCCCGACGAAACGACCTTCGAGTGGGTCTCCGGTCGCCCCGGCGCTCCCGATGACTTCGACGCGGCCGTCGCCGCCTGGCGCGAGCTGCCGACCGACGAGGGTGCGCAGTTCGACACCGAGGTCGAGATCGACGGCGCGGCCATCTCGCCGATGGTCACCTGGGGCACCAATCCCGGCATGGTCACCGAGGTCACCGACGCCGTTCCGGACCCCGGGGCGTGGGGCGGCGTTGCGGCCGACCGCGAGGCCGCCGAGCGAGCGCTCGCCTACATGGCGCTGGAGCCCGGAACGCCGATAACCGACATCGCGCTCGACCGCGTGTTCATCGGCTCGTGCACGAACTCGCGGATCCAGGACCTGCGTGAGGCGGCGTCCATGGTCGACGGGCGTACGGTCGCCGGCTCAGTCCGGGCGATGGTCGTCCCCGGCTCCCAGCAGGTCAAGGCGCAGGCGGAGGAGGAGGGCCTCGACGACATCTTCCGCTCCGCCGGCTTCGAGTGGCGCACCGCAGGCTGCTCGATGTGCCTGGGCATGAACCCGGACATCCTCGACGAGGGTGAGCGCTGCGCCTCCACCTCGAACCGCAATTTCGAGGGCCGCCAGGGCCGCGGCGGGCGCACCCACCTGGTCAGCCCAAAGATGGCCGCGGCCGCGGCCGTAGAGGGAACGTTCGTTGACATCAGGAGCTGGGCATGAGGCCGGTCGACGTCATCGAGGGCAAGGTCTCGGTGGTCGAGCGCGCCGACGTCGACACCGACCAGATCATCCCCAAGCAGTTCCTGAAGCGGGTCGAGCGCACCGGCTTCGGCGAGTTTCTGTTCTACGACTGGTTCCGCGCCGGTGAGCTCGAGCTCGAGCCCAACCCGATCCTGGTCGCCGGGCGTAACTTCGGCTCCGGGTCCTCCCGCGAGCACGCGGTATGGGCGCTTCAGGACTTCGGGTTCGAGGCGGTGATCGCGCCGTCCTTCGCCGACATCTTCTACGTCAACTGCACGAAGAACGGCCTGCTCCCGGTGATCCTGCCCGAGGACACATGCCGCGACCTCGCGGCGGCGGGTGACGGCCGTATCGACGTCGACGACCAGACCGTGACCTTCGTGGGCGGCGTGGTCGAGTTCGAGATCGACGAGGAGACGAAGCACCGGCTGCTCCACGGCCTCGACGACATCGGGATCACCCTCAAGGACGAGGGCGCGATCACGGCCTTCGAGCGGGCGGGCGGCGCCGAGCGCGGCCCCGTCACCACAGCGCTGTGAGTTCCGAGGCCGAGCCTCGCGAGTGGGACGCGGCGGCGTACGACCGCGTCTCCGACGTGCAGGAGGTCTGGTCGCGGGCGGTCCTCGACCGGCTCGACCTTCGCGGCGACGAGACCGTGCTCGACGCGGGCTGCGGGAGCGGGCGGGTGACCAGGCTCCTGTTGGAGCGCCTGCCGGAGGGCCGAGTCATGGGCGTCGACGCGTCGCGATCGATGATCGAGAAGGCGCAAGAGGCGCTCCCCGACCGGACCGAGTTCATCGTCTCCGACCTGCTCGACCTGGACCTCGACGAGGCGGTGGACGCCGTCTTCTCCAACGCGACATTCCACTGGATCCTGGACCACCGGCGGTTGTTCGCGCGCCTCTATGCGGCGCTTCGCCCCGGGGGCGTGTTGGAGGCGCAGTGCGGCGGGATCGGCAACCTGGACGAGTTCCTGAACTCGCTCGAGAACGTCGACGGGGACGAGCGCTTCTCGCCCTACGTTCGCGGCATCGCCAGTAGCTGGAACTTCGCCTCTCCCGGCGACACCGACGTGCGCCTCGAGAGCGCTGGGTTCGAGCGGGTGCGGTGCTGGCTCGAGGAGCGAATCGAAAAGCCACGCGAGCCGCGCGAATTTCTGCGGACCGTGTGCTGCGGCGGGCACCTGGACCGGCTGCCGGAAGATCTTCACGAGCCGTACCTGGACGCGGTGCTCGAGTACATCCCGCGCCCGCTGACGCTCGACTACATGCGGCTGAACATCTCGGCCCGCAGGCCGGCGGCCTAGTTCCCGCCGCTGTCCGCGTGGCGGAACGCGCTGCGCAGCTTCTGGGCGATCCGGCCGGGATGGCCGAGCGCCTCATCGCCTGACTGATCGCGCCCCTCGGTGTCCTGCGCCGATGCGTTCGGCCCCGGTGGAGGCGGCGTCGAGTGGGGACCGTGCTTGTAGCCCCAGAGGATCGCGTCCAGGCGCCGCTGCGGAACCTGATCCAAGGCGTTGAGCGGCAGGCCCTTCGAGGCGCGCCGGTTGGCGGCGGTGTTGGGGTTCGTGGCGGTCACGCTGACCTTGGGCTTGATCGCGTTGTAGGGCGCCGAGTTCACCGGCTTCGGCGTCATCGCGTGGTACAGCGGCACCGCCAGGTGCTCGGCCAGGTTGAGCGGCTTCATCCCGATGATCGTCTCCGCGGTCCGGAGGAAGGAGAGCTGGTCGTAGCGGTCGTGGACGACGGCGCCCTTTTGCGTGTAAGGGCTGATGACCATGGCGGGAATCCGGTGGGCGTCGACGTGATCGGCGCCGTCCTGCGAGTCGTCCTCCATCACCAGGATCAGCGAACTGCTCCAGATCTTCGAGTGCGAGGTCTCCTGGACGATCTGGCCGAGGCCCCAGTCGTTGTCGGCCACGTCGGCGTTCGGCGTCCGCTTGCCGGGCGCGACGCCCTGTGTGTGGTCGAGCGGGAGGACCATGTAGTTGAGCGGCGGCACCGAGTTGGTGAGTACCTGTTCCTGGAAACGCTGCCTGAAGCACGCGAAGCGCGAGTGGGAGGTGGGCGGGGCAGTCGCCGGAACCGAGGAGTCATACACGTCCACGTTGCTCACGCCGACGGGGTTGAAGATCGCGATGTCCCCGTCGTAGCAGCCTCCGTTCAGCTGCACGTCGGAGCTCTTGAGCACCTGGGCGTTCAGGGCGGTCTCCGCCTGGGTCCGGTCCTTGTCGGGGAACGGCGACAGCCCGGCCAGCGCCTCGCCGTAGTTGAAGAAGGGAATGTGCTCGGCGATCGCCCGCTGGAAGATGTAGCCCTTGGGCGGGGCGCTCACCTCGTAGGCGCCGAAGTCATAGGGGCGGCCACGGCCCGAGTAGTTCTGCGGCCAGTTCTTGGTCACGTAGTCGGAGACCGCGCCGGCGGCGGTCCAGTAGTGGCCGTCGATCGACGCCTCGGAGTCGGCGTACACGTGATCGAGGAGCGGAAAGCGCCGGACGAGGGCGTGCGTGTTGGGCGTGATCCGCTTGCCGAAGAGCGTCAGGTGCTTGTCGCCGTCGCCCCGGGGGTCGTCCCCGAGGACCTGGTCGTAGGTGCGGTTTTCCTTGACGATGACGAACACGTGCTTGATCGGCCCGTTGGGCCGGATCGGCGTGTTCTCCGGCGCCCGTTGCTGGTTCAGAGGATGGATCTGGCGGTCCGCCCTGGGCGTCAGGCGGTGGATCTGGCTGTCGCTTGGGAAGGGCAGGATGCCCGAGCTTCCCCGCACGATCGAGGGCAGGTACTGGAAGCTGTTGATGAAGTCGTCGGAATCGTTCGGCGAGTTGGGGTTGGGCCCATGGAGGTTTGGGCCCACGCCGAGTCCGCGGGCGGAGATCCAGGCGAGCTTGCCGCCGGCGGAGCCCGCCGTCGCGACGGTGGGATAGGAGCCGACCGGCAGGCGGCCGACCAATTGGTATGGCTTCGCGCGCCGCGGGCCGGGGTGGGACGGGTCGCAGCGATGCGCCCGGGAGAGCGCGAACACCGCCACGGCGTCCTCCCCGGAGTCTGCGCTCAGGAGGTCGCAGCCGTCGCGCGTGACCGTCACCTGGCTCGGCGTCGTCCCGGCCCCCGTGGGCCGCGCCACCGAGAGCGTGCGCTTGAGGGTCAGCGTGTGGGTGTTGATAACCCCGATCTGGTCGTCGTTGGCGATCGCCACGAACGCAAGCGGCCGCCTCGGGTCGACGGCCATGCCCTCGGGATGGGACAGGTGCGCGCCCACCTGGATCGTCTTGACCTTGCGGGCGGTCGCGAGATTGATGACCGAGACGGTGCCCTGTGTCTCGCCCGTGACCAGGCCATACGTCCCGTCGCCGGTGATCGCAGCCCCGTAGGGGTAGTGCCCGACCCTCACGTAGCGGACCCGCTTTGTCCTGGTGTCGATGACAGCCGCCCGGTCCGCGAGGTTGAGCGCGGCGAGCACGGTCCGTCCGTTGGGGCTCACCGCCACGTCTCGCGGCCACGAGAGGGTGTCCGTCTTCTGGGGTGGAAAGGTCTGGTAGGGAGGTGAGCCCGCCGGTGGAGGGACCGGGATTACGCCGTGGCGGCTCGCGTGCCCGGATCGCGGCTGGATCGCGAAGACGGAGATGACGTCGCCCTGCCCGCCCGGGATGCGGCTCGGCGCGCTCTGATCGGTGAATGGCGAGTTGGCGATGCCGGACACGTACGCCCGGCGGCCGCTCTGGGTGATCGCGATCCCGCCGCTCAGCCCGGGCATGCGAATGCGCTGGACGACCCGGCCGGCGCGCGGCCCGGTGACCGCGACGATCCGGATGTCGTTGATGCCGCGCCCCGTCGAGAGTGTCCACAGGAAGCGGCCGTCTGGAGTGAGCGCGCCGCCGGTTGGGAAGTTGCCGAGCTTGGTGAGCTCGCCGACCGGGTTGAGCTGCCTCCCGGTGGGCTGGATCCGGGTCCGCGGCCCCACGACGTTGCTGCCGCCGCCGGTCGCGGACCACGCGATGCCCGCGGCGCCGAGGACGACGATTCCCAGTGCGGCTCCGCGAACCAGCCTTCCCGGCATTCGCGGCATTCTGCCACTGACCCGGCCGGACCATGTTGCGTACTCGTAGACGGGTCAGGCATGATGCCCGCCAATGAACGCCGCAGAGCAGTCCCCAAGGATCGTGGTCCTCGCAGGCGACGGGATCGGGCCCGAGATCCTCTCGGCGGCCCGCGGGCTGCTGGAGGCGATCGGTGACTTCGAGTTCGTCGAACATCCGGTCGGCGGGACCTCCATCGACGAGCACGGGACCGCCCTCACCGACGAGGTGCTGGAGGAGTGCCGGGGCGCGGACGCCGTACTGCTCGGCGCGGTCGGAGGGCCGAAATGGGACACCACCGACCCAGGCGCGCCGCGGCCCGAGCAGGGGCTCCTGGCCCTTCGCAAGGGCCTCGGCCTGTACGCGAACCTGCGTCCCGTCCGCCCGAGTCCCGCGCTGGTGGACGCCAGCCCGCTGCGGCCGGACCGCATCTCCGGCACCGACCTCCTCGTGGTGCGCGAGCTCACCGGCGGGATCTACTTTGGCGAGAGCGGCCGTGATGGAGACCGCGCTCACGACGACTGCGAGTACTCGGTCGCCGAGATTGAGCGAATCTCCCATGTCGCCTTCGACGCCGCGCGCCGGCGCGGCGGGAGCGACGGCGGGCCCCGGGTCACCTCGGTGGACAAGGCGAACGTTCTCGAGACCTCCCGCCTGTGGCGCGAGACGGTCGAGCGGGTGGCCCGCGAGTACGGCGACGTGGAGCTCGACCACATGCTGGTCGACAACGCCGCCATGCAGCTCGTCGCGAACCCGGCCCGGTTCGACGTGATCCTCACCGAGAACATGTTCGGCGACATCCTCAGCGACGAGTCGGCCATGCTCACCGGGTCGCTCGGGATGTTGCCGTCGGCAAGCCTCGGCGCCGACGGGCCGGGCCTGTTCGAGCCGGTTCACGGATCGGCCCCCGACATCGCGGGTACCGGGACCGCCAATCCGCTCGCGACCTTCCTCTCGGTGGCGATGATGCTCAGGCACGGCCTGGGCATGCCCGACCAGGCGAGCGCGATCGAAGCTGCCGTCGACGCGGCGCTCGAGCGCGGCCTTCGCACACCGGACCTGGCCGGGCCGGATTCCGCGACCGTCGGCACCGACGAGATGACCGCCGCCGTGATCGAGGCCTTGACTCGGTAGGTCATACTTTCTCGGCAACTGGAAGCGAGCCCGGAGGAAGGAAGTAGTGGACAAGTCTGAGTTGATCTGGATGAACGGCGAGCTCGTCCCATGGGATAACGCCAACGTCCACGTACTCAGCCACGGCCTCCACTACGGCACGGGCGTCTTCGAGGGCATCCGCGCCTATGAGACCGACCGCGGCACCGCCGTCTTCCGGCACCGCGAGCATCTCGAGCGGCTCGCTCGCTCGGCCCAGCTGTACTACATGGAGCTGCCGTACTCCGTCGACGAGCTCCGTGACGCGACGCACGAGCTGATCAGGCGCAACGGGCTTGCGAGTTGCTACATCCGGCCGATCGCCTTCCGGGGCTACGGCGAGATGGGATTGTTCGCGCAGAGCGCGCCGATCGACGTCGTCGTGGCCGTCTGGCCATGGGGCGCCTACCTCGGCGAGGAGGGCAAGCGCAGCGGCATCCGGTGCAAGGTGTCCTCGTGGCGGGGCATCTCCGGGGACAGCCTGATCCCGCACGCGAAGGCCTCGGGCCAGTACCTGAACTCGATCCTGGCGAAGACAGAGTCAGCCAACGCGGGCTACGACGAGGCGATCCTGCTCGATGTCCAGGGCAATGTCTCCGAGGGCTCAGGCGAGAACGTCTTCATCGTCCGCGACGGCGTGCTCTCGACGCCGGGCCACACCAACTCGATCCTCGACGGCATCACCCGCCGGTGCGTGATCCAGATCGCGAACGACCTGGGCTACCCGGTCGAGGAGCGCGACATCGCGCGGGCCGAGCTCTTCCTCGCCGACGAGGTGTTCCTCACCGGCACTGCGGCCGAGCTCGTGCCGGTGCGCGAGGTGGACGACCACCAGATCGGCGAGCCGGGCGAGATGACCCGGGTCATCCAGGCGAAGTTCGAGGACGCGCTGCACGGGCGCGCCCCCGAGTACCTCGAGTGGCTGGACGTGGTCGAGCAACCGAGTAAAGTCACGTCGTGATGCGTCTCATCGCTGGTGGCATCGAGCGAATTAGGAGCGCCGCGGCGGCGTAATCGCCCCGTGGCCGCGCGGCTTGAGCCGCGCACCCCTCTCGCTCGTCCCCCCAACGGAAAGGCATCGAACTTTGAACCAGCAACGGCACCAGCCAGTTTCGGGGGCTGAAGCCCCCTCACCGACAAAGCGCGTAAAGCTCTACGACACGACCTTGCGCGACGGCATGCAGGGCTCGGGAATGTCTCTCTCCGCGTCCGAGAAGGTCCGCGTGGTCCAGGCGCTCGACGGGCTGGGAATCCACCTCATCGAGGCCGGCTTCGTCGGCTCGAACCCCAAGGACGCCGAGCTGTTCGCCCTGCTCGCGAACGTCGAGCTCGAGGGGGCGGACGTCTGCGCCTTCGGCATGACCCGCCGGCGCGGCGTCGCCGCCGAGGAGGACGCGGCTCTTCGGGAGCTCGCGGAGTGCTTCGCACCTGTATGCACCCTGGTCGGCAAGACGTGGGGCCTCCACCTCGAGAAGGTCACCAAGGTGTCGCGCACCGAGAACCTCGGCATGATCACCGACTCGGTCTGCTACCTCGTGGGCAACGGCAAGCGTGTCGTCTATGACGCCGAGCACTTCTTCGACGCGTGGCGCGAGGACTCCGGGTACGCCCTCGAGTGCCTGCGCGCCGCCGTGGCGGCCGGCGCCGAGAACGTCAGCCTGTGTGACACCAACGGCGCCACGCTGCCGCTTCAGGTCGCGGAGGCGACCGCCGCAGTGGTCGATGCGCTGGGGGACAGGGTGGAGGTTGGGATCCACACCCACAACGACAGCGAGTGCGGCGTCGCAAACTCCCTTGCCGCCGTGGACGCGGGGGCCCGGCTGGTCCAGGGCACCATGAACGGCTACGGCGAGCGCACCGGCAACGCGAACCTCGTGTCCATCCTTCCCGCGCTCCAACTCAAGATGGGCTACGAGTGCGTGCCGGACGACCGTCTGCGGCGGCTCACCGAGACCTCCCATCTGGTCGACGAGCTCTGCAACCTGCATCCCGACCCGGACCGGCCGTACGTCGGCCGCAACGCCTTTGCCCACAAGGGCGGGATGCACGCGGCCGGCGTTCAGGCGGACGCCCGGACGTTCGAGCACATCGAGCCCGGGCTCGTGGGCAACAGCCGCGACGTCCTGATCTCGGAGCTCGCCGGCAGGGGCTCGGTGCAGAGCCGCGCCGAGGGCGCGGGCATCGACCTGGACGCGGACGCGGCCAAGCGGGCCGTCGAGAGGATCAAGGAGCGCGAGCACCGCGGCTACCAGTACGAGGCCGCCGATGCGTCTTTCGAGCTGCTCCTGCGCCGGGAGGCCGGGACCTACCTGCAGCTCTTCCGGCTCGAGGGCTTCCGCGTGATCACCGAGAAGCGCGCGAACGGCAGGGTCGAGACCGAGGCCACGATCAAGATCTGGGTTGACGGCCAGCGCTTCGTGCGCACGGCCGAGGGCAACGGGCCGGTCAACGCGCTCGACCGCGCGCTGCGCGAGGCGATCACCGAGCTGCATCCCCATCTCGCCCAGATCGAGCTCGTCGACTACAAGGTGCGCATCCTCGATACCCACCACGGCACCGGCGCGGTGACCCGGGTCCTGCTCGACTCGGCGGACGGCAGCGAGTCCTGGGGGACGATCGGCGTCTCCGAGAACATCATCGAGGCCTCGTGGGAGGCGCTCGTCGACTCGCTCGAGTACGCGTTCCAGCCGAAGGAGCGCCCGCCGGCACCGAAGGAAGACGCCGAGGTACCCGCGGGCCGTTGACGGCTTCCGAGCCGATCCCACTCGCCCGACCCGATCTCGGGCCCCGCGAGGAGGAGCTCCTGCTCGAGGTTCTGCACACCGGCCAGCTCTCGCTGGGCCCGGTGCTCGAGCGGTTCGAGCGGGACTTCGCCGGCTGGTTGGGGACGGACGACGCCGTCGCGGTCTCATCCGGGACGGCCGCGCTGCATCTCGGGGTGAGGGCACTCGAGTGGGGGAGGGGCGACGAGGTGGTGACCACCCCGTTCAGCTTCGTCTCCTCGGCGAATTGCCTGCTCTACGAGGACGTGACGCCGGTGTTCTGCGACATCGACCCGCTCACCCTGAACATGGACCCCGACGCCGCGCGGGCAGCGGTCACCGAGCGCACGGCGGGTCTCCTGCCCGTGCATATCTTCGGCTACCCGGCGGCGATGGAGGAGCTCGAGCGCCTCGCCGCCGACCGCAGTCTCGGGGTCCTCGAGGACGCCGCGGAGGCCGCCGGCGCCGTCGACGAGACGGGCGTCAGGGTCGGCAGGCGCGGCAACAACGCGATCTTCGCCTTCTACGCCAACAAGCAGCTGGTGACGGGGGAGGGCGGGATCGCGATCCCCTCCGATGGGAGCGTCGCGGAGCGCATGCGAAGCGAGCGGAATCAAGGGCGGGCGCGCGACATGGGCTGGCTCGGACACGAGCGGCTCGGCTTCAACTACCGGCTTACGGACCTCCAGTCGGCGATGGGCGTCGCCCAGGTCGAGCGCGCGGACGAGTTGATCGCCGCGCGCGACCGTGCGGCGGCGCTCTATGCCAGCGCGCTCGGGGCGCTTGGGGCGGCCCCGGCCGGAGAGGGTGATCCCGACGACCTGGTCCTCGGCTGCCCGGACCGGGGGGAAGGCCG
>Ga0164306_10001374_pt1 | contig 10775 bp, 9 predicted proteins | sample Whisoiple_242_MG_FD_110213 | JGI IMG/M metagenome (GOLD analysis project Ga0164306, IMG submission 110213) | Soil microbial communities amended with fresh organic matter from upstate New York, USA - Whitman soil sample_242_MG | ecosystem: Environmental > Terrestrial > Soil > Unclassified >... | reverse complement strand
TATGATATTCTAGATTTAGTTAATCATTCCACCTTCGAAGAAACTGCATACCTGTTAATATTCGGTGAACTGCCAAATTCGGACGAGTTGGATGACTTTACAAAACGTATGATAGAAGCAAGATCCTTACCAAGTCCAATTATCAGAAATCTCGTTAATAGGCCAAAACGAGCCGACCCTATGGACGTTGTTCAATCTGCCATATCAGAACTGCCAGATCATGATCTCAATATGGGAGAAGACTCAAAGAGTGCAAATATCAGAAGAGCAATTACTCTAATTGGTAAGATTCCTACGATCGTAGCCGCTTGGGATAGGATTAGGCATTCGCAGGATGTGCTTGAACCCCTAGAGGAAGGTAGCCATTCAGAGAATTTCCTTTATTTACTCCGCGGAGAACATCCTACTAAAGAAGAGGCAAAAATATTTGATATATCGCTAATTTTGCATGCGGAGCATAGCTTTAATGCTTCAACCTTTGCGGCAAGGGAAATCGCGTCAACCAGGGCGCATATGTATGCGGCCATTGCAGGTGCTGTTGGTGCCTTGTCAGGAGAACTTCATGGAGGTGCCAATGTTCAGGTGATGAAAATGCTTCTTGAAATAGGGGAGTCTAATAGTGCCAGAGATTGGGTACGCAATAGATTAAAAGAGGGGGGTAGAATAATGGGAATGGGTCATGCAGTGTATAGGACCACGGACCCTAGAGCAGAGGTCCTTCGGACTCTGTCACATATAATTTCTAAAGAACGAAATACAAAATGGTTTGAAATAACAGAACAAGTCGAAAAGGCAACTCAAGAATTCATGATTGCGAATAAGGGACAATCGATCTATGCGAATGTTGATCTCTATAGCGCTTCCCTTTACTACAGTCTGAACATCCCCTTAGATCTCAATACTCCAATTTTTTCAATTGCTAGAGCAGCAGGATGGACCGCTCATGTTATAGAAGAAAAATTTGCGGAAGCGGCGCCAAAGCCAGCCCTATATCGACCAAAGGCATCGTATGTAGGTAAGTATTGTGGCCCAATGGGGTGCGAATATATACCCATAGCCAGCAGATTGAATGAGGATCCGGATAACAATGAAACGAGGAAGAGAACATAGAGTGGAAAAACAAATCAATTTAGGATTCAGCATTAACGGGCTAATGCAAAGTTGAAGGTAAGCGTTCTATCCAAGACAGAAACATCTAGGATCATTGATTCGCTACGTATTAACTGGCCATTTAATAGCATTCCAAAAATAAAGACATTAAAGGTATATGAGGCTGAAAAGAACAAGTTTTTACTAAAAGCTGAGAACTTTGTAGCAGTAAGGGTTGATGAGCATCTTGTCCCATTTGTGGGAAGTGAGGATCTTTTGCGGCATTTTCCATTCGTTACTGTTGATATGAAAGCAGTCAAGTTCGTGTGCAACGGGGCCAATATTATGAGACCTGGTATCACTACTTTTCAATTCTTCGAAAAGGATTCTATCGTAGTGATCAAGGACGAAAGTCACTTCAAAGCACTGTCCGTGGGCATCGCGCTAGAGAGTAGCGCCGATGCAACTCCCAAAAATAGGGGCTGCATAATTTGTAATATCCATTACGTAGGCGATAGGGTTTGGGAAGTGTATAAGGAAATAAGAGACTAAAAGAACAGGCCTTGTTCATCTTGTGTAATTACTTGCTGTTTGTTCGCGATCCAGTTAATTGGTCTCTTTCGTAATCACGTTATTGAATTAACAGTGGAAGACAATCTCTTTCTGATACTTGATTGTGCAGCTGACAGAATAGCAATGGGTATACGTCTTGGTGAGGTGCTGATATAGTCTAGTCCTAATTCGCTAAAGAAATCGATTGAAGCAGGATCACCTCCGTGTTCTCCACAAATGCCAATCTTGACTTTCTTTCCTGTCTGCCTAGTGTACATGGTGGCTAATTTCATTAACATTCCAACTCCTTCTCCGTCAATCGTTTGGAACGGGTTAATGGAGATAATCTTCTGATTAATGTATGCCGCAAGAAACTTGCTTTCGGCATCCTCCCTACTAAAGCTGAAAGTAGCTTGGGTAAGATCATTAGTACCAAAACTTATAAAATCCACACATGTCGAAATTTTATCAGCAATAAGACAAGAGCGGACCACTTCAATCATGCTTCCAAATTCGATGTTCAATCTAAGTTTGTACTTCGATTCCACTGTTTTCTTTACATTTTCGAAGATGCCTTTGATGGTTTTCAATTCTTGTACCATACTTACCTGAGGAACCAAGATCTGAGGATGTACTGCAATACCATTTTGCTTTAATTCTGCTGCGGCCTCACAAATAGCATTAATCTGTGATTCATATATTTCTGGATAGGAAATTCCGACTCTAACTCCGCGGTGCCCCAGCATCGGATTGGATTCTTTCAGTTCGCGGACTCTTTGTAGCTCTAGTTTCTTTTCATGACCCACTTGAATATCAGAACCGGGTCTTGACATTATGCCCTCGATTTCAGATATAAGATCTTCCTCTCTAGGAAGAAACTCGTGTAGTGGAGCGTCGAGTAATCTAAGTGCCACCGGAAGATTTTGCATTTGTCTCAGAATATTTAGAAATACTGATTTCTGATGTATATTCAATTCCAGTAACATAAGCTTTCTTTCGTTGATATCATCTGTTAGAATCATTTTCTTAAACGTATTTCCCATATCTTGCTCGGCAAACATTGTCTCGGTTCTACATAGTCCTATGCCTTGTGCACCATATCTCTTAGCAAGGGCGGCATCATCTGGGTTATCGGCATTGCCGCGGATTTCTATATTTTTTTCATTATTTGCCCATTGGAGTAATTCCATTAGCTCTTTAGTAATTTTACTCGAAGTACTCCTGATTTCTCCTAGGTAAACTTTGCCTGTTGTACCATCTATTGTGATCTTTTGTCCTTCTTTGATGACGTACTGACTCCTGAACGAATGATTCTGTCCTTCCAAGTCTCTAAATATTTGTGAACAACCTACGACGCATGGCTTTCCCATCCCTCTTGCTACGACAATTGCGTGGGATGTTTTACCACCCCTAAGAGTAAGTACCCCTGCAGAAAAAATAAAGGCATAAGCATCTTCCGGTCGTACTTCATCTCTCACCAAAATTATTTGTTCGCCTACCCCAGCCATTTCTTTTGCTCTCATCAAATCAAATACCGCAATTCCACAAGCAGATCCTGGTGAGGCCCCTATACCTAATGCAATTGGTTTAACGTGAGCTTCCTGTTCAATACTCGGGTAGATCATCTGTTCGAGCGCGACAGGATCAATCCTAGATATGGCAGTAGTCTTATCGATTAAGCCTTCGTGACAAAGATCGACAGAAGACTTAACAGTTGCGACTGCGCTCATCTCTGCGGGTCTAGTCTGCAATATATATAGATCATTCTCTTCCACAGTAAACTCTATTTGTTGAGGTTGCTTGAGTTGTTCTTCCAGAGTTTTGGCAATGTCTCTAAGCCTTGTTTCAACCTTTGGAAATTCCGAAGCTAACTTTTCGATTGAACACGGAATTGATCGTCCAGAAACTAATTCTTCTCCCTGGCTATTGATGAGATACTCTCCATACAGTTTTTTTTCACCAGATTCAGGACTTCTTGTAAACGCTATACCAGACATGCTCGTGCTTCCCAGATTTCCGAATACCATTCTCATTATAATAACTGCTGTCCCATTTGCCATCTCAGGAGGTATACCGGTAAACTTCCTATAGTCAGTTGCTTGCTTACTAGACCATGATTTTAAAACTGCATTTATAGAAAGTTCGAGTTGTTTATACGGATCTTCTGGGAAAGCTTTTCCTGTTTTTATTTTCCATACCTCCTTAAGAGATTGTACAATATTTTGAAGGCCGTTTACATCTTGAACTTTGGGCTCTCCACATACTTTTAAAAGTACTGTTTCGTCAAGATCTAGTACGCTTTGGGTAAGCATATGAACAAATCTACGATAACAATCCCAGGCAAAGGATTTCGATTTTTTCTTTGATGCTAATCCGACAACGTTCTCCTGGTTTAGGCCAACATTAAGAATTGTAGCCATCACTCCAGGCATAGATATTGACGAGCCGGATCGCACGGAAACCAATAGTGGATCATTTGGATCTCCATACTTAAGGCCGACTTGAACTTCCAATTCTTTTATCGCCATCTTAACTTCACTCATAAGACCGTCAGGCAAACGTAAGCCTGCTTCGAAGAACTTTTCACATACCTCGGTTGTAATTATAAACCCCTGCGGGACGGGCAATTTCATTGCAGACATTTGAACCAGACCTTTTCCCTTTAGTCCCAATAGTCTTGGGCTTTCATTAACGCCGCGCTCAAAGGAGTATATTGGCATAAGTAAACTCTTGTGCATATTTTAGGGATAGATATGCTCCAACTTAAGTACTCCCAACGTTGTGGATATTTCGTCCTAGAAGTAGAATCAAAGATAGCTCCAAGTTTATACGAAATTAGTTATGATAATCTTCAGTTCAGAGTGGCTAAACAAAGGGTCGGATACTATAACAAGCGCTGATTTGTCATATGATTAAAGACATGGTCAAATTAAGATAATTTTTTTTAACGTACTTGATGCTCATGGTTACTAGTAAATCTGTTTGAAGGATCAATATTTGTATGTGTAAATAGGACTTTAATGGCCAACAGGTTAAATGAAGCTACGAGATCCTGTTGTCGCTTGCTTTACATAATTTAAGGCAGCACTCGTTTTGGACTCGTACTTGGCTAGCACTTCGATATCACGTTTCGTGTCGATATCTATCATTGTGTTATCAGATAACAGCACAAAAATGGACGCCTTAGCGTCGAGTGCTTCTTCGATATGTTTAGTATAACTATCGTCATCATAATGTGTCTTTATCACGTCAATTGGTTTCCGTAAAAGCAGGTTTGTCCCATCATGTCTTAACGAGGGACAGATTCCAATGCACTTATCGCAAGATTCGCCTAATCTAGAGATCATGTCGATCTGTGACGGCTGGAGAAGAGGCAGATCATGTGGGACTATGATGGTCGCATCTGCACCATTCTTGTTACTAAAATCATCACCTGTAGTTACCGCTTGATCGACCCCTGAATCAATATCTTCCTTCAGGAATTTAGCGCCCATTCTAGTGCTAATTAACCTTGCCCGCTCATCTCCGGAGACTATAATTACAGTATCAACCGATTTAGAATTATTTAAAGTCGAAACCGTATCAATTAGGAGTAATTCTGTTAATCTTATGCGAGATTCTACGGTTAAAAATAATTTTAGTCTAGATTTGCTCGTTTCAAACCGTTTGACAGGCACAATTGCAAAAATTTTATCATTCAATGCTGTAAACAATACGTTAAAATATAATTAGCAAGCGAATTTTCCTCCTTTCTGCTTTTCATAATGATGTTTGTACGATGAACGCAAATATTGAACTTAGATATCTTTTCGACTATTTGGCCATCACTTTCAGAAATAATGAATTTACCCAATATGGTTCTGTAGTGCTTTGCAACTCCAAGTGGCGAGACCTCTACATTCATACATTTCATGTATTTCTCGGCTGGTCCGGAAATTACTCTGTTACCAATAATAGGAGATATCGCTACTATTTTTTCCCTCATTGATCTAAGTTTACGTCTAAATTCCTTTAATGACAACATCGGTCCAATACTGCTGATCGGATTAGCCGGAGCGATGACTATCGCTCGTGACTTTTGTAGAGCATCGATTGCGATGGGATTTACTTTGACAATCCTACATCCACTATAGCGGATAGATCGAATTGTTGGCCTTCCCTTTTCTCTTACCCAGAATTCCTGAATATGCAAATCACCACGATTAGTCATTAACCTTGTTTCCATATGATCATTCGAAGCAGGAATAATTCTTGGTAAAACCTTAAATTTTCGCCTAAGAAGTTCAGTTATCTGCGTAAGATTCTTACCTTCCTTTAGCAATTTAGTCCTGAGCACATGGGTTGCCAAGTCTTTATCACCTAGCTTAAACCAAGTAGGTGCACCGAGGATGGCTAGCTGCTTTAGAAACGAATAAGAATCCTGCTTTATTCCCCATCCATTAGCTATATCCAAGATATTACCAAGGCCATAGAGAACGGTGTCCAAATCTGGACAAACGTACATTCCGTGCAACCAAATATTGTCAGCCACATTTGATATCACTACCAGATCTTTGACTGACCTGGCCAGCCCTCGAATTAGTTTTATAGAGCCGGTTCCTCCCGCTATTACTGCTATCAAGTTTGGATTTCTATTGTATATGCATAATGTATAACTTTCGAAGTCCCATAGTTGGAACACTTTGAAGTAAAATGAGCTCTAAATGACATTTACTGAGCCGTTAGGATCCCTCTTCCACACAATCAATCAAAAAATTTTTCCCCGCTGATCGGTTAGAAATAGACGCAGTATCGCTTCGGATATAGACAACCGAAAGAATTATTAATGCTAGAAGGAGTATGGTCGCAACAAAGATTATAAACAGGACACATGAGAGTTTTGATGTGAAGGCTGTAACATTCTCTTCATATGCGTTTATCGTATTTGTTTTGTTGGGGGGTGCTGTGTCTTATGTAAAGGGTGTGCAGATGACAACATTATTAATTCCAAGTGAGAACTCTGCCAAAGGGGATTTAGTTGGAGTAAGATTTATTGATCTTAAATACGATCCCGGTAGTACGATTTCTAAGCAACTCGCTGGAAAAACGGAAAACGTTCGGTTTACACTAAATTCTTCTGATCCTGCCATGGCAAGGATTGTATCTATTATAAATAGTGATATTGCTTCACAGAAAAAAAGTCCAGTGAGATTTACTAATGCTTCTTTAGTGTATACTGGCCAGATACGTGGTGACGCGGACAGCGCGACACTATCTTATAAGGTGAATATCAAACCCACCATCAGTAACTTTGTACTCGACAAAAGCAGTCAGGGTACTGTTGTCGATTTGGATTGGCGTGGGTTTGTAATAGATGAACCCTTGGTAGTTAATGTGCCTAAATATGGAAATATGAGTATCAACTATCCAATCGGGCTTTTGCAAGCTACGCATCCAGATTTAGCCAAAAAATTCCTTGCTTCAGCCTCATCTTCGGCTATGAAAACCCCATTGTTGGATTTTCAAGATGTAGCAAAATCTATGGATTCATGGCATTTCTTGTTTGATCCAACTGGAAGTCAGGCCGGTGCTGCGGGCTTCAAAGAGGTCGGAGGTGCTCGTGCTGTCTCTATTTATTCATTAGGAGAGAGTAGTTTCAGAGAAGGGACTATGACAGAAAAAGTGTCCGATACCACAGCCAATATTAACGGCTCTCCTGTAGGGGTTCATGCGAGTACTCCTCCGCCTAGTGCTCAAATTCAGATTACGGGATTTTCTAATATTCGTAAGTCTGGAAATAGCGAACTGGCGTTTGTTTCAGATAAAGCACCGGAAGGGACGGTTACGGCGACAGGTGGATTTCCTATCCAGGTGCTGCTTGTATTAGGTGGGATGATGGGGGCCGTGGCCGTTTTTGTTCTCCTCAAGGCAAGGAAATAAAAAACTTTGGTTGGAATTCTAGTTTGAACAACCAAAGATTACTAGGAGCAGTTAACTTAATTCCTTTCCTTGAAATCTTAGGTAGTATCCAATATCAAGTACGTTTATGACGGTGACAGAGCCCTCCTTGAATATATGCTGGCTTGGAACCTTCGCCAGACCAATTGCAAGGGTTTCTTGTCTACTGTTTATGATTACTAGATTTTGGCTGGCTTTGATATTGGGACTTGCATCGGTAATCGATTGTCCAAATACATCTCTCCCATATAGTACTAATTTTTCCCCCATCTCATTGACGGTTATAAATGGGTACTTGCGGCCTAATTGGTAGATAATTTCAGCTCCTTGCAGAGAAGGAACAAGTCGTTTTCCAAGACGACCAATCATTATGCCCGCATGTGTTGGGCATATTGATAGCGCTATTTCGCCTGCACTTTTCGATGTCAAATAGACCTCCCTTACTTTGGTCTTCGATTGTTCCTTAATTAGTATACATTTATCGTTCCCTTCGAAGTATTCGAAACAACCTAACCTATCATAAGTCCTCCTGAGCACTGTTAGTTCTCTTCGAGTAGGATTCCGGTACAGGTTTATTCACCACTAATTACACGAATTTTCGCAATAAAGAAGCCAGAAGTGTTATGGAGATGGGGATAGAATCGACGTGTATTGGTTAGACGTTGATCCAGTATCAAGTCGCCGTACTTCGTTAAGCCGGGCTCTCCATATTTTTGCGGTTCAATTTTGATCTTATTGTTCATGCTTAGCAGTTTGTTGATCACTAATTCGTTTTCTTCAGGGGCAAAGGTGCAAGTAGAATAAACTATTAGGCCGCCAGGTTTGACGATATTGATAGCGCACTGAAGTAATTCGATTTGTCTATGCACACAATTTGCTATCTGTTGAGGCACCAACCTGGTCTTTATAGTGGGATCTTTTGCGATTATACCTTCGCCACTACATGGCGCGTCAAGGAGAATCCGATCGAACTTTAATCCCAGCTTACCGGCGTGCGCCCCGCTGAGTGCATAAATACATGAGTTTCTGACACCACATCGTAATAGGTTAAATCTCAAAGCATTTATCCTCTTTATACTTGGTTCCAATGCTATGACGCATCCCGAATTTTGCATTTTCTGTGAAATGTATGTTGTTTTGCCTCCAGGAGCAGAAGCCATATCTAAATTCAACTGGTTTGGTAACACGTCCAACTCATCGACTGCGAGGCAGGAGGAAAGATCTTGAATATAGTAATATCCTCGAAGGTATTCTGTCGTTGCGCCTATCGGGTAGCGGGAGCTTTTGATTAGTAGAACTTCATCCAAGATCGTGTCTTCGTACATTATATCCTTTTGTATTAGTTTCTGAATTAGCTCACTTTTGGTTATTTTCAAAGTGTTGATCCGAATGTATTTAGGTGGCTCTTTTTCCATAGCTCCCAAACAGTCTTCCAATTTTGGGATAAACTGTAAAAACCTACATACCATCCATTCTTTATAGCCAAACTCCTGCGAGATCTCATTGGAAATTGTCGAAGGAGGAAAACTGTAAACGCTCAATTAATTGAGGAGTATCTAAATCTCGATTATTTAATAATTTATGAAGGCTAAATAGGAGGCATTCTGGGGTGTGAATTAAATTCAACTGGTATTTTGAAGTTACATCCCAAGCTTCGTTCGATTCAGGACATACATTGTCCGCATGCTCAAATCGTATAAAGCAGTGGTGTGCTAGCAGTAACCCTCCTTTTGTTTTAAGCGAGATTTCGCTGAGCGGCCAACCTGAGGTATTGCAGGAATATTAGCCCTCTATTTGGCCTTGCTCCACTCGGGTCGGCAGTTTCATTCTAGTGTACAATCTTCAGATTATTCACCATCATCAGGACACGGTCATACCTAGATTTCTTTTCTATTCCGTAGCCAGCTGTCTCCAGCTAATTATCGCTAAATCGAGTGCCTGCGATGAGGGAGGAGTTTCCTCTCTTTCAAGTGACTCGCTCACTAGCTCACCTAAATTCACAATGTTCAACAAGCTATATTTGAATATTCTTATCCGAAGTAATCTCGTTCAACTCTCATGACTTCCTCTTGATTGGTTGCATGAGAATATTCCTCTAATGGTTCAGCATTGAGTTCAAGAAAGGTGTGACCCCATTTGAATTTGCTCATAAGTTCGATAGATAAACTCTTGTTTCCGAGTATATAGGTGCTTCCAGCCAGCGCCTCTGCTGTAGATAATTTTCCGACTTTAGAATAGTTAGTGGGATTTCCAGCCAGCAAGAACGGTAACCGCCTGTTGTTTCTGGAACGAAATGCAGTTTGTTTCTCGGCGATGTGGTGAATTTTTTCCCAGGAACAATCGACTGCACAGATTGATTCTGAGGTAGATCTATCACCGGCTGACAGTAAAATGTCTGAAAATGGATTAAGTACTATGCTTTGCCTATGGAACGTTCTAACTTGTATCGCAAGCCTGAATTTGACTAGTTTTAAGGCTGTGCATTTTGACGGATCGTCTTGATTAAGTAGCATTATCTCAAGCCTCACGAATCATTATTAATATACCGACTCATTTAAGATTAATAATATCGATATAGTTCAGTTCTTTAGGGGTAATCCTAAAAAATAATGTGGTAATGTTTATGTGCCGATCCGTCCTGCTCCCAGTAAACAAGCAGCAAGGCTTACGGATTTAGTCCAAAACGATTCTTAACGATTTCATCTATCGTTCCTTTGCTTATTGGAAGATCATTACTACCAGACATATTCATAGGAGCTATTTGGTTGGGCCCAGATGCAGGAATTGTATTTGACTGTGGTTCAGAAGCTGGTTGTGAAGTTGTTGTATTTGAAGCTGGTTGTGAAGTTGTTGTATTTGAAGCTGGTTCAGAACTTGGAAAAGAATCATTATAGCAACTAGCTAACTCCGTTTCGGTAAGTTCGCCGTCCTTTGCTGCCTTAGATTGGCAACTCGATAATTCTTTTAGAACCTTCTTGGATACACCAGTGGTTGAATGGGAGTTATCCACCGGCGTCTTGTCCTGTGCAAACACGAATCGTGTTACTGAGGTGCTTGTCGACACTAATATTAAAAGACCTATGCCAATTGATATGTATAATGTCTTTCTTGGTGTACTCATACCTCCGCTTTAATTATATAGATAATATGGAATTTGCTAAACTATATTAGAAACTTGCTCTGGCTAAATGTAAGTC
>Ga0164306_10001372_pt1 | contig 10779 bp, 8 predicted proteins | sample Whisoiple_242_MG_FD_110213 | JGI IMG/M metagenome (GOLD analysis project Ga0164306, IMG submission 110213) | Soil microbial communities amended with fresh organic matter from upstate New York, USA - Whitman soil sample_242_MG | ecosystem: Environmental > Terrestrial > Soil > Unclassified >... | reverse complement strand
TGGTGACGCCTACGTCCTCAAGAACATCGTCCACGACTGGCCCGACGAGAAGGCGGTGCAAATCCTCCGTAAAGTCCGCGCGGCAACCCGAACCGGCGCCACGGTGTTGCTGATCGAATTCGTCATCCCCAAACACGACCGCGACTTCCCGGGAAAATGGGTTGATCTGGAAATGCTGTTGAATCTGGGTGCCCGTGAACGCACCGCGGCCGAGTACCGCGACCTGCTCAGCCAAGCTGGGTTCCGCATGACGCGGGTTGTGCAGACCGCTTCACCCCTCAGCGTCGTGGAGGCCAGAGCCGCCTAACTTCACCATCGACACCACGTGGAGGAAGAGTGGGCGATAGTGTTGTGAGCGTTGATGAGCCGCGATCGGCGACAGCGAACTCATACACCTTCGTACTGGTGCACGGAGGTTGCCACGGCGGGTCCCTCTGGCAGCCGGTTATCGAACACCTAGAGCAACTCGGACACACGGCATACGCCCGACCGTGGCAGGACACGGCAAGGGTGTTCCTAAGAACGTCACCCACGCCGAATCGACGCAATCGATCGTGGACTTCATCGTGGACAGGGACCTCACAGACTTCATTCTGGTGGGCCACGGCTACGCAGGCACCATCATCAGCAAGTTCGTGGAGGTCATCCCCGAACGCGTTCGCCGCCTGGTCTTCTGGAGTGCCTACGTCCTCAATGACGGCGAGAGCGCGCTCGAAATGCTGCCAGACAGAATGAGATGCTCACACAGATGGCGGCCGACTCAGCCGACAACACCGTCCTGATCCCCTTGGAAATGTGGCGCGATGTCTTCATCAATGATGGCGACCCCGATCTTGTCCAGCGTGCCTACGACCAGCTGTCCTCAGAGCCGTTTGGGCCGTGGGCCGAGCCGTTGAAAATGGAGACGTTCCATTCGCTCGAGATTCCACCGAGCTTCCTCGTCGGGGCTGACGACTTGGTGATGCCAGCCGGCGATTCGGGCTGGCATCCCCGCATGTCAAGCCGGCTCGGGGAGTTCCGGTTGGTCCAGATGCCGGGAAGCCACGAGGCGGTCTTCACAAATCCAATTGGCCTAGCTCACAAGTTGAGCGAAGCCGGACGCGACGAGACGCGAGCGGAACGCACGGGCATCCACCGTGATCCGTTACGCCACGGGTATCGCGGTGCGCTCGGTCGACTCCTCACCCTCGTGCAGACCGGCGCGGTCGTGCAGCCACACCAAGGGTTTCGGTGCCCACCAGTTCCATTTCCCCAGCAGGTGCATGAAGGCAGGGAGCAGCACCATCCGCACCAGCGTGGCGTCGACCAGCACGGCCAGCGTCAGGCCGAGCCCGAGCATCCGCATGAACTGCACGTGGGCGCCGAACAGGGCGGCGAACGATATCGACATCACCAGGGCCGCGGCGGTGATCACCCGGCCGGTGCGAGCCAACCCCCGTGCCACGCTCTTGTCGTTGTCGGCACGGGTCCGCCCGGATGCGAGCCAATACTCGCGGATCCGCGACAGCAGGAATACCTCATAGTCCATCGACAGCCCGAACGCGATGCAGAACAACAGCACCGGCGTGTTGGCGGGCAGGGTTCCGGTGGCCGTCGTTCCGAGCGCACCCAGGTGCCCGTCCTGGAAGATCCACACCAGCGCACCGAACGCGGCGGTCAGCGACAGCACGTTGAGCACCAATGCCTTGAGCGGCAACACGACGCTGCCGGTCAGCAGGAACAACAGCCCGAATGTGATCACCGCGATCAGCCCCAGCACGCTGGGCAACCGCGACGTGATGGCGTCGACACTGTCGCGGTTGGTCTGCGCGATGCCGGTCAGCTCGACCGGCCGGCCATCCGGTCCGGGTACCGCATGAAGCCGGTCGAGTTGGGCCTGCGAGGCGGCGGAAAACAGTGGTGCCGTGCTATCGGCGGTGAGGAACGCGCTACCCTGCGCCACCCCGGAGGGTGCCGACGGTGGTCCGACCCGCGTGCCTCCGACGAAGGTGCCCGTCGGTGCTGATACCGCCGAAACATCTGGGACACGAGACAATTCAGCGGCGTAGCGCGCCAGATCGACCGACGTCAGGCCGTCGGCGTCAGGGAGCACCACGGTGACCGCGGTATCCGAGTTGTCGGCGAAGTCGTCGCGCAACTGGTCGCCGAGCTGATGTGCCGACGCCGACGTCGGCAGCACCCGGTCATCGGGAAAGCCCCATTTCACGCTGACGAAGGGTGCGCCGAGTATCAGCAGCAGCGCGACAACGGCCAGGCCAAGCGGCAGTGCGCGGCGCATGACGAATGTCGTTGACCGGTACCAGAACTGGGCCTCGATCGGACGGCGAACGGGGTCGGGCCGGTGCAGCAATCGCCGCGCCAGCCGTCGGACATCCAGAGCGTTCAGCCGGTCACCCAGCAGCACGATGGCCGCCGGCGTGACGACAATCGCCGCCAGCGCGGCGAACGCGACGGTGGCGACACCGGCGTAGCCGAAGGACTTCAGGACGTGCATCGGGAACAGGATCATCGCCGCCATCGACAGCGCGACCGTCGTCGCCGAGATCAGCACCGTGCGCCCCGCCGTCGTCATCGTGCGGACCAAGGCGGCGTTCGGGTCGGCGCCCTCGGCCAGTTCGTCGCGATAGCGGCTGATGATCAGCAGCGTGTAGTCGATCGCCAGGGCCAGGCCCATCGCGGTGCTCAGGTTGGGTGCGAGGTTCGACACATCGGTACTAAAGGTGATGAGGCGCAGGACGGCCATCGAGCCCAGGATCGCCATCAGCCCAACGGCAACCGGGAGTGCGGCCGCCAACAGGCCGCCGAACACCCAGACCAGCACGAGGAAGCTCAGCGGAACGGCGATCGACTCCATCAGCAACAGATCGCGCTGTAACAGGGAGTTGATCTGCGCATTCACCATGGCGTCCCCGCCTGACCGGACCACGACGCCAGTCGTTCCGACCGGATGATCGCGCGCGATCTCTTCGGACAACGTCTGGGCCGTTGTCTGCGCGACACTCTCTCCGCCGCCAATGCCCGCGACGACCAGTCCGGTCCTACCGTCCTTGCTGACCAGGCGCTTCGCCAGCGCCGGTGGCGCGGTCCACGCCGACGTCACCGCAGTGACGTTCGGCGATCGCTTCAGCTGATCGACGATGGCTGAACCTACCGCGCGGGCGGCCGGGGCGGTGGCGCTGCCCGGACCGGTGACGGAGATCAGCATCTGCATATTGCCCTGATGGAACTTGGCGGTCAGCAGCTGTGTCGCGCTTGCCGACTCCGAGCTCGGGTCCTGGAATCCGCTCGAGGACAGGCTCGTGGCGACCGGGACGCCTAAAATCGCCGCTGCGAGCGTCACCAACGCGGCCACCGCTATGACCCGTCGCGGCGCTGCGATCGCCAACAATGCGATTCGTTGCAGCACGTCGCGGCCTCCCAGTACCCGCGGACGCAAGATCAGCGGCAACTTTTGCGTATGTCAACAATTAATGCGTATGTCAACAATTGATACGAAAGACGGCCCCACCTGGTTCATCCGCCGACATTGTTGACCAGCAGTGAAACGATACTGGCGTGGGCGACGGTCGCAGTGCGGTGACAGCAGCGGGACTCTTGTGTGGGTCGTGTGGCACAGAGCTGCCGCCGGACTCACGGTTCTGCAACAAGTGCGGCGCGCCGGTCAGGCTAGCCGCGAGAGCGGCGGAGTACAAGCAGGTGAGGGTTTTGTTCGCCGATGTTGTTCATTCGATGGACATCGCGGCGGCGGTCGGTGCGGAGCGGCTGCGCGAGATCATGTCCGAACTGCTGGACCGTTCCACCGCCGTGGTGACGCGCTACGGCGGAACGCTGAGCCAATTCACCGGCGACGGCATCATGGCAGTGTTCGGCGCACCAATCACGCTGGAGGACCATGCTGTTCGCGCCTGCCTGGCGGCCTTGGGCATTCAGCAGGAAGCGCAGCGGCTCGGGGCCGAGGTCCACGATCGCGACGGTATCGACCTCGGGCTGCGGGTGGGGCTGAACTCCGGTCAGGTGATCGCCGGTGAGATCGGTTCAGGCACTTTGGGTTACACCGCGATCGGTGAGCAGGTGGGGATGGCGCAGCGGATGGAGTCGGTCGCCTCGCCGGGCGGGGTGATGCTCAGCGCGTCCACCGCGCGACTGGTCGATAGCTCCGCGGCCTTGGGCGAGGCCGAGTTGGTTCAGATCAAGGGTGCCGTCAGCCGGTGGCCGCCCACCGCCTGTTGGGCATCGGCGAACAGCATCGCGTCGGGCGTGCGGAGTCGAATCTGGTCGGTCGGCGGTGGGAGATGTCCGACTCGCGATCCGTTTCGTCCCCGTGCCTCAATTGACGGCTCACTTCAGTCTTCTGCGTGCCGTTCGTAAGCCCATCGCTCGCTCAAGTCGCGCTTGAAACTTCACCAGGCCAAATCCAGCGAACGACGTGCCGGCTGAAAAGTGGACCATCAGTGACGGATTCATCTCAAACCTCCTACTACTACCACGCAGGGACTTCGACGAGAAGTTCACCCGGCGCCAGACAATGTGGTGTCGCCAGACGGGAACGGCGCAGCGACAATTTGGCTTCAACGGTCGACTGCACCTCGACGGCCGACCAGACTGGCGGCCCAAAGCTGTATCGTCAGCGCCTCGGCGCCCACGCTGATCCGCTTGTGCGATAGCGGAAACCATCTGCTCCTCGTCCCGGCTGCCGTCGAACTCATTGCTGCGGCGGCTCTTTCAACGCCAGGGGGTGCTCGCACATGCCCAGCGCGTCGCGCAGTTTTGGGCCGCAGCGTGATGGCGGGGCAGCCGCCTTGCCAGCGCCGGGCCGAAGTTCACCAATGTCTGCGATTCGCGCGCGGACATCCCGGCATCGCGAATCCTGTTCGTTGAGCGCTGAACGCCAGCAGCCGCAACAACTCGAAGTGGGAAAACTGAGGTCGTAGGGACGCAGCGCGGTCTCGACGCGAGCGAGCAGGATCTGGTGGGTCCGCATCACCGACGTCACCGCGACACGTCACCCACCCGGCACGCTTCCAGCTGGGCATCTTCTGAGCGATCGGGTCGCGCCCCTTTTTCTTACCGCACTTCAGGATGCGATTTGGTCAGCCTGCCGCTTTGCCACTGCCGCCAGCACCGCTTGGGTGGACGCGTGGCTTCCGACGGTGATCCGAGCAGCGCCGTCAGCGTAGTAGCGTGCCTTCAGCCCGGCGTCGCCGAATACCTCTCGCCAGGTTCGCCCGACGGCCGGCAGATAAACGAAGTTAGCGTGCCCGTCGGTGGTGTATACACCCATTGCCCAAAGGCGCCGGCACAGGTAAACCCGCTCACCGGCGATTCGCAGAATGCGTTGCCGCAACTGGTCTTCAGCGTCGTAGGACGCCGCCACCGCGGCCAGGCTGGTGATGCCGATGCCGAACGGCAATTGCATCCCCCACAGTATCGCGGCCAGTTCTGGCGACGAGAACCCGTACCCGATACGAAGTCCGGCCAACCCATAGGCCTTAGAGAACGTCCGCAACACCGCGACATTCGGAAAGCGCCGGATCAGGTCCGGTCCGTCGATGCGGTGCTGGGGGGCGACAAACTCGATGTAGGCCTCGTCGAGCAGCACGACCGTCTCGTCAGGCACCCGCCGCAAGAATCGCTGCACATCCGCGACAGGTTCCAGGGTGCCGGTCGGATTGTGAGGCCGACACAAGACGACGACGCTGGCGTCCGCCGCCGCCTCGGCCATTGCCTCCAGGTCGTGGTGACCGCGCTCGTCGAGCGGAACAGTGACCGCTGTCAGGCGGGCCATCCGGGCGAAGATCGGATACCCGTCGAAAGTCGGCTCGCTGAACACAATCCGATCACCGGGCCGCGTCACCGCATGCAGAACCTGCATCACCACCCCGCTCGCACCCGCACCCAGCACGACCTGCTCGTCGCAGACCCCGATGTGACCGGCGATCAAGCGGCGCAGCCGTTCGGGCAGGAACTCCGGATACCGGTTGGCGACATCGATCGAGCGGATCAGTGCCGAGCGCACCGCCGGCAGCGGCGGAAACGGGTTCTCGTTGAGCGATAATGCGAATGGATCGGTGGCGTTCGGCAGCGCGTCGAGGATCTCCGCGGTCACAGGGCTCGCCGCTAGCAGGGGTAGCATCAGCTTCGTCCGCCCCAGCGGACCGCCGCCGCACCCGCGAAGTCGCCGGCGTGCGCGAAAGCGGCCATCATCACGACATCGCCGGCCTTGACCTGACCGTCGGATATCGCATGATCCAGGTTGATCGGAATGCCGGCGCCAAACAGGTTGCCGCATTCGTCAAAAGTATCGAGGTGTCTCGATTCGGGCACCTCGAGCGCTTCGCGCCAGTTGCGCAGGAACACCCGGTTTGGCTGATTAGTGACCAGCAGGTCGATATCCTTGGACGACAGGCCGATTCGATCACAGACGGCAAGCGCCACTTCGGGGACCTGCTCGTTGCCGCGAGCGAGCACCTTGGCGATCTTAGTTTCGGTGAACCCGATGCAGCCCTCACCGGGGCCGGGCTGCCACCACTTGCGGACCGGGTCGATAACGAGCGTCATGTCGCCGGCGTATTCGCCGTAGGTGCGGCACTCGATGTCGAGTATCGGCGACTCGTCGGACACGGTGACTAATCCAACCGCGGCGCCGTCACCGGGCACGGACGACTGCGCCTTGCTGCGCACCCCGGGCTGGTCGAAAATCTGGCCCGCCGCGTTCTGGGCGACCGCGATCAGCGCTGTGCGCCCTTGTCCGGACGCGAGCAGTTGACGGGCCACTTTGAGACCCAGCACGAACGCCGCGCACCCGCCGTTGTGCAGATCCAACACCCAGTTAGGACGCATGCCCAAGCGGTGCGCGATGCCGCCGCCCCCGCCGTAGAACGGCACGTCAGGCATTTGGGCGTGGGTGATCAACACATCGACGTTAGCAATGACGTCCCGGCCGTGCCGTTCGATCAGGCCCCGTGCGGCCCGCTCGACCATGTCGATCACGGTTTCGTCCGGCCCGACGTGATGGCGGAACTTGGGCGCGCGGAACATCAGGTTGGCCGCCAGGTCGTCCGAACCGGCGAACTTCGCGTAGTAATCGGCGCCGACGGGTTCGCCGGGCAGGTAGGTGGAAACGTCGGTCAGGCTAACGGTGGGTTGGTTCATGATGTACTCATCCAGGCCGGCGTGACCGGCAGTCCGTTACGGTGGCGGTACTCGGCGATTGACTTGAGATTGTTCAGCTCCAGCCCGTGACCGGCACCGAATAAGTCCCAGAAGTCGCCGACCCAGCCCGTGCGCTCTGGCGGGGCGGCCTCGGGATGCGGGTTGTTGTCATAGAACGCGTGACGGCAATTGGTCCACAGCACAACGGAACCGGGCTTGCCGAGCACCACCTGCGCGTCGAGGACCCGCAGCACGTAAATCATCCACAGGTGCTCGCCCTGGTCCCAAGCGCAGTGGTAATCGACGGTACGGGACTCAGCGTTGGCCACCGTGCGGGTGTAGATCGTGGTGTCCGGAAGCAACCGGTCGTAGGCCAGCCAGAGCCCGGACTCCTCAGTGGGGGTGAAGTCACGCAGGGTATAGGTCCACTCCTCGAGGCTGCGGGTGTGGGCCAAGTAGTCGAACAGCTCGTCGGGCGGGCAGTCGACGTAGTCGTTGACCGTGCAGTACTTGCCGAAGACCTCTTCGTGCGGGTACACCGACCGCATCTTCGCCATGAACATTGGGGCGGTCTCCTCCAGGGGCGAGGTCTCGATACGGACCACTCCCTCGATCGGCTCGATGGTGCCGCTATGGACGGCGATATCGTTAAGCGCTGCTAGGGACATGGAATCGGTTCTCCCTTAGGGTTGTGATGTGTTGTTCGACAACCTGATTGGCAGGTTGTCTGTTCAGGAATGCCGCGAATGGTGGGATTTCGTCTGCGGAGCACTCGACGGTGACCACGGACGGACCGTCGACAGCGATTGCCCGTTCCAGTGCTGCGGGTAGTGCGTCGATGTCGGCCACGTCGACCGAAGACAGCCCTGGGAACATGCCCGCCAGACCGGCCCCCAACTGGCTGGGAGCGAACCGGTTGTAGCTGTACAGGTCGTCGTAGAACAGCTGCTCGCGGGTGACGCACATGGCGTGGGCGTTGTTGTTGAACAGTACGAAAGTCACCGGAAGCTGGTACTGCACCGCGGTGTGCACCTCCATGCCGTGCATGAAGAATGCACCGTCCCCGGCGATCACCACGGTGCGCCGGCTAGGCCCGTTGCTCATCGCACGGCCGAAGGCCATCCCGATACCGGCACCGAAGCTGTAGCCCATCCCGCCCATGCCGAGTGCGACGGCGAACCGACCGTCCCGGCGAACGGGGAGGTGATGGATTGCGGCTGCGCCGGTGTTGCCGGCGTCGACGACGATGTCCACTCCGTCGGGCAACACGCGATCGAGCACGACCACCGCATCGCGGTAGCGCACACCCGTACCGGCGAACGACGGTGGACTGAGTTCGGCGTCTGCCACGAAATCTGGCACGCGCAGTCCCGTTGCCCGCCCGCGCCCGGACAACGCCCGGGTCAGCATCGTCAGCGATCCTCGCAGATCGTCGGTGTGCACGTGCGTACACGGCAAGTATGGGGATGCCGAGCCGATCGAGACCGTCCGCACCGCCGCGAGCGCGTCGTCGAGGCCGGCGCGGGCGGTCACCGACAGTCGGGTGCCGACCACTAGACACACGGCGCTCGCTGCCACCGCGTCGGCCACACCGGGATGGCCCATCACACCGGTCACACCGAGCGCTGACGACGAACCGAAACCTGGTGTACCGGCTACATCTTTGGCGTCGGGCACACATGCCACCTGCGCGCGCAGCAGCGCCCGCAGCTCCTCGAGTTCGGACCGGGCGTCATCGCGAGCCACCTGCTCGCCGGCGATGATTGTGATAGGCCCCGTCGCTCGGCGCAGAGCGCGCACGATCGCATGTGGATCACCGATGCGCGCCCCCTGGCGCTCGAAGCCACGCCCGTCGCTACCGCCGTAGCCGTTGACGCCGACCACAGCCTGCTGAATATCCTTGGGCAGCAACAACACTGCCGGACCACCGGTTCGCGCCGCCGCTATCGCGCTGGGCAACGCCGAAACGATATCGTCCGGCGTCAACACCCGCCAGCAGAAGACCGACACCGCAGAAAACAACGCCTCGGCGTTCAATGAACCGTTGCGGCCACTGGTGTCTTGAAAGCTGCCCCGACCGTCCATCGTGGTCGCAGGCTGACCCACCAACGCCAACACCGGCACCCGGCTGGCCAATGATTCCCCAAGTCCCGGAATGAGATTGAGCGCGCCCCCGCCAGAGGTCGCCGCCACTACCCCCAAACCGGCGCCGCTACGGCTGTACCCGTCGGCCATCGTGACCGCGGAAAACTCGTGCTTAGCCAACACCGCGGTGATGTCCGAACTGAAATATGCGGCGTCGTAAAGATCTTCGATGTTGGCACCGTCGACACCGAATATGTAATCGCTACCGATTCTCGCGAGGTGCCCGACGATATGGTCGACCACCCTGTGTTGCATTGGCATCTGCTCACCCAACTTATGTCAATGTCGGTAACACGACCTGCGGGTGACTTCAGTTCACACGGGACGAAATTCACAGCGAACGCTCAAGGAGCACCTGGCCGTCGTCGGCGGAAACCACTTGCACAGAGGCGATTTGCTCGACAGGCGTTGAAATGCTGCTAGTGGGCGTCGCCGTATGGCACGGATTCGCAACCCAGGTTGCCATCCGAGTGTGACTACCGTCACGACCTACCACAACCATCGCCAGCGTGTCGTGATGGCGTTCAGCGGGGCCAGGCAGACGCAATTCATCGAGATGAACGTTCCCCACTGCTGGCTGCTCAGCGAGACCGTCCAGGCCAGCATGTTCGTCCCGACCTGCGCGATCGGCTGAACCGCCACGCTCGCCTGCGGCGGCGTGGGCACGGATGTCGGAGAATGGCCCGCAGCGCCGACAAGCACACCGATCGCCAGCACCGCGGCTGCGGCGGCCCCAGCCGTCCAAGTCACGATGCCGGACCGGCGCCGTCGCCAGCTCACCTTGGCCAGCACCGACCGCAGCAACTCGTCAGGCAGCAACGGATCTGCGCCACTGCGGTCGTCGATCGCCGCCAACTCGTCGCGATCCAGCTGCGACAGCAGCGCCGGCATGCAGCTGAGCTCTCCAACGGCGCTGCCGCACAACGGGCAGTCGGCCATCGGCTCGCCCTACCGCGAGTGGGTGCTTGCCGGTTGGCCGCGCCCGAGGGGCAGTTCGGGGCTATCCAAAGACAGGAAGTGCTGTTGCCATGGCTGCCGACCCCCTCGGGTTCGTGCGAGTGACTGGGCACACACGACTGGCGGTCGTCATGTGAATAGTTTGCTCCTGTCCTGCTTCGAAAGACTCAATGACTCATCGGGCACTGTCAGGTTGGTGAGCCGGGAAGGTCAGGTGGGGCAGGATCGACGATCGTGACCGCTGCAGGCTCGTCGTATAAAGGGTTCCGGTTTCCACCCGAGATCATCAGCCGTTGCGTCTGGCTGTATCACCGGTTCCCGTTGAGCTTCCGCGACGTGCAGGAGCTGATGCTCGGACGTGGTGTCGACGTGTCCGATGAGACGATGCGGGCCTGGTGTGAGCGGTTCGGGCAGGAGTATGCGAACCAGCTGCGCCGTCGTGGTCGGCGGCCGGGCGACAAATGGCACCTGGATGAGGTGTTCGTCCAGATCAACGGCGCACAGCGGTACCTGTGGCGCGCGGTC
>Ga0164306_10001369_pt1 | contig 10787 bp, 14 predicted proteins | sample Whisoiple_242_MG_FD_110213 | JGI IMG/M metagenome (GOLD analysis project Ga0164306, IMG submission 110213) | Soil microbial communities amended with fresh organic matter from upstate New York, USA - Whitman soil sample_242_MG | ecosystem: Environmental > Terrestrial > Soil > Unclassified >... | reverse complement strand
ATTTTCACTTTTTTTGCTCGCTTTAATTCTGGTAAAAAAGGGGATTTACAGGCTAAAAAAGCACATTGAATATGGATGAGTTAGAATTGTACAATGAGTGTCTTTCGGTGCTAAAACAGCGCCACGGAGAGACGAAACATTATTTGGTTTCGCTTGGAATGTATGTTAAGGCTACGATCAAAGCGGCCGCGCTTCTGGAAGAAATCACAGGGGAAGATGTGGTGATAAAGCACACGAACAAGGCGAATAATACGAATGATGCCAGCAGCCCGAAGGTGAGAATGTGGGCGCTTTTCAATGAACAGGCGATGAAATTGGGTAAGGATCTTGGGTTGAACCTTCACCAGGCTAAGGCTGGCCGTCCGGTTAAGAAGAAAAAAGACTTTGGGGCAGGTATGCGGGTTAATAAAACCGCTTAAAGGCTCAGATTTGCGAGAAAATTTTGAAACTAAATTTATAGTTATGTTACTTGAAACTGAATGGAACGATGACGAAGGCAGGCTAATCACCAAGCCATTAAGACTACCGCCAAGTCCACCGCCTGATCGATATTGGGTTAATGGTAGGCGTGTCAGATCAATAGAAGAGATTCGAATCATCCTAAAGGAAAGGACGTATGTCGGTGATTTGCTTCGGCTTGAAGTTGCCTTGCGAGCATTTAAAAGAGCGGTATTTCAGCAGTTAAAGCCAGTTTTAAGACCAATACTAAAATACCTTAAGCTGTAATTATGGAGATAGATAGAATACCACCGACCCCTTTCATGAACGAGCAAACCCGCGCTGCATGTAGGGCAATGGAGTTCATCGGGGCGAAATATGTGAAGCGAACGCCCGCACATTGCTACTTTGATATTCCAAAAAGCTGGACTAAAACGTTCTGCGATAAGGCTGCAAAGGAGTTCATTAGACAGACAGGAATAGGGGTAAAGATGCGGTATGTATGAGTCTGGTTAACGAAGAATTAAACCAGCTTTCACAATACATTGATAAGGTATGTGTTGATTGCGGCCGATCTTATCCGGGTGTAGTTTTGAATATTGAAGGCCACATTCATCATGGTCAGCCGTACAAGTGCATTAATAGAAAAGAATGCGAACGTTATAAACGTAAGCGTAAATGAGCGAAGCCGAACAATACGTCCGATGGGTACTTGAACCAGATAACCACTTCCGAACCGGGGAGCTAATGAAGAAAGCCTGTCGTAGGTTCTTGAGCGATCTGGAACGAAAGGATATTTACTTTGACGTTGAACAGGCGAACATTCCTATCCGGTTTATTGAAGAGAATTTAAACCATTGGGAAGATAAATGGCGCGGGTTGCCGGTCGTGCTGGAACCATGGCAGAAGTTCATTATTCAGCAGGTTTATGGGTGGATTATAGTAGAAAGCGGACTAAGGCGGATCAGGTTTGTGTTCATCGAGACCGGGAAGAAGAATAGCAAAACCGCGATGGGGGCTTTCTTTTCGCTGTTCCATTTATTCGCTGACAGGATCAATTCCCCGAAAGTTTTCGTAGGGGCCAACAACCACGAACAGGCGAATATCTGTGTAAACTACGCAGGCAAGACAATCGAGAACAGCCCGTTTTTATATGATTGGGTGGATGATGGAACCGTATTGATAAGTAAGTATAACGGTAAAATTCATACGATCGTACACAATGAGCGGGACGGATTCATAGAAACAATGGCCAAAGAACCGAGCAATCCATCTTTGCAGCAGGCCGGTGGTAAACATGGTAAAAGCCCGTCTTTGGTTATCATTGACGAGTACGCCATGGCTGACAGCGATTCCCTTTTGAACGCGATGGAGAACGCCCAGGGCGCCAGGGAGGAGCCGTTGACAGTGTGTATAACTACAGCAGGCCCGAAGAAAGACGGCCCATGCCATCAGAAATTAAGAGATTCCGGGATAAAGGTTCTGGACGGTGTTTTAGAGGATGATACATATCTGCCTTTCATTTTCGAAATGGATAAGCCATTAGGAGAGGACGGCAAACCTACTGAAATCACAGTTGACTATCTCATGGACCATCCGGAAGTGTGGCCGCAATCAAACCCGAATCATAAGGTTTCGGTGTTCGACATCTTCCTAAAGACACAGCTAACAAAAGCCAAAAACGAGCGCGGAACCAAAGAAGTAGATGTACTGACTTTCAATTTCAATCTGTGGGTAGACTCGGCAGATGTGTTCATCCCGGCAGACGTATGGAACGCAAATACTACAGGTGAGGAGGTAGACGAAGGCGCGGAGTGCTACGGAGGTATTGAGATAGCGACAGGGACCGGCATGAGCGCTTTCGTTCTTTATTTCCCAGGAGATAAAAATAAGATTAAGCCCTTGTTCTGGATGCCTTCAGAAGGCGCAAAGGTAGACAGCGGTTTCGATGGATACGACAGGTGGAGTAAAGAAGGATTTATTAAATTGGACCAGGGAAACGTAGTAGATAACGAATTGGCTGTAGAGTGGATAGTTGATTTCATCAGCCAGTACAATATGCACAGCTTTTCTTTCCCTACTACGATGGTCAATAACTCAATAGTTCAGGGGTTGATTAAGTTGGGCTACAGCGGTGAGGGTATTTCACAGGGAGTTCAGACCATCAGCGCGCCTACGGCAGAATGGGAGAAGCTATTTATCGCTAAAAAGGTGGAGCATTACGGAAACCCGGTGCTGTCGTGGGCTAACTCTAATTGCATGGTAGTGCGGAAAGAACAGGGAATTCGGATAGAAAAGAATCAAAAAGTACTACCTATTTATGCGTGCATTAATGCGCTAACTCGGAAAATGGTGGTAGCAAAAGGAGAAACAAATGATCAAACTATTGAAATATGGTAGATGTAAATGATGACCTCGCAAATGCGAAACCACCGTTTAAAGTAGTTGCGTGTATCCCCGTATTTGGAAGAAAGCCACTATTGGAACACACAATCCGAAGACTTTACCAAAAAAACGGAGTTCATAAAGTAATCTGTGCTGGGGATCAGCACGAAGACCGTAAGCTTTGCGAGTCACTCGGGGCGCATTGGGTAGCTTACAAAAACAAACCGTTAGGCATGAAATGGAATGCAGCTTTCCAGGCGGCTGAACAATTCAATCCTGATGCGTGCTTATTCGTGGGTAGTTCGGATTGGATCTCTGATAACTGGATTTATAAGATGGAGCCTTTGGTTAAAGAGTTTGATTTAATTGGGACTGCCGGTTGTTACTTTCTTCACATAGGAAATGATTTTAAGTTATGCGATTGGCCGGGTTACGAGGGTAGGCGAAAAGGTGAGAGTATAGGAATCGGCAGGACTATAAGCAGGAAACTGTTAGACAAGTTACACTTCAAACCATTCGAAGATAATATAGATAGCAGTTTAGATTATTCTATGATCAGCAGAAGCAACAAAGTAGCAGCAAAGGTACACATGACTGTCAATGCAGAATTAAAAAGTTTATCAATATCAACCGATAGATGGCATAATAAGCACAACTTTATGCACCATTGGACCAACGTTTTAAAGTCAGAAATTGTAGATAACCCGGAACCTTGGTTGAAAGAAAATTTTCCTGAAGCCTTTAACGTGTTCAAATGAAAATAACTCAAGCTTACGTTTCAAAGTCAATATCTGATTTTCCATTCCATGACATTTATAAACTTGAAGACTATAATTCCATTTACAATCCGGTTGTATTCTTTGGGTGCTACAGATTTGAAGACAGAGTTTTGATATCAAACCACAAAGGAGCTAAAATAATATTTTGGACAGGCCAAGATGCGATTGATTACAATTGGGCTGATGATGGGGTTAACGAAAGTGTACACATCACAGCGCATCCGAAAATACATGAGTTATTCACATCGAAAGGTAAGAAAGTAAAATTAGTAAAACCTTCTCCTTGTTTGAATTTCAAAAACGCTCAGCAACTAGGAACAAAGATTTACGCATACTGTCCTAAGTCCGCACAGACATATCACGGATTTGAATTTATAGAAGAATTAAAAAAACTTGGTTATGATATTGTGATAGGCGATGGAAGCCACACGCAAGAGCAATGGAAATATTTACGAAACGGATATTACAATGATTGCTTTATCGGCCTTTGTCTTTCTCCGTTCGCTGGCGGGGCAGGGTCTGTAATTGAGATGGGATTGCGCGGTATGCCGGTAATAACAAACGTTTTAAATCTTCCGAATTGCTTACACTTTGAAACTTTGGAAGACATTGTTTATCTTATAGAGCAAAACAAGCAGCGGATAGGAACTACAGATGAAGAGTTAGCGCAGCGAGTTTTTAATGCACTCGACCACAGTAACCAATGGTTAAAAATTTAAAATATGAAAACTCAAACACTAACCCGAAAAGATGTTCCAGCGCTGAATTTGCAGGAGTGTATTACTTGCCTTTTTGATTCGTCAATTGCTCACATCGACAAAGACGGAGTATGCGAGTACTGCCGACTTCAAACTGAACTAAGAAACAACTCTAAATCAGAAGATTGGCCAGGAGTTCTCCAAAGCGTAAAGGAAAAAGGAAAGGGTAAACAATACGATTGTCTGGTAGGTATTTCAGGGGGTGAGGATTCAAGCGTACTACTTTACCTCGCTGTTAAGGTTTGGAAATTACGTCCGCTTGTCATTCATTTCAACAACAGAACGAACAGACCGGAAGCGAATAATAACATTCGTGTTTTGGTGGACAATTTGAATGTGAACTTCATCGAGTATTGGGTTGACAATAAAGAGTACAACGATTTGACTGATTCACTTTTGAAAGCAGGCGTTCCGGATTGTGATATTGCTAATGATGTGGTGATGTCTAAACTTATGTACAAAGCCGCAAAAGATCACGGTATAAAAACCATTTTAAACGGTCATTCATTCCGTGAAGAAGGTTCAAGCCCGAAGGCTTGGAGCGTTATTGACTACACGTATCTGAATTCAGTTTATAAAAAATTTAATGGTAAGAATTTGTTTAACTACCCATTGCTTACCGTTTGGGATCAGATTTTTGGGGCTATCATTGGTATTCGACAGATCAGACCTTACCATTACGATGATCACGGCAGACAGAAAGTAATTTCAGAACTTAAAAAATTAGGTTGGAAGGATTACGGAGGCAAGCACAATGAAAATATTTATACTGCCTTCATTGGTAACTACGTTCTGCCAAATAAATTCGGAATTGATAAGCGCAGAACTTATTTAAGCGCACACATACGCGAAGGCAAAATGACAAAAGAGTTTGCAAAGCAGATTCTTTCAGAGCCAGCAATTTTTAACCTGGATGATCTTGGAGAAAGAAAAGAACACGTTTTGAGATTGGTGGATTTATATCCTATCCGACCGCGTAGTGATTATAAAATGACGAACTTTAAATTATTGAAGCCGGTGTTCTGGATGCTGATGAAATTCGGAATCCTGCCTGTTACAGCTTATAGGAAGTACTGTAAGTGATTTGTAGTTTGATTGGTTGCGGGAAAAAGGGTCAGCGATGGCCCTTTTTTCTTTCCTTCTTTTTACGGAAGCTATCGTATGATTCGAAAGCTATAAATCCGTGCCTCTCTTCAAACTTTTCAGTTGCTCTTTCATAAGCTTCAGGGTAGTTTCTTGCCTGGTTAATTTCACGGATAAAATCTTCATTGAAAGCCTCAATCAGTGATCTTTTTGCCATAGTTTATACAAGGTTTACGCAATTTGGTAAAAATGTCCACACAAATCAATATCAGTTGATTGAATTTTGTGGTACATGGGGGCAGTACTTCAAAATCTGTGGAGTAAGTACGTCTGGGATGGCTCGAAAAGGAGTTATCCTGATGGCGAATTAGCCACTATTAACGGAAGTTTGCTGCAATCTATTCTACTCGGTGACGGGTACACTGACGAACCTGTTTCAGTAAGAAAAGGCCTGCGTATAGCGGCCGTTTACATATCGGTTAACGTGCCAGCGTGTACAATGGCGTCTTTACCCATCAACGTCATAGAAGAAAAGAACGGCCAGCATAACATGGTTTCGGATCACCCGGTTTACTGGCTTTTAAGTCAGGAGCCAAACGATTATATGACCGCTCCAGTATTTTGGCATACTATGCTTACCCACGTAACAGCCTGGGGTAATGGATACGCCAAGATAAACCGAGACAGCAGGCAACGCCCGGCAAGTTTGGATATTTGGGAACCATGGGAGGTATCAATAAGCTTCTCTGAAGGTAGTCTCTGGTACACATATAAAGGTGAAACGGTTTCTTCATGGGATGTCTTGCACTACCGGTTTAATTCACTTGATGGAATTTGCGGCCTTTCTCCAATCCTTGAAAATCAGGATACTATGGGAATGGCTATCAAGCTTAAGAGATACGCCAGCCTGATTTTAGGGGCACAGCCTCCTGGTATTTTGGGTTACGAAGGTAATTTGACACCTGAGCAGCGCGCAGAAAACCGCAAGCTTTGGCAACAACGGAATAAGGGGGATGTAGCGGTTCTTTCAGGTAAGTGGTCATACGACCCGATCATGACGCCAGGCGATGAGGTCCAATATAATGAGACCAAACGCGCAAACGAACGCGAGATATACGGTATCTGGCAACTACCACCAACATTCGCACAGAATTTCGAACGGGCTACTTATGCAAATGCTGAGCAATCTGATTTGTCATACGCCAAACATACTATAACACCGAAGTGCGTGAATATCGAAAAGGAGAACAATATGAAACTCTTTTTTGAACGCGAGAAAATGACACTCGGAACCAAGTTCAATATGAACGGACTTCTACGGGCCGACACGGTAGCGCGTACAGCCTTTTATCAGGCCATGATTAACACTGGTGTATTTAAAAGAAACGAAGCCCGTGAACTTGAAGACCTGAACCCATATGATGGTGGTGATGTGCCTTTAATTCAGGGGGCCATGATCCCAGGGGATAAAGAAGGGCTTGATGCACTTCGTAAGAAGATGGAAACTGAGGTAATACCTTCAGCAACTCCACCACAAAATAAAAAATTAAACGGCCATACGGTTTTAAACTAATGGACAAAAGATACTTATCCGGACTTGTTGAGCTTGCTTTCCCTACAGGATCAGAGCAGCGTGCAAAAGCCGAAGAAACCAGAACTATAACATTCGTCATCTCCAGCGATGCGAAAGACCGGCACCGGTCAATCGTTAATATGAAAAATTGGAAACTGGACAACTACACGCTTAACCCTATTGTAGGCTATCAGCACAATGTGTACGGTGACAATATGTGTGTGGCCCCATCACCTGATGATGTAATAGGATCAAGCCGTGTTTATTTCGAAGAGGTTGAAGGGAGGATGTTAATGAAGGCCGATCTAAGATTCGACCGGGCCGAAGTTAATCCGATAGCCGAAAAGATCTTTCAAAAGGTACTAGACGGTACACTCAGGGCCGCAAGCGTTGGATTTTTAGAAGTGGGTAAAGGTAAGACCGTTCAAGATAAGGACGCAAACGGAAAGGTTATCGGAGAAACTTATCATTTCGATGGACAGGAGCTTTTAGAGTGGTCTGTGGTTAATATCCCATCCAACCCAGAAGCTGCCAGACGTAGCATTAAAAACCACGCGGTTGCAGGTGTGTCATTTCTCCGGAATATAGGTCTGGATGTGGCATCCATCCGGAAAACAGTAAACGATCTTCTTGATCAGATTGAGAAGGATGAAAAACCAGAAGAAGAAACACCCCGGTCAGACCGGAATATTGATAAATACAAAGAACAACTTAGAAAATTCAAACAATGAAAAAGCTAAAAAAAGCACAGGAAGACCGGGCTGATAAAATAAATAAGTTTGAAGCCCTTACCACACTGGCCGAAGGCCGTGAACTTACCGATGATGAAATGAATCAACTTGCCACTCTTGAAGATGAAATTCAGGAGATTGACAAGGAGATTAAAAAGATGGAAGGCATCACAGCCAGACAAAGAGCAATAGCAGCCGCCAAGGCTTCCGGTCCTGCTCAGGATAATGCAAGTGAGAATAAGGAACTTTCCCGTTTCTCATACGCTAAGGCTGTGAAAACAATTTCCAGGAACAACTTCAAAGGATCTGTAGAAGGATTCGAAAAGGAAATGGCCGAAGAAGCTATTAAGGAATGTGCAGAAGCAGGTGTTGAGGTGCCGCAAGGTCAACTTTTGATCCCTTCACGCCTGATTGACTACGGACGTAACAACAACGATGAACTACAAAAACGTTTATTGGATGTTGCTACCGAAGGCGCTGACCTGGTTCGTACTGAGTACAAACCGATGATCCCTTCACTTAGAATCCCGTTGGTTGCTGATCGTTTTGGAGTTACTAAATACAACGGTCTTAAAGGAAATATCAAAATCCCTCGCGAAACTAACGAGGCTACATTTGTATGGGAAACTGAAAACAGTTCCGCAGATGAATTCACACTGACTTATGATGCAATTGACCTGAGTCCAAAAAGACTTGCCGGTTATACTGACATTTCAGGTCAGATGTTGGTGCAGTCAACTGAAATAACTGAATCTTACCTTCGTGGTAAAATTGAGTACGGTATCGGTGCAGCGCTTGATGCAGCTTTGATTTCCGGACCCACAGGAGGTAACAACCCTGTAGGTATTTTGAACTTCTCAGGCGTTAACGTTGTGTCACTCGGTTCTTCAGGTGGCGATATTACTTACGGTGCTATTGTGGCTCTGATTGCTGCGGTTGCAGCCGATAATGGACGCGATGGAAATTCCGGATTCGTGTTCAACTCAAACGGTTTTGCTTCACTGGCACTTACGCCTATGCAAACCGGTGGAACTGAAGGTAATTACATACTTAAGCCAGGAACTGACACCCTTTGGGGACATAAGTTTGCAGTGACAAACAGAATCCCTTCTGATCTGACCGAAACAGCTACCGGTCTTAGTGCAATGATATTCTCTTCCAACTGGAAGTCAGCAATTCTTGCAACATGGGGCGGTGTTGGAATCCTGTTCGATCCTTATACTCAGGCACTGGTTAACAAACTGCGTATTGTGGTTAACACTTATGCAGATGTTGACATTGAACACCCTGAAGAGTTTGCAGTCATTAAAGATTGGAACACTACTCTTCCTGCATTGACTTAATCAATTTTAAAATCAGCGAAATATGCCAAAGTTAACACCTAAGAAAACGTTCCTGCTACGGCAGGAACTTGTAGAGGGTAAAAAACCTAAAGATGTAATTGCATTCAAAGGTATCCCTATTGATGTCACCAGCGAAGAGGCTGTAAAGTTTGCCGGCTATTGGAACATAGCAGGTCAAGAAGGTGATAAGGAGAAAAAAAAAGTGACGGACGCGGCGAAGGCAGCACCGAACGCAAAACGCATGGTGTAGGGGTTCATAAAGTTCATACACGATGATTATTTACAGCAGAGTAACGGACGGTCCTGAATCTGAAGAAATAACCTTGGAAGAGGCGAAAGCCTGGATAAAGGTTGACGGATCAGATGAAGATGCGCGGATTACTTCGCTGATTACTTCCGCACGCAGAATCTGTGAGGCCTATGCGGGTTTGAGTTTTATCGCTCAGACCCGCCAGGTCAAACTGGATAAGTTTTGCGGGGATATAATCTTACCGTATGGGCCAGTTTCGGAAGTATCATCAGTTAAATATTACGATGAAGACGATGTAGAACAAACATTGGATTCGAGCCGATACACTATTGATACACAAAGCGGTCTTGCTAAAATCCGTATTGATTCTGACGGATGGCCTGACTCAAACAGAACCATGAATAATATCGTGGTCGAATATGAAGCCGGTCCCGATTTGATGGACGCAATAGCAAAGGAGGCAACATTTAAAACCATCGCCAGACTTTACGAAAAGCGCGGAGATAGTCAGGATGGCCCGGTACTTACGGATGATGTTATCGATTTACTTGACTTAATAAAGGTTTACTGGAATGCTGAAGCATAAAATACTGATCTTTTTAGCTGTATGGAAACGCCCCCAGATAACAGAAATCTGTTTCATGGGATTATCCAGGCTAAAAAAGAAATTCGGTGTTTATGCCTTTGCGGTAATATCTGAAGAGTCTATGATCCCACTTTGTGAAAAGTATGGCGTGGGTTGGTGCATGCACGAAAATGAACCGCTTGGAACAAAGAAGAATTTCGGGCTTACTCAGGCAATGAAAAAAGATTTTGATTTCTTGATTGAAGTCGGGTCTGATGATTTGCTGAAGGATGAAATATTTAACGTATATCCTTTTGACCGTGATGTTATGGCGTTGAAAGACTTCATTATGATCAACTCAGAAGATGGTGAGTGCCGAAGATTACGTGACAGAGATGCAAAATTTGGAGTAGGCAGGGCGTTAAGTCGTAAGGCTTTGGAGTCTGTAAAATGTAGTGATGGAGTTTACCGGATGTGGGGTGAAAAGCATGCTCATGGATTGGATAACAATTCATCATTCAGACTCGCTTCAAAAGGATTTCTTGAAAAGAGGTATCCAAGCACTGAGCCGGTAGCGATTGACATTAAAAGCGCTGTGAACATATGGCCTTTTGATAAAAAAGGAATTGAATATGATTTCGACAAAGCCATGGAAGGCTTAAGCATTGAAGAGGTTGAAGCTATAAAATCATTGGCCGGTGTTACAGTCTAAAGAGCAGATAGGGAAACTCGATAGGCGAATAACCTTTCAAGAAAAGATTATAGGCGAAGATGCTTCCAATGATGACGTAGAAACCGGATGGCAAGACATAGAAACAAGTCCCGAAGTTTGGGCGAAAATTGAAGAGAGATCCGGAACAGAAGAATTTAAAGCAGATCAGT
>Ga0164306_10001364_pt1 | contig 10805 bp, 10 predicted proteins | sample Whisoiple_242_MG_FD_110213 | JGI IMG/M metagenome (GOLD analysis project Ga0164306, IMG submission 110213) | Soil microbial communities amended with fresh organic matter from upstate New York, USA - Whitman soil sample_242_MG | ecosystem: Environmental > Terrestrial > Soil > Unclassified >... | reverse complement strand
GGCGCTGGTCGGGGGCGCGCAGTAGGGTCGCGGCATGGCACTCACCGAGGACCCGCGCACCGCACCGTCGATCCGCTGGGGCATCCTCGGCGCGGGGGGCATCGCCGCCGCCTTCGCCGACGCCGTGCGGAGCAGCACCCGCGCCCCGATCGTCGCCGTCGGCTCCCGGGACCGCACCCGGTCCGAGCGGTTCGCCACCGCGCACGGCATCCCCACCACGCACGTCGGCTACCGCGACCTCGTCGAGGACCCGCAGGTCGACGCCGTGTACGTCGCCACCCCGCACTCCGAGCACCGGGAGCACGCGCTGCTCGCGATCGCCGCCGGCAAGCACGTGCTGGTGGAGAAGGCCTTCACCCGCAACGCCGGCGAGGCGGAGGAGGTGTTCGCCGCCGCGCGCGCCGCGGGGGTGTTCGTCATGGAGGCGATGTGGACGCGGTTCCTGCCGCACGTCGCCGCGGTGCACCAGGTCATCGACTCGGGGGAGATCGGCGAGATCGTCGCCGTGCACGCGGACCACGGCCAGTACTTCCCGTTCGACCCGGCGCACCGGCTGTACGACCCGGCGCTCGCGGGCGGCGCGCTGCTCGACCTCGGCGTCTACCCGGTGGCGTTCGCGCAGGACTTCCTGGGCGTGCCGACCCAGGTCCGCGCGGTCGGCGCGCTGACCGAGACCGGCGTCGACGGGCAGCTCGCGATCGTCCTCAGCTACGGCGACCGGACCCAGGCGGCGCTCACCACCACGCTCTGGGCCAGGACCCCCACGACGGCGGCGATCTCCGGCACCGAGGGCACGATCACGATCGAGGGCTCGTTCTACGCGCCGACGTCGTTCCGGGTCAGCCGGCGCGACGGCCGGTCCTGGACGTTCGACCAGCCGGTCGCCCACGGCCTGCAGTACGAGGCGGCCGAGGTCGCGCGCCGGGTCGCCGAGGGCGCGACCGAGAGCCCCCGGATGACCTGGGCGGACACGCTGGGCGTGCTGCGCACGATGGACGAGGTCCGGGCGCAGGTCGGGGTCGTCTACCCGGGCGAGTGACCCGACGGGCCCCGGCCGGCGCCGCGCGCGGGCCGGGGCCGTCGGCGGGGTGTGGGCGCGGGTGGATACCCTGGCGCGCGTGACGCTGCCCCACCCGCCGACGCCCGCGCCCCTCCCGACCGCGCCCGGCGGCCTGTTCGTGTCGTTCGAGGGCGGCGACGGCGCCGGCAAGTCCACGCAGTCCCGGCTGCTCGGCGAGTGGCTGGCGGGGCTGGGGCACACCGTCGTGCTGACCCGCGAGCCGGGCGGCACCGAGCTCGGCCGGGTGCTGCGCCGCGAGGTGCTGCACGGCGGGCACGTCGACCCCCGCACGGAGGCGCTGCTGTACGCCGCCGACCGCGCGCACCACGTCGCGTCGCTGGTCCGGCCGGCGCTCGAGGCCGGGTCCGTGGTGGTGACCGACCGGTACCTCGACTCCTCCGTGGCCTACCAGGGCACCGGCCGCGACCTGGGCGCGCAGGAGGTCGAGGACCTGTCGCTGTGGGCCACCGGCGGGCTGCTGCCCGCGCTCACGGTGCTGCTCGACCTGGACCCGGCCGCCGGGCTCGGCCGGCTGCGCGCGCGCCCCGACCAGCCGGACCGTCTGGAGAGCGCGGGCGACGACTTCCACCGCCGCACCCGCGAGGCGTTCCTCGCCCGCGCCGCCGCGGACCCGGGGCGCTGGCTCGTGCTCGACGCCGCGCGGCCGGTCGAGGAGATCGCCGCCGACGTGCGGGCCCGGGTGGCGGCGCTGCTGGGGTCGCCGGACGGCGCCGCCGCCGGCCCCGACGCGGGCGGCGCGCGATGACGACCGTCTGGGACGAGGTCGTCGGCCAGGAGCCGGCGGTCGCGACGCTGCGGGAGGCCGTGGCGGACCCGTCCAAGATGACCCACGCGTGGTTGCTCACCGGCCCGCCGGGGTCCGGCCGGTCCAACGCCGCCCGCGCCTTCGCCGCCGCGCTCCAGGACCCGTCGGGCGACCCGCGCAGCCCCGGGTGCGCGACCGTGCTCGCCGGCACGCACCCCGACGTCACCTTCGTGTCGACCGAGGGCGTCGTCATCCGGGTCGACACCGTCCGGCCGCTGGTCGAGCTCGCGCAGCGCGCGCCGTCCCAGGGTCGGTGGCGGGTCATCGTCATCGAGGACGCCGACCGGCTCAACGAGACGTCGGGCAACGTGCTGCTCAAGGCCATCGAGGAGCCGCCGCCGCGAACCGTCTGGCTGCTGTGCGCGCCCAGCCCCCAGGACGTGCTGGTGACGCTCCGGTCGCGCAGCCGCTCGGTCGCGCTCCGGGTGCCGCCGGTCGAGGCGGTCGCGGACCTGCTGGTGCGCCGGGACGGCATCGAGCCGGGCGTGGCCCTGGTCGCGGCCCGCGCGGCGCAGTCGCACGTCGGCGTGGCCCGCCGGCTCGCCCGGGACCCCGAGGCCCGCGCCCGCCGGTCCGCCGTGCTGCGGATCGCGCCGCGGCTGCGCGGGGTCGGGGACGCGGTGCTCGCCGCGGCCGAGCTGGTCGAGACCGCGCAGGCGGACGCGAAGGCCGCGACCGAGGAGCGGGACGCCGGCGAGCGGCGGGCGCTGCTGCACTCGCTCGGCGCCGAGGGGCTCACGACGATCCCGCCGGCGCTGCGCGGCCAGATCAAGCAGCTGGAGGACGAGCAGAAGCGCCGCGCCACCCGCGCGCAGCGGGACGTGCTGGACCGCGCGATGGTGGACCTGCTGTCGTTCTACCGGGACGTGCTGGTGCTGCAGCTCGGCGCCGACGTGCACCTGGTGAACGCCGAGCACGAGGAGGCGGCCCGGTCGATCGCGGAGTCCTCGACCCCCGAGCAGACGGTCCGCCGGATGGACGCCGTGGGGGAGGCCCGCACCCGGCTCGAGGGCAACGTCGCGCCGCTGCTCGCGGTCGAGGCCATGCTCATCGCGCTGCGCCCGCAGGCCTGACGTCCGGGGGTCCGGCGGGCCGTTACCGTGGTCCGGTGACTCCCGCCCCGGACGCCCCCAGCCGACCCGTGCCCGCGACCCGCCGCCGCGGGCTCGTGCGCGCCGCCGCCCTGGCCGCCGTCGCCGCCCTCGCGCTGGCGGGCTGCACCGCGCCCCGCGAGCAGACCGAGGTGACCACCGCGCCCACCGCGGCCGACGTCCGGGGCCTGGACGCGATCTACGCGCAGGAGCTCGACTGGCAGGCCTGCGGCGACCTCGAGTGCGCCACGCTCGTCGTGCCGCTCGACTACGCCGAGCCCGACGGCGACACGATCGAGATCGCGGTCAGCCGGCACCCCGCGGCCGGGGACCGGCTGGGCTCGCTGCTGATCAACCCGGGCGGCCCGGGCTCGTCCGGCATCGACGCGCTGTCGTCGATCGCGCTGCCGCGGTTCGGCGAGGAGGTCGTCGACCGCTACGACCTGGTCGGCTTCGACCCGCGCGGCGTCGCGTCCTCCACCCCGGTCACCTGCGTCGACGGCCCGGCGATGGACGAGATCGTGTCCACCGACTTCGACTTCACCACCGACGCGGGCATCCAGGCGGCCGAGGACGCGTACGGCGCGTTCGGCGCGGCCTGCCTGCAGCGCACCGGCCCCGTGCTGGAGCACGTGGACACGGTGTCCGCCGCCAAGGACATGGACGTGCTGCGGGCGGTCCTGGGCGACGAGACCCTGAACTACGTCGGCTACTCGTACGGCACCCAGCTCGGCGCGACGTACGCGGCGCTGTTCCCGCAGCAGGTGGGCCGCCTGGTGCTCGACGGCGCGCTCGACCCGACGCTGTCCTCGCAGGAGCTCTCCGAGGGACAGGCGCAGGGCTTCGAGAACGCGCTGCGCGCCTACGTCGCCGACTGCCAGGCCGGCGCGGACTGCCCGCTGACCGGCTCCGTCGACGACGGCCTCGCGCAGGTGCGCTCGGTGCTGGACCGGGCGCGGAAGTCCCCGCTGCCGACCGGCACCGCGCGGCCGCTCACCGGCACGCTGGCGTTCAGCGGCATCGCGCTCCCGCTGTACGACGAGGAGTCCTGGAGCTACCTCACGATGGGTCTGGACGCGGCGCTGTCCGGGGACGGCTCCGTCCTGCTGCAGCTCGCCGACCTGTACTACGACCGGAACGCCGACGGCACGTACTCCTCGAACTCCACGTCCGCGTTCTGGGCGATCGGCTGCGCCGACGACCGCGGCACGACGGACGTCGCCGAGATGCGCGCCCAGTCCGCCGCGATCGAGGAGGTCGCCCCGACCGTCGGGTACTTCTTCGGCTACGGCGGCGTGATCTGCGCGCAGTGGCCGGTGCCCGAGGCGGGCGGCCTGGACGACTACTCCGCGGCGGGCGCCGCGCCGATCGTGGTCATCGGCACCACCAACGACCCGGCGACGCCGTACGCCTGGGCCGAGAGCCTGGCCGGCACCCTCGACTCCGGGCACCTGCTGACCTACGAGGGCGAGGGCCACACCGCCTACGGCCGGTCGAACGCCTGCATCGCGGACGCCGTGGACGCGTACCTGGTCGACGGCACGGTGCCGGCCGACGGGACCCGCTGCTGACGCCTCGCGGCGCTCGCTTTGGAGGACGCGCCGTCCGCCAGGTACAGTGTCCGTGCTCGTCCGCCGGATCGGTGGGCGCGCGCCGCCTTAGCTCAGTCGGCAGAGCGTCTCACTCGTAATGAGAAGGTCAAGAGTTCGATTCTCTTAGGCGGCTCAGCTGGAGGCCCGGGATTCCTCGCGGATCCCGGGCCTCTTGCAGCAGTCCGGACGGTGCCCCACCCGGTGCCGTCGCCCCCACCCTCCGCCGACGTCGTGCGGAGTGAGAGCAGTCATCAGATCATCACCCTCAGTACCCGCACCACCACCACCCCCGCCGAGACCGCGCCCGTCCAGTGGCGCCAGGCGGACGAGAACCTCTGGGCCGCCACCGCCGGCGGCGAGTACGCCGGGCTGATCGCCCGCGACGCCCGTGGCCACCACGTCAGCGACCACCTGTCGCGCCCCGTGGCCGTCACCCCCACCTGGGACGAGGCCGTGGCCGCGCTCGCCGCCGCCCGCCGTCCCGCCGCGCCCGCCTGCCGCGTGCGCGCCCACCACCGTCCGCGCCCGTCGTGGCGCGGCACCAGGAGCCGTGTCCGCGGCTCCGGTCCCCGAACGAGAGAAGACATCATGACCACCGGCACCGTGAAGTGGTTCAACGCCGAGAAGGGCTTCGGCTTCATCGCCCCCACCGAGGGCGGCCCGGACGTGTTCGCGCACTACAGCGCGATCGCCTCCTCCGGCTACCGCTCCCTCGAGGAGAACCAGCAGGTCGAGTTCGACGTCACCGAGGGCCCGAAGGGCCCGCAGGCGGCGAACATCCGCCCGCTCTGAGCTGACGCGCGAACGCCGGCCGCCCCCGCTGGGGACGGCCGGCGTTCTGCTGCCCGGGGTCAGCGCGCGGCGTCGGCCCCGACGGGGTCGGTGCCGGCCGTCGTGGCGGCCGTGCCGGCGCGGGGCTGCGCGCGGCGGCCGGGGACGAGCGCGCCCGCCCCGAGCGCGGCGCCGGCGACCAGCACGGCGCCCGCCAGGCCCTGCCGGTCCGCGCGGCTGTCGGCGCAGGCGGTCACGACCTCGACCGTCTGGTCCAGCACGTCGTCCGACCCGGCGAAGGCCGGGCCGCAGCCGAACGACGCGAGCGGCATCGGGGCGGCGCCGAGCGCGAGGCCGCCGAGGACGAGGACCAGCGCCGCGACGCGGGCGGGGGTGCGGGACACGAGGGGCTCCGATCGGTCGGTCAGGCGGTCACCCCGGACCGTAGCCGGTCGCCGTCGTCGGTGCCGGCGTTCCGCGTCCCCCGTCGCGTCAGACCTGGCGGTAGCGCTGCACCAGCGGGCAGTCGAACGGGTTGCGGGCCGCCAGGCCCACGTCGTTCAGGTAGCGCACCACGATCGCGTAGGACCGCAGCAGCGAGGTCTCGGTGTACGGCACGCCGTTGCGGAGGCAGTGCTCGCGGACCAGCAGCCGGGCGCGGGCCAGGTGCGGGCGGGGCATGCTCGGGAACAGGTGGTGCTCCACCTGGTAGTTCAGGCCGCCCATGAGGGTGCTCATCGCGTGCCCGCCGGTGATGTTCCGGGACGTCAGCACCTGCTTGGACAGGAAGTCCAGCCGGCTGCCCTCGGGGATGACCGCCATGCCCTTGTGGTTCGGGGCGAACGACGCGCCCATGTAGACGCCGAACACGGCCAGCTGCACGCCGAGGAACGCGAACCCGATCCCGAGCCCCAGGAACCACAGCACGGCGGCGGTGTAGACGCTCAGGCGCACGACGAGCATCGTCAGCTCGAGCGTCCGCGCCCGGGACCGCTCCTGCGCGAGCAGGCTGCGGAACGCCGTCACGTGCAGGTTGAGGCCCTCGAGGGTCAGCAGCGGGAAGAACGCCCAGCCCTGCACCCGGGTCAGCGCGGCCATCACCCGGTTCTGCTTCGCGGCGTCGGCGTGCAGGAACACGATGGTGTCCGGCGCGATGTCCGGGTCCTTGCCCACGTGGTTCGGGTTCGCGTGGTGCCGCGAGTGCTTGGTCATCCACCACGAGTGGCTGATGCCGACGACGCCGTTGGCGAGGATCCGCCCCAGCCGGTCGTTCGCCGGGCCGGACGCCAGCACCTGCCGGTGCGACGCCTCGTGCGCGACGAACGCGAACTGGGTCAGCACGATCCCGAGGCCGCCCGCGACGAGCAGCTGGAACCAGGACCGCCCCAGCAGCACCGAGCCCGCGACCAGCCCGGCCAGCGCGACCCCGAGGCCCACCAGCAGCAGCACGTAGAACCCGGGCGTGCGGTTCAGCAGGCCGGCGTCGCGGACCTGCCGGGACAGCTCCTGGTACGAGCCGGTGGCGGCGGCCTGGTTCGGCCGGGCGGGGGCCGCGGTCGCGGCGGCGGGTGCGGGGGGTGTCACGAAGCGCGCTCCGAACGTGGGGGGTGGTCGACTTCCCAGCCGCGGGCGTGAGCGGGACGCTCGTCGTTCGGATGCGGCCACGCTACGTGACGGGGGCGCCCGGGACCCGGGGGCTGTCCCCCCGATCGCGTGTGGATGTCGGGGAGGCGCGGTAGGAAGGTCGCATGGAGCCGCGGATCAGCGTGGTGACGCTCGGCGTCACGGACCTCGACCGGCAGTGCGCGTTCTACGAGGCGCTGGGCTGGTCGGCGCCGCGCCGCCCCGACGGGGAGGTGGCGTTCTTCCAGGCGGGCGGGCTGGTCCTCGCGCTGTGGACCGGCGTCGCGGGCCGCGGCGCGCCGGGCCTGGAGCTCGCGTACAACGTCCGGGCTCCGGAGGAGGTCGCGCCCGTGCTCGACGCGGCGGCCGCGGCGGGCGGGTCCGTCGTGCGGCCGGCCGCCCGGGCCGAGTGGGGTGGGACGTCCGGCGCGTTCGCCGACCCCGAGGGCTACGTGTGGGAGGTCGCGCACAACCCGGACTGGCCGATCGCGGCGGACGGCTCGATCACGATGTGAGGCGCGGGCGCCGGGCGCGGCTACGCTGCCGGGCGTGCCGTCGTACCGCGTGACCCTGGGCGTCGGGCTGCTGCTCCCCGGCGTCGACCCGGCCGCGCTGCTGCCCGCCGCGGCCGACGCCGCCCGCGCGCTCACGAAGGTCGAGGCGCAGGACGTCGCGGTCGTCGCGGGGGAGGCCCGCGTGGTGGTCCGCTACCTGGCCGGCGACGACGAGTCCGCCGCCCGCATCGGGCGGCGCGTCGCGCACCGGGCGCGCGCGCTCGCGCAGGTGCACCGCGCGGCGGTGGCCCGGCGCGCCGGGCCGCGCTGGGTGCCGGTGACCGACGACCGGTGACCGACGACCGCTGACCGAGGACCGCTGACCGACGACCGACGACCGACGACCGACGACCGACGACCGCTGACCGCGTCGCCGGCAAGCCGCCCTCAGCCCCGCGCGCCCCCGTAGTGCGCCGCGAGCCGCGCGAACCCCTCGTCCAGGCTCACGGCGGGGGTCCACCGGAGGTCGGCGCGCGTGGCCCGCTGGTCGAACCAGTGCGCGGTCGACAGCTGCTCGGCGAGGAACCGGGTCATCGGCGGCTCGTCCGTGCCGGGGCGCAGGCGCCACACGGCCTCGACCACGCCGCCCGCCGCCCGGGCCAGACCCGCGGGGACCCGCCAGGCCGGGGGCCGCACGCCGCCGGCCCGGCAGATGCCGGCGAGCAGGTCGGCCACGGTCCGGGGCTCGCCGTTCGTGAGCACGTAGGCGTGCCCGTGCACCTCGGGCGCCTCCGCCCGGTCGAGGGCCGCGACGATGCCGTCCGCCGCGTTGTCGACGTACGTGGTGTCGATGAGCGCGGCGCCCTGGTCGAGCAGCGGCAGCCGGCCGCGCGCGGCACGGTCGAGGACGCGCTCGACGAGCTGCGTGTCGCCCGGTCCCCACACCAGGTGCGGGCGCACGGCGACCACGGCCGTCCCGCCGTCGGCGCCGCGGTCCCGGTCGAGCGCGAGCAGCTCGGCGGCGGCCTTGGTGCGGGCGTAGTCGCCCCGGGCGTGCGCCGGGTCGGCGGGCTCGGCGCCGACGCCGACCAGCGACGCCCCGCCGTGCGCGACCGACGGCGACGACACCTGGACGAACCGCCGGACGCCCGCGCGCTCGGCGGCGTCGAGCAGGGTGGTGGTGCCGCCGATGTTCACCGCGTCGAACTCCTCGCGCGGGCCGGCCAGCGAGACCCGCGCCGCGAGGTGCACGACCGCGTCGACGCCGTCGAGCGCCGCGGCGACGGCGGCGGGGTCGGTCACGGAGCCCGCGACGTCCCGGACCCCGGGCACCCCCGACGGACGGCGCTGCAGCGTGCGGACGTCCTCGCCGCGCCCCGCGAGCACGCGCGCGACGGCGCCGCCCAGCAGGCCGGACGCGCCCGTCACCAGGACCGTCACGGCGCCCCCACCGGGCCGCCGGACAGCACGCGCGACGCCCAGCCCGCGAGCCGGGTGCGGTCGATCTTCGAGTTGTGCCGGACGTCCGTGGGCATCCGCGGCGCGACCAGGACGGCCGCGAGCGGGACCGGGGCCACCGCGCGGACCTCCGCGGCCAGCGCCGCCGGGGCCAGGCCGGCGCGGCGCGGCGCGGCGTCGGCGGGCGGCTCCACGACCGCCACGGCCTGCTGCACGCCCGCGGGGCCGACGCCGACCACGGCAGCCCGGCGCACGCCGGGGACCCGCTCGACGTGCTGCTCCGGGCCCACCGGCGCCAGCGGGCCGTCGGCGGTGACGAGGACGTGGGCGAGCCGGCCCTCGATCCACAACCGGCCCTCGGCGTCGAGGTGGCCGACGTCGCCGGTGCGGTGCCAGCGCCCCGCGGGCACCTCGCGCCCGGCGGCGCGGTCGGTCAGCCACAGCCGGTCGTAGTGCTGCTTGAGGTGCGGGGCGCTGATGAGCACCTCGCCGAGCACGCCGGGGGCGTCGGACGGCGCGCCGGTCGCGGCGCCGTCGGCGTCGAGCGCGCTGACCAGCACCCGCCCGGGCCCGACCGGCCGCCCGACGCAGACGCCGGCGTCCGGCGCGCCGGCGGCCGCACGGATGCCGTCGAGCGTGATGTCCGTGACCAGCAGGCACTCGGTCATCCCGTAGGGGGTGTGCGGCTCCGCGGCCGGCATGAGCGCGGCGGCGGACCCGAGCAGGTCCGCGCTGATCGGCGCGCCCGTGGACAGGAAGGTCCGGACCCTCGCGAGCGCGGCGCGGTCGCCGGCGTCCAGGTCGCCGGCGGTGGCCACGACGTTGAGGATCGCCGCGGGCGACAGGAACACGATCGCCCCGTCGGCGGCGCGCACGGCGTCCGCGACCGCGCGGGCGGTGAGCGTGCGGGGCGCGGACACGTCCATGTCGGGCGTGACCGAGCGCGTGCCCAGCGCGGGCCCGAGCAGGGCGAACGGGGCGAAGCCGGTCACCAGGCCGGTGTCCGGCCCGACGTCGAAGTGCGCGGCCAGCACGTCCCGCAGCGCCGAGAGCTGCGCGTGCGTGTAGACGACGCCCTTGGCCGGGCCGGTCGAGCCCGAGGTGAACAGGATCGCCGCCTCGTCGTCGGGCCCGGGACCGGGCGGCAGCTCCTCGTCCCGGCCGGCGTCGGCGACGTCGACGAGCAGGTGTGCGACGCCGAGCGCGCGGCGGGCCGCGGGGCCGAGCGGGTCCGCGGCGATCCGCACGCCGGGCCAGCCGAGCGCGCGCGCCGCGAGCAGGCCCTTCGTCTGCCCGACCACCCAGTCGGGCTGGGCGCCGCGCTGCGCGCGGGTCAGGCCGCGCGGGCCGAGGCCGGCGTCGGCGACCACCACGACCGCGCCGAGGCGCAGGCAGGCGTACACCAGGGCGGTCAGCGTGGGACCGGGCTCGACCAGCAGCGACACCCGGTCGCCCGGCCGGACGCCGACCCGGCGCAGGCCCGCGGCGATCCGGCGCACCTGGCGGGCCAGCAGCCGCCAGGACACGGTGCGCGGACCGCCGTCGGCCGCCATGTCGAGCACGGCGGGGCCGGGGTCGTCGGCGCGGGCGTCGAGCCGGTCCCACAGCGGGGTCCAGGGGGCCGCGGCGCCGGCGGCGGGCGCGGCGCCGGCGGCCGGCGCAGCCGGCGCCCCGTCGCCCCGCACCTCCTCGCCCAGCCAGGCCAGCAGCGGCGCGGCCCAGTCCACGTCCTCCGCGACCAGGTGCCCGGCGCCCTCGTGCCGGTGCACGCGCGCGTGCGGCAGCCGGTCGACCAGGTCGTCCAGGTACCGGTCGCGGAAGACCGGGTCGCGCGGGCCCCACTGCAGCAGCGCGGGCACGGTCAGCCCGGCGACCCCGGCCGCGATCCGG
>Ga0164306_10001361_pt1 | contig 10810 bp, 8 predicted proteins | sample Whisoiple_242_MG_FD_110213 | JGI IMG/M metagenome (GOLD analysis project Ga0164306, IMG submission 110213) | Soil microbial communities amended with fresh organic matter from upstate New York, USA - Whitman soil sample_242_MG | ecosystem: Environmental > Terrestrial > Soil > Unclassified >... | reverse complement strand
TTGCTCCGGGACTTCAATGCCCATCAGCCCAAGCTGGAAGAACTGATCGATCAGCTCGCGCTCAAAAACGCCTTTCTCGTCCATCTCGCGGACTTTCGGGCGGAGGGCCTGGTCGGCAAACTGACGCACGTTGTCGCGAAACAAAATTTCGTCGTCGGTGAGCGCCACCAGCGGCTGTGGCGGCGGAGCAATCTGGGTGGAAGTCTGGGACATAAGATGATCCTTTTGAGAGACTCAGGGAAACCTAAAATTGTATCACCGGGAGAGAGCAGTCAGTAGTCAGCAATCAGCATTCAGTCCCTCAGCCTGTGTAAAGGAAAACAACAAAAGTCTTGAAACACGGAGGAAAGGAGTAAACGGAGGAATCGGAAAAAAGAAAAACTCCTCCGCTACCTCCGTTCCTCCATGTTGCAAAGGTTTTTATGATATTCGCGAGAGCGTTGCAGGGCTGAATGCTGTGTGCTGACGGCTGACCGCTTCCCACTTGACGGCATCCGCCCTGAGACCGTCTAATGCCAAGCATGCGCGTAGCCTTTTTAGGTCTTGGAATTATGGGACGGCCCATGGCCGCCAACCTGGTGAAAGCCGGTCATGAAGTGACGGTCTGGAACCGCACGCCCCGCGACGTCGAAGGGGCCAAAACCGCAGCCACGCCCGCCGAAGCCGCCAAAGATAAGGACGCCGTATGGGTCTGCGTTTCCGATACCAAGGCCGTGCAGTCGGTCTTGTTTGGCCCGGGGGGAGCGATTGAAGGCCTTTCCAGCGGCACGGTCGTCGTAGATTCCAGCACCATTTCGCCCTCCGCCAGCCTGCTGTTTATGGAAGGCTTGCAGGAAAAAGGCTGCGAATTTCTTGACGCGCCAGTGACGGGATCAAAGATCGCGGCGGAAAGCGGCCAGTTGATCTTTATGATCGGCGGCGCGCCGCACAATATTGAGCGCGTTGAGCCGCTGCTGCGCGCCATGGGAAAGAAAGTGATCCACATGGGTGACAACGGCAAGGGCCTCTCCGCCAAGCTGGCGCAGAACATGAACATCGTTTTTATCTATGAAGGACTGTGCGAGAGCCTGACGCTGGCCAAAAAGCTGGGCGTGCCGGCGGAAAAGATGTTCGAGCTGATTGAGTCTTCCATGATCCGCTCCGGCGTGGCCGAATACAAAAAACCTTTTATCCTCAACCAGGATTACTCTCCCAATTTCCCTCTTAAGCTGATGCACAAAGACATGCACCTGATGATGGACGCCGCGAAAGAAAATGGCGTCGATCTGCCGGGGCTGATCAAGATCGACGAAATTTACGAAGAGGCCAGCAAGGACGGCCACGACGATCTGGATTATGCCTCGACGATCATGTTGATCGAGGAGAGGGCGGGGCTGAGGCTGAAAGGAAAGTAGCTGGCCGTTCCTGATCTGATAAGGCATTCAGATGATTGGGCGCTCGAGTGATCTGCGAGAAGTGCCTGGAGGATTTCTATGGCGAAGGCGCCCCTGATTTTTACCTATTACATTGCCGCACCTGCGGAGAAGGTCTGGGATGGGTTCGTTTCTAAAGAGGCGAACCAGAAAATCTTCGTGGGCGCGGACTTTGAGGTGGACCTGAAGCCCGGCGGGGCGATGACCTGGTCCGGGCCGGGTAAGGATGGGAAGCCGATGCGGTATGTTACGGGCAAGGTGCTGCGCGTGGAAGCGCCGAAGCTGTTCGAGTATAAGTTCGGCATGGGCGATGGAGCAGTAATGTCGAGAGTAAAGATTGAACTGACTCCGGAGACCGAAGCAGTGAAGGTTGTGGTGACGAATGATGAGTGGGCGGAAGATGATCCAACATACGCGCAGAATGCTGATGGATGGCCGCGGATTCTTTCGCGATTGAAGACCCTGTTGGAAACAGGGAAGACGTTCCGGCCGCATTAAACCATGATGCGGCTGATGCGTTCCTGCAGCGACTAAAGAATATCGATTCCGGAGGGTTGGAAGGGAAGTTTCCCCAGGAGGGTACGCAAGCCAGTCAATCCTTTCCCGCTTGCGCATCAGAGAGCGGTCGTGTAACTTAACACAGCCCACGGTATTTGGTTACGCCAGTCCCGGACTGCGCCCACCTGGAGAAGGTACGGACTCTGAAAGAAGAGAGGTGCGTGCCAGCCATGTGGCTTGTCAATGTTCTTGTCGTAGCGAGCGGAATCACTTTTTCTCTCCTGCAAACGCCGGCTTCTGAACAAACTTCATCTCACGAAAAACCGGGTCAGCAGACCGGGGGGCAAGCTTCACAGGCCCCACTCAAGCCCGGCATTCCAGTGGACTCCGCCTCGGCCGTGGGAGATACAGAGCCTGTGATCACCATTCGCGGACTGTGCGCTCAAGTCCCCGGACGCAGCGGAAAGCCCGGAAATGCATGCACCAAACAGATCATGCGGAAAGACTTTGAACGCCTGATGCGTGCGCTGAATCCGGGCGGCCAAAGCGTTTCATCCAATGGCCGGCAAAACCTGGCCCAGGCCTACGTGGAAGCGCTGGCTTTTGAGGATGCCGCCAGGAAAGCCGGGACTGAAGACACTGAAGAGTTCCGCGAGGTGATGTTCTGGGTGCGGCTGCGCACCGTTGCCGATCTTTATCGCCGCACCTTGCAGGAAAAGTATCGCGCTCCAGGACCTGAAGAGATCGACTCATATTATCAGCAGCACTTGGCGTCCTTTGACAGGGTCCATCTGCTGCGGATCCTGGTGCCGCGAGAGAATTTTTCCGGCGGCGACAAGACTGAGTTCGACAAGAAGGCCCTGGCCGCCGCTCAGTCCGCGCGTACACGGGTGGTGAACGGTGAAGCTCTGGAGCAGATCCAAAAGGATGTCTACACCGGTCTGGGACTGAATCTGCCTCCCTCCACCGATCTCGGCACCTATCAACGAGCAGACTTCATGGAGAAGGAAGCCGCGGACGTTTTCTCACTGCAACCTGGGGAAGTTAGCCCGCTGGAAACCGAGATCAAGAGTTATGTGATCTACAAAGTGGCAAGCAAAGAGACGTTGACGGAAGCCCAGGTCAAGGAGGAAATCATTCGTGAGATTGCGCAGCAAAAATACCGGGACGCTGTGAAAGCCGTGATGGATTCCGCCCATGCGGATTTTAATGAGCGATACTTCGGGCCGATGGCGCCCAAACCTCCCCTTGAGGCCCCAGTCGCGCCGCGACGCCCGGCGCATTAAGTAGAAGGGAGCTTTTGCCGCGTTCCGAATCACTCCTAAAAAACCGGCGCGGCGGACCGGAAGAGGTTTCGCCGCGCCACGAAAGCCACGCTAACAAAGGGCTCTAAAGTGATCTCAGGAACAGGATCACGTCCTGCTGTTGCGTACAAGTCAATTGGTTGAACTTGGTTACGATCGCGTTCGATTCCGAACCACAGAAGGTGCTGGCTGCGGCGGGAATGGTAATTGTTTGTCCGTTCAGGATGAAGGTTTCGCCAACGCCGGTGACCTTAACGCAGTCAGTCGTGGGGCTCACATGGAACTGCTCAATCACGTCCACCAGGTTGTTGGTGCGTCCGTCATGCAGGAAGAACAGGCGCTGGCCCGCTCCCCACAGCGGCGCGGTGCGGAACTCGTCCGGCCCTGCGGCGCCCTGGGTTACGCCATCCGCCAGTTTGGATCCCATGTGGTGAAGCGCGAAATCAGAGAAGGGAGAAAACGTGGCGTTGTTGAGGTCAGTGAAGATGGATGGGCCGGTGGTGAGTTTGGGGGTGTGGCAGGTGTTGCAGCCGGCGGCGTTGAACTGCGTCTGTCCGTCGATCGCAGCGGGGCTAAGCGGCAGGCATTGCGGAACATTACCCGAAAGCTGACTGCTGAAATCGCATTGCGCGGGCGCTGTGTTGGCGAACATGAAGAAGGACTGAAGCTCGATGTCAGAAGCCACGACAACGGGGTTGGTGGAAACGGTCTGGTTGTTGGGAGTGGTGAAGTCTTCGGGCGTGGTGTTGCTGGCGCAATCGCCGGGACGCCGCTCAAAGGGAAAGAGCTCATTGGTGACGCCCATTTCCACGTTTGAGGCCTCGCCCGTAAACATCAGCATCGAGGCATTCTGGGCCTTCCAGCCGAACCGCGTGACCGTTTGATCGTTGCCGTTGGTGTTGAGATGGCCGCCCACGCCAAAGGTATTCGAGGCATTCGCGAGCAGGTTGGCAATCAGGGTATTGTCCGGCACCGTTTCAATGAATCCCATGCCGAATGTGGGAGTAGGAACGCGGAAGATCACGTTGTTGTTCGTCACCGCGGCAGGAAAGTTGGGTTGCGTGATGTTGCACACCGGAGGCGCGTCCGTGCGCCCCTTGATGGTAAAGAGCTGCTGCACCGAGCCATCCAGGACGTTCAGCGGATTGCCACTGGAGTCAGTAGTGCGCGGGAAACGGGCTTCCAGCACCGGCCCGTTTGGCCGGTTCTGCACGAAAGACGGGATCAAATTGGTGGCGCCGTGCGCATTGGCCACCGTTATTTGTGGATTTCCATTGAATTGCGGCGTACCTTGTCCGGGGCTGGTACCGCCGATGGCTGGCTGCGAGTGGCACATGAAACAACTGTTGCCGTTGAATCTTGGCCCCAGACCTTTGAGCGGCTCAGGGTTGTTTACTCCCGGGGGCGCGCCCACCACTGAAGCGATGTCGCCGAACTTCGCCATGCCGGATTGCCAGAAATTAAATTGGGGGCCTGTCAGGTTGGGCAAGGCGTTGCCGGAGGAGTTGAAGTTTCCATTTTGCGATTGCTGCGTGAAATTTGGAATGAAGTTGCCATTCTGGTCCTGCACGCTGTAGTGAATGTTGTTCCCTGCAGGCCGCGGCCCGGGATCTTTCAGCACACAGCCGGTCTGAGCGCTGGTTACGGATACACAACAAAGTAGCGCAACAAAAATGCGCAAACAATTCAGCAGGGGCCCATTGCTAATAAACATGGTGTGGCTCCTTTCTTTTTTGGTGACGCGTGGCAGGGTGAGTGAAAACTGTTCGGTTTGAAAGAGCTGAACGACAAGTGAAGCTAACAGCGCGCATTCTAGCCCCTGAACTGCAGAGTTGCTGATGTAAAATTTTTTTCTCGCGCAGAAATTTCCCGGAACGGGAAATCAGACCAAAATGGGAATGTTGGGATAAAGGCTTTGCTGATTACGATGACCGGCAAACACGACCACGACGATGTGAATTACGCCGCGATCGTTCTGCTGATCGAAGAGCGGGCAGAGTGAGGCTGAAAGGGAAGCAGCCGCAGGCTCACATTTGTGGCGGCGGTGGCGGTGGCGGCGCGATGCGCCCTTCGGTGGGACCCATCTTTAAAATCTTTCGCGCTAATTTGCCAAGGACTGGGTAGTCTGCCCACTCTCCGCGCCCCGCTTTGATGGCGTAGAGAATTGCAATGATCAGCGTGCCCACCCACATGACCATAAAACCGACCCAAACCAGGGGAAACAATACGAACAGCGCTGGCGGAAACTCAGGAGGCTTGCCGCCGGTTTGGTGAAAAACTATTGTGAAGATCGTGGTAAACCAGAGCATCATCAGCGCGAGGACGATAATGGTGTGAACAATCTGTAAAAGCAGCGCTTGCAAAGCATGAAATGCAACAAAGCGCGAATGGCGCCGGATCAGGAAGATGATCAGCGGCGCGATCCATGAGCCAATAAGTTGCAAGGCATGGGCCAAGGTGGCCATTGTTCGTTCATCCGGCGTGGTGTCAAGCCAATTCACCTGCGTGGGTTGGTCCATCAAGCTATCCCCGATTTCTCAGCCGTCAGAACCTTTGAACTCTCAGGTTTGCCGCTGCCCAGCATGTAATCCCGCTCCGCCACCGCACGCGTTCTGCGCTTGTAGGCGACGACCGATGCTGGCCAGATCACAGGGCTTTCGCCGGTCCGGGCATCCTGATACCAACTGCGGCAGCCGCCGGACTCCCATACTGTCCCTGCCAGACGCTGGCGCAGTTCTTCAACGAAGCGCTGTTGCGTTTCAGCTTTCACTTCCATTACCCGGCTGCCTCGTTTGCGCATGAGGCGCAGGCAATCCATCACGTAGCCGATCTGGGCTTCGCTCATCAGGACCACGGAGTTGTGTCCCAGGGCGGTGTTGGGGCCGAGCAGGAGAAAAAAGTTGGGAAAGCCGCTGACGGTCACGCCCAGGTATGCGCTGATGCGGTCTTTCCATGCGTCATGAATATCGATTCCGCCGCGGCCGGCCACACGCGTATCATGCAGCGGCTCAGTGGCGCGAAAGCCGGTACCATAAATCAGGACGTCCACCGGGCGCTCCTTGCCATCCTGCGTCACAATGCTGTGCTCGCGAATCTCGCGGATGCCGTCGGTTACAAACTCAACATTGGGCCGCTGGATGGCGGGATAAAAGTCGCTGGAGATCAGCACGCGCTTGCAGCCGAACTCGTAGTTGGGCGTGAGGCGCGCGCGCAATTCGGGATCGGGCACCTGTGCGGCAAGATGGTCCAGCGCTATTTTCAGTCCGCGCCGGCGCAAGGCCGGTAATTTACCCAAAAATGCCCAAACGCGAATTTCATAGATCCAGAAAAGCGCGGTGCGGAAGAGCCATCCCAGTCCCGGCAGCCGGCGGAAGCGGCTCTTCCATCGCTCCGGAATGGCAAAGTCTTCCTTGGGAACGATCCAGGGCGGCGTGCGCTGGAACACGGAGAGGTTCGCCACCTTGGGCGCAATCTCCGGCACAAACTGTATTGCGCTGGCGCCGGTGCCGATCACGGCCACGCGCTTGCCATCCAGCGGCACGCTTGAGTCCCACCAGGTGGAGTGAAAAGCCGGCCCGGCAAATTTTTCCATGCCGGGAATGTCAGGAAACTTTGGAGTATGCAACGCGCCCACGGCGGAAACCAGCACGCGTGCGCGGATGGTCGCGCCGTCCGCGGTCGTGACTTGCCAGAGCGACGTTGCTTCATCCCAGACCGCTTCTTTCATTCGCGTGTTCACGCGGATATAAGGATTCAAGCCAAACCGGAGTGCGCAGGATTTGAGGTAGCGCTGAATCTCGTCGCGGCCGGAGTACATGCGGCTCCAGTCAGGATTGCGGTCGAAGGAAAACGAATAAAGGTGGGAAGGGATGTCGCAGGCGCATCCGGGATACTGGTTCACATACCAGGTGCCGCCGATATCATCGGCCTTTTCGATCACCAGGAAATCTTTAGTGTCCTGCTGCAAAAGCTTGATCGCCATGCCCAGGCCTGAAAAGCCCGCGCCCACGATCAATACGTCCAGGACGCCCGTGGGCACGCGGGTGGCGTAGGGGGTCTCTATCGTCGATTGCTCTAGTGTTGGCAAGGTAGCGAGCTATTAGCTTGCCATGCTGCGAGCGGACACGCAAGACGCGCATTTCGCTCCAGATAAAGAATAAAAACGCCGGCTGGGTCTTAATAGAACACCAGCCGGCGAGCGATGCCGAGAGTTACAGCGAGCGCAGGAAGTTCACGATGTCCTGCTGCTGTGACGATTGCAAGGCATTGAAAGCGTTGATGACCTGTGTAGCCTCAGAGCAAACCTGCCCCGTGGCGCAATTACCGGCATGCAACTCAATGGCAGCCACGATATCGCTGGTGCTGCCGTTATGCAGGAAGAAGATCCGCTGGCCTACGCCCCAAAGCGGCGCAGTGCGGAATTCGTCGCCTTGCGCCGCGCCCTGGCTGATGCCATCGGCCAGACCGGGGCCCATGTGATGGAGTGCAAAGTCTGAGAATGGGTGGAACTCCACCTGGTTCAGGGGAGCAAGGTTGGACTTGGCCGTGTGCAGTGAATCGGTATGGCACAGCACGCAGCCGACGCCCGTGTTGGGAGCGCCGCCCGATGCGGGTGGGACAACCGTGCCAAACAGCGCCTGCCCGCGCAGGGCGGAGGCGCCGAGCGCTTTGCACTGGGTTTGACTGGTAAAGAAATCACACGGCTGGGCAGGCGCGTTGAGCCGCATGAAGATGGTGAAATTTTCGATGAGAGAAGAGATCTGACTGGCATCGTCCCCCGCGTCGCCCCCGGTGGGGATGATGACGTGCGTGTTGTCTTCCGGAGTAAAGTTGGTGGCGCAGCCGCCGGTGGTCCTTTCGTTGGTGAAAAGCTCGTTGGTAATGCCCATCTCCACGTTGGAGGCTTCGCCGGAGAACATCAGCATAGATTTGTTCTGCGCCTTCCAGCCAAACTTGGTGATGGTGCCGTCATTGCCGCTGGTGTTGAAGCGGCCCGTAATACCCGCTGCGCTCTTAACGCTGCTTAGGGCGGCCAGATTATTTTTCAGAATGGTTTCTGACGCGTTCTCCACAAAGCCTTCGCCGAAGGTCGGAATGGGAATGCGGAAGATGATGTTGCCATTCTGGAGCTGGGTAGCGAAGTCCGGCTGTTTCAGGGCACAGCCGGCCGGCGCATCGGTGCGGCCGGTAATGGTGAACAGGTCGTGCACTCCGCCATCGGGAGTTCCGTCAGAGTTTTTGACAAAACGTACTTCGAGCGCCGGCGCGTTCGGAGTCAGGAAGGTCGGGATAGTGTTGCTTGCACTGTCAAGATTAGCGATGCCTCTCTGGGGGTTCGGCGTAGGGCTGCTTCCTCCAACCACCGGTTGCGAATGGCAGAGAAAACAACTGTTGCCGTTAAATGCCGGTCCCAGTCCCAGCAGTGGTTCGCCGCTGAGCGTGCCTTTTACTGAAGCGGTTTCTTCAAACAGGACCAGGCCGTCAAACCAGAAAGTAGCCTGGTCGCCGGGAAGCCCGAAAATCGGGTTTCCTGCGCCATTAGCTGGTTGCGGTCCGGGACGCACGCCTGGATCGGAGACTCCTACAAGAAGAGAGGTGTTTTGCGCCCGTGCGGTTTTCAGGTTGAACGAAAGCAGCAATGCCGCTCCCAACAGACAACACGTTAACACTCGAAGAAGGGAAGTTCCTACCGCGCCATGAATAGTTGGGACTTTCATTAGTCGTTTCCTTTCATCTCTTTTGCGTTAAGGCCGTTGCAGAAACGTTCTGCAAGTAGAGGGTGAGTTTGTTTGTGTGGCGCACTTCCAGCGGGGCCGTTTGGCAACAGCAGAGAGCCAGCCAAAGCAGCAGCTCACAATGTGAGCTGGATTTGTGAGTAAAGGTTTAAAGGCGGGAAAGAAAAAGTTTTCTGAAATCCCAAAACGGCACGCGCTGGGGTATCAAATTGAGAATGTGAAAGTCTGATTAAATGCGCGGCGCAAGAATCTTGACTGGTTATTTTTACGGGCCCGGTTCGGCCACAAACTGATATCCCAACCCACGCACCGTAAGCAGGTGCTTCGGCTTGGTGGGATCTCTTTCGATATAGCGCCGCAGGCGCACGATGAAGTTATCGATGGCCCGCGTGTCGGTATCTTCCTTGAGGCCCCAGACCTGTTCGAGGATCTCCTTGCGCGAGACCGGGCGCCCGCTGTTGCGAATCAGGTAGCGCAGCAGCTCGATTTCCATCAGCGTGAGCTGGAAAACCTGCCGGCCGTCGCGCAGCTGAAGTTTCTGGAAGTCGACGGTCTTGCCGGCAAAGCTGAATTCATCTGGCGAAGAGGCAGCCTCGTTGGCCGTTTGCAGCCAGTTTTTACGCCGCAGCAACCCCCCGATGCGCGCCACAAGAATATCCAGGTTGAACGGTTTGGGTAGATAGTCGTCGGCCCCGGACTCAAATCCCTTCAGCACGTCCTCGGGCCGCCCGCGCGCCGTCAGCATAAGGATGGGCGCAAAATTTTGCTGTTGACGCAGCTCGCGCGCAACCGTGAAACCATCCTTGCCGGGCAGCATAACGTCCAGCAGCACCAGGTCAAAAGGCTCGTTCTTCGCCAGCATCCGGTCAAGCGCGCTCTCTCCGTCCTCGGCGATCTGTACAGAATGGCCTTCGGCTTCCAGATTGAAGCGCAGCCCCTGGGCGATGTGCCGTTCGTCTTCCACCACCAGGATGCGGCTCATACGTGATAGACCCGGGGCAGGCGCAGCGTGAATGTGCTGCCGTGGCCTTCTCCTTCGCTTTCGGCAAACGCGTCGCCGCCGTGGCGCCGCGCGATGTTGCGCACGATGAACAGTCCCAACCCCGTTCCCTTTACCTGCCCTGTGGCATGGGTTTGCACGCGATAAAAACGTTTGAAGATGCGCTTAAGTTCGTTGCGCGGTATCCCCACACCGTTGTCGCGAACCCGCAACACCACGGTATCGATATTCGGTGTTGTCACATACACGCTGATGGAAGGCTGCTGGCCAGAATATTTGACCGCATTCTCAATCAGATTGCCTACCGCCGTCCGTAACTCCTCGGGATTGCCGAGCAGGGTAATCGTTTCGGGCGGCACTTCACCAAAGCGCAGCTCTTCCGCGGAAAGATGATGGCGGAGCCGGGCTAACTCCAGACTTTCCTCCACCATGGCAGTGAAGTCGACGTCTTTCCAGCGATCGCGCAGGCGGCGCTGGCGGATTTCGCCCGCGCGCAGCACCTGCTCCACCGTGCCCATGAGACGGTCAGCATCGTCCAGCATCAGGCGGTAAAAGTCGCGGCGCTGGTCATCGGTCAACTTGCGTTTTTCCAGCGTTTGCAGGTAAAGCCGTATGGAAGTGATGGGCGTCTTCAGTTCGTGGGTCACGGCGTTGAGGAAGCTGTCTTGCTGCTCATTGCGGCGGATTTCACGCACCAGAAAGATGGTATAGAGCACCAGCCCGGCAATAATCATGCCGAAGAAAATGATGCCCAGCACCAGCGGCACCACGTTACGCCAGTTATGCACCAGCCAGACTATGTTGAGATAAATCGCCAGTCCCACCAGGCACGAGCCCAGCGTGATGAAAAATGCGATTGTC
>Ga0164306_10001360_pt1 | contig 10813 bp, 9 predicted proteins | sample Whisoiple_242_MG_FD_110213 | JGI IMG/M metagenome (GOLD analysis project Ga0164306, IMG submission 110213) | Soil microbial communities amended with fresh organic matter from upstate New York, USA - Whitman soil sample_242_MG | ecosystem: Environmental > Terrestrial > Soil > Unclassified >... | reverse complement strand
GAGATGCCGTAGCGGTTTGGAGCGAAGCGACAAAAACGAAGGGAATTTCAGGGCGAGGCCGGCTCGCGCGCCGAGCCCCGCTGCATCAGGGCTGACCAAATCCCGCCCAAGCAGGATGCATAAGCGGTTGGAGCTAAGCGACAAAATAAACAGTTACGTTGGGTCATCGGCGCTCGGATTCAGCTTTGATCCAGGCCCGATTTCAGGGAGAATAAAGCTGATGTCCTCGCGCAGCCGGAACCTTACAGCAGCCAAGGCCGTGCCCGGTGGGGGCAGCGCAGAGCGTTTCTTTCAGTGGTCGCTGTACGTTCTGGTCGTGGTGGGATTCACCGCACTGATGGGCACCAACAAGCTCGACCTGCCTTCCCTCTTCCTGGTGCTGCCGGCCCTGCTTTTGCGCGGCTATTTCCTGCTGATGCACAGGAAGGTCGCCATTTCTGAGCGCTGGACCACCGCGCTGACCGTGCTCTATTTCGCTTTCTATACCGCCGACTATTTTTATTTTTCCCAGAGCTTTATCAACGCCACGGTGCACATGGTCCTGTTCAGCATGATCATCAAGATTTTTTCCGTGCGCCGGGATCGCGACCTCATGTACCTGGCGGTGCTCTCATTTCTGATGCTGCTGGCGGCCGCCGTCCTCACCGTGGACACGCTGTTCCTGCTTACCTTCTCGCTCTTTATCCTGGTGGCCATCGCCACTTTCATCAGCATGGAGATGCGGCGCTCAGAGCAGGAAACGCTGGCCGCCGGCGTTTCTCCGCGGGACGACGTCAAGTTCCACAGTTCGCTGGCCGGCATTTCAGCCATTCTCGGATTGCTCACGCTGGCCGGCGCGGCGCTCATTTTCTTCATCCTGCCGCGCGTCAGCTCCAGTGGATATCTTCGCAACCTGGGCGTGCAGAGTTCGCTGGTCAGCGGATTCAGCCCGGAAGTAAACCTGGGCGGGATCGGGCAGATCCAGCAATCCAGCAACGTGGTAATGCACATCCAGGTGCAGTTCGGGAAGCTGCCCAAAGATCCCAAGTGGCGGGGCATTACGCTTTCGAACTTTGACGGCAGGCATTGGTGGAGCAGTCCTGAAGCGCCCACGGTACACCCCCTGAACAACACGCCGCTGGACCTCACCCGCATCAACAACTTTTCTTTCTATGCTGCTCAGCGTTCCACGCCGCAGCTCCCCAGCTTGTCATACCGCGTGGTGATGGAGCCGGTGGGACTGAACATTTTTTTCCTGGCGCCGGTACCGCTCAAGATCAATGGTGATTATCGCTGGCTGGAGATCAAGTCGGATGGCTCCGTCTTTAACGCGCACCCTGCAGACGGCAGCGCCGCTACGGGCGAAGGTGAGAGCGGACAGACCATTGGCACATACTCCGCGGAAGCCGATGCCCGCGATCCCGAACCTTACGTTGTTGAATCCACGTCCACGGATTACCCGCCTCACATCGCCACAATCTACCTGCAGCTTCCGCACCTTGATCCCCGCGTAGCCGGGCTGGCGCGGCAGGTCACGGCTTCCGCAACTTCGAATTACAGGCGAGCCAAAGCTATCGAGCAGTACCTGCGCACTAATTTTGGCTACACCCTGGAATTGCCGGGAATGCGTGAACCTGATCCGCTGGCGCGCTTCCTGTTTGAGAGGAAGAAGGGCCACTGCGAATATTTTGCTTCGTCCATGACCATGATGCTGCGCACCCTCGGCATTCCCGCCCGCGTGGTCAACGGATTTCGCGGCGGCGAATATAACGACCTCACCAGCAGCTATATTGTCCGGGAAAAGGACGCCCATTCCTGGGTTGAGGCGTATTTCCCCGAGTATGGCTGGGTCACTTTCGATCCCACGCCGGCCGGCTCGGCCGACGATCCGCAAACCGGCTGGGCGCGCATGGCGCTCTACATGGATGCGGCCCGTCAGCTATGGCGTGAATGGATCGTCAATTACGACTTCACCCATCAGATGAGGTTGCGTTCCGATCTCAGCACCAGGACGGGCAACGTCCAATCCAGCTTCCGCAGTTGGTTTGAGATCCAGTATTTCCGCGTGGTCAATATGATCACAGCTTTGCAGCGCCGGTTGCAGGCGCTCTCGCCCCGCGAGATGGCGTTGTGCTGTATCGCCCTGGGTCTGCTTCTGGCCCTGCCGTTTGCTCCAAAAGCCTGGCGCACCATCCAGAGGACGCGCGCTCTCCGGCATCCGCAGCGTGCTCCGCGCACCTCAGCCAGCTTCTGGTATCAGCGCATGCTCAAGCTGATGGCCCGAAGGGGAGTGCGCAAAGAGCCGTTCCAGACCGCCGAGGAATTTGCTTCTATTGTCCCTGACCCCGCAATGCGCCGCGACGTTGAGCTTTTTACCGAGCACTACGAGCGCGCGCGTTTCAATGAGTCTGTCGCGGACGCCCAACGCCTGCCGGAACTCTATGAGGAGCTTGCCGGACGCAGGTAGCCCCTCCGCAATCTGCTCCCAATTCAGACCAGCGCTTAGGGCCGCAATATGTCGTGCACAATGTCGACGATCCGCTGTGTGCGCCGGTCAAGAATCAGAATGTCCACTCCTAGCGTCACCCGCTGATAGGTATCGGGCAGTCGAGGCAGGCGGCGCTCCAGGTCTTCAGGAAATGGCTGCACCCTCTTCTGCAATCCTGGCGGCAGAGTACCGTCGCGCTCCAGATGCTTCTGCAGTCCGGGAGGAAGATTGCCATTTCGCTTGGCCAAGCCCGGCGGCAGGTTCGAGTTGCGGTCTTGATAATAACCACGGATGGTGTCGCGATCATGGACACTAAACACGATCCGGACTCCGTGTTTGTCGCCCCGGTCACGGTCATCATCCTGATCAGCCTGCTTGTTGTGGCCTTTGCCTTTGCCCTGGCTGTTGCCCTGAGCCAGTCCCATGCTCGGCAAGACCATCAGCAGTAGTCCGCATATGGTCGTTCTTACAGTTCGATTCAACATCGCTCCACCTTCGCAAGTTCCATCTTCCTGCTGTAATTCAATAAATGATCGTGGACCGCAGGCGCTCTCGCCCGCGTCCTAAAGATCCTTCAGCGCAGCCGGGGGCGCCTCCACCCCATCGCGCGCAAAACCGGCGCGCTCCGGGGGCCCCGGGGGCTGCGGTCCACAATTCTTTAAGTGAATTACTATAATCCGCTTGAGGCGCAGATGCTGGAGCGTATTTCACACGCCACCGAATGGCTGCTCGGGCCGGAAGCTCCGGACGAAACCCCGCGGACCCACCTGCTGCCTCGCTGGTTTTTTCTGCGCGCGCTCGGCCTCATTTATTTTTCGGCTTTCTACTCGCTGGTTTTCCAGATCAAAGGCATGATTGGCCCGCGCGGTATCCTTCCCGCAGCGGGATACCTGGGCGACGTGGCAAATTACTATCCCGGCCTGCAACGTTTCTGGTTTGCGCCAACCCTTCTGTGGTGCAGCGCCGGCAACCATGCGCTGATGTTGATCACGTGGCTCGGCCTGCTTGCTTCCGTGGCTGTGGTCTTCAACCTATGGCCGCGCGGCTCTCTCGCGGTTTGCCTGGTGTGTTTCTTGTCTTTTGTCGCCGCGGCGCAGGATTTTTCCGGCTTCCAGTCTGACGGCATGCTGCTGGAAGCCGGCTTCATCTCTCTGTTCTTCGCTCCGCCCGGACTGCGACCCGGTCTTGGCGCGAGCCATGCGCCCTCGCGCCTCAGCTTGTTTCTCCTGCGCTGGGAATGGTTCCGCATTTACTTCGAATCCGGCGTCGTCAAGCTCACCAGCGGCGACTATTCCTGGCGCCACCTGACCGCCATGGACGACTATTACCAGAACGGCCCGCTCCCCACATGGCTGGGCTGGTACGTGCAGCAGCTTCCGCATCGCTTTCACGCCGCCACAGCTTTCATGACGCTGGCCGCGGAACTCGGGCTGGTCTGGATGCTCTTTCTTCCCCGGCGCCTCAAGCTTGTCTGCTTCCTGATCGTCACGCCGTTCCAGGCAGGAATCATCCTCACCGCCAATTACACATTCCTCAACTACCTTGTGCTCCTGCTGGGGTTCCTTCTGCTCGATGATGGCTTTGCGCGCTGGATGTTGCCGCAACGCTGGAAGAACTGGGGCAGGCAGATTTCAACCGAGCCCCTGGACACGCAAGCCTCGCCCCCGCGCTCCGCTGCGTGGCTGCGGCCTGTTTGGCGCCAGGTGGCCGCCATCTATCTGGGCTGGATCTTCTATGCGACCACGGCCCTGCTGTTCGCCATGGTTCCGCATGCGCCGCAGCTGCCTCTTGGTCCGGCGCGCGCGCTGGAACCATTTCGCATCGCCAACCAGTACGGCCTGTTCGCCAACATGACCCATAATCGCTATGAAATTGAATTCCAGGGATCATTCGATGGCCAGCACTGGACTCCCTACCCTTTTCGCTACAAGCCGCAGGATGTGCGCAAGGCGCCGGGAATCTACGCTCCTTACCAGCCGCGCTTTGAGTGGGACCTGTGGTTCGCTTCGCTCAGCCACTGGCGCAACTACCCCTGGGTGGTGCAGACCGAAGAACGCCTCCTGCTGAATGAACCTGACGTCCTTTCCCTCTTCGCCGACAATCCTTTTGCCGGAGCGCCGCCGAAGCAGGTGCGGGCCGTGATCTGGCAATACTGGTTCACTGACCGCGCCACGAAACGCAAGGACGGAGCATGGTGGCGGCGCGAATTGCTGGGGACCTATGCGCCGGGGCTGGAACGGACGCCGGAGGGCAAAGTCATCATCAGCCAGTAGTTTCTGAAATCCCGAACCCGGGCGCGGTTTGCGGGCCCCTTGCGCAACGAAATAACCCATCGGGCAGCGGACCAACGCAAAGAAATACGAATCAGAGTGATGCACATTCGCGCGCTGGTTTCCCTTTCCCCTATCCTGCGGGAGCCGCGAAAACACTGGCCTTTGCGATGTTACAATAGAGAGACAGCATGCCAGTAGAGAACCCTACACTAGCGCCTCCGCAACCTGAAAGTGCGCCCCGGCCGAGCCCTTTAAAGGTAGGCTTTGTGAGCCTGGGCTGCCCCAAAAACCTTGTCGACAGCGAGGTGATGATGGGCATATTGCAGACGGGTGGCGCGCAAATCACCGCTCGGGCAGAGGACGCCGACGTGATCGTGGTAAACACCTGTTCGTTTATTGATTCTGCTAAACAAGAATCCGTCAACACGATCCTGGAAATGGCGCAGCACAAGATCACCGGCAAGGCGCAGAAGTTGATCGTCGCCGGCTGTCTGGTGGAGCGCTATCGGACGGAAATCCAGAAAAATATTCCCGAAGTTGACGCCGTGGTTGGTACGGGTGAACTGGATGCGATTCTTGCCGCTGCCGGAATCGACTCCGGGGCCGCTCCCGCCGATGAATCGCCCTTCGTCATCTTGAACCATGGATCGAACAGCCAGGCTTTGAAGTCCGGCATGGCGGCGCGTGCAGAGGGCCTGGCACGCGAGCAGAGCGGGCGCTTCTCCCGCGCGGAGTGGGACGGCGCGATCGCCGACCTGCCCAACTATCTTTATGACGAAACCACGCCGCGCGTGCTGGCCACACCCAGGGCCTCGGCGTATATCAAGATTGCCGAAGGCTGCGACCATCCCTGCGGTTTCTGCATTATTCCGCAGCTTCGCGGCAAGTTCCGCTCCCGGCATTTTGAATCGGTGATTGCGGAAGCGGAGCGGCTGGCGGCAAATGGAGTCCGCGAGATCACGCTCATCGGCCAGGACACCACCTGTTATGGCGAAGATCTTGGCCTGAAAGATGGCCTGGCGCTGCTGCTGGAAAAGCTGGCGCAGATTGAAGATCTCCGCTGGGTGCGATTCCTGTACGCTTATCCCAACAAGATCACGGGCAAGCTGCTGGAAACCATCGCGCGCAACGAAAAAATCTGCTCGTACATCGACGTTCCCTTGCAGCACGCTTCCGCTTCCGTGCTCAAGCGCATGAAGCGCGGCGCGGGCGCGGAGATTTTTTTGAAGTCGGTTGCGAAGATGCGGCGTACCATCCCGGACCTGACGCTGCGGACGTCGTTCATCGTCGGCTTCCCCGGCGAGACCGAAGCTGACTTTGACGAGCTCTGTGATTTTGTTCAGGCCGCGCAGTTCGACTGGCTGGGCGTCTTCAGCTATTCCGACGAAGACGGCTCCGCAGCCTACCACCTGGGCGACAAAGTCGCCCCGCGCGAAATTGAACGCCGCCGCAAGAAGCTGATGCAGATCCAGCGCCAGATCAGCAAAAAGAACAAACGCAAGCTGGTGGGACGGCAATTCGATGTCCTGGCGCTTGGCCCTTCGGAAGAAACCGAACTGCTCTGGGAAGGCCGCGCCGAGATGCACGCTCCTGAAATTGACGGTAAATTATTTATCAATGATTTTGGCGACCACGAGGAACTGGCGCCCGGCGCCTTCTATCGCTGCGAGATTACTGAGGCCCACGACTATGACCTGGTGGCGCGCGTCATTGGATGAGCGACCGCTGGGGTAAAAGATCGTTGAGCTAATGGCCAACATCTAATTGTGTATGCCGAAGAAAAAACCAATTTCCCTGCGCTGCCCCATCTGCCGCACGCTTGTGCTCAGGACGAATGAGGACTTTCCCTTCTGCAGCAACCGCTGCCGCACCATCGACCTGGGCAAGTGGGCCAGCGGCGGATATGTGATCTCCACCAAGATCAACGATCCGGAGTTGCTTGAGGACTTGGCGGAGCAGCAATCGCGGCAGAAGCAAGATTCTGACGACCATTCGTCGGAACAATAGCGCTCCCGACGCTCCCAGACACGTCAAGATGGTAAAAGCGTTGTAAGCTAGACTTGTTCCCCCTGAAAATATGGAACCTTCAACCAGCGCGCCCAAATCCCGCCTTTCCTGGCTGATTGCCACGTTTTTCGGCATTGGTCACTTGCAGCCGGGGTCGGGAACGTGGGCAGCCGCGGTTACGGTTTTGCTCTGGTGGGGCGCGGGCCACTGGATTCCCGCGGCATGGCTCACTCTTTCGGCGCTGATTATTTCCGTGGCAGTCACGGTGATGGGTATCCCGCCTTCCACCGTGGTGGCACGTGAAAGCGGCATCAAGGACCCTGGGTTCGTGGTCATCGACGAAGTCGCCGGCCAGATGATTGCGTTGATCGCGGTTCCGCTGCATTGGAAATACATGCTGGCGGGTTTTATACTCTTTCGTAGCTTTGACATAGTGAAGCCTTTCCCTCTGCGCCGCCTGGAAGCGCTGCCGGGAGGAACTGGAATCATGTTGGATGACGTTGGCGCAGGGCTCTACGCGCTTGCCCTGCTGCAGATATGGCTACACTTTATAGCGCGTTAGGCCACACCTCCATGGGAATTACCGAAAGCCTGCTGGGCAAGAAGAATGTCGATGGCAATCCTTATATTGAAGCCATTGACCCGCCCGCGTCGCTTCCCGGTGGCGAGGTCAGGATCCTTGGCCGCGCCCTGAAACCTCCGCAACTGGCGCGTCCGGAAGTATCGTTCAGCGGCACACCCGGCGCCATTGTTGTCAGCTCCGAAGATTTTTTGATCGCCCGCGTGCCTTTCGGCGCGGAATCCGGCCAGGTCACCGTTCACAGCAACGGACATGCCAGCAACGGCCGTGAACTCAAGATAGCGCAACCCATTGCAGAAAGCCTTCACCCGGTTGCGAATCCAGCCATCGATCGCGAAGGCAATATCTATGTCACCTATTCCGGCGGCCGCGGGGCCAAAGTTCCCGTGGCGATTTACAAGATAGATACCAGCCACAACGCTTCTAAACCGTTCCTGGCCGATCTGATGAACGCGACGGGGCTGGCTTTTGATCCGCAGGGCCAGTTGTATGTTTCGTCCCGCTACGATGGCGCCGTGTACCGTGTGGCGCCCAACGGCACTCTGAGCACCTATGCGGAAGGCATGGGCGTAGCCACGGGCATCGCCTTTGACAAAGCCGGAAACCTGTATGTAGGCGATCGCAGCGGCACCATCTGGCGCATCGCGCCGGACCGCCAGATTTTCGTCTTCGCCACGCTCGAGCCCAGCATCGCGGCCTATCACCTGGCCTTTGCCCCGGACGGCACTTTGTACGTGACCGGGCCCACGCAATCGAGCTTTGACGCGGTTTACAGCGTCGATCCTCACGGCACGGTCTCTGTTTTTTACCGCGGGCTGGGACGACCGCAAGGGCTGGCCTTCGACGCCCAGGGAAACCTCTACGTTGCAGCCTCTCTGGGCGGCAAGCGCGGCATTGTCCAGATCACTCCCGATAAACGCGCCCGCCTGGTAATCGCCGGCCACGGACTGGTTGGCCTGGCATTCACCCGCGGCGGCGGCGCAGTCCTGGTCACCACCAATTCCGTTTTTCATCTCGCCTGGGGCGTGCAGGGGCTGGCGCTCATTTAAACTGCTTACGTGAACGCTGAGATCATTGCCATCGGATCGGAGCTGCTGACACCTTTCCGCCAGGACACGAATTCGCTTTTTCTCACCGCGCAGCTTAACCGGCTTGGGGTGGAAGTAAGCTTCAAGACCATCGTGGGCGATCGCCGCCCGGACCTGGTGGGCGCCGCGCGCATCGCGCTCTCGCGCGCCGACGTGGTGATCTTCATGGGCGGCCTGGGCCCTACGGAGGACGATCTTACGCGTGAGTGCGTGGCGGAAACACTGGGCCGCCCGCTCAAGCGCCACGCACGCATTGTGGAAGACCTGCGCGCGCGTTTTGCCGCGCGCGGCTGGAAGATGTCAGAAAACAACGAGCGCCAGGGCGACGTCATTGACGGGGCCGACGTGCTGGACAACAAACGCGGTTCGGCGCCGGGACAGTTTCTTCACATCAACGATCAGTATGGCCACGCGATTATTGTTCTCTTGCCCGGTCCTCCGCATGAACTCCGGGGCGTGTTCGAAGAGCACGTCTTTGAGCGGCTCAAGCGGCTGGCGCCGGGCCGTCATATCGCCATACGCGAACTCAAGATCGGCATGATCGGCGAATCCATGGTCGATAAGCGCGCCGCACCGATTTACAAGGCGGCCGAGGGCGTCGAAACAACGATTCTCGCCGGGTCCCCGGGCGAGGTCCAGCTTCACCTGCGCGCCCAGGCAGATTCGTTTGAAGAGGCGCAGAAGCGCGTGGACGCGCTGGCTTCACAGCTCGAAGACGAGTTTGAGGACGCCATCTTCTCCACCAAGGGTGAGAGCATGGAGCAGATTGTGGGCTATTACCTGGGCATGCGCGAAAAGACGCTGGCCGTGGCTGAATCCTGCACCGGCGGAATGCTGGCGGAAAGAATCACGTCTGTGGCCGGCAGCTCGCGCTATTTTCTGGGCGGCGCCGTGGTTTATGACAACTCCGTAAAGACAGCGCTGGCCGGAGTGCCGCCTCTGCTGATCGCCGAACATGGCGCCGTGAGCAGCCAGGTGGCCGCCGCGCTGGCGGAAGGCATTCGCACGAACTGCAAAGCGACTCTGGGAATCGGCATTACCGGCGTCGCCGGCCCCGCCGGCGGATCAGACCAAAAACCCGTGGGACTGGTGTTCCATGCCCTGGCCGATGGCAACCATACAGAAGTCATCGAGCGTACTTTTCCCGGCGACCGCGACCGCATACGCACCTGGGCCACGCAACAGGCACTGGATATGGTCCGCCGCAAGCTGATGTAAATAGTACTTAGTATCTAGTACTTGGTACTTAGCGCTTGGTCATAAGATTGAAATGGTTTCGTCGATAATTGACTCCGTCGGTCGGATTTGCACAAAAAAGAAAATCTCACCACGGATGAACACGGATGACACGGATTTACAAACTTAAAAAGGGTCCTAATTGAACTTTTTTGATCCGTGGGTAGTGTCCCACGGGCGTGTTGCTGGCCCGAACGGGACACTACCGATCCGTGTAAATCAGTGTTATCCGTGGTAAGGTTTGGGTTTTGTGCAAAGGCCCGTAGGTCTTCAAACCAAGGCAAAATACTAAATACTAAGCACTAAGTACCAAGTAACCAAATACCGAATATGCGCATCTTTATCGCGCTCGATATTCCGGAGGAAATCCGCGCGCGCCTTACGCAGTACATGGAGCGGGCGCGGGCGCTGGCCCCTGAGTCCCGCTGGGCCCGCGTGGAAGGGCTTCACGTCACGTTGAAGTTTGTGGGCCACGTGAGTGATGCCATGGTGGAGCAGACAAAAACCGCGCTGGCATCCATAAAGACTGCGCCTTTTGCCGTGCGGTTTGAGGGCGTCGGGTTCTTTCCCAACCCAAAAGCAGCGCGCGTTTTCTGGGCCGGCGTGGAGGGAGGCGCTGATTTGCCGCGGCTGGCCTCGGCAATTGATGCCGCCCTGGAAAAGCTGGGCATTGAGCGCGAAACCAAGCCGTACCATCCGCATCTTACGCTGGCCCGGACAAGTGCGCGTCCCCTGCGCGAGTTGCAGCCGCTCCTCGCCGATACTCCGCCGCAGTTCGGTACAATGACTGCGCGCGAATTCTTTCTCTACCAGAGCCAGCCGCAAAAAGGCGGTTCGAAATATACCAAGCTGGAGCGATTCGGGCTGGAATAACCGCACACGCTGATGACAACTACTTATCTCATCGTCGCCGCCGTCTCCTACCTGCTGGGATCGATTCCCTTCGGGTACTTGCTGGTGCGGATTTTTCGCGGCGAAGACATACGGCAAACGGGCAGCGGCAACATCGGCGCCACCAACGTGGCGCGCTCGGGGGCAAAGGGACTCGGCATCGCCACATTGGTGCTGGATGCGCTGAAGGGGGCATGCGCCGTATGGCTGGCCGCCGTCCTTGCCGGATCCAAATACAATCTGTGTGGCGACTTCATCCAACATCCCTGCG
>Ga0164306_10001358_pt1 | contig 10819 bp, 26 predicted proteins | sample Whisoiple_242_MG_FD_110213 | JGI IMG/M metagenome (GOLD analysis project Ga0164306, IMG submission 110213) | Soil microbial communities amended with fresh organic matter from upstate New York, USA - Whitman soil sample_242_MG | ecosystem: Environmental > Terrestrial > Soil > Unclassified >... | reverse complement strand
TCACTCCTCGAGCTTTGTCAGTATCTCAACGCCCGTCTCTGTCACGAGACAGGTGTGTTCCCATTGTGCGCTGGGCTTGCCGTCCACCGTTCTGACGGTCCATCGGTCGGTGGGATCGAGCCAGATGTCAGAGGAACCCATGTTAAACATGGGCTCTACCGTAAAGAGATCGCCTGGTTTCAGGATGAGAACATTCTCGCCCACGTCGAAGTGACAGACGTGTGGGTCCATGTGGAAGCGGGTGCCGATGCCGTGCCCGCCGAATTCCTTGACGACACCGTAGCCCTGGTGATCGGCGACCTGTTGGATCGCCTTGCCCACGTCGTTGAGCGCGACACCGGGCCTGATGCGACTGATTCCTGCGTACATCGCGCGCTCGGTGAGCGAGACGAGCTCTCGAACCTCTGGGCTGACGTTGTCACCAACCAGGAACGTGGCGTTGGTGTCGCCGAAGTGACCATTCAGGATTGTCGTGATGTCAACGTTGACGATGTCGCCATCCTTGAGGACGTATCCTCCTGGGATGCCGTGACACACCACCTCGTTCACGCTCGTGCAACACGACCTGGGAAAGCCTCGGTAGTTGAGAGGGGCGGGATAGCCACCCAAGCGAGCAGTATGGTTGTGCACGAATCGATTGACGTCGTCAGTGGTGATGCCAGGCCTGATGACGGCACCGACAGCACGCAGCGTCTCACCCGCGGCGACACAGGCCTTTCTCATCTTAGCAATGTCAAACTGTCTCATGGTAACCTCGTAAGCGTCGCATCGGTAGAGCTGACCCAGACCAGCATGCCTCGCCAGACCACTAGGTAGAACGTGACGTGTTTCGTGATCCCAAGTCCTTGCGTCTCATGGTGACTCTGGACGTAGAGCGCCGTCGACCCGTCGGGCACGTTGGTGACGAAATTATCACCGACGATCTCGTCGGCTGAGTACGTATCGTACTGTGCGTAGCAGAAGACCTTCGGTGTCTTCCGCGCCTGGATCAACGCAGAGGGTCCGAATTTTCTGATGGTGACCATATCACCCGGCTCAAACGAGTTATTCTGTGGGCTCACCGTGGGCACTGTCTCCTTGGTCCGTGCCTTCTGGAGGTTCTGGGAACCCGACACCGAGAGCGAGCGACTCGTCACGAATGAGCGCAGCGAGCTTGAGGTACTCCACGCCCATGTCAACGATGCTGACCTTCTGCAGCTCACAGAGGAAGTGACTGACGACGGCACGCTTCGCGATCACCTTCGACTCGAACATGACGATGATGGGCTTGAGCCTCACCCGTGAGGTCGTGACGCGGACTCGGCTGCTGTATCTCGGCGTCGTCTTTCTTAAGACGTTATGGTCACGAGGTTGAGAGATCTGGAGGACTCGGTACAGGATGCCCGTGCCTGAGCCGCCGACGTCGTTGCGCTTGACCAGGTCACCGACCTTGATGTCGGGGTCAGACACTGTCACCTCCCGACTCGTGTCTTGCTAGGGCCTTGATGAACTCGAGCATCCGTAGGTTCTCGCGTCCAGCCACGAGAAGGTCAACCTTCGTCATCTCGCCCGCTTTCTGGCGCCTGACGCCTCGTTTCACGTTCGCGCCGAAGGAACCGTACTCTGGTGAGCAGGTGTACCAGGTCTCGTACTTCAACCTTTCGATACGATCGACGCGGTAGACGACGCCTTGGCAAGCGAAGGGGGCCAACAACACGTAGTCGCCTTCTCGAAACTGATCGATGCGCTCGGGTTCAGGTGCTTTCATCGACCATCCCATTCGCTCGAACGAAGTCACGGATGAGGTTGCCCAGCTCGAGATACTTGGTGCCGAGCACCGTCAGGTCAACTCGTTTGAGATGGTGCGAGATGTCTCGGTAGTAGATGATTAGCGTCGTGCCCTTGCCTTTGGGCTTCTTTCCCTTGGGTGTCGCGAAGAACTCGAAGACGGGTTTGACGCGGATGAAACCGACAGTGTTAGCGTAGGAGATCTTCTTTCCTTTCGCGTCCCAGGCTCCGTACTCGATGTCCGGGACAGTCGTGACCTCAGGCGTTCCCGTCGGAGTGTTCCAGTTTCGGACAGTTCGGGTCGTCGCTCTCGATTTCGTAGCGGGCACGACCGGCTCGTTGTCCTCGACGATCTGGAAGATGATCCCGCCGGTGCTCTCCTTGTCGCTCGAGAACAACACGAGCTCATTGAGCTTGAATCCACACTCAGCTAGCGTCTTAGGCCTGTCAGGGGTAGCGGGCATGTCCTCATCCTATCACGAGGTCCGTCAACGTTACACCTTGCCGCCGTTCGAGCCTGAACCATACGTGTAATTCATGTAAAAGATGCCGCCAGCGGGTGCAGTCATCGGTTGGACGCTGACGAGCTGGTTAGCAAGCAAAGTCGGCGACGTTTTACGAACCTTCGGAAAAATGACGTTTGAGAACGTTCGCGGCGGTTTTGCCCATAGGACCGTGACCTGCATGGGCTTGTCGTCAGGTCCCCAGTGACGTGAGATGCAAGTTCCCAGCGAACTGAGATCGCTTTTGTGTTTGACGAGCGTCCCCGGGTTGGGATAGACGGGAACGTTGTGCTTGTCGACCTCGATCGTGAGGATGTCAGGCAGGTCGTACGTCGCGAGCTGGCTCATTTGGGCCACGCTCTCGCTTGTGTTCTGAGAATGCTGATGATGTCAGCGTCGATCTCGTTCTGGATGTCTCTTATCATGGCCTCCTCACCGACAAAGATGGGACCTGGCGGGGGAACAGACCACAACACGACGAGAGAGTCGCTCCCATTCGAGATCAGCATCCCCTTCGTTCCCTCGAAGTCCTCGTGCCGCACCAACGAGCCTGGACTCAGGTTGATTGCACCGCTGTTCCCTTCAAGCTCTACGACCTAGTAGTGCGCTGGTGACTCGTACGTCTGAAGCTGGCTCACTCTTCGTCCTTTGCGTAAAACACGTGAGCTCCCGTTGGTAACTCATCGACCTGGATCAACTGACGAGCGATCTTAGCAAACCCGATTGGTCGAGCGAGCGGCATCGCTAGCGCCCTGAAGTCAAAGCCTGACGTCTTGGGTTCTCGCGTCCATAACACCGTGACGTTCGTGTCGTCAACGTGGATGATCATGCCATACGACGACTTGTCGTACTCACGATGGAAAACCATCGACCCTGGTGTTAGTTGCTTCTTGTCGCCGTAACAGCGCCCAATAGCACAGATCTCATCTAAGACGTGTTGTTCGAGCGTCACTCTTGTAGGTTCTTCCAAAAGTCAACAGTGTAGAATTCGTTGTCCAGCGATGCCCAAAAGACTGTCCTGAACGTCCCTGTCGAGCTCAGGACAAGCGCCTCCCAAGACGCGGGTGATATCTCACGGCCGCTCTTGGATGTTTGTGGTGGGATCGGTGCGTAGCCCACGATCAGCGAGATTTTGAGATTGCTCTTTGATATCACCATCGCTCCCGGCGGGAACATCCTCTGCGTCTCCCTTCTCGACATCATCTCCTGGTCCCTTGGCTTGTTGTGCTATGAACATCCCGAAATTCATGTATGCGACGCCTAGGTCGACCAGCGTCAGAGGCGTGCAGTATCTCGTGTCAAGGTTTCGGGTTCGCTTTCCCTCGATGTCAACGATGACCCCAAAAACGGGAGTGATACCCAACACCGTATGTGTAGAGTGAATAGCGCTCGATGTAAACCTGGTGATTTGGTGACCCGATAGATGACGCCCTCGCTCAGGTTATCATAGACTGCAGTACATAGTTCACCAACGCGCCATGAATGTTTCGAGTTGACTGATTGCTGGTGAAGCCGCTTCTTTGTCTTAAGCGTCATGGTTCTCTCACTACTGTTGCGTTCTCAAAACAACTCTGGCTGATCCAAACAAGGCTGTCGTTCAGTAGGGCGACGTGCCAACGGTTACGTTTTGATGAAACAGAGACCTTGTCGATCCAGGGTCCGAGATCGTCCGTAGTGACGATGAGGAACGTGTCACCAGGCATGATGAGCCTGTACCCACCGCTATCGTCGACAGGAACCTCAAACCGCCGCCGGGCCTCAGACACGGGTTCGAGGTAATATGACCCATCGCTAGTGGTGGTATTTTTCCACGTGGTTGGTGAATTGTTCCATTTCCATAGCTGGCCCGGAATGACTCGATCAGTCTTCATCTTTGACCGTACCTGTCCTTGACGTAACGTAGGTTGTCAGGCGTTCCCTCGAGACGTCGCTTGACGACGACAGTACCGTCCTCATGAAACGTCACGTCAGCACGCTCGTTGAAAAACTTGTTCGACAGGTTTTCATCAAAGTCATGCATCGAATACCTCTCTTCACACTCGATTGAGTGAGAGGCGAGCGGTCGGCGACGCACGCCCATCATGTCCTTGTCTGCGTCTTCCTGGGTTATCGACCATTTGGCACCAAGCAATCGAGGGTCACGTTGGGTCGGGATCTCAGGTTCGACACGAGGTTCCTTTGACCATAGCACTGCGACCTGACGAGAGGTGATATGTCTCTCGTCAATCGAGATGACTGTACCCAAAGATCTCTTGTCACCCCAGTGTCGGACGACAGAACCTGGTGTCTTTTCAGGTGCCTCTATTGCTACGATGTCTGAGGCGTCATACGTCTGTATGGAGCTCATCTGTCCCTAACACTACTCGGTGTCCTGTTGATCGACATCAGGCAACGTGTCCCAACAAAGAACAAGGAATCGTGATGTAACACGAATGTCCAGCCGTCGTTACGAGCCCAGATGACCAGCGCGATGCACCAGTCGTCGGTCAATCGAGACGCATCGTTGATGGGTTCGAAGACGTCCGGACGCTCGTACAACGAGGTGTCAGGACCGATCCAGACGATGTCACCAGGGCACACGCGATCGTCCATGTTGGATAACTACCTGACGATGCGTAACCAACCTCTTTTTTCGATGCCAAAGACAAAGACCAACCTTTGTAAGCGATGGTGCAACACGTACGTGTACGTGTTCACTTCGTTAGCGAACGAACCCGCTCGAACCTCGTGGCTGATGACTGTCATCATGTCACCGTACTTGAACCTGATGAAACCGTTCTCGACGCTGCCGTAAGGTATCCCAACCCGGTTGTCAACGTCCTCGTTTTCAGTTATCGTCGTGACTAACGTACCCGGAACGTATCGCCCGATGTTCAGTAGCGCTTTCGATAGGTCATTTTCGCTCATCGACCTTGCCGATGACGAATCCAATCGTCCTGCCCATCAACCAAAAGACAGTCGCGACAAGGATTCCCATGTCTGTCATGGGCCACAGCACTGCCGCACCAAAGATGATGGTGGGATCGAGCAGGATCCTAGCCTCGCCCTTGTAGAAACGCTTGAAGAAACGAGCGCTCAGGATGAGAACGACCAGGTTGACGAGGACGGGAACCCAGTACTGCCTCGGGTGTTGCATGAAATACCACAACATCCAGTCATCCTACCTTGTGACTGCTTGACGGTACACCTAATAGCGATGCGATGGGACACCACCAGATCCTGTCACGAACGAACACTATCACACCGTGTTTGGTCAGGCGAGCGACGATGAAAACGAGGACGTTGGTTCTTGGCGTCAGCATGCGGCAGCCCACCCCGAGCTCACGGCTGCCGTCAGGAGGCCAGGACAGCGATGACGAGCCAGAGTGCCACGTCGCCAGGCCTCCAGGCGCGAACGAACCAGACGTCGTGTCAATCACCACATCCACCACCACAAGCCACGGTTAGGAACCAGGACGATCGCTCCGCGTGCCTTTGAGTTAGGAAAGCAAGCGACGATCAGGAGGCGGGTGTTCGCCTTGACGGTGCAGACCTCAGCGACGACCAGGTCGTCGATCAACACCTCGTCTGGATTGTAGAAGAACGGGCGGGACAACGTGGCATCGTGTGGCCAGTGAAGCGTGTCACCCGGCCTGGCGTATACCTCACGTTCCCAACTCGCCATCTGTAAACCTATTCATGACGGTGACAATGAAACCTCGAGAGACGGAATACACGATGAAGGTCGATGCGTACGATGCTATCTCTTCGCCGAACTCGTCCTTCCCATCGATCCTAGCCAGCACGAACAACGGTCGATTCGCAGTGATGATGCTTTGATGTTTTTCATCGTACGTCCTAAATATCGTCTCTGGTGCGACAACGACGTCACCTGGACACACGTCGGGCCAGGCAATCGAAAAGGGCACGAGCACGTGAAACTTTGGAGGTCTCACCAGCCTGTCTCTCCCATCACTCTTAACCGATAGTCGGGCAACCAGTACAGCTGCCCTCGTTTCGTCAGCACGAGGATCGTCTTGAACGCTTCTTTCACGGGTCTGACGTTTGCGATCACGAGTAACGGCGCGTCACGTAGCGTCAATGGGTCAGCAATGGGAACGCTGAGATCCGAGTCAACCCATCCCGTGATCCCGTCGCTGAAGTCAGGTATCGCGGGCCTGGCGATCTGTCCTGGTCTCATGAGCCCAGCCTCTTGAGGTACTCGGTACGGGTCCAACCGATGTTGTTCAAAGCAAAGACCAATGACCAATGGGCGTCACTGAAGATGACGAGGCCGACGTCACGGCACCGGAAGGCCGCGGCCACGTCGTTCTCGTTCCAGACGTCGTTCCGCCTGGGCTTGTTTCTCATCAAGACCAGATCTATGCTCAGGTAGTGAGCGTTCTTGACCAGGTCGCCCGCCAGGATCACGGTTCCACCTCGCTCGTCACGACAGGGTAGTTCTCGTTCTCAGTGGCGATCCAACCCACCTGTCCGTTGGGCAACAACAGCATCAGGGCGTAAGCGCGAGTCACCTTTTTGCTTAGTTTGCTGTACCTTGCCATCATGACCTGCGTTTGAACCGGACCAGGATGCGTGGCGATGACGAGAGCGTCACCAAAACAATTCGGCCTGACAGCGATGCCTTTGAGCTCGATGAGGTCTTGAGAGATAGCGATCTCTGGGTACAGGCTCTGGCTCTCAAAGTAAATTGTCTGCCCAGGCTTGTAGCTCATGGAACTACCTTGCTGACCAGCTTCAACCTGATGGACGTTCGTGTCCACCCAAAACCCTTCTTAAAACCCGCGCCTCGTAGCAAGTAGTACCACTTAGCGTCTGTCTGACAATACTGAGCGGCCACGACGAGGCACCACTCGCCGTTCTGGACAGTGCCGACGAGTTTTTCGTTCAGGACCTTGTCCATCTGATTCACGGGTAACCCAGCAACTGACTTTGGGTAACCCACCTCTTGGAACAGGCCGAGCCATGACTTGATCCTACCAGAGTTTGGAGGGAACTCGACGCCCGTGCACTGGACAAGGTCACCCGGCTCGAAGACGGGTGGATACGGTGGGAGCTTGTCAGTCGTCATGCTTTCTTCACCAGCTCTGTTGGCAGCCATCCGAACACAGGTCCCTCTGGCGTGTTGATGAACACGAATAGCCAGTCATTCATGGGATCTGACTCACAGTCGACGTTGACGACGATCGCGACGCCAGGAAATGAAGCAAAACAATCAGACTTGAAGTCAGGACCGTACCATACCGTGAAGAGCTTCTTCCCAGACCCGTACCTGATCAGGACGCCAGGAACGAACCCACTTTGGATCGCTAGCGCCCGTCGGGTGCCGACGTCGTCGTCCTTGTAGAGATTATCAAAGTCGCCCCAGGCCACCGCGTCTCACTTCCTGCCGTTGACCATGACAGTGCGACTGTCGAAATTGATCCACACGGGACCTGCTGTTTGGGTCAGTATGCATATGACAGGCACTCCATCGTCAGATGCTTCCTTGTGAACGGCGATGACTAACAGGTCGTTGCCGAGTTTCATTCCCCAAGGAGAACCTCCAAGAAAGGCCTCGTTCAGCTTTGATAGCGACCAACCGTTGGTAGCACGAACGACGTCTCCCGGTACGATCCTCACCTCTCGTCCTCGTCTAGCAGGACAGTGAAGCCAAGCTCACCACGTTCATCGAGCTTCTTGGCATACGCAGCCTCGAGCCTGCCAGGCTCAGACAGCTCGAGGTCGTCACACAGGCGCCGGACGACCTCAATGACGTCTGCCATCTCCTCGATCTCAGCCTCTGAGGCAGGCGGAGTCGCCTGCAGCTCGAGTGCCTCCTCGACGAGCTTGGCCTTGAGCAGCGTCCATCGTTCCTCGGGACCAGCGTGTCGGGTGTGTAACCTCTCGCCTTTCGAGGCTGCAATCGCTGGTACCTTGCTTCGGATCAGTTTCATGGTTTCTCTTGTTGGGTTTTGCTGAAGAGCCTACGAACGACGAGCCAGGCGTTTGCTGAGCCGGTCACGAGAAGGATCGTTCCGAACACGTATCGACGGTCGACCAACGCCTTCACGCCAGAAGCCAGGCACAAGATCGCCGCGAACAAGTTGTACCAAGGTATCTCACGTTTCGTTTCCATGCTCTCATCCTATCATGCGAGGACCTTAAATGACATCATGCCGGCCCAAGAAAATTCCGGGCCGGCATGGTGGTGTGTTACCTCAGCTCACTGTTTGGAAGCGACGGGCGCCTTCTCGAGTGTCGCTGGCGCGGTTGGGGCCGCGGTCTTGTACTTGTCCTCTAGCATCGTCGCTAGCAAGACGTTGACCAAGGAACTGTCGTTCGTTCCGCCGTTGCCACCTGCGACGACCGACGGGACCAACGGGAAGCCAGAGGCAGCTAGCGCTCGAGCGATCTCGATGCTTGCGTAGTTCTTCTGGTCGACGGCGTCTGCCTTCGCCTTGACGACGCCCGCCTCTGCCAAACCGACAGCGCTGATCTTCGAGCCTTCAGCGTCGCCGATGAGCTTCAGCACCGAGGCGTCTGCCTCTGCGTTGATGGTCTTCGACTTGGCGTCACCTTCTGCTTTCTTCACCGCCGTCTGAGCATCGAACTCAGCAATGGTAACCTTACGCTCGGCGTCGACGACCCTTGCTTGGGTCGCTGCCATTGCACGTGACTGTTCGAGCAACTTGCGTTGGTCTTCAGCCTGACGTTGCGTAGCGTACGTCTCTTGCTCTTGCTCTGCGATCTTACGATCGGTGAGCGTCTTCATCAGCTCAGCGGGAGGCGTGATGTCACCGATCAAGGTGTCGACAGCGACGACGTTGTACTCGGTCAATGCGGTCTCGATCGCTTTCTTTGCGTCATCCTGGCGCTTCTGACGTTCTCCAAGGAACTTGATGACGTCTGAACCTTGCGCAGCGTTGCGAAAGTAGTTGCCGATCGTCGGCTCGAGCACCTGGGTCACCAGGTTGGCGACCTTACCGAACCGAGCGATGACCCGAGGGGCGTCAGTGCGGGGGATGTGAATGATCTGGCTGACGTCGAGATTGAAGGTGAAGCCGTCGCTCGATCGAACGGTGATGGTACACAGGTTCTTGTCGAGGTTGTGTGCCTCGTTCTTGCCGTCGGCCCAGTTGAGTACCACGTTTGCAGTCGGTACCGCCTCGATCTTGTGGGTGTACGGGTTGATTGGGTACTTGCCTGGATCCAGCGGTTCGGCCCAGACGCCCTTCTCACCACGACCGACGAGGTTGCCGTGCTTGAATGCATCACCAGTCACGTCTACGCCCGGCTTGCCAACGAACGCAATGACCACACCTGCGTGAGCGATCGGCACCTCTGTCATCGGCACCTCTTCGACGGTTGCGAACAACGGGTTGATGTAGTAGCGACCGGCGAGAATGACCTGCTCCTGCAGGCCTTTCTTGCCTCCAGCGTTGACGAACGCTTGGGCGCTCTGGAACATGTTGTGTCCGACCACCTCTTCGCCAGCGATATCACCAGTTGCGAGCGGCGTGCCTTCCTTTGTCGTCACGACGCCGACTTGATTGTCCTTGATCTCGGTGACCTTCGCTAGCTCGACCTTGAACAGTTGCAGGTTGATGCGGTACGTACCAGGAGCGATGATCGCGATTTGAGGACCACGTTCTCCACCTCGGGTCAAGAAAGAACGAGCGTCTTGGAACGAGTCACAAGCGATCGATTGTCCAAGAACGCGACCGTCTGACGGAGTGCGGCCGTCTCGAGCGGTTACCACACCGAGCTGGTCACGGTTGATGGTGACGAATCCAACTTGCTCGACCTTGTACTGCCACGGCCACAACCAAAAGTGAACGCCAGGGGCGAGGGTGTCAGCTTGGACGCCTGCCTCGCCGTTGAGCGCGACGACCGCGCCGTCAGGCAACGACTTGTTGGCGCCGAAGAGGACGAACTTCTTGGTCACGATGCCGATGCTGTCCTCAGGGATGACGACGACGCCAAACATCCGAAGGACGAACTTGTGAAGGACCAGCGCTAGGACAACGCCCAGCAGGACCGCGCCTAAGGCGAGGTGAGAGACGATGAAATCTAACATGTTTTTCTTTCTATTGTGATCAGAGCCAAAAGATGAAAGGCCGTCCCAGATCTCTCCAGGACGGCCCAACGATCGTGCCTATCGATCAGGCGTTGGCGTTACGTCCCTTGGCAACCGAAGCAGACGCTCCGTTGCTCGGGGCCGAGAGGGCCTCGAGGTGTTTCGCCAGTGGCGTGTGTTCGACCAGACCCTTCAGGACGTCCGAGACGCTCTTGCCTCCGAGGATGGCAAGCGGTCCCATCGATTCTGACATCTTCTCGAGAAGCGCCTTGTCGCCGAAGGCCTGCAACGCTGCGATCAGGTCAGGTGACACCGCAGCCGCCTTCTTGGTGAGGCTGTCGGTCTGGGCTGCGAGCTTGGAGAGCTCGAGTTCCAGGACTGCCTTTTGGGTCTCGAGCTTCTGTGCGTCGATCGCCTTCTGAGCTTCGAGCTTGACAGCAGCTGCAGCCGCTGCGTCCTTCTCTGCCTGCAGTTCGTTTGCTGCTCGGGC
>Ga0164306_10001356_pt1 | contig 10844 bp, 9 predicted proteins | sample Whisoiple_242_MG_FD_110213 | JGI IMG/M metagenome (GOLD analysis project Ga0164306, IMG submission 110213) | Soil microbial communities amended with fresh organic matter from upstate New York, USA - Whitman soil sample_242_MG | ecosystem: Environmental > Terrestrial > Soil > Unclassified >... | reverse complement strand
GCCTGCTCCACCCCGTTACAGGGAAGATTTCTTTTGTGGGTGATGTGGGCCTAAAGGCCTGCTCCACCCCGTTACAGGGAAGATTTCTTTTGTGGGTGATGTGGGCCCAAAGGCCTGCTCCACCCCGTTACAGGGAAGATTTCTTTTGTGGGTGATGTGGGCCCAAAGGCCTGCTCCACCCCGCGGCAATCAGGTGATCAATTTTGAAATAAGTTGCCTTCAAATAATTTTGAAACAATTGCCTTCAAATAAGGGCATTCAAGCTAGGAGAACATGTCAACCACTGCTGTTACGCAAACTTCGTTTGATATAAAAAACATTGAGCTGGCCGATCTGGGCAAGCGCCGCATTGAATGGGCCAACCAATCCATGCCGGTGCTGCAGAGCATCCGCAAGGAATTTATCAAGAACCAGCCGCTGAAGGGGATTCGCGTCTCCGCCTGCCTGCACGTGACCACGGAGACGGCGAACCTAGCCATTACGCTGCGCGATGGCGGCGCTGAAGTAGTGCTTTGCGCCTCCAACCCGCTCTCCACGCAGGATGACGTTGCGGCGTCGCTGGTCCGCGATTATGGTATTTCGGTCCATGCCATCAAAGGCGAGGACAACGAAACGTACTACAAGCACATTCTCTCCGCGCTGGACCACAAGCCGCACATGACGATGGATGACGGCGCCGACCTGGTTTCCATTGCGCTCACCAAGCGCAAGGACGTGCTGGACGGAATCATCGCCGGGACAGAAGAGACCACCACGGGCGTGATCCGGCTGCGCGCCATGGCCAAAGACGGCCAGTTGAAGTATCCCATCATCGCCGTGAATGACGCGCTGACCAAGCATATGTTTGACAATCGCTACGGCACGGGCCAATCCACCATGGATGGCGTGATCCGCTGCACCAACTCGCTGATTGCCGGCTCCAAGTTTGTGATTGCCGGTTATGGCTGGTGCGGACGCGGCCTGGCTTCACGCGCGCGCGGCATGGGCGCCGACGTGATCGTGACGGAAATCGATCCCACCAAGGCGATTGAAGCTGTGATGGATGGCTACCGCGTGATGTCGATGGCCGAGGCCTCTAAGATCGGCGACTTCTTTGTGACCGTTACCGGCAACAAGAACGTGATTGGCCGTGATCACTTTGAGCTCATGAAGAACGGCGCCGTGGTGGCAAACTCCGGCCACTTCAACGTGGAAATCGATATACCGGCGCTGGAGAAAATGTCTTCCGCCAAGCGCCAGACCCGCGACTTTGTGGACGAATATGCCATGAAAGACGGCCGCAAGATTTATCTTCTGGGCGAAGGCCGCCTCATCAATCTGGCGGCAGCTGAAGGCCATCCGGCCTCAGTGATGGATATGAGCTTTGCCAACCAGGCGCTGGCCGCGGAGTATCTGGCAAAGAACCACAAATCGCTGGAGAAGAAGGTCTATCCCGTGCCGGAAGAGCTGGACAAAAAAGTGGCGCGGCTCAAGCTGGAATCGATGGGCGTAAAGATCGACAAGCTCACGCCGGAGCAGGAAGAGTACCTGGCGAGCTGGAGCGAAGGAACGTAAGGAAGCAAATAGCAATTAGCAATTGGCAAATAGCCAAAACGGCGGCCCGCGAGCCGCCGTTTTGATTTGCCGCGAAGGAGCGGGATTGAGATGGGCGCGGGAGCCGCTGCAGGATTTGGGTCTCCCTATGCTTCGCCAAAACCGGGCGAAAGCGTGGGCCACCCGGCGCAAGAGCGAAGCCGCTTAAGGGCCATACGCTCCTGCGCGGGTAAGGTCAAGATATTGTGGGCAGGGCGGAGCCGGCCTACTTTTTCTGCTTCCAGTCGGAAAAGTAAGCGCCTTCCAGTTCATACATCACCAGCTCCTTGCTGTGCCTGGTAAGCGCAGTGCGGGCTTTCCACGCGCCCATAAAGGTGTCCTGGAGAAAATAGTAGTCCTTGCCGGCCTCCAGGTTCATCTTGAAGCCGCTCGCGTTTTCGGCTTGTGAAACCAGTTCGTATTCGCCTGGATCAAGGTAGGCAAAGCCGTAAGTGCCTTCCTTGTTGACAGCAACTACGTGGTCATTGGCATGCAGCTTGAACTGGATACCTTTTCCCTCAAAGCGGGCCGCCAGCGGCGGGCACACCACGACGACCAGCGCCTTATCAGGTTTCAACTCCGGAATCGGATGGTTCTTTTCGTCAACCTTCAACTCATCTTTGGACTGGAGATCTTTGAGGGTGTTCTTCTCGATCTTTTCTGCCGTCTCCTCGAATTCGGCGACTGTGACCTTGTCACCGAGCGCTGCTTTCACCTTGTCAATGGCTTGCGGCGACTCGTCTTTGGGAAATTCAACCATATATTGGTGTACCGAACCGTCCGCCGCCTTGTATTCGATGTAGCACCAGTAGTGGCTCACGTGCTTGCTGGCGATGGCCGCGCCGGCCAAGCCTCCAACCACCTGGCTCATCGCCCCACCGCGCATGCGCGTGCTCACGTCGAAGATAACTTTCTGGATGTCGTCATACTTTACGTCCAGCCCGTGCTCGGCATTCCGCACCGTCAGTTTTCCGTTAGCCGCGTCGAGGAAAAAATCAGCATCCTTATCGACAAGACGCCGGTCGGTTGCGCTCTTACTGAACCTGACCTTTACATGGCCATTGAAACCAACTGCTTCTTCTCCCCATGCAAAACTGCAAAGACTTACGAGCGTCAGAGCGGTGGCAAGAACGATGGATTTTCGCATTCAGTCTCCTAATGTGTCGTGAATAAGGGTGTTGCAGCCCAGCTACGAATAGTGACGTGAAGGCCTAAAACGTTGCACGAATTTCATAGCGGAGTTCGCGTTTTCCGTTTGCACGCGGTTTTGCTTGCGATAGCGAACAAATTACGATATAATACATCGAGTCTGGATCCGCCCAGCAGGTCCGGAAGGCCGTTCTTTGACAACACGCAGCTCCAAAGAGGAGAGCAACGCGGACTTCCCCACGCTTCGCCAAAAGCGGCGAAAGCGTGGGCCACCCGGCCGAGTTCCACGCCGACAGCCTGTTCGGGTATTTACCAAAGAGTAAAAATGCGATGCTCCGGGTAGCGGATCGAGAACGCAAATCGACCCCGGTTGGGATTCGATTCAACCCCGGTTGCAAGGGATTCGAGGGCATTACGCCGGGGTTGATCCGGGGTTGAATTGAATAACTCCTTTAGAATTCTAGTCGGGACGCAGGGGGGGTGGGTATGCCCTTCTAAGGTTAACGAGAAAGTAAATTTACCTGTAAGAGCCGGGTTTATCTGCATCTGAACCTGAGTAGCTGGAGCCTTGCCCAATTGCACGGTGATACTATTTCCATGCCGGAGCGCGTTCCACCTGCAAGAAAGGAGAACACCGTGAGATTACTGTTTTGGGTTGGGGTGATATTTGTGGTCCTGGGAATCGCTTCGCTGGTGGTCCCCATTCCGCATACTGAGCGTTCAGGGGTCAAGGTCGGCGGATCTTCCATCGGCATTGAAACCACGCATGACGAGAAAGTTTCACCCATCATCAGCGCGGTGCTCATCGCGGCGGGCGCAGGCATGATGATGGCCGGCAGGAAAGCGGTTTCGTCGTAAGTTCTGACCGCAAGCATCTTCCAATCGCGCCAGCTTTGCACAAGAACCTGATAACACTGATTTACACGGATCAAAAGTTCCGTAGCGTCTCAGTTTAGATGGTAACGACAAACGAAACGGTGTCGGGATCCTTCGACTCGCACTTCCCTTTCGCAAGCTCAGGGTCGTGCTCGCTCAGGAAGACAGAGGGATACCGTATTTCAGCCAAACCGAGACACTACCAAAAAAGTTCAATTAGGACCATTTTTTAAGTTTGTAAATCGTGTCATCCGTGTTCATCCGTGATGAGATTTGCTTTTTTGTGCAAAGCCAATAGCGCTTCCAGGCTGGATCGCTTTTTTGTCCCTTCTGAAGATTTCAGGGACGCAAGAATCGCCTCTATTTCCGTTCCAAGATACGTCGTACCATCACCAACTGGCCAAGATGATAGGCATTGTGGTCCGCTACCAGCAGGGCTTCGCGGAGAAGCGTCTGGCCGTCGCCGTGAGGAATTTTGGCGGTGAGATCGCGCTTGGGGTCGCTGATGAACTTGCGCACGGCATCAAGGTCAGCCAGGACTTGTTTCACGCTGGCGTCCCAGGCCTTGTCGCTGGGCGGCGCTTCGGTTTTGGGCCAGTATTCATCCGGCCACGTTGGCGATTTATGTTTGGCAGAGCGGCTGAACTCAAGAATGTCCCATTGGGCAATGCGGATATGCTCCAGCAATTGCCACGGCGTATGCGGGCTGCCATCCGGCTTGCGGCCGCGCAATTCGCGGGGAAAGTTTTTGAGCGCCTCGCGCAGATCAACGTGCGCTTCAGCCTTGGTCAGCAGGTTGGCGATGTGCTCGCGGATGGGATCGGTTTTCTTCATGGCGTCTAGTTGGATGACCGCAACAGCGTAAAGGAACCAGAGATGCTGCGCGAAGCTATCGGCGAATATGGACGCATGCTCGGTCTTGCCTGCCTGCTCTTCCCATGCCTGATGCCCGGTCAATAAGAGTTCGGCAGTCAGAGGCATTGAATGGTGAAGAAAACTGATTGCTGCGCGCGCATCAGGAGAATCCGCCGATTCTTCCGGCATAAAACCTTGCTGAATTTTTTTGTTCCGGCGTGCCTCGTCCCGTGTCTTATCCAATAGCAGGCTCATCCGTCGACTTGCTAAAGAGGGTCGCGGGCCCGGAAACTCGCGGCCTTTTTTATTTTTTATCAATTTTTTTGAATGGTGGCGTGCACTTATTACACAGGGGCGCTTTGCGCTAATGTGACAATGCGCACAGATCTATTTAGAATTTTAGTTATTCTTTAGTTGCGCCTTTATAAGTCTTAAGTGCGACGGGAAAAATGGACGCCTCCGCTCTGCGAGCTGGAGTCGTGAGAAAGTCAATCGCCGGTACAAGCGGCGCCGCCAGGGAGTTGTCGATGATCAAGCATGTCAGTCAACGGTCTATCCTTATGGGAAGGTTTTGGGTGGCCTTGCTGGCCCTTGCTATTGGCGGTTCCTGGGGATGCGGCGGTTCAAATTCTTTTGCCGGCGGGCCTGGGACTACCCCAACTCCCACACCAACCCCTGTACCCACTCCGACCCCAACTGGTTTGCCGGCCGGAACCATCGGGCTAAAGGTACTGGACACCAGCGTCCCCCCGGGCGGAATCTTCCAGTTCCAACTTTCCAACACTGAGCCTAAGCCGATTGGTCACGGCAGCACGCGCCCGCAGGTGCCTTCAGGACCGGTGCGCGGCGTGGCGGTGAATGATCCATCGGGGAAGGCGGCTGGAATCGCCGTGATCAATACCTCGGTCAGCCCAACCGACATCAAACTGCAGCTTAGTTCGCCCGACGCGCTGCTTGGCACGGACATTACCTACCCGGTTGTGACCATGTCCATGCCTTTGAGCGGCAGCCTCACGCCGGGCGCGACGTTTCCGATCAGCATTGATAAGGCAAACACGTCATTCTTTGACTCCAGCAAGGCTTACACTACTATCGAATTTGCTCCGGGCACGCTGACGATTGCTCCTGCCGGCAGTGCTTATGTGAGCGACGTGTTGCCGGCAGGGGGCTTGCTGCCGGACCGAACCTTGATCAAGGTTTTCGGCGCCGGGTTCAATGCCAATACGAAAGTTTCCATCGAAGGCACCACGATCGTTCCCGCGGACCAGACCCTGGTGAACTCCGGCGAGATCGATGTGAAAATATGCAACGGCACCGTGGCTGATACAGCCACGGTCTGCCCCAACAACGGCGGCAGTATGCAACTCGATGGCGAGCGCGTGCGCGTGAAGGACACGAATACCAACTTCGTGATTGAGTATTACACCTACCTGCGCGCGGATGACGAGCCCGGCAGCAGCGCCAATGCGCAGGTAAACCTGGTGCATCCCATGTTCTCGCGGGTGACGTATCTTTCCGCCACTATTCCACTGGTGGTGAGCGCAACGCAATTCACGGGATTATCGCTGCAAAATACCAGCGCATCGGATTCAGGCATCAAGATTGAGCTGCTGGACGCAAGCAATGCTTCGCTGGCGAATGTGTCATTCATCCTGCACGGGCTCGGCAGCGGCACAGCCGGCAAGAAGATCACGCGCGACGTGATAGCGGATTGGTTCCCGTCTCCGCCTGCCGGCGCGGCCAAAGTGCGGGTCACCGTTACATCCGGCCCGGCCGTACAGGTACTGGGAATGCTGGGAGACACAAGCGCCGGCACGATTGTTCCGGTCATTCCGCAATAACGGACATCTACTGCAACGTGGCTTCCGTGGGCCGTGTTGCTTTCAGTTGGTCCAGCTCTTTTTGTACTTTCTCCCACTTGTCGTGCTTCTTCTTGGTAAAGTTGGGCGCGGAAGGGTTCTGGTAAAAAGCCAGAATGTTGCGGCGCAGGTCAGTCGGCATTCCGGCAAAATCTTCCTTCGTCAGTTTGTCCAGCAATTTCGCATAGGTCTCATCCGTCAACCGGTATTCTCCCTGCTGGGTATGGTTGCCGGTATCAAAGTCCATATTGGCAAGTTGCAGCTTGCCGGCCCGCAAATCAAGCAGGTAGGCGCGATATGTGTCCACCGTCTTGTTTACGCTGTTCAGATAGAGTGTCTCGGTGTCTGGATTCGGCATCTTGAAAGCGATCGCCTTAAAGGGGCCGACTTTCGGGATGATCTTGAAAATTATCGCCATGATCTTGGCGCCCAATCCAGGTTTCCTATAGGTTTTGCCCCACTCTTTTTCGTACTCTGAGCGCTTCAGGTTATAAAGAAATTTGTTTTTGGCGAAGCTGGGATTTTCTTTCACCATCTCATCTTTCTTGGTCAGCAGGGCCACGCGCGTCATTTCCGGAATGGCCCGGCTGACGGACCAGCGAAACGTCCCGATGGAAAGATCAACGTTGCCGAAAACGTCGCCCAGGGAGATGCCGTAGGTTTTAAGGAATGCGCGTTCCAGCACCGGCCTGGCGACTTCAAATCCGATGAAGTCATGATATGCGTCAGAGTTGTAACGCTGCTTGGCCACCTGCACCACGTCAAAGCCGAATTCCGTGCGGATATGCGCTTTGTTGTTCTGTGCATAAGTCACAATGGGGCCATATTTTTTGCGCAGCTCAGGAAATTCCCGGCCCACGGCCGCGTTCACCACCGGATGCCCGACAATATCGGCAGCATAGTGCGCCATCGCGCCCAGGGAAAAGGCATATTCATTGATGTCAGTAGATTCGGCCAGCAGCGCTTCCACAAAATCGCCGCTGCGGACATAGTGGACCAGGTCGCTGAAAATCTTGTTGCCGAACGGATAATAGCCCATGTCCTGAACCAGACATCCGCCGTACGCATAGGCATGGGCCTTGCGCAACTCTTCCTCTGTCGCCGCGGGAAACTTTTGCTTCAGCAAGGGCTTGATCTGGTCAGCCCACAGCAAATCAACGATCTCTTCGTGCGTAAGAATGGAATATCCATGGCCCGCCTGGGAGAGACCAAAGACAACCAGCAACGAAGCCACAATGGTTCGAATTACGTTTGGCATGATTCCTTCTATGTGAGGGACTTGAAAGCTGCTGGACCCACGAAAACTTAGATGCGACCAAACAATTTCAGAACTGCTCCCAGGGGACGAAAGAACTACGCCTGAAAAATTTGCTGGAACGGACAACTCAAAAAGAAAGGCACGCAGCCTTTGGCGTCCTATTGGCTGCGTGCCGGAATTGTTGCCGATTGTGGAAGTTATTTCTTGGAATCGTTGTCGGCGGATTCCTTGGCGCCGGCCGCGTGGGCCGCCGTGGTGACGGACTGCACAAAGGACCGCGCCATATCGGGAGTTGGGACCTTGCCCAGCAGCACGGACTTGAACGCCACGTCCCTGCCGTAGACGGCGGTGGTGGAGTCGGAGTCCTGCTGGATGACCGCGCCTTCCAGCGTGAGTCCGGCAAAAGCGCCCTTGGACCGGGAATAGGTCAGCATCTGCGTATCCAGCTTCCAGTCAGTGCCGGCAGAGGCGTGGCGGCCCACCGGGCCGGCCGCGGCAGAGCCTTCACCGCTTACCTGGAATTTGCTGGAAAGCAACTGTTGCATGCCTTTGTCATTCATTACCAGCATTACCAGGTCAACACCTTCCACGCCGATCTGGAGTCCCCAGCTTCCGCCACCGACGGAAATAAACGCCGGAGCGCTCCAGCCATCCGCCGTGCGGCATGTTGCCACGCCGCGTCCGTGTTTGCCGCCAAATACGAACCCACCCTTTACCAGGTGCGGCACAATGGCAATGCACTTGGCATGGGACAGCACTTCTTCCGGGATCCCTTTGTCCGGGGCCTGGGCTATCTGGGTCAATACTTCAGCGGATTTCTGCAGACGATCGGCTGCATCCTCTTTTGCGGTTGCCGCCCAGCCAAAAGTCGCCAGGCAGACCAGTGATAAGAACGTTACAAACTTTTTCATAAACCTCCTTGGTCCGTTATTGCATGTTGTGCGAGCCAAAATGTGTTGACGGCACGCGGAAAAGGCGTTCAGGTGTTCCGCTGAAAAGGCCGTGATAGAACTATCGCATCGCGAAGCCGGACGCTGGATGAAGGCAAACGGGCCCGCATCAGTTCAGCGATCTTCAATTCAACGATCTTCAGTTCAACGATCTTCAAATTCAGCCGATCTTCAATTCACCGAGTCGTCAATTCACCGATCTGCGGCGGAAGGCAAAATTCATGGCGGCTAAAATCGTGCCCAACACAAGCAGAAGAGGCACCACGCCGGGCCCAAAAGCCGCAGCCAGGGCAACCATCCACAGCAGAATCGCTACCGTAAAAATTGTCCAAAACACAGCGCTCCTCCTGAATGTGTGGTTACAGTGAAAACTTGAATGCCAGGTTAAGAATTTGTGGCGCCTTGAGGACCGTTCCGGTCCAAGGCTTCGATTCGGCGAAGCAATCCAACTTACACATCCCCCGCTAGGTCTTCTGATCCAATTTCCATCCTGCGGGTTGTTTGCGCCTTAGTTCTGAAGAGCCATATGCGCAGGCATAAAAAGGAAAATTCAGGGCCTTTAATTAGAGTCCTTAATCTCGCATGGCGGGTTTTTGCGAAAACGGTCTTTGCAAGCCGAATCAGGGATAGCCGCAACCTGCTGATTCAAAATAGCTTATAAAGCCGCTTCTCGGACGGCTTGATCTCGATGTGATGGCCGTCACATTCCCGGCCGCAAGGGCCAACCTACCATCGCTCAAGAAACGAAAGGCCCTGAGAGGTTGGATGTGAAAACCAATTTTGACGTAAATAAGACCCCTTTTATCGCGATCTGGGAAACCACGCAGGCTTGCGACGTTGCGTGTTTGGATTATGGCGACTGGATCCAGCCCCACGCAGATCCCCTGGAACTGAGTACGCAGGAGGCCGAGCAATTGATCGATGAGGTGGCTGAATTGCGCCCGCCGATCTTTGTTATGACCGGCGCTGATCCGCTGAAGCGCCCGGACATCTATCGGTTGATACGCCGCGCGGTCATGCAGCAATTGCACCCGGTACTGGTTCTTCCCGCCACTCCGCTGTTGACGCGCGATGCCATTGCCGAACTGAAGCACGCAGGGCTGTCTCGCCTGGCGCTGAGCCTGGATGGGTCCACCCCGGAACTGCACGACCTGATATGCGGCGTGCATGGCTCGTTTGCGCGCACCATGGAAGCCATGCAGTGGGCCGCCCAATGGAGACTTCGTTACCAGATCACCACCCACTTTTGCGAGGGTAATCTGCATGACCTGGAACATCTGGCGGCCTTGCTCAAGACCCTCAGGATATCGCAATGGAGCGTGGCATTCCCGGTGCCCGCAAATGCCATTCAACTGGAAGACACGCCTTCCGCGCGACAGTTTGAAGAGGCCTTTGCCCGGATATACGAGCTGGCGCAGAAGGTCCCTTTTAAGATCAAGACATCAGAGGCGCCACACTACCGCAGGTATGTCCTGCAGCAACAGGCCCAGGCGCGGGCCGCTGAAGCTGCGGAGCGCTCCCGGTTTGAAGATGGCATTCCCGGCATCATGCCGGTGAATGAAGAGCGTGGCACGGTGTTCATTTCCCATACCGGCGAGGTGTATCCCTGTGCTTCACTGCCGGTTACGGGAGGAAACGTCCGCGTGCTGAAGCTGGCGGACATCTACAGAAGTTCCCAGGTTTTTGCCCTGCTTCGGGACCCGCGCTATCTCAGCGGCAAATGCGGAGAATGCGCATTCAAGCAGGTTTGTGGAGGCTCGCGCGCCCGGGCCTACGCCATCAACGCCGACATGTTCCATGAGGACCCTGCATGTATCTACCGTCCGCTCTCTCCGGTGGCGGTGCGGACTGATTTGCCGGAACCTCTGCCGAAAGAACGCGCGGTGATCGAAGAACCTTGAGTCTGTACTATAAAAGGAGCGGGGAGCCGGCGGTCACCGTGCTCCCCTTAGGATGAATCGTCTGCTTAAATCGGTCTCTATGGAATAAGACACGCTCCTGGCCCAAGCGGAACACATTTCTTGCCGGCCGGATTTCTTGTGCGCCGTTTTCTTGCACCGCTTTGTTGCACGCGGCCAAGCGGTTTCATAGAGAGCGTGAACTTCGAAGAGCAAGCACAAGGTCCCTCCGTCCTACTCGCGCGCTGGTCTGCCCATTCACGCCAAAATCGGGCGCGAATGGGGGCCCTGACAAGCGCGCGCTCGCTTAACGGCCGTCGGGATGACGAGTCATAAAAAGTTTACGTTAACACTAAAACTGCTCTCAGGCCGGCTCTACAGCAGCACAAGGCTGATCCCTTTGTTGTTCTTTCCCAGGTCGGAGTCG
>Ga0164306_10001355_pt1 | contig 10847 bp, 10 predicted proteins | sample Whisoiple_242_MG_FD_110213 | JGI IMG/M metagenome (GOLD analysis project Ga0164306, IMG submission 110213) | Soil microbial communities amended with fresh organic matter from upstate New York, USA - Whitman soil sample_242_MG | ecosystem: Environmental > Terrestrial > Soil > Unclassified >... | reverse complement strand
GGAGACACGGAGAAATGCAACTTAGCCGCGAATGCGCGCGAATCCCCGCGAATTTCCTCAGCTGGTTTTGATTCGCGTTCTTTCGCGTTAATTCGCGGCTAAAATCCTAATCAGCGTCATCAGCGAAGATCAGCGGCAAAAGCCCTACCGCATTCCCGGAAGCTTCATTCCCGCCAGCTTGCGGCTGAAGCTGGATTTGCCCATGTCTTTGAACATTTTGCGCATCTGGGCGTACTGGCGCAGAAGCTGGTTCACTTCCTGCACGCTGGTGCCGGAGCCGCGGGCAATGCGCTTGCGCCGGCTGCCGTTGATGATCTCATGATGGTTGCGCTCTTTCGGCGTCATGGAGTTGATGATGGCTTCCACCCGCGTGATCTGCCCTTCGTCCACGGAATCAGCCGCTTTCTGCATGCCGGCAAACGGGCCGATACTGGGCAGCATCTTGATCACGCTCTGCAACGATCCCAGCTTCTTTACCTGGCGAAGCTGGTCGCGGAAATCTTCCAGCGAAAAGCCTTCGCCGCCCAGCGCTTTCTGCGCGAACTCCTGCGCTTTTTTCTGGTCGACCGTCTCCTGCGCTTTTTCAACCAGCGTCAGGATGTCGCCCATGCCCAGGATTCGTCCGACGATGCGGTCAGGATGGAACGGCTCCAGCGCGTCATACTTTTCGCCCACGCCGATGAACTTGATCGGCTGGCCCGTGACCTGGCGTATGGAAAGCGCCGCGCCGCCTCGGGCATCGCCATCCATCTTGGTGAGCACCACGCCGGTGATGGAAAGCTTCTTATGGAACTCGTCGGCGGAGCGCACCGCGTCCTGGCCGGTCATGGCGTCGGCCACGAACAAAATTTCCTGCGGGTTCAGGATCTTCTTGAGCGACTGCATCTCTGACATCAGTTCGTCATCGATGTGCAGGCGGCCGGCGGTGTCAACGATCAGGAAATTGCAGCCGCTGTTGATGGCTTCTTTGCGCGCTTCCTTGGCCAGCCGCTCGACCGTCGGCGTGTCAGCCTGCTCGACCTTGCCTTCATAAAGATTGGCCTTGATGGCCTCCGCCACCACTCGCAACTGCTGGCGCGCGGCAGGGCGATAGACGTCGACAGATACCAGCATGGGCCGGTGCCCGCCTTTTTTCAGCCACGCCGCCAGCTTGCCCGACGTGGTGGTCTTGCCGGAGCCCTGCAACCCGGCCATCAGGATCACCGAAGGCGGCTGCGAGGCAAATTTGAGCTTGGCCGTGTCCTTGCCCAGGACCTCGACCAGCTCGTCGTGGACGATCTTGACGATCTGCTGCGCCGGGGACAGCGCGGTCATCACTTCCTGGCCGACCGCTTTCGCCTGCACGCGGTCAATAAACTCCTTCACCACCTTGAAGTTGACGTCGGCTTCCAGCAGCGCCATGCGGATTTCTTTCAGCGCTTCCTGGATGTTTTCCTCGCTAAGCGTGCCCTGTCCGCGCAGGTTCTTGAACGCCCGTTGCAGTTTTTCCTGAAGATTTTCAAACATAGATAAAGACAGTGTCCCTGCAGTGGGATTAGATGCTCAAGTTGCAGGTCTAGGCCTTATTGTAACAGCCTGGTCAGTTGCGTTAGTGCGCCGTACGGTTAACCAACCGACGCATCAGAATGTTGGTATTAGCGGCGGCCATGCTTGCTCCGGATGGCGCGGGCGATCCCAGACTTCATGTCTTCAATCGTCACGCGCCCAGGCTTAGATGTGCCCTCAGGTTTGCCCTGAGTTTTGTCCGCGGCGGCAACGGCTGCCCGAATGTCTTGCAGCGTGTTCGTATGTCTGCCGGAAACAAGGATTTTCATGAAGCCCTTCGATTTGGATTTCCTTGTCATTGTAAGGAATTATCAGTACTACAGTTTAGCCGAGACATTCCGCCTTACCCGCTCTTTTTCTGCTCCACGCCCAGATAGCTCAGGAAGGCCCGCGTGAGCTCGCGCTTGAGCGCCTGGTCGTCTTTCGGCAGAAAGCTTTTCAGCGGTCCCAGGTCGGTGGGCATCACCACGATTTCAAACAACGTGCTCACCACCATCATGAAGGCCATGGCAATCGCGGTGCGGGGATCGGGATGCTTGATCTCTTTGCGGTGCGTCAGAAACAGCTCGATGACGTGTTCAATGGCGCGGACCTCGAATTTGCAGGCGGTCTTCCAGAAGGCGGTATTTGCCCGGCCGCGTACAAACGTGCGCATGGCCCGCAAAAGCGCCGCGTTGACGCGATAGCTGATCACCAAGCCGCCGATGACCTGATCGGCAAATACCGGCAGCGGGATCTGGGCCGCGGCAGCCGGCGTAAGGCCAACTTTCATTCTTTCGTCCTGGCGCTCCAGCATCCCCAGGATGGTGGCCTCCAGCAGCGCGTCTTTGTCATGAAAGCGGCGATAGATGGCGCCCGGCGTGAGCCCTGCATGTTGGGCGATCCGGGGGATCGTGGCGCCTTCAACCCCATGCTGTCCCAGGACTTCAGCCGTCGCCTTCTGTAATTTGCGCAGTGATTCGCGGCTGCGCTCCTGCTGGGGTGCAAGCGTCTTTTTTGCCATGGGAAATATTTATGCCAACTCGCCAGAATTGTACTTGACAATTATGTAAATGTGAATTTACATTTACATATCGCGGAGGTCACGGCAAATGGCAAACCATGAACAGCAAGGCGAAAGAGAGGACCGCAAAGAACGTTTCCTGCAGATGGCAGGCCTGATAGGGACGTTGGGGGCCGGAGCTTTCTCTGGAGCGAAACGTGAAAAGCTTACCGTGAGCATGGACGCGGAGGAACTTAAGCAAGCGGACCTTCTGGTGGAACAAGGCATTTATAAAAGCCGCGAAGCCTTTCTGCAATCGGCGGCGCACAACCTGCTCCGCGAGCACGGTGTGGACGCGGGCCAGGCTGCGCCGGGCGGCCTGTCAGCAGGCCGGCTGACGGTTGCGGGCGTGCTCATGCACAACCGCAAGAGCCTGGAAAAGCTCCGCGCCGCGGGCAGGCAATTGGAGCTCAACGTAACCGGCATCTTCCGGCTCTCTGACGACGTTACTCCCGAGCTTGCCTGCGCCGTCATTACATCGCTCAAACTCTGCGGAGCGTTCCAGGCGAGCGCTGAGGTCAAGGCCGCGCTCAAAGACCGCATCCGTTAACGGCCTGAAGGAGATACGCATTGATCGTACAAGAGGCGCGGGCCCCACGATTCTACGGAGCTATTTTCCGGCGCTGGAAAAACTCCGTCTGGAGCAGGAAGGGACCAGCACAGAGGCCCGTTGCCGGCTCCGACCGCACATCGACTTCTCTGGCGGAGTGGCTGCGGATGGCGCATTCACTGCTGGATGGCAAGACTGTCGCGTCCGCGGGCGAGCTATCGAATTCTCCACGCGAATAAACCAACTGCAACAGGGCCGGCTTTGTTCGTCGCCGCGCTTCGCCGGCCATGGCGCTCCACCAGCTCCATAATCCAGGGCGGCAGGATTTCCCGTGGCCCTCAAGCTGCGGCTATACTGTCTCTCTGGAGCGGCTTATGACAGACGTCCCCAGCACTGCTATTTGTGATTCCTACGTTTGCTGGCCCTTTTTGCCTCTTGGTGCTTGGCAGGACACGCGCGACACCCTGCACATGTGGACGCAGATCGTCGGCAAGGTCCGGCTGGCGCTCACGCCCAGGATCAATCACTGGTGGAACGTGGCGCTTTACGTGAGCGCGCGCGGCCTGACCACTTCGGCCATTCCTTACGGCGATCGCGTGTTTGAAATTGAATTTGATTTTCTTGAGCACCAACTCCTCATCAAGAGCGGGCCGGCGACGGGAATTATTCCGCTTGCCCCGCGCTCCGTGGCCGATTTCTACCAGGAGTTCATGTCCACGCTGCGGGCGCTCAAGATCAACGTAACAATCTGGAACATGCCGGTAGAGATCGCGAACCCGATTCCGTTTGACCAGGACAAAACTCACGCGTCGTACGACGAAGAATATGCGCGCCGTTTCTGGCGTACCCTGGTCTCAGTGGACAGTGTCTTCAAGGTCTTTCGTTCGCGCTTTATCGGCAAATCCAGCCCGGTACATTTCTTCTGGGGCAGCTTTGATCTGGCGGTCACCCGCTTTTCTGGGCGTCCGGCGCCCGAGCGCAATGATCCCGACCCGGTGCTGCGCAAAATCATGCAGGAAGCTTATTCGCATGAGGTGATCAGCGCGGGCTGGTGGCCGGGCGGCGGCGGCGACGTGAAAGATGCTGCGTTCTACTGCTATGCCGCGCCCACGCCGCAGGGCTTTGCCGACCAGAAAGTGCGTCCCGCTGAGGCGTTTTATCATCGACAGTTGGGCGAATTCCTGCTGACGCATAGAGACGTAAGCCTCGCCCGCTCGCCGACCACTGCAGTTTTAGAATTTTTGCAAAGCACCTATGAGGCCGGCGCGTCCGTTGCCAAGTGGGACCGCGCATCGCTTGAACGAACAGAACAACCCGCCGCTGGCGCGCCCTAAGGAGAAGAGAAGCCATGGCCCAGAGTTGTAGCCACCTGAAGCAGATCAAATTTAAATCCACCGAGACTGATGTCTGCGAAGACTGCATCAAGACCGGCGATAGCTGGGTCCATCTGCGCCTGTGCCTGGAGTGCGGACACGTCGGCTGCTGCGATTCATCCAAGAACAAGCACGCGACTAAGCACTTCCATCGCAGCAAGCATCCGCTCATTCGCTCCATTGAGCCGGGTGAAGCGTGGATCTGGTGCTACGTGGACGAACTTTCGCCGGGCGAGATCGCCGCGTAAGCGTTCTTTGCCGCGCTCACCTGCCGTTCAGCCAGACAAAAAACCAATGGATGGCCATGAGCCATACCGCAAGCAGCATCAAGTTCATGCCAATCAGCATGCCGATGACGATCAGCATGAGCCCTGCCGCCACGGTCAGCAGCGGCACGATGATCAGGTAGAGCAAAGTCATGAAGACAGTCAGCACCCATCCGCCCGCTCTTACCGGCGCGATCATATGCGAGCCCATCTTCTGCAATCGCTTGGCGCGCTTCACCAGCGGTGGATGAAATGACGCAAAGCTCTGCATTTTTCCTTGTTCGCGGCGTTTGGGCTGCCCGGCCTCATGGAACTGCTTCATCTGCTGGATTCTCAGCATGGCCGCAGGGTCGCCACGCATGGCGGCAATCGCGTCCGCAGGATTGATCGCGGTCAGCACACTCAAGGCAGGGTCGCGTCCGGCAAGGCGGCTCATCTCCTGCAGGCGCGCCATGGCCTGAGTATTTCCCGCCATGGCCTGCTTAACGGTGGCCATAATCTCCTGGCGCACGCCCACCCAGTCAGCCGCGGAGGGCGGAGCGGGATTTCCCGGCGCGGCGCCCAGATGCGCTGTGGATGCCCACGCAGAAACCAGCTCTGCTTTTTTTGCGTCACTTGGCTGCATGCCGCGCAGACCGGAGTCGCCCTGGGGATTGATCACAAAAAGATGCGTGGCCCAGTCGCCGCTATCGAAAGCAGTGTTGTCTTCGCTCAGGCATTGCAGAGCGCGGGCCAGCGCGTCTGGATTGCGCGTAAGCTCTACCGAACTTGCGTCAGCCAGGTATCGGCGCGTGCGCCACAGCATGGCCATGCACGGGCCCAGCAGCACGTTCAGGAAGAACCACAGAGTGATGTTGATGGCCATGTTCGTGAACATGAGCGGGAAGAGCAGGAAGCGATAAATCTTTTTGAACAAACCAGGATTGCCCCGGTTGAAATATTTTCCGGTGTCAGGATCATTATCGAGCGAACCGGCCAGTGATTCCGCAATGGCTGCGGCATCGGCGGCTTTCTGCTCCGGAGTTCCGCCGGTGAGCATGTAGCGCACCACGCGCCAGACGCGGCGGCGCGCGTCACCATCAAATGGAATGTTGATCAGACTCAGCAGCAGGCCGCTGGTTTCAAAAACGCTGGTCACGGTGAACGCGATACCCAGGTCGCCGTTGCCGATGGAACCGACAAGGTGGGCCAGGATTGCCTGAAGCTGGTCGCGGTCAAGATCGTCGAGCAGGCGGCGTGAGATTACAATGCGCGCATCATGCGCGGAAGTGCCGACAGCCGCGGCATTTGCGCCGGCGGAATCGACCAGCATGATTTTTGGCGCGGGTAATCCGGCGGCGATGGCCATTTCCTGCGCAGTGTCCGCAAGCTGAAGCTCTTTCAGGTCAGCCTGATTGGGCTCGCGGGCGTTCATGCTGGCCAGCGTGCCGCCTACGCCGCCATGCCGGAACAATGCCAGCATGGCAAACCACAATCCAAAAGCGAACACAATTCCGGGCAGCAACACGAACGCCAGGCCGGTGGCCAGTTCGCCGGGATCGAGCGTGCCTCTCTGGTTGATTACAAAGTCGGCCACGCGCAGCCCGAGCTTCGCCAGATCATTGGCCTGCTGCAATAGCTCCGGCTGGGGTGAAAAGTGGTTGACGGTTTCCAGCACCACCATGCCGATCGTATACAGCAGCGGCGTGAGCACCAGGGTGAGCGGAATGCCCATGATGAACGCGGCAAACGCGCACAGCGCGGACATGCGCCAGGTCGCCCGGCGATTGCGCTTCTGCGCCTTGAAAAACGTCTCCGGGTTCAGCGGGCCAAAGTTGCGTGGTGCCGCGTCAGTACTCATGTGCGCTGAGATTAGCATCACGCCTTCAGCCGGGCAAGCCGCCCTTTTTCTCTACGGGGTGCGCAAAGCGTTGCCGGAGAGTTTTTTCTTCAAGGCACGGTAACTGCTTTGGTGTCGGTTACCACCGCGCCGTTTTGTGTCCATGCCACGGCGGTCACCTTGTGCGCGCCGGCGCCCATGCGAAGAAATGTTATTCCGTGTTGTGCGGCAAAACCGTAAAACGCGGCCCGCGCGATGCCGTCAACGTATATCCGCAAAGCCGTGAACGGCGACTTGGGAGCTAGGGATGTTCCGGCAAGAATGGTGACGTAACCATTTTCGACGGCCTCCGCCTGGCAGATCGCAATTCCCGGGTCTGCCGCGGGAATGCAAACCGGCTCTTCCAGCCCGGTGACATTGATGTTGATGGACTTCTTGCTGGTCGTGCCCTGGCTGTTCCACGCCTGCAGGACAATGCGGTGCTGGCCAGGTACCATTGTCAGTCTGCCCTCGAAGATCTTCTGGTCGGATTGCGAATAGAAAAGCTGGTCGTCAACATAGACGCGAAAAGCAGTGATGGAGCATGCAGCCGCATCGGCGCCTGCCAGAAATGGCGGGAATGCCGGCGCATCTCCGGGCGTGGGCGCGAGGTTGGAAATGAACGGGGCCTGGCAGCCCGTGGCTCCGGAAACGACTTGCACATTCGCCTGGTTCTGGAACTCGGCGCCATTCGATGATTTGGCTACTACGTTGATGTTCTGCAAACCGCGGGGCAGTGTGAGCGCTGCTTCCATCTCTGACGCGTTGCCATCATAGCCTGCGGCCTTCAGTTTTTCCGCCAACGAAAGTCTGCAGCGATACGACGGGGCTCGCCGACGAACGCGCCGCGGCGTGCAGCAGCGCGGCGCCTTTTGTCTCCAGCAGATTCACCGGTTGGCAGATTTTTACGTTGGGATCAAAAGCTGGATTGCAGGTGGACGCTGCCTGGCTGTTTACCGTGACGTGGATCGTCTTGCTGAAAACTTTTCCGTCCGACGCCCAGGCCTGGACCACCACCGTATGCAGCCCGATACCCGCATTGAATTTGCCGGACAGCGCAGCTTGCGCAAATTGCGCGAACTGCAGCCGGCCGTCGATATAGACGTGCACGGCCGTCACGGAACATGAGGAAGACGCCGCGGCATCCATCTGAAAATGCGAGCTGACGCGGGCCCCTTCCGTGGGATTGATTATGGCCACGGAACCTGAACATTGCGGGAACGCCTGGCTGGAAAATCCAAGAAAGAGAGTAACAAGGAGTAAAGTGCGGGGGAGCATGACATACCTCCAATTACAAAAAGCATGACGCTTCCCACTCCCAAAAACCGTGACCGCAATCACTAGGGCCCGCATCGGCGTTGCTGCGGATGCTGGTGCTCTCGGATACTGGTCGTTTTTACTGCGGCTTTGGGTTTAAATTGGTAGCAGTGCCCATCATGTTTCACGGACTAATACGCATGCGGATTGCCTTGTCTTCTTTGATCATCGCCCTGAGCGCGCTTGCGGGAGCGCAGTCGCCCACGCCCACACCGTCTGGCCGGCCTACACTCAACCGGCCCGGAACGCCGGCTGCATCGCCCGCGCCTTCAGAATCACCCACACCGTCATCCTCTGCGCCCCAGGCCCAATCGCCCGCCCCCGAGCCCGCGCAGCCCGGCTCGCCGGTCGAGTATGCCAAGCCTTCGTATCCTGACCTGCTGCCGCGCTTTGACTATGACAGCCATTCCGGCCTGGACATGCGCGAGACAGATGTACACAAGCGCGACAAGGTCCGGCTGATCGAACTGAACTACAGCGGCGCCAGCGGAGACCGCGTGTCTGCCTACCTGCTGGTTCCTCCGGGCAACGGCCCGTTTCCCGCCATCCTGTGGGCGCACTGGCTGATGAAGGGCTCGCCACTAGCCAACAAAGACGAGTTTCTGGAAGAAGCGCTGGCGCTGGCCCGCTCCGGCGTGGTCTCACTGCTGATTGACGCGCCGCAGGCCCGCAATGACTGGGTAGAAGTGAAAGGCGGCATGCTGGAACAGGTGAAGCAGCAGAGCGAAGCCGCCGCGCACCAGGTGATCGACCTGCGCCGCGGCGTGGACCTGCTCTACGCACGCGCCGACGTTGACCGCCATCGCCTCGCCTTCGTCGGCCACAGTTGGGACGCGCACGTGGGCGCGATCCTGGCCGGCATTGACACGCGCATCGGCTCCTATGTGCTGATGGCCAGCGGCTATTCCGACGAGGAAGAGGCCTTCGCCAGCTCCAACCCGGAAACCATCGCGCATATAAAAGAAGCGGGCGTGGAAAACGTCCGCGAATATTTTCACGAATATGCCTGGGACGATCCGGTATATTTCCTGGGCCATACTGACCGTGAAAGCGTCTTCCTGCAATTTGCCTCTGGCGATCCCATCACCCGGGAGATGGCCCAGAAATACCTGGACCGCTTCAGCGCCAAAGATAAAAAGATGGAGTTCTACGACGCAGGCCATGCGTTGAATGCGGCGGCGCGTCTCGATCGCGACCGCTGGCTGCAGAAGCATCTGTCGGTCAAGAAGATTGATGAGCAGGAGCTGGAAGCCATCCCGCAGTTGAAGTAGCTTTCAAGCAAAACCTTTGACCACGAAGGACACAAAGGGAGCTTGGGATCGACCGGATCGCCGGCATCGCCGTGATCAGTGGATGCGGGCCAAGATCGAAGACTTCATCGAGTAGGAATTTCTGGTGGTGTCTCAGTTTGCCGAAAATGTCCTACCCTGTCGTCCTGAGCGCCGCGCGAGTCCCGGGAAGCCGGGATGAGCGCAAGTCGAAGGATCCCGAGGATGTGTCGCCCTGCCATACAGCTTCAGGGAGTTCTCTTGTAAACATTCCTTTCGCACTTGCTGGGCAGGTAGCACCATAGGAGCTTCGGTAGAACTCCCTGATACGGCACGAGAGCAGGATGCTGCGTCGGGATGTTTCGACTTGCCCTCGCTCTCCCGCTACGCGGGATACGTTCGGGCTACGCTCAACAAGACAGTGGAAACAGCAGTTCTGACAAACTGAGACACTACCGAATTTCTGGTTTCCAATTTTGGCAATCCGCCAGCTACCCTCGCATCACCCACACCAGCACCGCAATGCCGACGACGATCCGGTAAATGGCGAACGGCGTGAAGCCGCGTTGTCGCACCCAGTTCATGAACCACGCCACTACGCCCAGCGCCACGATGAAGGAAATCACAAATCCAATGACGAGTACGGTCCACTCATGAGCGTCGATGGGCATGCGGCCCAGGGCTTCAGCACCGTGTTTGGGGTGGAACGTGCGCAGCAGGTCATAGCCGGTGGCGGCGATCATGGTGGGCATGGAGAGGAAGAAAGAAAATTCAAGAGCGGCGGTGCGTGACATGCCGGCCACCTGTCCGGCGGCGATGGTGGACATGGAGCGCGAGGTGCCGGGAAACACCGCCGACGCGATCTGGCAGATGCCGATCCAGATGGCCTGAAAGAGTGAAACGTCTTCCATGCGCTCAGTCATATGGCGTCCCACTGTGCGCGGCGAGCCGAAGTAAGCATCGACAATCCACATGATCACGCCGCCCACGAGCAGCGAAACGCCCATGACAGTCAAGCTCTCCAGGTGCTTGCCGATTACCTTGGTCAGCAGAAACGCCGGGCCGGCGGTGCAGACAAACGCGATCATCACCAGTGAAAGCGGATGCGTGAACGCGGTGCGGTCCTGGCGCTCGCCGCGCGGAAAGGTGGAGAGGAAGCGGGCAATGCGCGCGCGAAAATAAATAGGCAGGCAGAGAATGGCGCCCAACTGGATCACGATGGAATACATCTTCCAGAACGGATCGTCGAGCTGGATGTGCAGCAGCGCCTCGCAGATGCGCAGGTGGGCGGTGGAGCTGACCGGCAAGAATTCTGTTAGACCTTCAACAATGCCTAAGAAAACAGAGAGCAGATAGTCGTGCAAAACTCCTCCGGGTAGTGGGGTCAGTTTGAAAACTGACCCACTAACAGTATCAGCGTCTAGCGTCCCGGCGCGCCGGGACGCGTGCCACAGCCCAGGACTTTAGTCCTGGGTGAGCGAAGCGAAAAAGACGTCATCGCGAAGCGATGAATTATGCGTCAAAGTAGCCCACTACCGCTATTTGCGGTCAGCTTCCGCGTCGTATGTGGGAATGCCCTGTTGCAGCGAGTACATAAATTCGATGGCGCGAGGTTTCCAGTCGGCCAG
>Ga0164306_10001353_pt1 | contig 10847 bp, 9 predicted proteins | sample Whisoiple_242_MG_FD_110213 | JGI IMG/M metagenome (GOLD analysis project Ga0164306, IMG submission 110213) | Soil microbial communities amended with fresh organic matter from upstate New York, USA - Whitman soil sample_242_MG | ecosystem: Environmental > Terrestrial > Soil > Unclassified >... | reverse complement strand
TTCAAAAGTTTTCTCCGTGTCTCCGTGGTGAAGAATTGCCTTTCCCTATCCGCGTTTATCCGCGCAAATCCGCGGTAGGACTTGCTCTGGCTAATTGCCAGCTGCTATTTGCCAGCTGCTTTTTCCCGCCATGGTTTCGTCAGGTTCACCAGGTTGCGCGCCACGTCGTCGGCGCCCAGCGGACCTGAAAATGGGCCTTCACCTTTACCGGAGAGCAGCACGATCGTGGTGTTCCGGTGCGTCAACTCAAAGGGATAGTCCCAGGCAAAGGTGTAACTGACTTTCAGTATCACGTCGGCCACGCTGGGGTCGTCCACCATCCGCACATTGAGCTTCCAGAAGTCTTTGTTCTTGCCCAGAGCGGCCTTCAGTTGGCGGCTGCCAAAATATTTGGCGTCGCGCGCGTCCACGTACATGGTGCGGAAGTTGCGCAGGATAAATTCGCGGTCTTTGGAATTCTTCAGCAGCTCAGACTGGTCGGGCGCTTCCGGATCGGCGTGCGGCGCCGCATCCTGCTCTTCCCTCCGCCAGCCACACGAGTTTTCCAGAAAGCGGGTATCCTCTTCCTGCACGGCGCGGACGCATTGCCGTCTTAACAGCTCCTGATAAGTGGCCGATTGATAGTTGCCCGGCTGCTCCGCCTCACGGCGGGCCTGGTCAAAGACCATTGTGAAGTTGGCATCCGGAAGCATAAAAGCTGTGCCGGCATACTGCGATCCAGGATAGTGTCCCTGCGCCGCCATGCGTGGGTCATCCCTGAAACCCGGATCATGCCTGAAAGTGGTAAAAGCCGGCCGGTTCTGCGCCAAGCCCGACAGAGACAGCCCGAACAGTAAAAACGTAAACGCCGTTTTTAAAACGATGGTCCTGCTTGTAGCGATCCTGCTTGTAGCGATGCTCTTGAAATCCTGCCGCATGTTGTTCCCTCCTGCGGCCATCATGCTGGCCAGCAGAAAAGCGCACAATGCACAGCGGGTAAATTGGCTGTCAACCGCGCATCAAGGGAAGATCAAGTCGTTTCGATTGAGATGGTTCGCCTTTCCTGATCAGTGCCATCCGTGTCACCAGTAGTGGTAATGTTTTGGTTGTCCGATGACGCGCGATTCCGGCGATTCTGTGCGGGGGCGTTTTGTTGCCGATTTAGTAACTCTTTCGCCCTACCCCACCCCCTTGGCCACTTTTGTTGCAAATAAAGGCCTAACTGCCATTCGACCGGACGGTGACCGAGCGGTCGAAGCCTCTTTTTCGGCTTCTTTCGGCCTCGAATCGCGTCGATTTTTTTCGCCCCATCTCAAATGCCATTGTTACCGATTAATCAACAGGGCGGAACCAGGCACACTCACCCCTCTCCCGGCCAGAACCCGCGGGTTTGTGCCATTCGAGTTTTCAAAGAGCTGATCTGCAAGCCATCATGCGCCTGCCTGGCACTGGGCCCACCAAAATATATCGTATTTTGTTCGCTTTTGTCAAGGACGATTTGCGCCTTGTACGGGCACATGAAGCCCACGGGCCCGGCTTTGGTCCGAGATTTCGCCTGCTGCGTAGAAGAGTGGCCTTTAGGGGTGTACGGCTTCATGACATCCTTCACGAAGTATGGCCAAGCCAGAACCGGCGCCAGCTCACACCTAAATCAATCGTCCAGTCGTCCAATAGCAGGCGGAAGGGAGAGCCCCATGTCCGGTATTACTTGCCGACTGCGGCCACTGCTGCCTGAGATGGCTTGCCTGCGGCTTTAGCTTTTGATTCTTCCTTCTTCCAGGATACCCATTTGAGTAACGAATTGAAGCCCTCCGTTCCAGCGCTGATGAAAATGACGCTGATCAAGTTTCGGACAAATCCGGGAACTTGTGCCCCTTGGGTAAGAAGGGGGGTGATTATATCCAGCTTGCCTGCAGTGACTAGGACAATGGAGAGCAACAACCCTATGCCGCTAGCAATGAGCTTCTTTGCAGCTGGAGCATCCGCCAGATTACGCCATGCCTTGCTGGTCGCGCTAAAAAACGTGTCTACAAGTTCGATTGTTTGTTGAACAGCAAACCCCGCTGCAAAAGCAGGGGCTAGCGCGCTCACAACCTTGCTTGGATCGAGTATTTGATCGCTCATACACTCACCTCTCTTCTGGATAAACGTATTCGAGAGATTAAAGCCTTCTTTTGAGTCGGAAAATACAGCTGGATTCACCAGCCAATTAAAGCGCTGAAATTTTTTTCGACTGGGAAAGGATTCGGCCTTCAAATCCCGTTCTTCTTAGCCGAGCGCAAGTTATCGTTACCCAAAGTCAGGACTGAAAGGAACAACACGTGAAAAAGTCAAAATCTGTCGATGGAATGCAGAAGTTGTTACGCATTGGACCGAAACAGAATGTGCTCCAGATTGTCCCTCCTCGAGATGCAATGCGCCCGTCGGTCAAACGGGTGAGCGACCCAGCCGAGATGCATGACCTCGTCGTGCATCCTCTCGCCGCCCCAACAGGGCCAGGCGGTGCAAAGGGCTTTCGCAATCGGGCCGGCAGCACGATTGCGACTCCCCAGGTAACGAACGTCTATCTTGGAAGTTTTTGGGGCGATCAACAGTTCGTAGAAGGCTTCAGCAAAGCGGTAGTGGAAAATGGATTCCTCGATCCGTTGCGCGACCTGAATTACGGGACCGGATCGGGCAGCTACTTGGGATTTGTGAACGGGCCCGACGTCAGCCAGCAATCTACCTTTAGTGATTCAGACGCACGCACTACGCTAGCAAAAATGCTGGATGCCGGAGCCATTCATGGAGATCGGAATGGCCTTTTCATGCTCATACTGCCTGACAAGGTCGTTTCAACCATGGATGATGGTTCGAAATCGTGCAAAGACTACTGTGGCTATCATGATGCCATTCCGCACAACGGCACCGACGTTGCGTACGCAGTGCTCCCATCATCGATGTGCAAGGGTTGCGGTGGCGAAATGGGTGACTTCACGGCTGTTTATGCACATGAAGTGGCGGAAGCTTGCACTGACAAAGTGCCCGGGAAAGGCTGGGTTGCGGACGACGGCCAGGAAAACGGCGATCTTGAAGCGTGGATTCTCTTTGGATGGGGACCGCCCTCTGATCCCAACAGATACACCGTTCAAGGTTACTACACAAACGAGCGCGGAAATACCGTTGGACTTTGGAGACAGACTGCGGCAAAAGCAACCGGGGTTCAACAATTCGTCGAGATCATCTCCGGATGCGCGTTTGGTGAATCCGATTTTTCCAAGAAGATCGCTGATGTAGTGCCCGATCCATCCCTCTTCCAGCAGTGTGTGTTCGGGAAAATGAAGGATGCAGGATTCAATATCAAAATTGGCGACATCCCTGTCAATGGGAGTGCCACGCTGGACGACGTGCTGGAAGCATTGGAGCAATCTTAGGAGCCTGACATGAGGATTTGCCTGACTTTCATAGCGCTAATGCTTCTTGGGGCGCTCGCGAGCGGAACTGAGTTGAGCATGTTGAAGGCTCATGTCAGTCCCAATTCACACCAGGTCTCAGTTTTAATGAGTGTGCCGGCTCCACCCATCCAGACAGGGGCTTTTGGAGATCAATGGGAGGTTCAAGTCCAGATTGCAGACGGGACTCCTGTCACCGTCACAGTTGAAAATGTGACTATAGCAACGACCCCCGCTGGCGTACAGACGAATGAAGTAATCCTCACACTGTCGGACGGCGTTTCTTTGGCGGGATGGACCTCTGTCCTTGTAACATACAAACCAGGGGGGCCAACGACGTACCGATTTCTCGGGACGCCCAGTGACAAGCAGAAGACGATTGTCGGCGCCGATTCAAAAGATGATGCGGATGTTTACCTCAGTGGTACATATAGTCCACGTATCCATTCTCCGGCACAATATAGCTACGACATCGCTGTGGGTTACGGCTTACCTTACTTCAGCCAAGCGCATCCTGACTGGGGCCGCGTAGGGTTTTCAATCACTGGAACTGCCGACCAGCGCCCAAACTTGGATCCAGACTCTTACTATGCAGGTGCCCTTTGGCAAGCGTACCCTGTTCGGAAGGCATTCGGAGTTATTCAAGGTGTTGTCTTTCAACTCGATATTGGTGGAGAGTTTGCCCGTAAAAAGCTTGGGGATTCGAAAACAAAGACGTCAAACTTTTTGGCTCCCTCGCCACATTTTGACTTTCCAATTCGCGTCTACAGCGGGAGCGGCGTATTTGTGACCATGAGGCCAATGGTGGGTTTCGAGTACGGCGAGAACTTTCAGAATGAACAAGATCCCCACGGGAGCGGTTTCCTTGCACGATGGCTACTCGGGACCGATATAGCCCTTACGTACAAGCCCAAGAAACGCTTCCTGTACAGTATCTCTCTCAGCTCTTCATGGCGAGGGCGGTACTTGCAGCAAAAGGAAATTGATACAACTTCAGTGTTCAATCCGGCGACGCAAGATTTCGATTTTACCTTTAATGTTACAAAGAAACCGCGAAACCACGTTCAGTCCAAGCTCGACTGGAAGTGGACAGAGTTCTTCGGGCTTACGGCCAGCCACGAGTTCGGTGCAGTCCCTCCTATCTTCAACTATGTCGATCACAGTGTCTCAATCGGGTTCACATTCTCAGCTGCATTTGCTAAAGACGCCGTACAACGACGAAAGTAGTCTCGCGGCGAACCTGGGAATTAGGAGACAAGGGGCCTTCTTTAAGACCGCGGGCTGGCCTCTTTCGACGGGAATCCTTATACCTGGTGAAAAGTGGTATTAGCCTGTTGGCGCTTAGTTCTTCTCCAGCTCCGCCCGGAGATTTACCTCTCCGCCGACCACTTTCAGCTTGCGCTCCCAGCTCTTGTACCCGGACTTTTTGATGACAACGTTATGGTCGCCGGGCAGTAGTTCGAGCGATGATGGCGTGTTCCCCACAAAGTTGCCGTCGATTTCAATGTCGGCTGCGTCAGGATTGGACTTTATATTCAACCGCGCTGCCGGATTGGCCGCGGCGGCAGGCGCGCCACTGTTGAGCACTGCCGGAACGGCTGCGGCAGCGGGCTGCGGACGTGCCGGCGGATCTTCGAGCGCACGCCCGTCGGCGGCAGCGCCTTCAGCGGGTTTGTGATTGGCCCAATGCGCGGCGATTCCCTTGCAAGCCTCTTCCACCGAGCCGCCCAGAGAGAGCGTTGATTTGCTGATCACGGAGTCGCCGCTCTTGGCGTCAAACACCGCGACTTTATTGCGGTGGGCCAGAAATGCCTTTCCGCCCTCATGGTCCAGAACGACGATGTAGTTCGCCTTGGACTGGATATTGTTGACCGTTACGTTGGGGCATCTCTCGCCAAAGGTCTTGATGATCTCCGCGGTTTGCGGCCGCGCGCCGCCGCTGGAGGACGCGCCGAACGTGCCGTTTAGTCCGCCTGCGCTCCCACTTGTCTCCCATGACTGGCTGTCTGTAATAAAGACCCGGGGCCTGTTCGCGGGGGCCACCGGAGCCGGCGTGGGCGTCGGGGTAGGATCGTCGGTCTGGGCGAAAACTGCTGTGGTGAGCATCGTGGCAAATAGAAATGCAAAGAAATATCTGTACATGGTCAAGGCTCCTGCCAGGCAAAGAATCAACTGATAGCGAACTCAGTTTCTAGCAATTTTGGGAGAAACCGAATTCTATCCCGCAGGGATAGCTTGAGCAACAGATATGAGCATGGATAGCAAACCTTGGGTCGGCTGGCCATGCAGGACTAAAGTGCTCGCGATGGCTCAGGGCTTAATCGCTTCCACCCTCTTTTTGATGGCGCGCAGCCACATCCTGCGAATGAGCGAGCTCCCGGGATAGATCACGCGCCAGTAACGGGCAAAGGCGCGGCGCGATGCCGCATCCGTGGCATAGATGCGGGTTTCGGTGGTGAGCAGCGTGCACGGATCGGCGTCAGGCCGGGCCGTCGTATCGCAGTCTTCCAGGCGAAAATTCATTGCCGCCAAAGCAAACCCGGGCTGCTGAGAATCCAGAAGCTTTTTGAATGCCTCGGGCGTGCGCTCGCCGCTCGGTCGCCAGCCGCGCGGCGCCGCCACCAGCGTGCCCACAACCATTTCCTGGTTAGGCTCTTCCGCCAGAACAATGAACGTCGTCTTGGTTGCCACTTCAAGCAACGGCATGTTCGCCGGCGAATTGAGAATGCTCTCCGGTCCCGGGCGTCCCATGCGGCGCAGCCATATAAGGGTATGGAAGAAAAGAATCTCCCCGGCGGTGACCTGCTTGAGCGCCGTATAGACCTTTTCTTTCGGCGCGGTAATGCGGACAGAATGGAACTCGTTGAATTGGTACGCTGGCACAAACTGGTCAAGCTGCGTGCGCGGCGCTGCAACGCGGATTTCTTTGGCCGGCAGTGATGCGCCGATCACAACCACGACCAGCCCCGCCGCCATCACGGCCAGGGCTTGCCATCGTGAGTCGATGGCCACGAACTTCAGCGGCTTGAGCACGGACACGCCGCCCACAAACATGGTGATCAGTCCGAGATAGACGATGATGGCGCCGAGCATAGGGAGCAGCTGGCAATTCAGCAACTGGCAAAGGCAAATCTACCACGGAGACACTGAGGCACGGAGAAGTGCAGTGTTGCGGACGAATGTCCACAGCGATCAGTGCCGAGGGTCTTCCCGGTTTGTCCGATTTTCCGATGTCTCGATTTCCCGATGTTCCGATCTTCCAATCTCTGGTTCATGCGTGGAACAAGCTCGCAGCCGCCGCGCGCCGCCCCATCGCCTGAACGCATTGAATCCTGAGGTCTTGATCTCTTTCTCCGACCTGAGTCTGCCCGGGCCAAGGCCGGATTTTGGGAACACCAGGTAGGCAATGCTCGAATTGCCGGTGCCGCCGTAGCGCGGATCGTCATTGAGGCCCAGCGCGCGGGCCAGCGCAACCGAGCCTTCGCCGATCTTCCCGTGCGGGCCGACATCGGCGAATATCGCGAATGATGATTTCCCGTTCTTCCGGTTGGTCACCATGGCCAGGTCACCCAGCGCCACGCCAAATTGTTGTGTGAACTCAGGCGGCAAAACGATGTACGGTATTTTTCTGGCGTCAACATATGTGCCCGGGGCCGTGGGGCTGCCGGCGGCGTTGTGGAGTGAAGTAGTGGAAACATAGAAGCCCTTGAACCGTCCCGACCGCTGGATGACCGGCTTGCCATCCGGATGCGTGGCCACGCTCAGGAACCTGCCGCCTCTTACCGCGTTGGCGGTAAAGTCCAGGCCCCGGTTGTGGGGACCGTAGGCATTGGGCGCTCCATCCGCGTCCACGTACATTCCGGCATGAAAAAGGACGGCATCTCCAATCTTCTGCGCCGGAAATGTTCGGGTCTCGAATTGAACTTCCGCCGTCTCATGGCCGGCGCAGGAATTCTGCTGTGCCTGGGCCGGAACCACGGCGCCGGCGCAGATGGCGACAGCAAACGCGCATCTCGGCAGTTTCTTCATGATCGTGGTTCGAGTGTACCGAGTGCGGTCTTAACGATCAAGGAAACAAGCGTGAGGAACATTCTGCTTCAACAATGCCTGCGGCAATCAACCCGAATTGAAATGCAAAAATCTCACCACGGAGGCACGGAGGCATCGAGGCATGGAGAAAAGCAAGAATCCGCCCACAGATGAGCGCAGATAACCGCAGATCGGAAATCAGTGAAAGTCAGGAAACCTCAATGAACCATCCCATTTCTTTATGCTCCGTGTTCCTCTGCTTCCTCTGTTCCTCTGCGTTCAAAGGTTTTGCTGTTCTCCGTGTCTCCGTGCCTCCGTGGTGAGAAAGGCCCCGCGGCAAAAATGGCCGTGTCCTGCCGACATTTTGTTTCACGGATGCGTTTACACTAGGAACGATGGCTACCGCAACCCAGGACACAGCGACGCATCGCAAGCCCGACCTGAGCGTGAACTTTGCCGGCATCAGCTTCAAGAACCCGGTGATCGCCGCCGGCGGCACGTTTGGCTACGGCATCGAGTTTGAGGACATTGTCACGCTGGAAAAGCTGGGCGGCTTTGTCACCAAGGGCCTGTCGCGCGAGCCCATGGTCGGCAATCCGCCGCCGCGCCTGTTTGAGACGGCCGCGGGCATGCTGAACTCGATCGGGCTGCAGAACATCGGAGCCAGGGCATTCATCGAGGAAAAACTGCCGAAGCTGGCGGCAAAGAAAAATGTAGTCGTGATCGCCAACGTGTTCGGCTACACGCGCGAGGAATATGTAGAGACAATCCGCATATTGAATGAAGCCGAGAGCATTGCCGCGTACGAGCTGAACGTCTCATGCCCCAACAAGCACCAGGGCGGCATGATGTTTGGCACGGACCGCGTGCTGCTGGAAGAGCTGGTGGCCAGTTGCAAGGGCGCGGCGCAGCGGCCGCTGATTGTGAAGCTCTCGCCCAACGTCACCAGCATTCCTGCCATGGCCAAGTCCGCGGAAAACGCCGGCGCCGACGCTATCTCTCTGGTCAACACGTTTGTTGGCATGGCGATTGACGCCAAGACCCGCAAGCCGCGCATCTCCAACGTGACCGCCGGGCTGAGCGGCCCGGCGATCAAGCCCATAGCGCTGCGCATGGTGTATGAAGCCGCCCACACCGTGGAAATCCCCGTGATCGGCATGGGCGGCATTACCACGGCCGAAGATGCAGTGGAATTCATGCTCGCCGGCGCCGCGGCGGTGCAGGTGGGCACGGCAAATTTCTGGGACCCCTGCGCCACGGAAAAGATCGTCGACGGGCTGCAGCGCTGGTGTTTTGAGAATCGTGTGAAGCGGATCACCGATATTATCGGGACGCTGGAAGTGTGAACGGTAGTCGGTAATTAGTACTTGGTATTTGGCATCGCGCCCTGACTCGCCTCTTTCCTCTTAACAAGCTCTGAAAGAGCAACTCGGGCTGGTTTACGCCACTCGAACTAAGTAAGGTCTGCGCCCGTGAGGCATTCCTGCCTGGCCGGTCAGGTGCGGACATGAGCCAGTCGCTTCTTCAGCAAGATTCTCAAAGGCATTTTCCCCATATTAATAGGAGACGAAAAGTATGAAACGGAAACTCACGTTGTTAGGTTTGTCGCTGATGTTACTGGCGACGGTGGCATTCGCGCAAAGGCGCATGGACGACGCCAATGAAAAAGCAGTTCACATTGTTGACGGCCCAAGAATCGACAATATTACCGGGCACTCGGCTGTGATCGACTGGACCACCAGTTCCGCAGGCGCCAACCATGTCCGCTATCGCGTGGCGGGCAGCAATCAACCCTGGCGGTCGGCCTACCGTCCCGGCGGAGGCACCCACCACTCCCTGCAGTTGACTGGGCTGGAGCCGGGCAGAACTTACGAGTGGCAGATACTGACTCGTGATGGCGATTTGCGAAAGGAAGGACAGTTCCAGACACGGGGCCACGGCGATCGCGACCGTGATCACGACAAGGACCACGACCACGATCATGACCGGCGCTAATGCAAGTTCCTACCTTGGATACAGAGCCGCCGCACTGGCGGCTTTGATTTTTGCCGGCGACGTCAAATGCCCATCTCCCTTCCCGCAGCTCTCCTTATCCAGCTCTGCAAGTGCAACCCGCGCCGGGTTACGCCCTTCGAACTAGGTAAGATTGAAACTCGTGCCGCATTCATGCTGTTCTGGCAGGTGCGGGAAATACGCGAGCAGGGGACCGCTTCGTCGCGCAAGAATTCAAAAAACTGTTCCTCGGTACAGGAGACGTAAAAGTATGAAAGGCACACTCACGCTCTTAGGTTTGTCGCTGATATTGTCAGCAGCGCCATTGATCGCACAAAAGCCCATGGATTCGGCCAACGAAAAAGCAGTTCAGATCACGTCCGGGCCGTCCATTACCAACATTACCGGCACCACGGCCACAATCAACTGGACGACCAACTCGGCCGGCGCCAACCACGTGCGCTATCGCGTGGCCGGAAGCAACAGCGCCTGGAAGTCCGCGTATCATTCCGGCGGCGGCACCAGCCACACCCTGCAATTGACGGGGCTTGAACCAGGCAAAACCTATGAGTGGCAGATCCTGACGCGTGATGGCGACCTGCGCACCGCCGGCCAGTTCCAGTCGGCTTCCACGGCCAACGGCACCGCGCCGGACGTGAATGCCTCAGCCAACGTGCCTGCGGGAACTCCGGCCCAGGGTGGAGCGGGCGATACCGGCAACGGCGCCAAGGTGCCGCTCTATCGCTCATCCAACGCCGCCGGCAACCTGCACGCTTACACCACCAATGCGGCTGAGCAAACCGCAAATGGGTTCCATGCAGAAGGCACCACCGGCTACATTCTGTCGTCGCAGGCCCCGGGCTCGGTTCCGCTGTATCGCATGACCGGCGCAAATGGCGACACGGTGCTGACCATCGATGGCAACGAACACACCAGCATGCAGGCCCACGGCTATCGTGATGCGGGGATCGCCGGATATGTCTCCAGCTCGCAGGCCCCCGGCACACAGCCTCTCTATCGCCTGTCGAATGCCAATGGCGACGCGCATTTTTTCACCACCTCAGCCAGCGAACGCCAGCAGTTCCTGGGCCAGGGGTTTAAGGACGAGGGCATCTTGGGTTACGTCTGGCCGCAGCAGTAAGCCGAAAAACGTAACTCATGCTTCAACCCAGAAGCCACCCGCACCGGGTGGCTTTTGGCTGCTTCCATGATTGTATGTGAGTGAAGATCGTGTCTGAATAGAGTAAGGCCAGCGACTATCTTTCCTTGAGAAATTCCTGCGTGATCTCCGGCAGCTTCTCGCGGATCTGGCTGGGCAGGCGGTCATGGATGCGCCGCGCCTGTATGCGGGCAACGTCAGCCACCACCACGGGCGCGGGCGTGGCCACGGCAACAATCAGCCATACCACGCTGAAG
>Ga0164306_10001352_pt1 | contig 10849 bp, 8 predicted proteins | sample Whisoiple_242_MG_FD_110213 | JGI IMG/M metagenome (GOLD analysis project Ga0164306, IMG submission 110213) | Soil microbial communities amended with fresh organic matter from upstate New York, USA - Whitman soil sample_242_MG | ecosystem: Environmental > Terrestrial > Soil > Unclassified >... | reverse complement strand
TGTTCCTCGTCCGCCGGAATGGGGGCTTCCAACATGACTTGCCGAGGCTAGCATGCTTTTCTGCACTAGCCGCGTCTTCGCAATCGACGGCTATAGTTGCGCGCGCACGTCCATTAGCGCGAAGCCGAGCAAATTCAGGCCTCGCCACTGTGCGGGGTGGTTGGCACGCGGATCGTCGGCAGAAAGGCCGATCCCCCAAATTCTGTCCACGGGGCTAGCCTCGACGAGCACGCGATGCTGGGTGCCTACCAAAAACTCGCGCAAGGCGAGGGATTGCGAGAACTTGGCGTGGTTGCCAGCAACGACGATCGACACCCGGTGCTGCTCCCAGAGCGCCTCCTGATAGCCGCGGACCTTTCTGCCAAGTGCTTTCACCGCAGCCGGATTGGTGGCGCTTAGGATTTGCTCGGCTGTCTCGCTGTCGGAGAACAGCTCTGCTTTGCGAAACATCATGTAGTGCTCGGCTGTCGAGAACCGATTGCCGTCGATCATGAACGACGCCGGATACCACTGGCTGAGACAGGCCTTGCCGACGGAGCTCCGAGGTGGCTCCGCATGGCCCCAAAAGTGAAGGTAGTTCAGCTTGGCGCCGCTCGCTTCGGTTGAATGAAGCCAGTCCAGATCGTGTTGCTCGGGAATCGCGTTAGTCATCGATGGGCTCCGCTCCGAAACTCGAGCGAGCTGTTTCAAACGCGGCATCCCGCGAAGCAATCGCTGCGGCTTCGCGCAAAGCAGTAGAGCTCGCGTCCCACCTGCCGGCAAGTTCGACGAATAGCGCACGGCCCTCATTCGGGACCGATGCCGCTTCGAGCACCTCGGTCGCACCCAGGAACTTGCCTCCCACCTTGCGTCCGAAGACCAAAAACCGAGTCCCGAGCGCCGCAAACTCCTTCAGCATCGGCACAACTGGAACTCCCCAACGCTCATCGAGTAGTCGTTCGAGTGCATCCGCGCCAATCAGGATCGAGCGCCCAGGGAAGCGCCGTGCTTTCTCGATATAAAAGCTATCATTCTCCGTGAACGCTCTGCGTCGGCCGTGCAGCGCCTTGGCTCTTTGTAAGAGTTCAGTCAGGCTCAGGGCGGGTTTATTGGGAGGGTTCGCGCAGATCATGAAAGTTGGCGACTGCTGGCACGCATTTGCGGCACCGAAGTGACCCGCGTGCGGCGGATTGAACGCTCCGGGGAAGATCGGGCCAGCGCCGATCGCATCGAGCGACAAGCGCTGATCGGCTTCGTCGAACAGTGAACGCTGGAAAAACAGCTCACGTGCGAACGACGTCGTGTCCGTGGCTCCCACGGAGGTCCAGTCGGAACCACCGTGCGCTGCATCCAATAGCGCGAGCACGAGCGCGTCCGCGCGAGCGCCGTCTTCTCGGCGCGCCGCAACTCCCGACGCCTTGCTGAGCGTGAGGTCAATCGACCAAGCGCCGCTCGACGTGACCGCGGCGGCGTGGATGCGGTGATCGCCGCGATGAACATCGGTGGTAGCGACCACCGCGGTGAGGCCAATTCCGATCGCGTCGTCCGCGGGATCGGACCACGCGCGCAGATACGCCGCCATGGCCAGCTCGAGCGCTGTCTCCGGCGAACAGGCGCGCTTCGGCGTGAAGCCCAGGAACGCATCGAGCTGGTCCGGCGCGTAGGGGAAAGCCGCGCCGGCCAAATACGCCGAGCAGCCCGGGGTCTGCCAGAGCGAGGACTGGGCGCCAGCGCCCGCACCCGTACAGGCGATGAATGCGCGCGTGTTCACAAGAGCCCCCTGGCGGCATTCTTGCGAACTTGTGCGAACGTGAAGCGCTGCTGGATCTCGCCACTTTCGAACACGGGCTTCAGCAAGTCATCGGGCTGTTCGCCTTCGACGGTGACGAGCTTTCCGTCACGCTGGACGAGCGAGAGACGGCCGGCCTTGCTGCGTTTGCCGCCGTCCGTGATCGGGTCTTTGAACACGCGGACCCGTTCGCCGTCGACCGTAGCTTCGCTGCACTTGAACGCAAACTTCTGAGTGTCACGGTCGATCTTCTGCAGCAACGCACCGCCCATGCCGAAGGCAATGTTCGACGCTGAGTAGCCGTGTGCTTTGAGCGTCGCGAGGATCTCGGCGATCGAATCTTGATCGATGCCGTCGCCTTGGATCACGCGCAACCACTTGGGCAATTGTTTGAAGCCGCGGAGGTTCTTTGGAGCGCCGACCTTGCGTTCCAGAGTTTGCAAAGTCTTGAGCACGACGCTTGCGGGGTGACCGGAATCGGGGCGCACCACCAAGGTCGCGCCGCTCTTCTCGAGTTCGTCGCGGAGCTGGTCGCCCCATGCATTCTCGATTGCATTCCACAGATCGTATGAGTCGGAGACGCAGGCGAACAGCGCGCCTGGCTTGGCAAATTGCCGAACCATGTTGCGATAGGCTTCGAACTCGCGCTCACGCCCCCACATGGTGATCGTGGAATGCTCGGACGCTGGAATGCTGAACGCGGCCATGTCCGCGCCGTAGTAGTGGTTTGCGTAGCGCACGCCCTCGATCGTGTCAGAGCCGAGGAAGTTGACGAGGTGCGCCATTCCGCCGATGCCGGCAGACTCCATCGAGCTGACGCCGCGGGCGCCAAAATCGTGCAACTTGAAGCCGACTTCGCCTGCGGGATCGTCCGAGGTCTCGCTCAGGTAATCGAGGATGGTGCGCTTGATGTGAAAGCTCTGGGTCGCGACCGTGATCGGGTACCAGAGGCGCACGAGCTTGGTTTCGAGCCAGGACACGAGCCAGAAGAATTCTGGGTCGGTCGATTCGACGGTCAGCAATACGGAGCGCGTCGGCACGACCATGCCTTCCGGTACGGCTTTGATCACGATCGGAAGTCGCCCGCCGTGTTTGTCGCGCAGCGCTTGCCAACCCTCACGATTGAAGGGCTCGCCGTGTTTGGCCATGAATCGAGCGGCCTCGTCGACATCTGCCTGAGTGAATGCCGCCCCTTGCAAGTATTCCAAGAGCAGGTGCTGCAAGCCGAAGAACACGGTCGACCCGTAGCGACCGCCGCGGCTCTCGAAGTACGAATACATCCCGGTGGTGTTCGGCGGGTATTGCAGCCAGTGGCTGGATTTGTAGCTGTCCGTGTCGAGGATCAGATTTGGTTTCATGACGTATCCTCCGGAGAGCGGGGCGGCAAGAAGCTGGCGCCTCGCTTAGATTTCGAAGTTGAAGCCGAGCTTCGTCAGCCGTTCGTACTCGGCTTGATCGAACCGATAGAGTTCGGCGACCGGGTAGCCTGGGGTCTTCTTCCCGGTGTCGCGCAAAAGCTCCATGCCCAGTATCTTCTTGCGGAAATTTCGCTTATCGAGCGCGCGTTGCAGGATGCGCTCGTAGAGCGCTTGCAGCTCACTCAGCGTGAACTCTTCAGCGAGCAACTCGAAACCGATCGGCGCGTAACGCACCTTGGCTTGCAAACGACGCACGGCCAGGTCGACCACGTCTCGGTGATCGAAGGCCAGGTGGGGCAGCGCGTCGATCGCGAACCACTGCGCGTCCGCTGCGTCGGATGCGGCTGCGACGCGGTGGTCGGAGAGTTTCACCAGCGCGAAGTAGGCGATCGAAATCACGCGCCCGCGCGGGTCACGCTTGGGATCGCCAAAGGTGAACAGCTGTTCCAGGTATGAGGGACGAATACCGGTCTCCTCGCTGAGCTCTCGACGGACGGCTGTGTCGAGCGACTCATTCATTTGCACGAACCCGCCGGGGAGGGCCCACGCATCCTTGAAAGGGGCTCCACCGCGACGGATCAGCAACAGCTTCAAGCCCGCTCGATCCACACCGAAGACCACCGCGTCGACCGTGACCGCGGGACGGGGGTGTTTGTAAGTCGGCATATGGTGTAATTGGTACACCGCTGACGGTGTTCTGTCAACACCGGTTGGTGTAAAATGTACACCGATTGGCGCTTTGAAATAGTCTGAGTGTTTTAGAAAAAGTCATTGAAACTAATTCTCGCGACGCTATGGTTTGGGGGTATGGCAGCGCGTTCCGCTCAGGCGAAATCTCGGGAGCGAGCGCAGCCGAGCGGTGCTGTCAGCGAGGAAGCCGCGTTTCTTCGCAAGTACCGACCGGCCGACTTTCCTCGTCCGTCCGTCACGGTCGACGTCGTCGCGTTCACCGTGATCGATGCCGAGCTGAGGGTTTTGCTCGTTCAACGCGGCAAGCATCCCTTCAAGGGTGCGTGGGCCGTGCCGGGTGGCTTCGTTCGCGTGGGTGATGGTCATCGCGACCAGGGTGAAGATCTCGATGTCGCCGCGGCTCGCGAGCTGCAGGAGGAAACGAGCTTATCTCCCTCGGACGTGCTGCTCGAGCAGGTGGCTGCGTTCGGCCGCGCCAACCGCGATCCGCGAATGCGCGTGATCAGCATCGCATTCTGCGCGTTGATCAGGCCGGATCTGGTGCCGTTGGTGCGAGCGGGGGGTGACGCGAACGAAGCGCATTGGTTTTCGGTGAGCAGACTTCATCGCGAGCTGCTCGCGTTCGATCATGCCGAGATCGTCGAGCGAGCGCGCTCACATGTCGCCGCGCGGGTGGCTGCTTCCGACATTGCCTCGAGCCTCGTCCCAGCGACCTTTACCATCCAAGAACTGCGTCACGTGCACGCGCTGCTCAGCGGCAAGCCGCAAGATCCAGGCAACTTCCGGCGCAAGTTCGCGCGTCTGCTGGAGGACGGAATCATCGAGCGCGCCTCCGGCAAGCGGCTCACCGCGTCGAAGCCTGCTCTCGTCTATCGGTTCGCGGCGCGTGCCGTGGCACGCAAAGCTCAGGGGCAATCATGAACGAAGCATTCGCGATCACGCACGGTGACTGTTCTGCGCTGGGGCGCGCGCGCCTCGCGCTCGAGGGCCTGTCGGTTGGTGATGCTTTCGGAGAGCGATTCTTCGGTTCGCCGTCGATCGTCGAGTCGCTGATCGAGTCGAAGGCCGTGCCTGCGGCGCCTTGGCATTGGACGGACGACACCGCGATGGCGCTGTCGATTTTCGAACAGCTGCAAGAACGCGGGGGCATCGAGCCAGATGCTCTCGCGCTCAGCTTTGCGAACCGTTATCGATTGGACCCACGGCGTGGCTACGGCGGTACCGCGCACGGCATTCTGACTGCGATTTCCCTGGGCGCAGCCTGGCGCGAAGCGGCGGGCGCAGTGTTCGACGGGCAGGGCTCGATGGGCAACGGTGGCGGCATGCGCTCCGCGCCAATCGGTGGCTATTTTGCGGATGATTTCGAGGCAGCGGTGGCGCACGCACGTGCCTCGGCCGAACCCACGCACGCCCATGCGGACGGACAGACCGGGGCGATCGCCGTTGCCGTTGCTGCGGCGCTCGCGTGCAAAGTGGCGCGCGGTGCCTGCCTACGACAGGATTTCTTGGGCGGAGTTGCCGCATGGTTGCCGCAGGGGCCAACTCGCGACGGCATCGAGAAGGCGGCCACCTTGCCGCTCGCGTACGACGTGCGCACCGCGGTTGCGGCGCTCGGTAATGGCAGCGGCGTGATCTCGTCCGATACGATCCCGTTCGCGTTGTGGTGCGCCGCGCGGCATATCGATGATTTCGAGCAGGCGCTGTGGACGACCGTTTCCGGGCTGGGCGATCGTGACACCACGTGCGCCATCGTCGGCGGCATCGTTGCGCTCTCGGTCGGCCACTCTGGGATTCCGCGATCGTTCGTCGAGGCGCGCGAGCCGCTGTGCTCCGAGGCCGACTACCTCGCGAGGCACGCGGAGGAAGTCAGGATAGGGAGGGGGTGAACCCGTGAGTCACGTTCCATTCAGCAAGCGCGCGAAGGTGCCGCGCAAGGTCGTCGTCCTCACAGGAGCCGGAATTTCGGTTGCCTCGGGGCTCAGGCCGTATCGTGGACCGGGCGGTCTTTGGACGGCGAACCCAGAGTTGGCTTCTCGCTTGGTTGCGGGCATCGACGCCGAAGCGCTCTGGACGGTCACGGGTGATTGGCGAAAAGAGCTCGCCGGGGCGGAGCCCAACGACGCTCATCGCGCACTGGCGGCGTTCGAGCAACACTTGCTTGCGCAAGGCGGCGCGTTTACCTTGATCACGCAGAACGTGGATGGCCTGCACAGCAAAGCCGGCAGCGTGAACGTCGTCGAGTTCCACGGGTCACTGCGCCGCTCGCGCTGCTCGGCCGCGTGCGGTGCGGAGTCATTTTTAGATCAGCGTACGGAGGGCCCAGCGCCGCGCTGCGTGAACTGTGGCGCCGCAATCCGGCCCGATATCATTCTATTCAACGAGCTGATCGGCGCGTTCGAGGATTGGTCCGCAAAACGCGCGCTCCGTGACTGCGATCTGTTCGTCGCCATCGGCACCAGCGGGACCGTTTCTCCCGCGTCCAATTTCGTGCGCTCTGCAGCGTACGCGGGCGCGCATACCGTGCTCGTCAATCTCGAAACATCCGACTCAGTGCCCTTCGCCGAAATCATCCGTGGAGATGCGCAAACCCTCGTGCCCGAGCTGTTCCAATGACTTCGCCCCCCGAAGCAACCGTCACTCTCTATCGTCCCGTCGGGGCGCGTGAACTCGAGCTGATTGCTGCCTCGAATTTTTCTCGATTTCCGCCGCGCTTACCCGACCAGCCGATCTTCTACCCCGTCTGCAACGAGCGCTACGCGATCGAAATCGCCGAGCGTTGGAATGCCAAACAGAGCGGGCAGGGCTTCGTCACGCGCTTTGAAGTCCGTTCGTCGTTGCTAGCGTGCTACGAAAAACAAGTCGTCGGTGCACGCTACCACGAAGAGTATTGGATCCCTGCTGAAGAGCTCGGCGCATTCAACGACGCGATCTGCGGCAGCATCGAAGTCGTGCGCGAGTTCTCTAACACCCAGGGGTGAGCCGGGTTTCCTAGTCTGGAGTCACGATAAGGATTGCAGCGCCCCGGCACGTTCGAGCGCGCGATCCACGCGCCGGCGTCGAGCAAGGTAACAACCGACAGCCATGAGTGTTCGCGAAGGTGGCGAGTTCCGCCGGGCTCGCTCGTGGGTCTGCTCTTCGAGTGAATCGACCCTGATCCCCCGACTCAGCCGCGCAACGGATCAAAAAAAAGCTCCCCAAAGTCACTCAGGACGATGTGGGTCAGTCAACATCTATTTGGTTAATGACCCCAAGGTGTGGAGTGGGGTGCGGCGCTACAACTTAATAGAGTGATTCATTCCCTTCGAGGCTTGCCTTCGATACCCGATTCATTTATTGATGGGTGCGAAAGCTGACGGGTGTGGTCAGTTGGGCGCGGGAGCAGAAGATGAAAACGCGGTGGATGGGTCAATGGGCTCTGTGGGTGGCGGCGCTGGTTTCGCTTAGTTGCAGCAGCGCGCAGCAACAAGAGCAGCAGGAGGAGGGGCTGAGTCAGACGGCGCAACAAGCCGTCGTGACGCCCACAGCTCCCGTCACGATGTCGCTGACGCTGACGTATCCGAAGGGTACGCCGTTGAACACGATGTTCATCTCTGCGAGCGATCGGCTGCAGATCGATGACCGCGTTACGCTAGCGCAAGCCGGCCAATTGCCGATGATTGCTGGCCTCGGGAGTACCGCTACCGGTGGCGCAGAACTCGGAGCCCTGACCAAATCCTATACCAACGTCAAGAGCGGGGCGGGCGTGTTCCTGCGCTCCACTTCCCACGTTTATGGCTCGGTTACGGCTGCCGGCTTGGTGACCAAACAGCAGACGGACGTTACCGTCGACGGGCTTATCCAGCAGAATACGCCTGTTCCGCCGCAAACGACTGCCTTCGATATCAATTTCCCCGGTGGCACACTGACTGATGTCGACGTTGGGCCGGATGGCCCAGTCGTTCCCGTCGCGCCCGGGGCCTACAACATCTTCAACGTTCGCTCGCGCTCACACGTTAGCTTGAGCCCGGGCACGTACTACTTCGACTCTTTCAACACGGAGCCGCAGTCGGACCTGCAGCTGACCGGTTCGCCGATCTACATCTACGTCAAGAATTCGTTCAACTACAAGGGTGCCTTCAATCGCGTATCGGGCGCTGATGGGCAGATCTTGGTGGGCTATTTCGGTACGACGGACGCGTTCATCCAGGCGCCGTTCGTCGGCACCATCGTCGCGCCGAACGCTACTGTCGCCTTGCAGCGGCCAACCAGCGGCCAACATCGCGGAACCTTTTTCGGCAAAAAGGTCGAAGTCTTTTCCGATGCGTCGGTCGGCTACTTGCCGTTCAACTTCGCTCTCGGGTGTGCCTTCGGTGACCGCGACAAGGACGGCGTTTCCGACTGCGACGACGAGTGCAATTTCGACGCGACCAAGACCAAAGGCGGCATCTGCGGCTGCAATATCCCCGATACGGACTCGGACGGCGACAAGGTAGCAAACTGCAAGGACGAGTGTCCGAATGACGCAAGCGCCCAGAAAAAAGGCGAGTGTGGCTGTCCGAGTGCACCCGCGCCTGCCGGAACTCCGTGTGGTGATGGCGTCTCTGGTGCCGCGTCCACCTGCAACGGCGCGGGCGTTTGCGGCAATCCAACGGCGAGCCAGCCCGTCGCCGGCTGCACGTTGAAGTATTTCGACGGCAAGTATTACTGGTTCTGCCCTGGACCACGCACGTTCGATCAAGCGAACACGGCCTGCCGCGGCGTCAAGACGACTCTCGCGCAGGTCGACAACCAATCAGAGAACGGCTTCCTGACGGCCAACGTCAGTGCCGCCTCGTGGATTGGCGCCAACGATCGAGCGGTCGAAGGACAATGGCGCTGGGCGAGCCTAACGACGGACCAAGGCGATCGCTTTTGGGACGGCGGCAGCACGGGCACACGCTACTTCGCGCATTTCTCGGCGTGGGTTGCGGCCTCGCCGGTCACCAACGGTGAGGATTGCGCCACGCTCTCTTCCTCCGGCACCTGGCTGAACACGGCTTGCACCAGCACGGCCGGCTTCATTTGCGAGGTGCCTCCGAACGGCTCGGGCTACCATCCCAAGCTGCCACGCGCTTGCGAGATCCTGGGCACCAAGTGCCAGGACGTAACGGCGGAACCGGAATGCACGGGTGACGCAGCTGCGGCTGAAGCCGCCCTGTTTGGCAACCTGAGCCTGACACAGACCACGGATCTGTTCGCACAATGCGACGCGGCTTGCCAAGCCCACGGCGAGAACAGCCCAGAGTGCGCGGCTGCCTGCACGGGGCCGGCGACGCCGCCTCCGGCGACCTCCACCTGTCCAGCCATTGGCATCGATGACACCCGGCCCTGCGCCCTTAAGGAAGTAGTTCCGGCTGGGGCGCCCGTTGCGTGCACCGCCGACTCGGATTGTTCGGGGTTGGCAGGCACGGTTTGCGGCATTTTCTATCCGTGTGACGTTTCGCTGCGCACGAATACGGTGTCGAAGTGCTTTGCCCTCAACGCGGCGTCCACGGGCGTCCAGACCTCGGGGCGAGTTTGCGGCATTCCCGTGGATGGTTGCCCCAAAGTCAACGATCCGACGTTCCCGCAGCGTTGCGGCGAGGTCAGTATTTGCAGCGCTCCAGCGCAAATTGTGGGCGACGCCAACGGCCCAGGCTCCAACCTGACCGAAGACGCATTCGATCCACAAGCCACGTTCGGCGCGCCGCCCACTGTGCAGGCGGCATCACCCTTCCCGGACGACAGCCATCCGTGCGGAGCCACGCCTTGCCCGAAGACCGCTGATCACCCGTGGTGCAAGCTCGGTCTCCAAGACGCAGTTCCGGCCAAGGCTGGCGAAGCGCCAGCGAAAGCCGGCCGCAGCAATGGCGAAAAGGTCAGTTTCGACTTCGACCCCAAGCTGCGTTTCGATCACTCCGCCAGCATCAGCGCCTTCGGCATTCCCAGCGTGAACGTCAACGCTCAAGCGGGCTTCAGCGCCACCGTTCACTTCGGTATTGCGGGCGGCGGTACCGTTCCGGTCATCGACGTAATGGCGGGTCTGCAGGCAACTGAGTGTGGCGTTGCGGGCACGACCACGCTCACCGTCTTTGGCGAAGACTTCATACCGATCCTGAACCAGTTCGCATCCAGCACTTTCCCTCTGCCGCTGGACCAACCGTCGCCCGCGAAACGGAAGGAGTGCCGGCAGGCGATCGATAATTTCCAGAACGCTGCGGATCGCGCCAAGAAAGCCTTCCGTGACGCGACCACGCTGCTTCGCCAGTACAAGGATGCCGTCAAGAACGACGTGCCGGGCAACCCCGCGACGATCGCAGACAACCTGGCAAAGAGCCTGTGCAAAGACTTGTTGACCGAGCGACCGCGGGGCTTTCCGCCTGGCAACTGCAATACGGAGACGCCCGAGCAGACGATCAATCGCTTCATCACTTACTACGAGCGCACGATCCTTGGCTTCAACGGGCTCGACAACGCCAAGGGTCTGCAAGAGCTAGTCGGTGATCTGGTCAGCAAGATTCCGGATGTCGATCAGCGCTTCCAGCTGTTCAAACTGGAGCGCAACGAAGAGGTCACGGTCGCATCGGTCCAATTCTTCATTGGTCCAATCCCCGTAAACCTGGAAGTGATCACCACGGCTGCGTACGGGGCGGATGTCGCCGCAGCGATGGCAATCAAACCCGGCACCGCAGTGGCGACCATGCTGCCGCTCGGCAAAGGCACCCCCGAACAAGATATCGCCTACGTTGAAGCAGGGGGCCAGCCGCACGCCGGTGTCGGCCTAGGCGTCTTCTGCGGCGTTGGCTTCAGCGTGGCTGGGGTGACTGCCAAGATTGGCATCCAGGCAAACTTGAAGCTGGGTGACGTCTACGTTCCGGTTTCCGCCGGTGCGGGCGTCACGCTCGGCTCCGAGCTGGATACGAACCGTCCTCTGGAGACCAGCCTGACCGATCTCGTCACGGGCGACGAACTGCTG